>Ga0163146_10000593_pt1 | contig 51551 bp, 48 predicted proteins | sample OliLakLV19MP7G1_FD_148648 | JGI IMG/M metagenome (GOLD analysis project Ga0163146, IMG submission 148648) | Freshwater microbial mat bacterial communities from Lake Vanda, McMurdo Dry Valleys, Antarctica - Oligotrophic Lake LV.19.MP7.G1 | ecosystem: Environmental > Aquatic > Freshwater > Lake >... | reverse complement strand
CAACCGCAACATCCAAATCACCGATCCACTTCCCTCCGCTCGCATCGCACACTCCGATCAACTCGTCGATGCGCATCTCACCGCATCGGGAATTTCTGCAATAGATGGGGCGTAGCGGACGGATACAATTAAGCGCGAGCTCCACTATTTCGCCCGGCTGCAGTTGCGATGCTGCATGCAATTAGTTCGCTCGCGCCCATTGTTCACTCTTGTCGCCCCTCTAAAGCACAGCCCCCTAACGGCCACTCTTGGCCGGAACGAAGTCAGATAGAAGTGGTAGTCGCAATTCGAGCGATTGCGGGCAGCACTTCGATTGTAGAAATCGAGTCAGGCCAGCTTCAAGGCGACTTCGACCAAAACGATGGCATACATGACGGCCACACCTAAAGTCACCGCCCCAACCTGCGCGACACTGGCGTTCCAAGTCTCGCCACGATGCAGTGCGGGCAAAAAATCCGACGCTGCAATGTAAATGAAGCCGCCGGCGGCGATCGGCAGCAGATACACCAGCACTTGCTCGGCAACGTTGCCGATCAACAGGGTGACGACAACTCCGGGAATGACGCTCAATGAACACAGAAAGTTTAAATGAACTGCACGCCTGGGCGTGTACCCGCCACAGAGCAGCGCCCCAACATCGCCTAGTTCCTGCGGGATTTCATGAATGACAATGGCCGCTGTTGTGGCCCAACCCAACACCGGATCGGCGGCGAAGCTGCCGGCGATCAGAACACCGTCTACAAAGTTATGTACGGCATCACCGACGAGATTCATTCTCGCCATCGCCTGCACGCGGTGCGGACTGTCTGGGGTGAACACATCGTGGCGGTGCTGCCAGCGCACGCCTTTCTCGATTGCGAAGAACAACACGAAACCCGCTAGAGCATACAGCCCGACCGTGGTGACCGAATTCATGCGTGCCGCTGCTTCTGGAATCAGGTGCAGGAAGGCATCGCCCAGCAGAACGCCAACCGCAACTGCAACCAATAGTGGCACCACCATTTGCAGTTTCGCCTCACGTACCCACAACACGAACGCACCACTCAGCGAAACCAACGCCACGATCGCCGCTGCCGCCAGTGCGCTTCCCCAGGTCATCAACAAATCCGATGACATCATGCTCGCGTCTGCCCAGGTTGAATAATGCTTAGTTCGCCACCATCACCGCCGATCGCCAACAATCTGTCATCAGGTGACCATGCCAGGGTGGTAGGCCGCGACATCAACGGGTAGCCAGACACCGGTAGATGACTACGACCAGGTCGCCAGATCAGCAACTTGCTGTCGCGCGCGGTTGATGCCAGTAGCTCGCCGCGACGTTGCCAGCTCAACGCAGTGATGCGCTCGGAATGGCAGCTCAACAAGCGCGATGGGCTGCCCTCCGGGCCCGTCTTAAAATCCCACAACACGATATCGCTGCCGCCGCCAGTGGCCAGCCAGCGCCCACTGCCATTCCAGGCAACCTCGCGCACCTTGGTGTCGAACCTGCTCATCTCGGCGCGCTTGCCTTTTGGCAGCCTCCAGAATTGCACGCTGGCATCCTGCCCGCCTGCCGCAATGACACTGGCATCGGGTCGCCAGGCGATCGCCAGACAAGCGCCCTCCCACGCCAGCATGCGCATCCCGAACGGCGCGAAGGGCGTAAGTAACATCACGCCACCGTAAGTGGCGGCGGCAATTTGTCGGCTGCTCGGCGCAAAGGCGAGCGCTTCAACGGTCGCCGGCAACGCCGGATACACATGCAAGGGAGCGAGCGAGTTAGCGTCGTATACGCTCACACATCGTCCAGACGCAACCGCCAACCACCGCCCATCATCGCTGCAGGACACTTGCCCGACCCAAGCATCAGGCAATTCGATAACGCGTTCGCAAGTATCGCCACTGCGCAAAAACACCCGAACGCGGCTGTCTTGCCCACCGCTAACGATGCTTGCACCATCTCGGGTAAACGCGACCGTCAGTGCTCCCTGTGGATGCTGACCCAGTCGCCGAATCAGTGGGTCGGTTCGGTTTTCGAAGTTGGCGTTTGCCGGCGCGGCATCGATCAGAAACACACCACCATCGGCACCCGCGATCGCTACTGAGCGGCCATCCGGCGACCACGCCAACGCAACGATGTGCTCGCCGATATCCAGGCGCGTGTGCAGCGACGCAAGCGTAGTCTCCGATGCGACGGTAGCCAAATCTTTGACGCTCTTTGTATTCGCCGCCGGAACATTCATACCAGGCACGCCTCGAAGCCGCTGCGCAATGCACGTCGATCCAAGTTGCGTCCGATGAACACCAGCGTGTTGTGGCGGGGCGTATCGCCCCATTCGCGGTCGGCGCTGGTATCCATCAACATGTGCACCGCCTGGAACACGTAGCGCCGTGAGTCATCGCGAAGACTGAGTACGCCCTTGCAACGGAAAAGATCCTGGCCCTGATCGCGCAACAGAGTGCGCAGCCAAGTGCTGACACGCTCCGGGTCAAGATCGCCTGCCTGCGAGATGCCAACCGAGGTGATGGTGTCATCGTGTTGGTGATCGGGTTTGAACTCGCGCTGCGTATCGGCAATGACCTGAGCGTTGCCGCGCAACAGTGCCATGTTGAATTCTTGAGGCAAATGTTCGACAAACAACGCATAGCGACCGTCGCTGTCGATAGGCAATAGGAACGTCGCGTCGCCACTGACATCAAGTCGATGCATCTGTGCCACCAAGATCGATTGTTGATTTTCGATAACCTGCGCCGGATCGGAAAAGCGCCGCAGGGCCTCATTGACGGCGAGATCGAATGCTTCTGGCGATGCATCAAGACACATCATGTGCAGCTTCATGGTCGAGTCTGGTCCGGTGCTCGTGCGTAAAGAATGCAGGCCCGCTTGCAGCGAATAAACACCGCCCCACTCAAAGGGATACTCGGGCTCCAAAAATGTTGGGTCGACCAGCAGCGCACGCTTCAGGTCGAAGCCGCCGACGTCCAGTACGTGTTCAAGCGGAAGCGAAGCCTGTTCAGTGCGTATGATCTTCGCCTGTCCATTCATCGCGCGTAGCCGCAGCTCAAGACGCGCCAGCCGGGCGTCATCAGCAAGATCGATTTTGTTGAGCAAGATCACATCGGCGAATGCAATCTGTTCGCGTGCCTCCATCGCGTGTGTGAGCTGGCCCTCTATGTGGTGCGCATCGACCAAGGTCACAATCCCGTCCAGCCGCAGGGACTCACGCACTTCGTCATCCATAAAGAACGTCTGCGCGACCGGCCCAGGATCAGCTAGACCGGTCGATTCAACCAGAATGTAGTCGAAGCGCTCGCGTCGCTTCATCAAGTTTCCCAAAATGCGAATCAGATCGCCGCGCACGGTGCAGCAGATGCAACCGTTGTTCATTTCAAAAATTTCTTCCTCCGCACCGATCACCAATTCGTGGTCGACGCCGATCTCGCCGAACTCGTTCTCGATAACCGCGATGCGTTTGCCATGATGCTCGCTGAGGATGCGATTGAGCAGCGTGGTCTTGCCCGAACCGAGGAAGCCGGTAAGGACGGTAACGGGAACTCGTGTATCAGTAAGCATGGGGGTCTTTTACTCTCGAAAAATCATAACGGGTTGATGTCGATCGCTACCAGAACTCTGGGAAAGGCGGCGTCGGCAGGCGGCGAGCGGTGCACTAATGCGAGCTTGTCCTGGCCAGGAAAACGAAGGCCTTTCAACACCGCGACAGCACCGGTAGGCATTTGACACAGCTCTGACCAATCGTGGACAAAGTCGTTATTGCCACGCCCCAGGCCGCAGCGGTCAAAGGCGGTGTCGGGTAGCCATTGCGTGCCAGCGCCGCGATAGGTGCAGATCAAACGGAGCGGCACATTGTCGACATGAAACAGACTGCAACCTTCGCTCGCCTTGGTTTCGAGGCGTATGCGCAAACCAGCCGATGGGGCGAGGCTTCGCGCAAGCACCAGCAATCTGAGTAGATCATTGCGCCAGGCATCACGCGCACCAGGAAACAGGTCTGCAAATTCAAGCAAAGCTTGATCCAATCCGGCGGTTGCTGCGCGCTCCGGCTGCAAATGGAAAGCACACTGACGCGGCATCCTTACATGCAATGCCGACATTCCTTGCTGGATCGACAGTGGCAGTTTACGTTGCCATAGAGCCAGTCCCACAGTTGAATCGAGGATCGTTCGCAGTACGTCGGGACTAGGCCCTCTGCAGAAGTATCGCGCTTGGCGTGATTCCGGTGTCAGCGAGCCTCCCCCACCAGGCGGTTGCTGAGACCAAGTCGGGACGGTTTCAAATTTTTCCATCATGCCGCGTCGCAAGAAGACGAGATCGGTAGAAAATTGTCAGCGGTGAACCAACACCGGCTGATCGACACTGTTGGTTCGCTGCGCAGAGAAGCTTCAATTCGCTTCCGTAATGGACAGTGCGGCGTCATTGATATGGCTCACTACAGTCAAGCTCGATGGTCTGAAGGCTCGACTGCGTCAACTGGCCCAGCCGCCTGCTACAGATGCGCGAAGCATGCGCCGCTACGCTGAACGGTAATGCGCCAACGCGATTTCCGGCGGCGCGCATCAGCCCCGAAACGTTACCCCCGGAGCGCAGACTGGTGAGGGAAATATTGTGCGCCCACAGAAATGTCTGTGCACGCCGATGCTCTTCTGTCGCAATCAGTAGAACCGTCCAGTCAGGATGCGTGAGCGCGAAGGCTTCGAGAAGAGGCATTTCGGCTACGCAAGGTGGGCAATCGCTGCCCCAGAAATTGACGAGCACCCTGTCCTTGAGCTTCGCGAGTCGCACGAAGCGAGCGCCGTCCAACGTTGGAAGCAAAAAATCCCAACGGGTCGGTGATTTAGAAAGTGATTCGGTTCGAGATCTCGGGTCTGCCTTGAGCTGGGCTGACCTATCGATGCCGGCATGCGCAGTCAGCGCCGTCACCAGTGCGAATGCTGCGACCACGCCCAAGGGCCTCGGTCTATCCGCATTGCGTCGCATATACGATATCTCCTAGAAACTCAGCTTCACGCCGGAGTACCAATAACGCCCACGGTTCGGTCCCCAAAGGTGCACAACGTCGGGCGCACCTCCGCCATCGACGAAGAGGAAACTCTCTGTGTCGGACTGTCGATAGTTGGTTAAATTGTCAACACCGGCATAGACCGAGGCCGTCGAGTTGATGGTGTACTCGCCACGCAAGTCGAGCGTCACGAAGCTCGGGCTGCGGTCGCGCTTGGGTGTGCCATCAAAGTTGAAGCGGTTTTGACCGCCCGAGCCGTCGTCGTGAAATCGACGGAGATCCATGTTACCTGTCCATACCAGCTTGGCGCCAAAGTCAAAGCTGCCGCGCTCGAAATCCATACCGAGAAAAGCGCGTGACCCAGGCCGAGCGAAAACCAGCGTGCCCGGCTGAAAATCGTAGTCGAAACGTTCTGCGGCGGCAATGAGCATCAACGCTGGCGTCAACAGGTATGAAATGTTGATGTCCAAGCCCTGCACCGTGACGGGCTTTGTGGCACTGGTGAAGAGCGTGAATGCATTGCCCTCAGCATCGGTCTGTCCGGGGTCGAGAATGGCAAAATTCTTGATCCGGTTGTAGTTGTACGAGCCGGTGGCTGCGAGGCGATCATCGGCATAGCTCAACGCGTAACTGACATTGGTGGAAACCTCGTGCTTATCGATTTCGCGAACGATGCGAAGCGTGTCGAGGATGCCGTGATCCTGTTCGAAGAAGCTGGTCGGCGCGCGGAAGCCCTTGCCAAAGCTCACTCGGCTGGAAAGCAATGGTGTGTGGTGGTAAAGCGCATTGACGCGCGGCGAGGCAATGCCGCCGAATACGTTGTGATCGTCGTAGCGCAACGAGCCGTTGACCTCGAAAGTGTCATCCAGAAAGCTTCGGTAGGCTTGGACAAATACTGCGGGTACTCGATAGACGTAGTTGTCTATCCCTAAGATCAGCGTTTGATCGGCAGTGGCGCCGCGGCTGCGCAAATCCTCGTATCGATAGTTCGTACCAGTGGTAATACGCCAGTCAGCGAGCGCAAACTGCCAACTGGCTTCGACGTAGTACTGCTTCTGTTTCGCGACGTAGGTCGCCAATTCATAGAAGCTGTCTTGCTTGTGCTCTGCAGCTCCCACGGCCAGCCTCAGCTGATTGTCGCCGAAAGAGCGTTCTGCAGAGGACAACAGCTGCACGCGCTCAGTAAAAATGATCTCGGAAAATCCACCACGACCGCCGTCATACGGTATCAGCGTTCCATCTGCGGGATTGATCCAGCCATGCGGATCGGGCGAGCCGTGCGCACCGGCACTGAAGTCAAACGGATTGCCGCTGCTGCTGGCCTGGATAGCGCTATAGTCGTCTCCCAAAGCGCCACCACCACGCTTTTCGTCAACAATGTCGAGGCGGCCGCGCCATTCAAAACCGCCAAGATCATCAAGGAAGAAGCCTAAGCCTCCCAGCTTGCGGTCATAGCCGGTGTATTCGGAAATGCCATTGCCATCGGCGTCTACCGAATCGTGCTGGTTGTAGCTGAATGTCGCGGTCAATGCGCCGCGATCATTGGCCTGTGCGAAATACGCATCAGCCTGCTCGGAGCCGAAGCTACCCAAGTGTACTCGTACTTTATTCTCGCTCTGGCTTGGCCGTTTGCTGACGATATTGACCGTACCGGCCAGAGCCTCCGGTGCAATCAGACTGGCGCCGGCACCACGCGCCACATCAATACGCTCGACGCCATAAACGCTCACGCTGTCGAGACCATAGGCCGAGGAGACGGACGAGAAAATCGGCACCCCGTCGATCGTCAGCGTGGTGTAACGGCCAGGCAGATTGTTGAGCAGCACATTGCGTACATTGCAGATGGAACATTCCACTTGAACTGAAATTCCGGGGTTCTTGTCGAGTGCCTCATTGATATTGGTCGCGCCCGACCGATTGATCGCTTTCTCGTCGAAGGTTTCGGTCTTGACCAGTTCGTCGCGTAGCGCGCCAGGGCGCATCACGCCCTGCTTGGACTGCACCACTACTTTTTCCAGAAGCGTTACATCGTCCGTTTCCGCGTCCGGCTTGCCTTCATGCGCGACCACAGTGCATGCCATGGTGGACAACGCCACTGCGATAGCGCAGGGAGGCAATGCCGAAGACCAACGGCGGGTGCGGATAGACGTGTAGAGCATGGGCAAGGTGTCCTTGTGTTGGATATGAGACTGTTGCTGGCGAATGAATCGACGCCTCGCGATGAACTGATTGGTATGGGCCTAGCCGGTCTGCCAACGCGGAAACGGATCTGGAAAATCTTGCCTGGAAAGATCTACACCACCACCATGCACCAGTGCAGCGTCGATGTTGATTTCACTCATGTCGTTGACGATGACGGCAACACGCATACCGTCGCGGTTGCGCAGCACATGGTTCAACAGCGTGGGTTTCCCGCGCCCAAAAACCCGGATAACACGGTGACTGGTAAGCGTTGTGGCATGAGTTGCTCGTCAAGTTTCATTTTGGTTGCCAGTGCGAACGGGAAGACTCAGAATCGCCACTGCAGCTTGGCTAGCACCTGGTCGGCATCGCGCAGCCTGCTAGCGGTGCCAAGCAGGTCCAGGACGCCGCGCGAGTGCTCTTCCGCCTCGGCATAACCACCGCGCGCATAGACGAGGTAGATCTCGCGTTGCGGCGCAAGCTCAAAGCGATAGCGCAGCTGCAGACCGAAGTTGCTGACGGAAAGGTCCGGCGCGGTGTCTGCACTCGGGTTCAGTACACCGCCGGCGTCGCTGCGCAACGCACGTCCGTGATGGGCGTCAAACACGATCCATTGCGCCTTCAGCCTAATTTCGTGCTTTTTGGCTGGCAGCCAATTCGCTTGAAGATCCGTATACAAGTAGTCGCGCTGGTAGCTGGCAAAGAGATTGGACTCGCGCCAAACGAACCAGTCGCGGCTCCAGCGCGGATAAACCGTTAGGCCCACATTCACGGTTTCGGCCGCTTGATAGTTGACCTGGGTTTCCAGTTGGAACGCATGCTTGTCGTTGCCCTCCTGGAACAGCCAGCCACCGAGTTGGAACTTCCAGCGACCTATGCGCGGGCTGTCGTAGTAGTGCCAGAAATCCAGTCGCTGATCACGACGAACGAGCCCGTTGCCGCGGGAGACAAGATCGTCGAACCCCGATGGGTCATAACGCAGCTCAGTGAAATGTTTGCCACCGCCGACGCGCTCTGCCGTGCGGCTCAGATTATTGAACCCCGCAAGTCGCTGACCGCTGTCATTGGCGAGATAGCTTGATGTCACTGTCCACGTCACGACTACGTTCGATGAGCCAGAGGCGTGCAGCGTGTCGCGATAGTTACCACTGAAGAAGACCTGATTGAGGTCGTTACGCCGCATGAACCCACTGTCGTTGAAATCGAGATCGCCATCGTGATGCGTTGCGCTCAAATCGAACGACCATTCTGGCCGTGGCGCGTACAGCCAAGTCATCCACGCTCCATTGCCGTGCTGCGCAATCTGTTCGTCCGTAACATCGGAATGGATCAACATGCCGCTGAAGTTGAGCGTCGGATGTAGTCGCCAACGAACATCGACGGCATTCACCATTGCGCTTCGATCGATCGACGGCCGTTCGGTAAACGTTGCCAGGTGGCCGATACTGAGATCGGGATTCGCTCGCAATGATCGAACGGCATAGAATTCGCGCCCTGCCGCATCGGCTTCGCTGGCGCCGAACGTGCCGTAGTCCCAGGTGCCAAGACGACCGGTCATCTTGAGTGCTGCGTCAATGTCTGCAGCGCTTCCATCGCCCAGGTCGCTGGCACCGCCGATGCGTCGCGTATAAACCAGTAAATCGCCGCGTGCCGTAGTTAGGTCGAACAGCCCCTGATTCTGCGTAAAAAAAGGGCGCTTGTCGGAACGAAAGGTCTCGATCGCGTCGAAATTCACCACCAAGTCGTCGGACTCGACCTGACCGAAGTCCGGCTTCAACGCTACACTCAGCTGGAAGGCACCGCCTGGCTTCCAGAACAAATCCATGCCGGCGCGCCAATCGACGGTGCGATCAATTAGATCGCCACGCACGCTGGCATAAGGAATCACGTCGAGGCTGGATTGCCTATGGGCGCTGACCTCGACCCGCGCAAAATCCGACAAATAGCGTGGACGCTCGAAGCTGAGCGAGGGCCAGGCATGGCGCTCGCCGGTTGCACCGAGTACCCGACCGAAGTGAAGCGCCAACGTTCGTGAGTCCTTCTGGGCAGCAGCACTCGGAACGACGGACCAAGGGATCAACAGTTCGACGGACCAGGCCGATTCTTCTTCATAGGTGGCGGACTGCCAGCGTGCATCCCAGTCGTAGCTGAAGGTTTTCTCGTTGCTGATGGTGCCATCGCGTTGCGTGTTGGCGCGACTTACAGTGAATTCGTAGCCGCGGCTCGCGGTCGCATCGAAGTCGATCATGACGTACACCAGATCTGAGTCCATTGGACTGGCATCACGTGCCCGCGCCGGACTGACCGCCGTTACCGATTTGGGTTGTTCACAATGGAAATGCACAGCCAAGCCACCGGGCAAGGACGCCAGACGCACATGAGTTCGCACACCCGGTTCGGCTAGCGTCAGCGGTTGGGTGATTGTGAAGGCGTCGAACGTCTGCGCGTCCGACCAGAACGCTTCGTCGGCCTGCCCATCGACGCCAATTTCTGGCTCAGAGGCAAATACGTTCGGCGTGAAAGCCGCCGTGATCCACAGTACAAAAAAACGCAGAAGTCTCAGGACCATGGCGTCACCTTCGCGTCCGCGATCTGATAGGCCGATCCACCAACTTCGTTGAGGAACAACTTGATCTTGAGATCTCCCTCGACCCAATAACCCGTCCATAGATCCGTCATCGGAATGGGCTTAGGCAACACCACATGCACGATTTGATTCGGTGGCGGCGGCGGTGTGTGCAAACAGGCACCGAAGTAAGGCACTAGGAAAAACTCGACGAGTTCGTTGGATTCGTTGGCGCTGAGCGGCACGATGAAGCCACCGAGCTTCACCGGCTGATGATTCATCGCGGTTACGGTCGAAAACGAACTGAAAACATCCAGACCTTGAGCAGCGGCGACCGATCCCAGTCCATAGCTGCCGCCCGTATCACCACCCAAATGCTCAACGGGCGACAGGTTTTCCAATGCGGCAATGTCCTCGGGCGGCATGAGTGTGAGCCAGTCGGTTTCACCGACTTCCGCGTCACTGGCCGCTGGGGGTGGGTCCATGGGTGGCGCAGTATCTGCAGTGCGGATGATGGAACTCTGCGACACTGGGCGTGATCGTTCAGGCTGATAGAACAGGATGAGCGCCATGCCGATGAGGGCAGCTAGGACAACCAGCGCGATGAACCATCTGGGACGAAGTCGATTCATCGACTCAGGTCCGCACCGTGATGCCATCAGCGACCGAGCGGCGCATCGCCAACCATGCGGGCAGACAGGCGATGGAGCAGGCGATCAACCAGATTGATCCGAGCCACCCGCATTCGACGCGAGTGGGTAACAGTTGCCACGACAGCTGCACGCCGAGTGCCGAAGAGACCATTGGTTCGGCCAAGCCCAGCGCCATCTGCAACAGCAGCCAGCCGAGCACGGTACCAAAGCCGACCAGCAATGCAGCCTCGCCGAGCATCACGCCGAATACATCCAGTCGTGTAGCACCGATCGCGCGCAGAAGCGCCATCTCGCGACGGCGCTCGTTCAAGGTCGCCAGTAGTACCGACATCATGCCGATCAAGCCAACGGCAACAACGCAGGCAGCCGCAGCGAACAACGCGCGTTCGACCATCGACAGCAGGCCCCAGAGCTGTTGCAGCGCGACTCCCGGCATGATTGCCGTCAGCGGTTCAGCGGTGTACGTATTCAACGCACGCTGCACCATGAATACGGCAGGCTTGGCTTTCAGGCCTACCATCACCGAAGTGATGCGCACTGGCACAAAGCGCTCGGCTTCCAGCTGCGCCTCGCTACGCCCATCCCCTGGTAACCGAGTGCCGCTGCGCCAGTTCTGGTGGATGGCTTCGATCGCTTCCAGGCTGACGTATACGCCCCGATCGACCGGAGTACCGGTTCGTTCCAGGATACCGGCCACACGGAACGGATGTTCGTCGTGTTGCGCCATCGCCGACACCGTGCCATGCGAAACGATAATCGACTCGCCGACGCGATATTCCAATCTTTCGGCGACTTCTGCGCCGATGACGGTATCAAGCAAATTCGAGAATGCCTGCCCGTTTTGAAATGCGAGTTCCTTGCCCTGTCCGTAGCGAAACCGCTGGAAGTAGTCCTTCGCTGTTCCGACTACGCGGTAACCACGATGCGAGTCGCCCAACGAAAACGGAATAGCCCAGGCAACCTGCGGGTGCGCGACGATGCGCTGATAGCTTTGCCAGGAAATATCCTGCGTCGGTTCACCCAGATGGAAGACCGAGTACAGCAACAACTGCACCGGATGACTACGCGCTCCGACGATCAGATCGACGCCCGATACGGTCTGCAGGAAATTTTGCCGCGCCTCGCCGCGTAGGCGTTCGACGCCAAGCAGCAAGGCGACGCTCAACGCGATGGTTAGCACGCACAGCATTCCTGCTGCACGACGATTCCAAAGGCTATGCAACATGAGTGTCATGACGGCGTCCCTCGCACCATCAATTCGGAGAATGCAATCTGACGTGGAAATCGCCGCGTGACTTCTGGATCGTGGCTGACCAGCACCACTGCGGCACCGCAGCGCGTCGCTTCGGAGAACAGCAGGGTCATGAAGCGATCCCGGCTTTCGGGGTCCAGCGCCGAAGTCGGTTCGTCTGCAAGCAGCAGATCGGGAGCGCCAATCAACGCACGCGCAACGGCCACGCGCTGCTGTTGGCCTACCGACAGTGTCATTGCGGGCTTGCGCCAAAAGTCGGGTTCGAGCCCCAGCCGGCCCAGCAACTCAGTTGCCGCCGCCCGCACGCTGGTGGCCAGCGCAGTGGCGCGAATCGAGCGCAAGCGCGAATAGCGACATGGCAGAATCACATTTTCCAATGCGCCAAGGTAGGGAATCAGATTCAGCTGTTGGAACACCACACCAATGTGGTCGCCCCGCAGCCGATCACGTGCAGAAGGAGATAGTGCGCTTATTTCCGCACCGGCAATGCGTATCGAGCCTTGCTGTGGCTGATGCACACCAGCCAACAGATTGAGCAAGGTGCTCTTGCCGCAGCCGCTCGGACCATACAGAGCGACGCGCTCGGTCCTGCGGATCTCCAGCGCACCGATCGCGATGAGTTCATCTTGACCAGGCCAGGCAAAGCGGGCATCGCGCACCGAGATAGCGGGAGCCATCGCATTCAATTGCCAGGATCCAGCGAGAGCAGGGAGTCGAGGTGGGTGAGTTGGGCACTACCCTGGCCTTGTGGCGTGATGTACTGCACGTCGAGCGAGCGAAGAGTGGACGAGAGTCCTGAAAGCCGGGTTTCCAACCGGGTTGGGATTGAACGACAGCGCCAATGCGATCGGTTAATCCAGTCTCCGTGCGCCTGATCGTCATCGTGATTGAGGTTTGCCTCGTCGTGTCCAGCATCCGGCTCGATTTCGTGGTCGCTGACGGTCGTCGTACTTTCCAGGAGAACACAGCCACTGGAAGCGGGCCAACGAATCCAGTCGCTGCGGTCCAAGCTAGCGCGCGTATCCTCAACAAGTCGACTTTCGTCGACGGTCGCAGCTGGATGTTCAAAGCCAACCATGTCGGCGCCGGAAGCGCGAAGTTCCGACGTCACTTCGGCACTGTTGCTGTCTTCCGAGATAGCGAGCTGCAACAGCGCGGAGCCATGAACATGGGCGGCCACCGGTACGCTGAAAAACAGCGTCAAGATCAGCAAAGACTGGACGATCAATGAAGGAAGCGTTCGCATAGTGGAGCCCGTAAAGAGATGTTATAACATCTCATTTAATAGCCAAAGTCAACCCTCAGGTCCGCGACCATGGATCGCCTGGGAAGACTCGTCTCGCTCGGCTACGACATCCACTGCGCGCTGCTCGCCTCGGTACCCGCCACGTTCGCCCATGGCGGCGGCAACGTGCCGCGGATTGCGCCACAGCGTTTGTGTCTGGCTCTGAGATGGCACAACGAACGCTGGCGAGCTTCCCTCGGCGCAATGCGCTACAGCGCACAGGACGATGTCGCCGAAAACGAATCGGCGACTGATGGCTATACGCTGGTTGATGCGCATTTGTCGTATCACGTCGATGTCGCGGACATTGGTTGGGAGTTCTTTGCCGATGGCAGCAATCTGACCAATCAGAACGCCAGGGTGCATACGTCGTTTCTGAAGGATGTAGTGCAGCTGCCTGGACGAGGTGTGGCTGCTGGCCTTCGTGTCTTCTTCTAAGCCCCAGGACGCCGTAACCGTTACGCGGCGCGGCGTAGGCTGATAGCTGAATTTCAGCAGCCCCCAGCGACAACCGGGGGCTGATTGATTAAGGGTCGAAGGGTCAGGTTTTTTCAAGAAATAGTTTTCCGTCCCGTGCTTGCGGACCAGGACATTGAGTGGACTTGCCCGTCGGGAGCAAGAATTGCGTGCGAGAATAGGTGTCGATCTTGTTGCCGCTGCGGCGGTCAGCGCACGCAGTCGATCCTGTGTTTTGGTCGAACTCGACTCAATGAATCACCCTCGACATTCAATGCCGATGGCGGTGATGCATATCCGGATAGTGCGGATGCGAATGCGTCATCGGTCGATGACGATGATGATGGGTATGCGGCTCGGCTCCATCCCATTCGAAATCATGCTCGTGCTGATGATGTGCGTCGTGGCGATGGCGATGGTCGTGCTGCAGATCTTCATGCGTGTGCTCGTGCGTATGGCGTTCGCTGACATGCAGCCACACGCCGGCCGCCATCAACCCTCCCGCAATCCAGAACATCGTCGTCGGCGACTCACCCAGCAACAACAGTGACAGCGATGCGCCAACGAACGGTGCAGTAGAAAAATACGCGCCCGTGCGCGCGGTGCCAAGATGGCGCAGAGCGAGCACAAACATCACCAGGCTGACGCCATAACCGAGCAGGCCGATGGTGGCAGCGCCGAGCAATGGACCCCATGCCGGCAGCGATGCGCCCAACGCCAGGGCGAGGCTGACATTGATGGTTCCGGCGACCGCACCCTTGATGGCTGCGATCTGCACCGGATCGCCGCTGGATACAACGCGGGTCAGATTATTGTCGACCGCCCAGCACAGACACGCGGCAGCGATGCTGAGCGCGCCCCAGGACACGCTGCCGCGTGCCTGTGGGTTCCACGACAGCAATACGCCGCCAAGCACGATGACCATCATCCCAATAAAAATGCGCCGATCAACATTTTCGCGAAACACCCCCCATGCAATCACTGCGGTGAGTACGCTCTCCAGATTGAGCAGCAGTGAGGCATCCGCTGCCGCGGTGTGTTGGAGGCCAAACATCAACAGCGCTGGCGCGAGTACACCGCCGAACACAACAGCACCGGAAAGCCAGGGCAGGTCGCGTGCCGCGAGCGGTGCGTCGCCGCTGACACGACCAGCCATGCGCCGACCCAGCAGCCACAGCGAGAGTCCCAGCCCCGAGCCAGCGTAGAGCAGACCGGCCAGCAACAACGGTGATATCTCGCCGACCAGGGATTTGGCGAATGGCGTGCTCGCGCCGAACAACGCAGCAGCGAGCAGCGCGCAGCCGACACCGGCGTGCAGCCTAAGCTGTTTTGCGTTCATAGGGCGTCCTGCGTTGCGGTAATGCTACGACGCTGATTGCACCACGGACAGTAAAACAATCCACCGGTGCAAGTGGTGAACTCGATGCCCTGCAGAGCTACCGCGTTCACCGTTCCGCGCCGATCAATGCGTCCAACCTGGAAAGGCCAGACGCTGAAATATCTGGTTGACCTCCTCCGCTGGCGCGGGTTTGCTGCCGCCGAGCCACCACTCCACGACCGCCCATAGTGTCGCGACCACATAGCCGACTGAAAAATCGATTGCCGCGCTGTCACTGCGCGCACGTTTAAATCGTTGCAAGTCTTCCCGCACCAACTCGCGGAACATGCGTTGCATATAAAGTTCGATCGCCCACTCGCCGTCGCGACAGATGGTGGTGTGATAGATGCGTCGATGACTGTCGAGATGCAGAAAGAATGGCAGCGAAAAGCCCAGCTGCTCTGCTGCTTCGCCTCTGGTTTTAGCCGCCGATCGCCATTGCGCACTCAACCCGGATTACAAGCGCGCGATGCTACTCGCAAGCAACTCATCCTTGCTCTGGAAAAGCGCGTAGAACGTTGCACTGCCGACCCCGGCACGATCCAGAAGATTTTGCACGGTGAGTTTTTCATAGCCGCGTTCCATCAACAAATGCACCAGCGCATCGAGCAGAAGTTCACGCGTTCTCTTCACGCGACGGTCGGGTTTGGGTTCGAGCATGGACCGATCCTGAATAACTTGCTGATAGATGTTCGGAACCGAACAAACGCCTGCGCGCTGTTCTTCGATTCCTCGCTGCCGAACAGTATGTTCGAAAACACAGGCATTTAGGGAACCTCTGAACAAGTCCGGAGCCGCGATAGCCCCCTGAGTCAGGGGGCGAAAAACCGCAGGTTTTGACCAGCTCCGCTGTTGAGAGCGGGGGTTTGGCAAGCGATAAGCCGTGTGGCGAAGACAAAGTGGTGACTTATTCAGACCTTCCCTAGAACGGCAGCCAACGCAATGACCACAGACAGCAACCATCCGACTTCCGCGCTGATTCAATTGCACGACATCTCCAAGGACTACGAATCCGCTCATCGTCGCCGATGAGCCGACCGGCAATCCTGATTCAAAAACTTCGGACGACGTCATGGGCTTTCTCGCGGCATTGTCCGCAGACGGCAAAACCGCGTTGTCAGTGACGCATGAGCACGACCTGAGTCGTTTCTTCACGCGCACCATCACGCTGCGCGACGGCGCGATCGAGTCGGATTCGGGAGAACGCTCAGATGCGCCCGCGCTGGAAAAAGGTACTGAAAGATGCGCTCGGCGCGCAGCCGTTTTCTGAAAATGAGCATAGCGCTGGCCGCGAGTCTTCCCGTGGTGGTTTCGATCTTCACCGCCTACGCCATGCGGACAGCGAGAGCAGCGCGGCTCACGCCGCTCCCGCAAGTTCGGGGCATCGCGGGTCACGCCGCTCCCACAAGGGTCTCGACATCCCGGTCTGCAGTCCGCCCGGCTAAGGAACCTCTGAACAAGTCCGGAGCTGCGCTAGCCCCCTGAGTCAGGGGGCGAAAAACCGCAGGTTGACCAGCTCCGCTGTTGAGAGCGGGGGTTTGGCAAGCAGTAAGCAGTGTGGCGAAGACGAAGTGGTGACTTATTCAGACCTTCCATAATTTGAATAGCTGTCGACGCCTAGCTCGCGCAGGATTGCCGAGCGCAACTCTTGCACGGGTGCGCTGGAGAGATTGCGCGGATGCGGGAATGGGACGTCGAACGTGGTTTGAATTGTTGTCGGGCGGGCGGAAAGCACGATGACGCGATTTGCGATGTGGATCGCTTCCTCGACATCGTGTGTGATCAGCAGCACGGTGTGGCGTTCTTCTTCGAGGATTCTCAGCAGTTCGTTGCGCATGCGCAGGTGCAGCAGGGCGTCGAGGGCGGAGAACGGCTCGTCCATGTAGAGAATTTCCGGCTTCACCACCAGCGCGCGTGCAAGCTCAGCGCGCTTGAGCATGCCACCCGAGAGTTCATGCGGATAACGGTTCTCGAATCCGTTCAAGCCCACCATCGCCGCGTAATGATCGGCGAGGCGTATTTTTTCCTCGTGCGCGTGAGCGTTCAGGCCGAACATCAAATTCTGCTGCACGGTGAGCCATGGAAACACCGAGCCTTGCTGCGAGATCAGGATGCCGCGCGAGCTGGGTTTGCGCAGTAGTTCACCATCGATTTTGACCGAGCCGGAATCGGGGCGATCGAATCCGGCAATGATGTTCATCAGCGTCGATTTCCCGCAACCCGAAGGTCCGACGATCGCGACGGTTTCGCCCTCGGCGACCTCGAAGCTGATGTTGTCGAGCACGTGCAGCATGCCGTGCTCCGAAGCGAAACTCTTGCCCACGCCTTCAACGGAAATTCTAGTGGGCATATCGCCACCTTACTGATTTCAAGCCTTCCAGCAGGCGCATCAATCCATCCAGAAGCAATCCGATCAGTCCGATGATGATCATCGCGGCGACCACCAGGTCGTAGCGATTGCCGGCGTTGCGTGAGTCCATGATCAGATAGCCGAGCCCCGAACGCAGCGCGATCATTTCCGCCGCGACCACCACCAGCCACGCCACGCCAAGGCCGATGCGCATGCCCACGATGATCTGCGGCAGCACCGCCGGAATCACCACTTGACGGAAAAGCGTATAGCGCGACACGCCGAAGTTCGCCGCCGCGCGCAAATAGCGCTGCTCGATGGTGTGCACGCCGACGGTGGTTTGCACGATCATGGGAAATACCGATGAAATAAAGATCAGAAAAATTGGCGACACATCGCCAACGCCAAACCACAGAATCGCGATCGGAATCCATGCGATTGGCGAGATCGGCCGTAGCATCTGGAAGATCGGATTGAGCGTGACGTACGCGCCTTTCACCCAACCCATCCACAAACCCAGCGGCACGGCGACCATGACCGCGAGCAGAAAACCGGTGCCGACCCGGAACAGTGAGGCGCCGATGTGCTGCCACAGGGTTCCGTCTTTGATTAGTTCGAACGTGCCGGTCATCACTTGCAAGGGCGTGGGGAACACGACGCTGTTCGTGGCAACGACGACCGCCCACCACGCGCCGACAATCAGCGCGATCACAGCGATCGGTGGTAGAACCCGCTTCGCCTGGATCATGTAACTGCTTTCCATAACGTGGTGGTGCGCCAGCGCAGTCGTCCCCACGGCGAGAGCGGCTGCGGCTGGACGAGCACAGTCATCTCTCCGCTCGCGTGTGCCGTGCATGCAAATTGATAGCTCGAGGCCAACTCGAACGGCAGGCGAAAGCTCTGCCCCGGCATCATCAGCGTGGGACCGAACATCTGCGGTACATCGTCGAGATTGCGCAGCAACAGCACGTCGCGCACACCGAGGGTGAGACGCACCTCCGACGGCAGGATTTCCACCATATCTCCGGACATCCGCCGCGCCCACGTACCCTTGGGAATCTCGAACACCTCTTCACGCGAATCGTACTGCACGGGCGCGAATGCCGCCCAGGTCAGCGCACCGAGCACTCCAGCGGACAACGGGAGCACAAACCATTGCCCACGCGACAATTTCATCGAGCGACCAACGGTCGTGCAACGTCGGTGTTGATGTTGCCGGTGAGACCCGGTCCCTGATAGGCAGAGAGGTTCATGGAGCGCCCAGGAGAATCCTGACATCGTGGACGTAGTCATCCGCCGCACGACCGTAAGTCATCAGCGCGCGCAGCCGACCCTCACGATCGATCAGATAGACGAAGGACGAATGCGAGTAGCTGCTATCGGCACCAATCTTCTTCGCCGCAAGTATGCCGTAGTCCTTGCGCACCGCGGCCAGTTGCTCGGCGCTACCAGTGCCGCCGATGAAGGCGGGGTTGAAGGCTGCCAGGTATTTTTTCATCCGCGCCGCGTCGTCTCGTTCCGGATCCACCGTGATGTAGACAATTTGAAGCTCACTGGCCAGTGCGCCCAGCCTCTTGCTCGCCTGCGCCAGCGTCGCCAGCGTGATCGGGCAGACCTCGGCGCAGGAGGTGAATCCGAACCCGAGCAGAACGACTTTGCCGCGGTATCGGCTCAGATTCAATTCCGCGCCATCCGAGCCGCGCAGCGCGAAATCCGGCGCCATGCGGGCAGGGGTGAATATTCCGGCTTTCAGCGCCGCATCAGCTTCGGCCCGGACGGACGCTGCGCCAACGAGCAGCGATGCGAATAGGAAAATCTCACGTTTCACCAGTCTGGCCCCCAGTCAAAGCGCGATCGTCGCCGCGCTCGCCCGCCGCGCAAACGTCTCATTGACGTATGTCTCGTACGCGATCGGGCGCTTGATCGTGCCCGCCTCGATCGAGAGCTGCATCAGCTCATCGAACTCTGCGCGAATCATACGAAGATCGCCGTAGGTCACACGGTCGGTGGGATTGTCCATTACGAACTGGAGAATCTTCGGATCCTGATTGAAGAACTGGCGACCGGCAGCAATCGCGACCGCTTTGTCGCGGTTGGCCTGCTGCGTATCTAGCCACACCCCAGCGCCGAGCACGTGATCCACCAGGTCCTGGATCAACGCGGGGTTCTCCGCGATCAGCTCCTCGCGCACGGTGAGTACGCAGCAAATATAGTTGCGCCACTCATCACGTGTCATCCGTAGCGGGCGTGCATAGCCAGCGTGTTGCGCGGCAGCGCCGAACGGCTCGCCGGTGCAATAGGCATCCACCGCATTGGCGTAAAGCGCTGCAGGCATGTCCGGCGGCGCCATCTCCATGATCTCGATGTCCGCTGGCGTCATGCCTTCGCGCGCGAGCATCTTGCGCAGAAACAGGAAATCGACGGCGAAGCGGCTGGGAATGGCGATACGTTTGCCTGCGAGTTGCTTGAAATCCTGGTACGGCGAATCGCTGCGCACCATGATGACCGCGCCCGAACGATGGCCGAGCGAGACGATCTTCACCGGTATCTTCTTGTCTGCCAGATCCATCACCAGCGGCGCAAGCATGTAGGCCGCCTGGATGCGGCCGGTCATCAGCGATTCCTTGATCTCGGGCCAGCCGCTGAACTTGCTGTACGCATAATGGAAGCGGGGTTGTCCTGCCGTCGCCGCAACGTTGGCTGCTTCGCGCGCCATGCAAGCCACGGGCAGCGTTAGATTGCAGGTGACCGGCAGGCCGCCAACTTGCAGGGGTTTGTCCTGCTGACCCGCACATGACAGCAAACTCCATGGCAGCGTAGCCGCCACCGCGCCCTTCAGAACATGCCTGCGTGAAAGCGTATTTGCAGTCACAAATCGTGTCTCATCTTCATCGCCTCGGCATCAGCACCATACTAGCTGAAGGCGGCACCCTAGCGGGCAGGTGGTTTTGGAAAGAGACGCCCTTGGTCGCCCCACCCGCAGGAACGGACCAGGCTGCGACAAACACTCGGCGACGTCAATTCGCGCCCTTGTGCGCTCCTAACTCGTCGCAGCTTTCGACGCACCGCATCGAAACTCAGTGGACCTGGACGCTGACCGCCGCTCGACGCTTTATCAGTACGCGCACCATCCAGAAAAGCAGGAACACGAGTACCAGCAGGACTGGAACCGCCAGCAAGCCCGATTTACGAATCGGCTCGGGAAAAAACTTGGCTTGACCGAGAAAAAACGATGCCGTCGCGATCCACATTGCGAAGCTCATGCGCCATAGATGCCTGGCGAGCCGATGCGCGCCCTGAATGCTTCCGGCCCACAACAGGCGCGCATCGAGTAGACCGCCGAGTAGCCCCACCACGGCAAACATGAAAAGCGGCTGCGGCGGGATCCCCTGCATTGTTCCCGCAGCACTGTTCAAGGCTTCGAAACCCAAAGTCAAGGCGTGTGCGCCACCGGCCAGTGCAAGCAGCATGAAGCCCGTCATGAGTCGGCGCGCTTTCTCGGCAGGACGCCGGACCGTGAGCATGCCGGTGCTGACCAGATAAAAGGTTAACGAGCCGGCAATCAAGTTCACGCGGTCGGGTCGCAATACACCCGCCATCAGGACCGCAATGGAGGCCATTGCCAGCATGGCGATGACGAACACTCTGCCGCTTCTGCGGTGCAGTTTGCCGCCCTTGGTGGCGGTCATTGCCACCGCGCCCGAAATCAGTGCCAGCACTCCGGCGAGGATGTGTAGCGCGATCATGGTTGTGTGCTCCTGGGGTTTCTTAAGGGGAGAATGAAATCAGCGCTGATGGCGTTCGTCATGCAGCGTTGCGCCGTTCGTGGCGAAGAGCGCAATAAACCCGGAAACCAGTCCGAAGGTGCCGTCAACAATGTGTATCAGCAGGTTCGTGCTCATGAGTTCATTTTCCTGGCAGCCGCAGCGTGCAGTGCTGTGCGGTTGGGTGATGCCGCGCGTTTGGGAAGCCGACGGCCAGGCGACTGTGTCCGAGCAGAATTGAGCTGACCAGCGAATTGCGATGAGCGACGATCCGTTGTGGTCCAGCCACGGTGGGGGCCGACGGGCGAACAATGAGTAGAGCGGGCTTAGGGCTCGCCGGAGACGCGTGCTGGCGTTGGGGTGGCAAGCAACCGGATTGCGCCACAAATACGCAGCGGAAAAACACGCAGTGCGCCAAATGCATTGCGCAGCCCATCGCTTCCCGGCGCGGCCCATGCGTGGGTTTCCGTGGTTCGTCCGAATCCGCTTTGGTTGTCGATAGATCCCTGGCAACACTGCAATCCGCCAGCGTCCGATTGGGTGAGACGCTGGCGCGGAGATTGCGCCCGGAAATGCGCATGACAAACAACCCGAGCAGGAACCGATGACGCAGCCTTTCAGTGAGACCGCCGTATCCGCAGCCGACTGCTTCGTTGACGAGTCAGCTGCCGGCCGAGCGCTTACCTCTGTCGTTGCGATACAAAGCGCGTCGACCAAGTGGTCGGGCAGGGTGTTGAACTCGGCTGCGACGTCGTGGTTCGTGGTGGCCGTAGTCGGCCAATTGATGTTTGTGGTTTATCTGCTCGGCTTTTATGGGCGAGCCGCAGTCAAGGGCCAGTTCGAGACTTGGAACCAGGTACTCCCGCACGGATACGTCGCAGGTGACACACTGGGCAACCTGGTTGTGTTCGTACACTTGGCATTCGCGGCTGTGGTCATGCTCGGTGGCGCGCTGCAATTGATTCCCGCGGTGCGTCGACGCGCGCCGACCTTTCACCGTTGGAATGGTCGGGTGTACTTATCGTCTGCACTGGTGATGAGCATTGGTGGGCTGATCATGGTGTGGACGCGAGGCTCGGTCGGAGACATGTCGCAACACATTGCGATCAGCATCAACGCGCTGCTTATCATGGTCTTTACCGCCATGACCTTGCGTCACGCACTCGCACGTCGCATCGACCTGCATCGGCGTTGGGCGTTGCGTCTTTATCTGGCGGTGAGCGGGGTGTGGTTCTTCCGTATTGGACTGATGTTCTGGATCGTGTTGAACCAGGGTCCGGTCGGTTTTGATGCAAAGACCTTTCAAGGGCCGTTCCTGACTTTCCTGGCGTTCGCCCAGTACTTGCTGCCGTTGACCGTGCTGCAGCTCTATTATCTTGCGCAGGACCGCTCCGGCCCGCGCGGCCGCATCGTAATGGCCATGGGTCTTGTGGTGCTGACGCTGATGACGGCAGTGGGCATCGGCGCGGCCGCCATGATCATGTGGCTGCCGCGCCTGCATTGATCCCGCGCGCAGAAAAAATGCAATTGGAACGTGGAATGTTTGTGCGCAAGCTGCGCCTGTCGTGGCGACGCCTTAGCGCTGACTTCAGCGCCCCAATCATTGGTATCGTCACGCCATGCTTCCTGCAACTCAATTTCAAAATCCTCAAGGTCTGGCACGTGTACTCGGCTGGCGGCGCGTTCGTACCGTATGCATCGCCTGCCTGCTGGTGAGTTTGATCATCCTGCCGGGCTGGGAGGCTTCGTACGCTGTCCTGATCATCCGCTTGATGTTGATCGGATTCATCGCTTTGTTGGTGTTCGGGCTGTTCGAGCGATGGCCTGCGCGCCTGCCAACCTGGCTGCGTTGGGTGCTGCAGGTTGTGGGGGTGGCATTTGTGATGCCGTTCGCAGCAGCGCTGGCCTATGCGCTGACGACGTTTGGTGACGCGTCGCCGTGGTGGGAAAGCAAAGCACGCATGGAAGGCTTCGGCATGATGATCGGGTTCGGCGTGCTGTTGGCGCCATGGATCGCCATGTCGGCGTTGCTGCGTCAGATCAGTGGCGAGGCACAGAGACAGGCGTTGGCATTCGAACTCGAGCGCAGCGAATACGAGCGCAACGCACTCGACGCCCGTCTGCGGCTGCTGCAGGCGCAGGTCGCGCCGCACTGCCTGTTCAACACTTTGGCGAACGTACGTGAGCTGGTGGACTCCGGCTCTTCGCAGGCGTCCACAGTGCTGGGCAGCCTGATCGCCTACCTGCGCGCTGCAGTTCCGCGTCTGCACGACCCAGCCACCACCTTGGGCCAGGAGCTCGAACTCGTTCGCGCGTATCTCGAGGTGATGCACATGCGCATGCCCGACCGCCTGCAGTTTGCGCTGCAAGTTGACGACGCCGCTTTGGCGCTGCGTTGCCCACCGATGACGCTATTGACGCTGGTCGAGAACGCGGTACGCCATGGCATTGATCCGAGCGAGGAAGGCGGTCGCATCGAAATCCGCGTGCAGGTGCAGGGCGGGCGGTGCCGCGTCCAGGTCAGTGATACCGGTGTCGGCCTGCAAACTGCGGGCGCTGGCCTCGGCACCGGTCTTTCAACACTTCGCGAACGACTGAATCTGGCCTTCCGCGGCGATGCGGCGCTGCGGCTCAACGCGCTTGAACCACATGGATTATGCGCCGACCTGGACTTCCCGGCCGAGCGGAGCCCGACATGACACTGCGGCGCCCGAGCGCACTGATCGCCGACGATGAGCCGCTGCTGCGCAAGTCGCTGACGCGACTGCTGGCCAAGGCCTGGCCCGAATTGAACGTGGTGGCGCAGGCGCGCAATGGTCGCGAGGCGGTCGAGCTGTTCGAAGCGCTGCAGCCCGACGTCTGCTTTCTCGATGTGCACATGCCTGGACTATCGGGCGTGGAGGCGGCGCGCTTCATCGGTCGCCGCGCCCACCTCATCTTCGTCACCGCGTATGACCAATATGCAGTCCAGGCTTTTCAGCAGGGCGCGCTCGATTATCTGGTGAAACCCGTAGAGCCGGAGCGCCTTGCCGAGACCGTGGTGCGTTTGCAGGATCGGCTACGTGCCGCGCATCCGTTTGCCGACAGCGAAGCGCTGCTGGAGCAATTGGCGGCGCGCTTGCAGAGGAAGAACGAGCCAGCATCGCTGCGCTGGATTCGCGCGTCGGTCGGACAGGCGCTACGCCTGATCTCGGTTGACGAGATCGACTTCCTGCGCTCCGACGAAAAATACACACGGATTGCCTGGCGCGGCGACGCCGGCAAGCCCGGCGAAGCGCTGATCCGAACCCCGTTGAAAGACCTGCTGGCACAACTCGACGCCGCGCATTTCGTGCAGGTGCACCGCTCGGTCGTGGTAAACCTTCGCGCCGTCAGCCATGTCGCGCGCGGCAGCAACGAGACCGCCGACATCCATCTGAAGGGCCGCCACGAAGTGCTGCCGGTGAGCCGAAGCTATCTGCATTTGTTTCGTCAGATGTAGCGGTAGCAACGAAACCTGATTCGAAATTTCAGGACCGCGCGGAACAAAGTTTGTCTCCTTCGTTGATTCCGTGACTGAAGCAGTCGCGAGCGCATAGCTCAACCGTTCTGGATTTCCTGGAGTGTCTCGCTGTCCCGATGCAGCAGCCGATACAACGCCGGCAGCACCAGCAGCGTGAGCAGCGTGGATGAGACGATGCCGCCGATGACTACGGTGGCCAGTGGCCGCTGAACTTCGGCGCCCGCACCGACATTGAACGCCATCGGCACGAAGCCTAGCGAGGCAACAAGCGCGGTCATCAGCACTGGACGCAGGCGTCCCAATGCGCCATCACGAATCGCATCATCGAGCCATTCGCCGTCCTCGCGCAGCTTGCGTATGAAGGAAATCATCACGATGCCATTGAGCACTGCCACTCCCGACAGCGCGATGAAGCCGACACCGGCCGAGATCGAGAACGGGATATCGCGCAGCCAGAGCGCCAGTACGCCACCGGTCAACGCCAGCGGCACGCCGCTGAAGATCGTCACCGCATCGCGGCCCGAACCGAACGCCATAAACAGCAGGCCGAAGATCAGAATCAACGCCAACGGCACCACGATCTGCAAGCGATTGCTCGCTGAGATCAACTGCTCGAAGGTACCGCCGTAGTCGATCCAATAGCCTTCCGCAAGCTCCACGTCTTCATTGATCCGAGCACGCAGTGCTTCGACGAATCCGCCGAGATCGCGCCCTCGCACGTTGGCGGTGACGACCACACGGCGCTTGCCGTTCCCGCGGCTGATCTGATTCGGACCTGGTGCGATATTGATCTCGGCCACTTCGCCGAGCGGCACGTAGCCGGCCGCCACGTTGCCGGCGTTGGACGGCCGCATGTCGGGACGCGCGTCGCGTTCCGCCGCGTCGGGCAGTGGAATCGGCAACTCACTGAGTCGGTCAATGTCCGTGCGAATGGCCTCGGGCAAACGCACCACGATGTCGAAACGGCGGTCCCCTTCGAACAGCTGGCCAGCAGCGGCGCCACCGAACGCAACGGACACAGTGTCCTGCACGTCTTCCATGGTCAGCCCGAAGCGTGCGAGCGCGGCGCGATCCGGTGTAATGGTCAGCACCGGCAGACCGGTGATCTGCTCCAGCTTGACGTCGGCTGCGCCGGGCACCTGAGTGGCAATGCGCTCCACCGATTTACCGATCTCGGTCAGCTGCTCCAGATCGTCGCCGTAGACCTTGATGGCAACGTCGGCGCGTACGCCAGCGATCAGCTCATTCATGCGCATCTGGACCGGCTGGGTGAACTCGTAGTTGTTTCCGGGAATCGTCCAGACCGCAGCTTCCAGTTCACTGATGAACTGCGCCTTGGGCTTGCGTGGATCGGGCCAATCGGCGCGATCTTTGAGCATGATAAAGGTGTCAGCGACCGAAGGCGGCATCGGATCGGTGGCGACCTCCGCAGTGCCGATCTTGCCAACGACCTTGTCGACCTCCGGAAACTGCTTGATCCGTGCCTCCAACGCCGATTGCATGCCAATCGCCTGATCCAGGCCAGTGCCGGGAATGCGCAACGCATGCAGCGCGATATCGCCCTCATCCAGACTCGGGATGAACTCGCTGCCCAGCCGCGTCGCGAGCAACGCGCTCCCTGCCACCAGCAAGATCGCGACGACAACCACCCAAATGCGCCAGGCAAGTGCACGCTCCAGCAATGGCCGATACCAATGCTTGGCCGTGCGAATGATGCGGTTGTCGTGCTCGGCGACTTTTCCGCTGACAAAAAGCGCGATCGCCGCCGGTACGAAGGTCAACGACAGCAGCATGGCGGCGCTCAACGCGATCACTACGGTAAAAGCCATCGGATGAAACATTTTGCCTTCAACGCCGGTGAGTGCGAAAATCGGCAGATACACGGCGGTGATGATGAAGACACCAAACAAGCTTGGCTTGATGACTTCAGCCGTGGCCAGTGCGGCGAGTTCAAAACGCTCGTCACGTGTGAGCAGCCGCCCGTTCTTGTGCTGTGCTTCGCCAAACCGGCGCAGACAGTTCTCGACGATGATCACGGCACCATCAACGATGAGTCCGAAATCGAGCGCGCCCAGGCTCATCAAATTGCCCGATACCTGGTTCTCGACCATGCCGGTAATCGTCATCAGCATCGTCAGCGGAATCACTGCGGCCGTGATCAATGCGGCGCGCAGATTGCCGAGCAAAAGGAACAGCACGGCGATCACCAGCAAGGCGCCTTCGATCAGATTTTTCTGCACGGTAGCGATCGTGCGATCGACCAGTTCCGTGCGGTCGTAGACAGCCGTTGCCGACACGCCTTCCGGTAGACTGGCGCTCACCTTCAGCAATCGCTCAGCGGCACGCTGAGCCACCGCACGGCTGTTCTCGCCGACCAGCATGAAGACCGTGCCGAGCACCACCTCGCGACCATTCTCGGTGGCAGCACCGGTACGCAGCTCCTTGCCCTCTGCGATCTGCGCGATCTCGCGTAGTCGCACCGGTACGCCTTCGCGATGCGCCACGACGATGTCGCGCAACTCACTGGCTTCGGCAAGCTGACCGGGTACGCGGATCAGATACTGCTCGCCGCTACGTTCGATGTAGCCAGCGCCGGCATTGGCATTGCTCTTGGCGATAGCGTCCATCACGTCGCGCAAGCCCAGCCCGAACGCAACCAGCCGCGCCGGATCGGGGGTCACATGGATTTGTCGGACGTAGCCACCGATCGTGTTGACCTCGGTCACGCCTTCGAGATGCCGCAGCTGCGGGCGAATCACCCAGTCCTGCAAGGTGCGCAGGTCGGTCGGCGACCAGGGGGTTCCGTCACTCTTCGTCGCGCCTTCGACCGAATCGACCGTGTACATGAAGATCTCGCCCAGGCCCGTGGTGATCGGTCCGAGCGATGGCTCAACACCCGGCGGCAGCTGGCTCTTGGCCTGCTGCAATCGTTCGGTGACCTGTTGCCGTGCGAAGTAGACATCGGTGCCGTCGTCGAAAACTGCGGTGACCTGCGACAGCCCATAACGTGAGATGGAACGGGTGTAGTCGAGCTTCGCGAGACCTGCGAGCGCGGTCTCGATCGGATACGTCAGACGCTGTTCTGCCTCCAGCGGAGAATAACCGGAGGCTTCCGTGTTGATCTGCACCTGCACATTGGTGATGTCGGGAACTGCGTCAATGGGCAGGCGGGTGTAGTTGTGCATGCCGAGCGCGACCAGCGCGCTGGCGAGGACCAGCATCAGCCAACGATGGCGAATGGCGGCCCGAATAATGGATTCGAGCATGGCATCGTCCTCAGTGGTCGTGGCTGGCGCCGGATTTTTCGATATCGGCCTTGATCAGAAAACTCTGCTCGACGGCGTAATTGGTTTCTGGTGCGATACCGCCGAGCACCTCGACGTATTCGCCATCGCGCTCGCCTAGCTCGAGCATGCGCACCTCGTAGGTTTCGTCGACCCTGGCAAACACCACGGTGAAATCGCGGAAGCGCTGTAGCGCGGCGACTTTTACCGCGAGCGGCACTTCGCGCTCACTGACGATCAGGTCGGCGCTCACCGCCATACCGGGGCGCCAGTGGCCATCAGGGTTGGGCAATAGCGCACGCGCGATCACCGTTTGACTGGCGCTACTGGCGAGCGGCAGGACGCGCTGCACCGTTGTCGCGATTGCCTCACCTTGTGGCCGCTCGATCCGGATCGGCATGCCCGCGCGCAGGCGGCCCGCATCGTCACCGAACGCATGCAACTCCAGCCACAACTCGGACAGATCGGCGATCTCGAACAAGGGCTCGGTACCGGCAACGTCGCCGGCATTGGTGTGACGTGCGAGTACGACGCCGCCGATCGGTGCGGTGACCGAATAAGTCACCAGACTGTCGCTGTTCTCGACAGTGGCAAGCGTCTGCCCAGCCTTCACGCTATCGCCGATGTTCACCCGCACCGATTGAACGGGGCCCGGAAAACGCGCCCGTACTTCAGCATAGCGATCGCCGTTGATCGCGACCTGACCCATCAACGCCAACTCATCGCGGATCATTGCCGGTCCTGCCTGCGCCATCGTCACACCAGACGCCTCGGCAATAGCTGCAGGAATCGTTGTGCGTCCTTCGTAGGATTCATAGCTCCACCGGTACTTTCGACCAGCGTGTTGGGCGGTCACCACGACATCGAACGAATGCGGTTCGACGACGGTGCCGCTGCCGGCCAGATGATCTCCTTCGGGCGTGAACTCGAATGGATCGGTGATGTTGCCGAGTCGACTGAGCACGACCGTTGCCTGCACTCCGGTCGGCGCCAACGGCTTGTCTTTGGTGTACGCGTAGAGGCGAAACTGCGGCGGAACGCCGGTTTCGAAGATCGTGACTTCAATGGCAAAATCATCCTTGCGCAGTATGCGGCCGCGATGCGGTCCGCGTTCGAACTCGGGTGCGTTCGCCGCTCCGTGGCCACCCTCAGCGGCGGCAGGTACTGGCGTATCGCCACCGCATGCGCTCAGTAGAAAAACGATGCAACCGCCGAATAACCACGCGCGTCGGGTCGCTACAGTTTTCATGGTGTCGCTCCGGAAGCGGCAGTGGCGCGCTCGATGTCGGCCAGCAATTGGTGGTAGCGCGCAGCGGCCTCGATGGCATCGCGGTGCAAGCCGAGCAATACCGCGCGTGTCTGCGCGACCTGCAGGAAAGAGAAACGGGCATCGTCATAGCCGGCCTGTGTCGACGCGAGGGCTTTCTCGGCTAGCGGGATCATGCGATCGCGCAGCGCTTCGAATTCGTGACGTGCGTGCTGCAGCTCTTGGTAGCGACCGTATAGTGTTTGGTAGGCATCCAGTTCGGCATCGGTACGCTGGCCCTCTAGCCGCTCGCGCTCTGCCTGATGTTTGGCGATGCCGAGCGTTGAGCGCTGACTCAGGCCGAACGGCATCAAGACCGAAAACACCAGCGCCTGATCGTCGAGCGCCTCGAAGCGACGTACGCCCAGCGTGACGTGCAGATCGGGCTTGGCGTTCGTGGCAGCGAGTCGCGCCTGCGCGTCGATCTGGTCGAACTCGAGTGCGTAGCCGCGGTAATCCGGCGTTCTGTGCAGGCGTTCGGCCAGCATCGAAAGGTCCGAGACGGTGGGCAGCCGGTCGAGCGACCCCAGCACGCGTCCGAAGTCGGGTTCCTTGGCGCCCCACAGCACCGCCAAGCTGACCCTCGCACTGGCCACTTCATGAGTGGCATCCTCGTGCTCCAACTCGGCGCGGATGACTGCCAGCTCGGCCAGGTGTAGATCCGCCTCGGGACTGCGGCCACGTTGCACGCGATAGACGATCGCTTTGTGCGACTCGCCGGCAAGTGCCACGGATCTGGCGGCCAGATCGAGGCGTGCTTGCTTGCCAGCCACATCAATGAATCGACGCGTCGCGATCGCTGCGAGGTCGAGCCTGCGCCGATCGAGTGCGTTGAGCTGACGGGCAACCTGCGCGGCGCCGAGCTCCTGTCGCGCCGAGCGCTTTGCGCCGAGTTCGAATACGCGCCCCAAGCGTAACGTCGCTTCGGCAGCATGAATGCCCGACACGGCGCCGGTGCCTGCGACATTTTCCAACTCGGCACCGATCGTGAGCGGCGGTGCCAGGCCATCGAGTTCAGCCTGACGTCTCGCAGAGTCCACCGACGCGTTGTCTGCGCGCAGCAAGGTATTGCGTTCCAGTGTCCTCCCTACTGCATCGTCCAGCGTCAAATTTGCTGCAGGCGCAGCACGTAGCGCGCTTGCCAAATCGTCAGGTGCGGCTGCAAAGACAAACGAAGGAGACAACCAGCAAGCAATGGCGATCCATGAAAGACGCCAGTGCAGCGAACACACGGCCCTGCGACCGCGCGGCAACAGAAAGAACAGCATGAGTAAAATCCTCTGAGCAATGAAAGGCAGCCCCTCGTGCTCAGGCACGACGGGTGAGGCAATCAAGGTTCAGACGATGGGCGGGCGCAGGCGCCGTTCCGGCGGCGCGTTGGCATGCGGCGCTATGGTCATTGACTCAACAGCGGATTCAGCCAAAACCCGCGCGGCTGTTACCAACGCCGGGAGCGCCACCCCATGGTGGCAGTTGCATTGCCGACAATGATCCGTTCCGTGCTCAGCGAGTTCGCCTTGATCATCGCCGGTGTTGACGGAAACTTGTATCACCGTCGATTGACCGCCAAACAGCTCGGCAAATTCATGCGGCTCGCAGGCCACCGTGATGCCCACACGTAGCAGAAACACGAGCAGCATCAAGCCCGCGATCGCCGGAGCGCGGCGCAGGGATGCAAGTCGGATGGGTCGGAGGCGAGACATCGACCGCAGCTTAGTGCTTTGACATGGTTTTACACAATCGTGAGTTGCGCCGTTGCGAAGGCTGAGAAGGGCGCCCGCTGGGCCTGCAAAGCCCTATCGGCTTGATATTCGACGCGTGGACCTGCGCGCTGGGTTCGCAGTTTGGCCGCCACTCGCAGCTATGCTGTGGGTCACTGCCGAAGTCCATGCGGCCGATTTGACGGGACATTGATGCAAGAGTCTGCTTCCACCGGTATCGAAGTTGAACGCGCGCGGCGCGATCTCAAACGGATTCGGGAGTATTTGAGTGAGGGCAATCTTGCCGCGGCCGCGGCAGCGGCGGAGGCGGCATCGCTGCGCTTCCAAACCTTGCCGGCGTCCTGGTATTGGCGTGCCATGGTGGACCAGCTTGCCGGCGCGCATTTGGCTGCGATCCTTCATGTCCAGCAGGCGATCGCGTTGGATCCAGAGCGACCCGAGTTTTTTGCGTTACTCGCACGCAGCCAAATGGCGCGTCACGATATTTATCTGGCGGTGGCCTCAGCGATGCGCGCGGCGGCACTCAGCCCCGAAAAGGTGCAAGTAATCGAGGCAGTGGCGCAAGTTTTGCAGCTGGGCGGTGAGCTCGATCAGGCATTGATACTGATCGAGAGTGCGCTGCAACAGGTGCCGAACCGGCCGAGCTTGCTGCTGGCGCAGGCTAATTTGCTGTGCACGCTCAACCGCCGCGACGACGCAGCACATGCCTTCGAGTCGGTGCTTGCAGTACAGCCCGAGAGCGGTCGGGCGCATTGGGGCCTGGCGCAGCTTGGAGGTTGGCATGCGCAGTGCCATCACCTGGAACGCCTGGAAGCACTGGCGGAACGCTTGCCAGAACACAGCGCCAAACGCTGTTGGATGGACTATGCGCGCTATCTGGAACATGAGGAACTCGGACACGATGAACTGGCCATTGCCGCCCTGCAACGTGGCGCCGCCAGCCAACGCATGCTGATCGATTTTGCTGCCGATCGAAATGCCCGAATCTTTGTCCGCATGAAACAGTTGTTGCTGCGCTGGGCTCCAGAAACAGACCGCGTGCATGCTGCGGCAGGCGTGGACGCCGCACCGATTCCGATTTTTATCGTCGGCATGCCGCGTTCCGGCGCGCGCCTGGTCGAGGCCATGATGGGACAGAATGCCGAAGTGCGACATGCCGGCGACAATCGGGATTTCGCCACCTGTCTGCAGCGTGTGTTGGGCATCCAGAGCGAGAGCTTTCTCGACGAGGCAATCGCCGCGCGCTTTGATGAAATCGATTTTGCTGCTGTTGCCCGGCTCTATCGCGATCGGCTGCGCGAGCGCCATGGCGAGGCCGGCATGGTGACCGAGAGTCTGCCCGCCAACTATATCTATGCCGCTGCCATTGCACGCGCACTGCCCGAGGCGCGCTTGCTGCACGTGGTGCGCGAGCCCATGGACAACTGTTTTTCGCTTTATCGGCAGATGTGCGCGGGCGTGAATCCGTTCTCGTTCGACCAGGAGGAAATGGCGCAACACTACATAGCCTACGAGGACTGGATGCGCCAGCTGCACGCAGCGTTGCCAGACCGATTGTTAAGTGTGCGCTACGAGCATTTGGTAGCTGCACCGGTTACGGTCGGCCGGGCGATGTTTCGTTTTTGCGGTCTGCAGTGGCGAGACGAATATTCCGACAGAACGCGGCATAGCAAGCCACTGGGCTTGGCGTCGCTGCTGCCGGTCGAAGCATTGCATGGGCGTTTTATGGGCCGCTGGCGACGCTACGAACATGCGCTGCAACCGATGCAACGTGCGCTGGCCGCGGCCGGGCTTGCCAGTCCACGGATGGATGAGGATGCGCTGCGTCGCGAGCAGCGCCGGCGACGCAGTCCATCGATCTAGCGGATTGGGCACAATGCGACAGTAGCCGGGCTCCACTCACCGCCAATACCACTGATAGACTGACCTGATGAGTGCACATCCGGAACTGCAACGTATCGATGAGTGGCCGCGGCTGACACCGGAGCAGGCGCAGCATACGTTGCATGCATGGATGACGATGGCGGAACTTGTCGCAACTTCGGCGCATGCGCTGGATCTGTACGATTATCTGAATCGGCGTTTCACCTCCGGCATGCAGAGCGATGGCTGGGTCGTGGCGCAATTGAACAGCACGCGCGACGATTTGACCTTTGCCCACAGCGGCGGGGATCACGCACTGTCCGCTCAGCGGATCACGCGCGCATTGATGAAGCCGCTGGCAGATCGGCTCGCTCGTACCAGCAGTGTGCTGTTGTTGCAGCAAAATGATCTGGCCGCGATGTTGAGTGCGCCGGGGCGCGATCTGCCGCCTGGCGGGTTGCCGCAAAATGCCTACGTTGTGGCGGTGAAGGATGAGTCAGGCATCAGCGCCATGCTTGCTGTCTGTGGCATTCGCCAACCGCTGGCAATGCGCACCGAGGATCCGCTGTTGCTGCGCTTCGCTGCCCACCACGTTTCCGTTGTGGTCGCGCGCAAGCGTACTCAGGATGCGCTGAAAGTGATGGGTGCCGAGCTCGACCGCCGTGTCATCGAACGCACCAAGCTCCTTGCCGAGGCCAACGCGGAGCTGCGCCGCCAGGCCGAAGAGCGCGAATTGATCGAAAACCGGCTCAAGCACGATGCCCTGCACGATGCGCTTACCGGGTTACCCAATCGCGTGCTGATGCGCGATCGGTTGGAGAACGCGCTCGCGCGGTATCGGCGCGACAACACGCAGACCTTTGCGGTGTTGTACCTGGATCTGGATCGATTCAAGGTGATCAACGACAGCATGGGTCACGCGGTTGGCGATGACTTGCTGATCGAGGTCGGTCGACGCATCGTCGCCTCATTACGCGAGGTAGACACCATTGCCCGCCTCGGCGGCGACGAATTTGCCGTGTTGTTGCCCGGCGTGCATACGCTGCAGGATGTGGCGATTGTGGCCAATCGGCTGATTCATGCCTTGAGTCAGCCAGTTTATGCGCAGGGCAAGGAGCTGTTTACCTCGACCAGCATTGGCGTGGCGCTTAGTCACACTCGCTACAAGGTGCCCGATGACTTGCTGCGCGACGCCGATGCCGCCATGTATCTGGCCAAATCGAAGGGCCGAAAACGCTACGAAGTGTTTGACGAGACCCTGCATGAGAAGGCGCTCCGGCTGCTCGACCTGGAGGGTGAGCTGCGGCGGGCACTGGGGCAGAGCGAGTTTGTGCCGTTTTATCAGGCCATCGTGGATCTTCGCGATGGTGGGGTGCAGGGTTACGAAGCGCTGCTGCGCTGGCGCCATCCACAGCGTGGCTGGATGAGCCCCGGTGAGTTTCTTGATGTCGCGCAGGAGATTGGACTTTCAGAGCAGATCGACATGGAGATCTATGAGCGTGTCTGCGCTGATCTGATCGGGTTCCCGGATGATCTCTACGTCAGCGTCAATCTTTCGCCGCGACATTTTCGCGACCGCGATCTGCCCGCCCGTCTGATCGAAATGGTCGAGCGCCATGGCGTCTCTACCGATCGCCTGCGGCTGGAAGTCACCGAAGGCTCGTTGCTGGAAAATCCGGCGGAAGCGCGGCGCATGCTCGAAGAGCTGCGCACCCTGGGACTGGTGGCCTTACTCGATGATTTTGGCACCGGCTATTCGTCGCTGAGCTATCTGCATCAGTTTCCGATGCACGCTCTTAAAATCGATCGCTCTTTTGTATCCGGCCTAACCGATCCTGCCGGGAATTCGCAGGCGGTGGTTGAGGCAGTGCTCTCGCTGGCGCAGTCACTGGGCGTCGAAGTGATTGCCGAAGGCATTGAAACCGAGCACCAGTGTCAAACCCTGTTGTCCCTTGGCTGCACGCAGGGTCAAGGTTTCCTGTTCAGCAAGCCCCGGCAGGTGGAAGCGGTGCTGTTTGAGTTGCTGACGCGACCGTAACCGCAACTCGTGGGAGCGGCGTCCCTCCGCGAACAGCCGCGAACATCCCCCCGCAACTCGTGGGAGCGGCGTCCCGCCGCGAACAGCCACCCCGAAGTCTTGAAGCCTAGTTCCCACTACGCACTTTCCCACACAACTTCCGTCAGAACCTGATAAACCCTTGCCGCTCCCAACCTGCGCAAACCCGTCACAGACGTGGCGCTGAGATTGCTTCGTAGCTACGCTCGCACAGCGAGTCGAGCATCCTTACGGATACGGAGGGCGGATGGAATCGCAAGCTATCGCAGTAAGGCGCCCGGCCACTGCAATACGATGGCCACCATACAGCTACTGGGGCAAAGCGCGGCCCCGTAACGCGCTGCAGCTCCAACATCACTCACTGCCGCTCCATTCGCTGGATGTCGCTGCAGTCGGTTATATGTATCTTGAAGCCCACCCGAAGTTGCTCGATTACTTCGCGCGTCGGCTCGCCGTGTCCAGTTCAAATGCACGGGACTGGATCTGCTTCTGGTTGGCGGTGCATGACCTTGGTAAATTTTCCCTCAGCTTTCAAAATCAACGTTCCGACCTATTGAGGCAGTTGCAATCGCGCGAGAGCTCGCGCGCATACTCGGTCCGTCACGATTCCCTCGGCGCGCTCGTTTGGCAACAGCGACTTCTGGTCGATGAGGACGTGCTGTCGTTGGGAGCGCGTGCCAGCACATCTTTGTCGCGGCTGCAGCCCTGGATTTTTGCGGTGACTGGTCACCACGGGCAACCGCCTCGACTGGATGGCATCAACGTCGTCGGTCATTTTGAAGCGGTTGATGTCGCAGCTGCAGCCGCGTTTACGCGTGAAGCGCGATCTCTGCTGCTGCCACAAGATGTGCTCGATGCAGTGCTTGCCTCGGGTGATCGGCTCAAAGCAACCGGTCGCCATCTTTCTTGGTGGTTGGCGGGTGTTGCCGTGTTGGCGGATTGGATTGGGTCCAATGCTGTCAGGCGGATCGGATGGACTTGCTCTACCGGCTTGAAACCGGCCTGTCTCAATCTGTGAGATTGCTGCTTGGTATTGAATGCTCGACACCGGTCTTGTGGCAGAGCATTCTTCACCAACTGGGGGGCGAATGAATTCGCAATTCGACGCGCCAAAACTGATGGAAACGGCCTTGCTCGGTTCGTGTTTCCGCTATTGGGGAAAAGCGAAGCCGGATGCGGCGAGCACTGCCAGTTATCACCCTTTGCCTTTGCATTCACTGGATGTTGCGGCAGTTGCGGCGGCATGGTGGGACTGCTGCCCGGCCCTTCGCTGCAAGTTTCTTACTGCTTGCGCTCGCTCGCCCAAGTACGAGCATACGCTGCGAGCCTGGGTGCTTTTTTTTATCGCCCTGCATGATCTGGGTAAGTTCGATCTACGGTTTCAGCTCAAAGCCCCGGATGCGTGGACATCAGCTTGGCGAAAGGTTGAAAGGGGCATAGATCACGAGATAACTCCGAGAGAAATCAGCGGCTTTGATCACGGCCATGCAGGCATCGCCTGGGCTAGGCTGGAGTACTCGAACTGGCTGGAGCACGCAGATACTGGTCTATCGATCTGGGCGTGTTGGGAACCGTGGCTTGCTGCCGTCACCGGACACCATGGCGATTACTTCCCGCCGCTCATGCAAGGTCTAAACGGTATCGAAGCCGAAGAATGTCTGACAGAACATGACCAATGTGCGCGTAAGGCATTCGTCGTAGCATTGGAAGACCTGTTTCTTAAGCCTGCGGGATTGAGTCTGCTGGACATACCACCTGTCTGTTCGCTTCCCGCGCGGGCATTGCTTGCGGGTTTTTGCGCGAGCTGCGACTGGCTGGGTTCCAATACTGACGAATTCGAGTACCGCGCGTCGATTCATCCCTTGGCGTTGCAGGATTATCTGCGAGAACGCCTGAGACATATCGAATCGAAGCATGTGCTTGAACGCTACGGCTTGGTTGCGTCGGTTCAAAAATACCCCGGATTGAACGTTTTACTCAAAGCGGACGAGTCGCCACGTGGCGTACAGACCTTAGTCGATTCGCTCCCCATCGTATCCGGGCTGACTCTGATCGAGGCGCCCACTGGCAGCGGAAAGACCGAAGCGGCGCTAGCCTACGCTTGGCGCTTGCTGGATGAAGGGCTCGCCGACAGCATCGTGTTCGCTTTGCCGACTCAGGCAACGGCAAATGCGATGTTGGAGCGAATCGAAGCTTTTGCCGCAAAGGCATACGGCAAGGCCAATGTAGTGCTGGCGCACGGCAAGCGTAAATTCAACGAAGGTTTCCAGCAGCTCATCGATCGCGGACAGCTTATTACCGCCCAGGGCAAGGAAGAGGCTACTGTTCAATGTGCCGCTTGGCTAGCCAGCAGCCGTAAGCGGGTCTTCTTGGGGCAGATCGGTGTATGCACGGTCGATCAAGTATTGCTCTCGGTACTGCCGGTTCGTCATAAATTTGTGCGCGGCTTTGGTATCAACAAGTCGGTCCTGATCGTTGACGAAGTCCATGCGTACGACGCCTACATGCACGGACTTTTGGGTGAAGTGCTGAAGTACCAACACGCCTGTGGCGGCAGCGCTGTGCTGCTGTCAGCCACCTTGCCCGCCGGGCTTCGCGCCAAACTCTTAGGGGCGTGGGGATCGCACGGCCAGGATACCGCACCTTACCCGGCGCTGTGGCACGCAACCGGCGGCAAAACCTTGCCCACAACAGTTGCCGATGTGCATCGACCGCCGTGCCGTGAAGTCGGCATCGAATGTTTGCGGCTTGAAGGGGCTTTTCCTGATAACGATCTGCTTGCTCGAATTGTCTCCGCCGCAGAAGACGGTGCGCTGGTGGCTGTCATCGCCAATCTGGTGGACGACGCTCAGCGCCTCGCACGGATGTTGCGCGAACGCACGCAGATCACCGTGGACGTGTTCCATGCCCGCTACCGCTTTGCAGATCGGCAGGAAAAAGAAGCCGCTGTGCTCAAGCACTACGGACGCAACGCCGCGCGCACGGCAGGTCGGATTCTTGTTGCAACGCAAGTCGTCGAGCAAAGCTTGGACCTCGATTTCGACTGGATGTTGACGCAGATATGTCCGGTCGATCTGCTGTTCCAGCGATTGGGGCGCTTGCATCGCCACGAGCGCGAACGACGTCCTGTTGGCTTCGAAACTCCGCGCTGTACCGTGATGACGGTGGAGGGAGACGACTATGGGACTCATAAGCTGATCTACGGCAATGCGCGAGTGCTATGGCGTACGGAGACTTTGCTTATGCGCAACGGCACGCTCATCTTCCCCGAGGCATACCGTGCCTGGATTGAGCAGGTTTACCAGCGCGACGATTGGGACAACGAGCCGAAGAAAATTGCCGAGGACCACGATGCCTTTATTTATGTGCAAATCAGTCGTGAGAAGGACGCACAGCGCCTCACCACCATGACGGTCAGCAGCTTTCGCGATGACGACGACCGTGTCACGGGACTTACCAGAGATGGTGAGATGAGCCTCACCGTGTTGCCGATTCTCGCGGGTGGTCGAATGCTGGACGGTCAGCGTATCGACCTCATGTCGGAACATGAACTGGCTGAAGTGCTCAATCTCGGCGCGGTACCTGCGCCAGCCAGTTGGAAAATGATATTGGGTGATTGCCGAGAAGTAGACGGTCCGCTTGCAGGCCATTGGCAACTGGTCATGTCGGAGCCTTTCTCAGGCGTCTGGCAAAGCGAAAACGGAAAATTCACGTACTCAGAAGACTTTGGTCTGGAGAAACGCCGCCATGAATCTGCTTGAAGACCCCTGGATTCCTGTTCGTGCGGACTTTGGCGCAGGGATGTTTCAGCTGCTCACCTACCGCGCTCTTCTCTGCGAGCCTGGGCAAAACTGGCAAATCAGTTTGCCGCGCGACGATCTGGAAATGGCGTGCTTGCAGCTATTGGTATGCATCACTCAAACGCTGTTCGTGCCGGACGACGATTCAACTTTGCGCAGTTGCATTGCCGAGGCCCTAAAGACGGAAGCATTCGAGTTGGGTGTCGTACATTTTCGCGATTGGTTCGACCTCGACCATCCGATACGGCCTTTCATGCAAACGCGGGGAGTGAAAGCTGCTGAGAACACGCCTATTCAGAAGCTATTAATCGGACTCCCGGAAGGAAACAATCACGCCTTCTTCAATGAAGTTGGTGAAGTTCGGCATGTTTGTCCTTCAGTGGTGGCAATTGCTTTGTTCAACCAAGCAAGCAATTGCCCCAGCTTCGGTGGTGGCTTCAAGGGTAGTCTGCGCGGTGGCGCGCCGATTACCACTCTGGTCTTTGACAGAGATTTGCGGCGCATGATCTGGCGCAATGTGTTGACGCGCCTGCGCGTGGACGAGCGTCAAATTGCTATGCCCGGCACGGTGCACGATCAGCCGACGTGGGTATCACCCATTGCAGAGAAATCCACAATCCACTGGAACCAAATTGGCCTAACACGTGGGATGTTTTGGCAGCCCACTCATGTCGAGTTGGTCAAAGCCGAGCATGTGCGTGTCTGCGACGTTTTAGGAGGTGAAGCTGCTTTGGGTTACAGCCGATTTCGCAAGGAGAAGTTCAATTTTACAGTGGAGGGGGTGTGGCCGCATCCCCACGGCGCACTGAGCACGAGTCTAAAGAAGGGCTTTTTGGAGCAACGATTCGCCAGTTTCACCACCAATGCGCCTGCCTGGACGCTTTTGAGTGAATTTGTTGTCCCGCGTGGTACGCAGGGAGTATATGCAACGGAGGGGTCGAGTCCGGCCGGACCGATTGCACAGGCCGAAGCGCTAGGTGACGATCGGCTGGATGTTCTGGTTGGTGGATACCGCACCAAACAAGCTTCGGTCCTAGAGCGTCGCCACGAGTTGATCGGCTTGGCGCAAGGTTGGGGTAGCGAAAACCGCCTCGCGCAGTTGGTTGAAATTGCCAAGAATGCCAAGAAAGCGTTGCGCGGAAAACTCTATTTTTCGGTACAGGGCAGCAAAGATAAAGGCTTGAAGGGCATAGGCGCCGCCATCCATGAAGTCGCTGAGAAGTTGTTCTACGCACGTACCGAAAGCCTCATTCACACGACTTTTTCCAACGAAAGCACGTTTAGACAGTGGGGCGAGAGACGCCGCGACTACGCTGGGCAAATTGCTCAGCACTGCCACGATATTTTTGAAGACGTGACGCGGCCCTACGCCATGAAGCCGGAGTTGATTCCTGTTATTGCCTGGTCGAGACGCGCACTCAGCATTGATCTGAAAAAACTGATGGAGCAAACCGTATGAGCGCAGACTTGCCGGATTTCGTTGCATTGAGAGCACGCTTCGATAGCGCCGCTTTTCCAACTGGCGCACGCGCTGAGCTGCGGCGAATAGCAGACCCGGAATCGGTCGCGCTTTGTCCAGCTTTATACCGACTGTTTCCCGGACAGAAGCCAGATGATCGTCACTCACGACTGGCCTTTCTTCTCCCTTGCTGCAAGCACGATTCGAAGGCGAAGCCCTTGGGCGTGCAGTTGGCCGTTGCCAAGGTAGCGGAGGCGCGTGTATTGCAGGTGGCGCGTTCACAGCCGCAGCGCGACCTTGAGCAACTACGTCGCCTGCTCGCCCACGTGGAACCCACCGTGAACTGGATAGAGTTCGGAAGAATGATCTGGTTTTGGGGTGAGCGTTCCAAGCGCCAACTTGTCGAAGACTTTTACCTCGCAAAATTCACGCCCGCCAAAGGAGACAAATGATGCCCGCCAAGAATTTCATCAATTTTCATGTACTGATTTCGCACAGCCCGTCATGCCTCAACCGTGATGACATGAATATGCAAAAGACAGCAGTATTCGGAGGCGTCAATCGAGTGCGAGTCTCCAGCCAATCGCTGAAGCGCGCCATGCGCACTAGTGACTATCACCTCAGTCATTTGGGCGTATCGTCAGTCCGTACGCGCAATTTGGCGCGGCTCAGAGCGAGCTTCACCGAGGCGCTGAAAGATCGATTCGACGCCGATCGTGTGGCGCAGGCGTTGGAATGGATATCTGGTAAGGAAGGCATCGTTGACGGGATGACCGGCGACGCTGTCGCTCCTTGGTGTGTCGAGGAGGTGGCGTATTTTTGCGGCTTGCTGGGCGAGGAAGGTCAAGACATCAAGAAGTTGGAGAAGCAAATTGAGAAGGAAGCCAAGCCATTCCGCTCGGCCATTGGCACCGCCAAGGATATTGCCTTGTCCGGGCGGATGGCGACCAGCGGCCTGATGAGCAGTTTGCCAGTAGACGGCGCCATGGCTGTCGCCCACGCCATCACCACCCACGCAGTCGAGCCGCAGGATGTTGACTGGTTTACCGCCGTAGACGATTTGACAGTGGACGCGGGCGAGACCGGGGCAGGGCATCTCGACACCCAGCAGTTTTCATCCGGCGTCTTCTACCGCTACGCCAGTCTTAACCTCAAGCAATTGCAGGTCAACCTGGGGCTGGTGGCGGACATGAAGAGTGAAGAGACAGCAGATTCGCGTGCGAAGGCGCTGGACATTGCACGGCATGTTTTCCATATGTTGGCGACGGTGGTTCCGTCGGCGAAGCAACAGTCGTTTGCTGCGCACAATCTCGCCGACTTCGCCATCGCAAGTTTTGGCGATCAACCCATTTCTCTGGCCAACGCCTTCGAGGAACCGGTAAAACGTGATCGCAACGGCGGGTTCCTCAAACCATCAGTGGCAACGCTTGCAGATTACTGGTCTCGCATCCACGTGGCTTATGGCTTGGACGAAAACGCGCGCGCTTTCTCGGTTCAGCCGGGCATTGAGTTGAACGGCCCGGCGGCGGCATCGCTGTCCCAGCTTGAATCCTGGATTGCCAAAGACGGGCAGGTCTGAGTTATGCAGAACTTTCTCATCCTAAGACTGGACGGTCCAATGCAAGCGTGGGGCACGCACACGTACGAGGATTTTCGGCCTTCGAATCTTTACCCTACACGCAGCGGCTTGCTGGGCTTGTTGGCTGCATGTCTGGGCATCGAGCGCAAGGACACGGATGGGCAATCGCGGCTGGCGGCCAGCATCGAATTCAGTGTGCGGATCGATACAGACGTGGTGCGTCTCGGGCGCGAGAAATTTGTCAGAAAACCTGGGGTGAAGCTGCCCGATTTCCACACTGTGATGGACGCGCGAAAGGTAGACGGCAAGGCAAGTAAATTTCCCGTGGTGTCTCGTCGCGAATATCTGTTCGACGCGGCATTCACCGTGGCTGTGGGCGAAAAGGCTCAAGTGCACTACACGTTAGAGCGGCTGGCCGAAGCGTTGCGTCGTCCTTGTTACACGCCCTCGCTCGGGCGCCGCTCCTGCCCACTGACAAGACCTCTGCTCGACGGCGAACCCGTTGAAGCGGCTAACGCCGTCGAGGCGCTGCGAAAGGCGAGCGGCTGCGGCAACTTGGTCTATAGCGAAAGTGTGCTTTCCGAGCAGCCATTGCGGCTGCGAGACGTTCCATTGCACGGCCACAAGCGTCAGTTCGGCACGCGTCTGGTGTATTTACACAAGGATGCATCATGTTCATAAGCCGCGTCGAAATCCCTTGGGAAGTGGTTCGCAACCCTTACGAAATCCACAGGCGGCTGTGGCGTTTATTTCCCGGCGAAGGTCACGAGACAGGCAGTAGCGACGATGATGCCCGCAATAGTTTTTTGTTTCGTGTCGAGGATCAGAGTACCGGACGACCGGCGCGGCTGTTGATGCAATCGCGCCAAGCACCTGTTTGTGCTGAAGGAGTAAACCTGCTCGGAAGCCGCGAATTCCTTCCCAGTCCAGGCGAGGGACAGCGACTGGCCTTTCTGCTGACCGCCAACCCAGTCAGGACAATCGTTGATGCGCAACGCGAGGCTAAACCCGGCAAGCAGTCAGCAAAATGTCGCGTGCCGCTTATCAAGGAAGAGGACCAACGCCAATGGCTAGCGCGTAAGCTGGCTGGCGCGGCATCGCTCGAACGAGTGGAAATTTTGCCACATGCGCCATTGTACTTTCGAAAGGGTAAAGGCGGCGGAAAATTGGGGGTTTGTACTTTTGAGGGCTTATTGCGCGTTGAAGCGTCGGAGCAACTAGCCAGTCTTATGCAAAATGGAGTTGGCCCCGCCAAAGCTTTCGGCTGCGGCTTGCTGCTGGTACGCCGTCTGGGCTAGATTGCTTCTTGGCATGCATCAAGTTATTTGAGGGCACCATCATGGACTGGAAGGATCGTATCGAGTCCCACCCCGACACCAGTGGTGGACGGCCGCGGGTGAAGGGCACGCGGTTGACGGTAGAGTTCCTGCTTGGCTTGAAGGCGGCAGGTTGGTCGGAGGCACAAATTCTCGACAGTTATCCGCACTTGCAGGCTGACGATTTGCGCGCTGTATTCGCCTTTGTCCAAGCGATGATCGAAGCCGAAACTTACCTACCCTTGCCCGACGTAGCCTGATGCGCTGGCTGGCGGATGAAAACATCCCGCGCGCGATGATCAACTGCTTGCGCGCGTTGGGTGAGGAGGTTGCCGCCATCGCAGAAATCGCGCCGGGAATACCAGATCGCGCAGTCATTGATCTTGCGCGAAACGAGCAGCGCGTACTGCTTTCGTTCGACCGCGATCATGGCGATTTGATCTACGGCCAAAACGTCGCGCCACCGATCGCAGTGGTTTTTCTGCGCGTCGATCCTCCAGAGCTTGCGCGCCTTGAACAGATTGCCCGCGCGCTTGCCACACTGAGCGGCGATATGCTGCACGGTTACTTCACCGTAGTCTCGCGCGACGCCATTCGCAAACGTCCGCTGCCTGCCCATCCACGATGAGCGATCCACTGCCACAGCTCAAGCCTATTCCCATCAAAGAACGCCTATCGATTCTGTTTGTTGAGATGGGTCAGTTGGATGTACTGGATGGCGCATTCGTTGTCGTCGACAAGAACGGTGTGCGCACACATATTCCCATCGGCGGAGTCGCTTGTCTGATGCTTGAGATTGGCACGCGTATTTCGCATGCGGCCGTTCGGCTTGCTGCGCAAGTAGGCACGCTTTTGGTGTGGACCGGCGAGGCGGGCGTTCGTTTCTATTCGGCAGGGCAGCCCGGTGGTGCGCGCGCCGACCGGTTGCTCTATCAAGCGGCTTTGGCGCTGGATGAAGATGCGCGCCTGCGTGTCGTGCGTGAAATGTATCGCCGCCGTTTCGGTGATGAGCCACCCGCACGGCGCAGCGTTGATCAGTTGCGCGGTATCGAGGGCGCACGTGTTCGCGAAATGTACAAATTGCTCGCGCACAAGTACGGTGTGCCGTGGAAACACCGCAACTACGATGTGCAGGACTGGGGCGCTGGCGATCTGCCCAATCGTTGTCTGTCGGCGGCTACATCGTGCCTGTATGGTGTCACCGAAGCCGCGGTACTGGCTGCGGGTTACGCGCCCGCACTTGGTTTTATTCACACCGGCAAGCCGCTGTCGTTTGTCTACGACATTGCCGACATCTACAAATTCGAAACGGTTGTGCCGGTGGCATTTGCTGTCGCCGCGCGTGAGTGTGCCAACCACGAGCGCGAAATTCGCTTGCAGTGTCGCGACATGTTCCGCAAGACCCGCCTGCTGGAGCGCATTATTCCGGATATCGAAAGTGTGCTTGCCGCTGGCGGCAAAACACCGCCCGCACCGAAGGAGGACCAGATCGGCCCGGCGATTCCAAATCCCGAATCGCTCGGCGACCCCGGCCATCGCGGATGAAAGCATGATCGTCATCGTGCTCGAAAATGCGCCACCGCGCCTGCGCGGCCGCATGGCCATTTGGTTGCTAGAAGTGCGTGCCGGGGTGTACTTGGGTGAATATAATCGCAAAGTGCGTGAGTACCTGTGGGACCAAGTGACCGCAGGTATCGACGAAGGCAATGCGGTCATCGCTTGGCGCGATGCCAGTATCGAAGCCGGATTCAAGTTTGAAACCATCGGCAAAAATCGTCGCGTCCCGGTTGCTTACGATGGCGTGACCTTGGTCGAATTTCTACCGGACGCTGCTGTGCCGATACCGCACAAGTAGCGCCTGACACCGTTCATTGAAAACTCAATGCACCATGGCGCAAGAGCCCAACCAAGGCCGGCAACGGTGGTAGTCTGACCGACAGCGCAAATCGCTTTGCGTTTCAGGCATTTGCGTTAAGAGTGTTCCCCGCACACGCGGGGATGAACCGGTATCCCGTGGAAGGATAGGCCGAAGGTTCCGTGTTCCCCGCACACGCGGGGATGAACCGGAAGTAAGCGCTACCTATTTCGCTGGACGTTGGTGTTCCCCGCACACGCGGGGATGAACCGCACAGGTTGCCTTCGATCATCAATCCGCGCAGGTGTTCCCCGCACACGCGGGGATGAACCGGTCTCGGTGATCACCAGTGCGTGGCGGCTGCTGTGTTCCCCGCACACGCGGGGATGAACCGCACAGGCGCTTAACGCCCGAAGGCCTGAAGATGTGTTCCCCGCACACGCGGGGATGAACCGAATGCGTAGCCAGTCCACGATCCTCGCGCGTTGTGTTCCCCGCACACGCGGGGATGAACCGCATGGCGGGTTCATTGCGGTGGTGGGCGAAAGCGTGTTCCCCGCACACGCGGGGATGAACCGTCGCGGTGCTGGACGCAACGCACCGGCTAGTAGTGTTCCCCGCACACGCGGGGATGAACCGCAGGCTGGAAAGATCGACTAGGTTCGAACGTCGTGTTCCCCGCACACGCGGGGATGAACCGCCCGGAATATTCACGGACCTTCGGGAGTCGCCGTGTTCCCCGCACACGCGGGGATGAACCGGCCCGAGTGAAGGGAAAACGCCACTCGCAACGGTGTTCCCCGCACACGCGGGGATGAACCGCGCTCGCAGCCGGCATCCTCGGTCATGGTCGCGTGTTCCCCGCACACGCGGGGATGAACCGCACGATGCGAACAGGCCTCGTATCTTTCGCTCGTGTTCCCCGCACACGCGGGGATGAACCGCTACCTCGCTGACGCCGAGTTGATCACAAAGCGTGTTCCCCGCACACGCGGGGATGAACCGAACTGGTCAACACCGAGCGCGCCACGTGGCAGGTGTTCCCCGCACACGCGGGGATGAACCGGCGAACGTACCGAGCCCGCGCAAGATGCTGCCGTGTTCCCCGCACACGCGGGGATGAACCGGTCATTCTGCACGATGCACAGCTGTTCCTACCGTGTTCCCCGCACACGCGGGGATGAACCGGAATGAGCAAGATCACGAAATCGGCGCGCGACGTGTTCCCCGCACACGCGGGGATGAACCGTACAACATTTCCCCCAGTTATTGGGTGCGCCTGTGTTCCCCGCACACGCGGGGATGAACCGTGTTTCAACGGATGGTCATTCTCCGAAACATGGTGTTCCCCGCACACGCGGGGATGAACCGCTGCCCCCAGTGCGCCCGTACGATGGCGGGGCGTGTTCCCCGCACACGCGGGGATGAACCGATGATCCTTGTGCTCGATACGACTGTGTGTTCGTGTTCCCCGCACACGCGGGGATGAACCGCGGCCGCACGTACTGCGTATCGTTGTCAACGCGTGTTCCCCGCACACGCGGGGATGAACCGCTGATCGACGCGCTGATCAACGACGATGAAGTGTGTTCCCCGCACACGCGGGGATGAACCGCCGCCACCAGCTGCGTGCTGTACTTGATGTTGGTGTTCCCCGCACACGCGGGGATGAACCGCGCAATTTCTCGCGCTTGCCTTTGGAGCCCGGGTGTTCCCCGCACACGCGGGGATGAACCGCGCGGCGGCAGCTATACGAGGGCAAATCTGAGGTGTTCCCCGCACACGCGGGGATGAACCAGCATCGTGGCGATGAGCCTGCTGAAATGCGGTGTGTTCCCCGCACACGCGGGGATGAACCGTCCCTGCTCGACGCGTTCACTTTTCATGTTGCGTGTTCCCCGCACACGCGGGGATGAACCGTGGGCGGGGTTCGCAGGGGTAAGGGTGCAGCAGTGTTCCCCGCACACGCGGGGATGAACCGAACCAGCCCGTCCCCGACTGGGCCGGGTCGTAGTGTTCCCCGCACACGCGGGGATGAACCGGTTCGACGGGCGGTAGCTGCGCGTACCAAAGATGTGTTCCCCGCACACGCGGGGATGAACCATTTATCCCGAAAACTGCGAGGCCTTTGAAGTCGTGTTCCCCGCACACGCGGGGATGAACCGCAGGCGCCCCTCCGAATCTACGTGCGCGCGCTGTGTTCCCCGCACACGCGGGGATGAACCGCCGGCGCTGAGGTGGACCTCCACATCGCTGATGTGTTCCCCGCACACGCGGGGATGAACCGCCGCATCCGTCGAGCGGCAGATCGCGCGAGACGTGTTCCCCGCACACGCGGGGATGAACCGACCTACGCAACCACCTATTTGCCACCATCGAGGTGTTCCCCGCACACGCGGGGATGAACCGTAGACATGCTCACAGGTAAAGAACAAAACAACGTGTTCCCCGCACACGCGGGGATGAACCGTCTACAGTCTGCATAATTTCATCAACTTCAACGTGTTCCCCGCACACGCGGGGATGAACCGAAACCTTTGGATCAAACTCACAGAGCGCTCGAGTGTTCCCCGCACACGCGGGGATGAACCGAATTATCCGCAAGTGATGGATGCTACAGAGATGTGTTCCCCGCACACGCGGGGATGAACCGTAAGTTTTCCATCTGGGTTGACGACTTGCATTGTGTTCCCCGCACACGCGGGGATGAACCGACCTACTCCCGAGTAACGATCTGCCAAGCGCTGTGTTCCCCGCACACGCGGGGATGAACCGGCGCGCTTCTACTTGCGGGCGCGTGCTGTTGAGTGTTCCCCGCACACGCGGGGATGAACCGCGCCGAGCTGGCCAATCGTTTCGGCTGCTCGCGTGTTCCCCGCACACGCGGGGATGAACCGAGAATGGAGGAATACAGCGTTACAAATCAAGTGTGTTCCCCGCACACGCGGGGATGAACCGTACACGCTGACCCCGAACATGTGGGTCTACCTGTGTTCCCCGCACACGCGGGGATGAACCGTGTGAGGTGAGTTATAGCAGCGCGACGCTCACGTGTTCCCCGCACACGCGGGGATGAACCGAAAGGTAGAGCGAAGCTGTCTTGATCTGCGCCGTGTTCCCCGCACACGCGGGGATGAACCGTCTACGATCATGTGAATGCTAAAAAGGGTAAGGTGTTCCCCGCACACGCGGGGATGAACCGCATCTGCTGGCGCAGCATGTCGGGCTCCTGGTGTGTTCCCCGCACACGCGGGGATGAACCGTCATGCAATATGTTGATTACAGACTCGATGATGTGTTCCCCGCACACGCGGGGATGAACCGGCTGGCGTTTTGATCGCATTGATGATGTTGGTGTGTTCCCCGCACACGCGGGGATGAACCGACCGAGGGTCTTGGGTGCGAACGCCTGTTTGCGTGTTCCCCGCACACGCGGGGATGAACCGTAAAACTGGCGGCTCACGGAGGCGTCGATCTGGTGTTCCCCGCACACGCGGGGATGAACCGCCATGCGCCGCGCCGCTTCCATCATCCGGAACGTGTTCCCCGCACACGCGGGGATGAACCGCCTTCCTTCTCCAATGCTTGCAGGTCTGCCGCGTGTTCCCCGCACACGCGGGGATGAACCGGAGCTTGCGCTCTTCGAGATAGTCGAGTTCACGTGTTCCCCGCACACGCGGGGATGAACCGTACGAGTCAGCACCGCTTGGCCACGTCGAGATGTGTTCCCCGCACACGCGGGGATGAACCGTTGACGCCATGCTTCATCGAGCTGCATCTCGGGTGTTCCCCGCACACGCGGGGATGAACCGTCGACGCAACAGTTGGGCCTGGCGCAGGGCGAGTGTTCCCCGCACACGCGGGGATGAACCGTCGGCATCACGAATGAGCGCTGCTACATCGAAGTGTTCCCCGCACACGCGGGGATGAACCGGAAATTGAAATGAAACCCACTCTGCAGAAAGTGTGTTCCCCGCACACGCGGGGATGAACCGATGAGTATGGCTGATCGCCGCGCCGAGCTATTGTGTTCCCCGCACACGCGGGGATGAACCGTCCCAGAACAGCTCACAAATCCGCGTTGTCGAGTGTTCCCCGCACACGCGGGGATGAACCGAAGTATGGCTGGGACCTCGGTGGGCCTTGTGTGTGTTCCCCGCACACGCGGGGATGAACCGAAGGTGAGGCGCGCATTCGCAAGCCGATCGCGGTGTTCCCCGCACACGCGGGGATGAACCGGCCCCCGAAATCGTCGGCAAGACGCCAGCGGTGTGTTCCCCGCACACGCGGGGATGAACCGAGACCGGGCGCGTCGAGCGCGACTATCGCGAGGTGTTCCCCGCACACGCGGGGATGAACCGCATTTCCCAGATCAGATCGATGTGCTGGTGCGGTGTTCCCCGCACACGCGGGGATGAACCGAACCAACCTGTCGCGCGGCGCTCCAACATGACGTGTTCCCCGCACACGCGGGGATGAACCGAAGCGCTGCCCGAGGTGACCAAAGACACCTCGGTGTTCCCCGCACACGCGGGGATGAACCGGTCTCGGCAACGAGACGACCTACTTCGAAGGCGTGTTCCCCGCACACGCGGGGATGAACCGCCTATGTAAACGGTGGACGCGATCTGGAAGATGTGTTCCCCGCACACGCGGGGATGAACCGGTCTGATGCGGCTGAACCGCAATACCAAGTCCGTGTTCCCCGCACACGCGGGGATGAACCGCTATTGCCGGCCGGGCCCGTGTTCGCAGGGCAGTGTTCCCCGCACACGCGGGGATGAACCGACGTGAACCCTGCCCCAGCACGGCGCACATACGTGTTCCCCGCACACGCGGGGATGAACCGCACTCCAGAAGCGCCTGGACGCAGAGAACGCAGGTGTTCCCCGCACACGCGGGGATGAACCGAATTCTTATCGACCTTTGCACAAATGGTCGATGTGTTCCCCGCACACGCGGGGATGAACCGCTGAAGCTTTGCTTTACGGACCAGGTCAATTGGTGTTCCCCGCACACGCGGGGATGAACCGACCTTTGTGCGAACAGCGCTTGGGTTTTTGAAGTGTTCCCCGCACACGCGGGGATGAACCGACTTCAACGATGTTACTTTGTCTTTGATTCCCGTGTTCCCCGCACACGCGGGGATGAACCGCCGGTTGGCGCAATGCCGCCAATGGCGGTAGCCGATTGGCGACTGTGTGTTCCCCGCACACGCGGGGATGAACCGCTATTAACCAGTTCGAAAATGTTGTTATCGAAGTGTTCCCCGCACACGCGGGGATGAACCGTTCAGTAGGCAAATAAAACATCAGAACGGAGAAGTGTTCCCCGCACACGCGGGGATGAACCGGCACCACTATGCACAACGCTGAACAAGCCGAAGTGTTCCCCGCACACGCGGGGATGAACCGAGCAGTGTTGATGGTCAATTCGACCTACTTCCGTGTTCCCCGCACACGCGGGGATGAACCGTCGATTGTTCTGCCCATCTGATCCAACGCCGCGTGTTCCCCGCACACGCGGGGATGAACCGCACCGCCATCATGCAGCGCCTCGCCGCAACGCGTGTTCCCCGCACACGCGGGGATGAACCGTCATCAGCGAAGCTCAGGACTGCACCAGTAGGGTGTTCCCCGCACACGCGGGGATGAACCGCACACCGGTCTGGATCGCCATCGCCACCGCATGTGTTCCCCGCACACGCGGGGATGAACCGGCCGCAGGGCGCATCAAGGCGACGGGCAACGAGTGTTCCCCGCACACGCGGGGATGAACCGTCGGCGCCAATGGCAGCAGCCTGGCTGGACAAGTGTTCCCCGCACACGCGGGGATGAACCGCCATCAGCGGAACAACCACTAGGTTGGAATGGGTGTTCCCCGCACACGCGGGGATGAACCGCTAGCGCGTCGTACGCCGCCTACACCGTAGTTGTGTTCCCCGCACACGCGGGGATGAACCGATCCGCAGTGTAAAACCCGAGCGAGGTTCGGAGTGTTCCCCGCACACGCGGGGATGAACCGACCCACGGCTATCTGGTGACGTTGGTGTTTGAGTGTTCCCCGCACACGCGGGGATGAACCGACTTCAATTGCAGCATCGGCGCTGACGAGCGGGTGTTCCCCGCACACGCGGGGATGAACCGACCACCCGCCACCGCGCCCAGCCAGGGGTTAAGTGTTCCCCGCACACGCGGGGATGAACCGCCCCGCATGGATGTGTGGCTCACGCGCAAGCCGTGTTCCCCGCACACGCGGGGATGAACCGCCGATATCGCGTGGATCACGTGCCGAGCGTGCGTGTTCCCCGCACACGCGGGGATGAACCGCGATTCACATCCGACGTGCTGTTGGTGGTGATGTGTTCCCCGCACACGCGGGGATGAACCGCATCTGCTGGCGCAGCATGTCGGGCTCCTGGTGTGTTCCCCGCACACGCGGGGATGAACCGAAGGCCACCTCGACTTTGGCTGAGTCGATAACGTGTTCCCCGCACACGCGGGGATGAACCGGTCATCTGGTTCATTTGCACGATCTCGCGCGTGTGTTCCCCGCACACGCGGGGATGAACCGGCGGCGGGCTTCTGATCACCACCATGAAACGAGTGTTCCCCGCACACGCGGGGATGAACCGCCGGAACATAACTCAAACCGGGATGAGCACCAGTGTTCCCCGCACACGCGGGGATGAACCGACAATGGGCCTCAGCTCCGATGCGATCGACAAGTGTTCCCCGCACACGCGGGGATGAACCGAAACTGCGCGAGCTGAGTTTGTTCGGCGAGCAGTGTTCCCCGCACCCCCCTACGTCAGACTAGTTGTCGCCTGAACTTCTATTGACCCGGCTCAGACAACCGAGCCGCGTCGCTCACCAGGCGAACCAAAATGCTCCGCTATTCTGCTGACTTTAAAGATCAAGCCTTGCGC
>Ga0163146_10000587_pt1 | contig 51736 bp, 50 predicted proteins | sample OliLakLV19MP7G1_FD_148648 | JGI IMG/M metagenome (GOLD analysis project Ga0163146, IMG submission 148648) | Freshwater microbial mat bacterial communities from Lake Vanda, McMurdo Dry Valleys, Antarctica - Oligotrophic Lake LV.19.MP7.G1 | ecosystem: Environmental > Aquatic > Freshwater > Lake >... | reverse complement strand
GTACGGATCAAGTGAATTAGAAGCCCTTCAGGAAAATGTAGCTTTAAACCTTTTTCTAACAGAACTAAAGGCTGTCCAAGCGAGGGTAGATCAAGGTGACTATGAGGACTTGACTACCATTGAAGACAAAGTTCTGCGCTATAAAAATAACCTTGATTTCCCTTATTTTCTTGAAGGATTAAAAGTTATCTTAGCTCCAGCGGATGCGGTTATTCCGCTCACCTTGAAAACATTGTTACTTAAACAGGCTTTGGAATTTCAAGATGCGGCGGACAACTTTCAAAAAAGTCAGTCTGCCATTTTGGATATGCAGGAAAAAAAGATAATTGAGGCCAAGGTTCTTGTGGCTCCTTTAAATGGCCTAAACAAGGCGGCTAAAATTTGGCCTGAGCTCAGAGATTTACAAAAATTCTTAGAGCTAAACCGCCTGTATTTTTTCAAGGTTATTTCGATGACTTCGTTGCAGAGTATTAACAATGATCAAAGATTATTCAGAGAAATCACAGCATCCTATCAGAATATTTTAAAAAGCGAAGTGTACCCCATTGAAGTTCGAGTAGAAGATCAAAAAAGATTGAATGACTTACGCGAGTATCTAAAAACGATGTCGCAGTTACTTCCTGCGATGGATTACAGTGCGATGGTGGCTCTAGCAGTGCCTATTGACATCACGGCCTATCCAGAGACTTCGGCCATTTATCAAAAAAATATGGATTCAGCTCAAGAACAAATGAAGCTGGCTAATGATGCTTTAGAACAGAGTAAGAAACATTATGAGGCAGGCGAGTACGAAAAAGCCAGTGAACAGGTAATTGCTTCCATTAAAGTGTGGCCGCTCAACGTTTTGCTAACACCTTACAAAGACGAAATTTTGGCTAAGGGCACCTTGTTAATGACCGCTAAGAAAAAGGAAGAGGCTACCCGTCTCTTAGCTTTACTTGTGAGTGGTTGGGGCGATGACTTAAAAGTCCGGCAATTTTCTGAACAAGTGAAACACACTCAAACTTTTGCGGGCATAGTGGATGAGGTTTCTGGGATGATGATCGTGTGGATTATTTTAGGATTAATCGCAATTTTAGTCGTGCTAAAGGTAGTGAGTAAAATGGTAACGGATGCCTAAACGACCATATCAGCTGCCTATTGAGAAAAGATAATGTAGTTGTTACTATTGGTGCCTTGACATACGCCTCTTATGGTTGTTTCCATACCAACAGTGTAGTTACCCACTTGCTTTGGGTTCCCTAAACTGTCACGGGATTTAACTTTTTCCCCACTGTTGAGAGTGAAGATAGCCACATCATCTAAATAAATTTTATATTCAGTGTCTGACCCTCCTTGCGTAATTTTCGTTACCGTCCCAGTAACGGACATTCCGTTGCCATCGAAAATCTCAGGGTCATATTTTTCGCCCAAAACACTTGCTTTATAGTTTGACTTAAGTGTTTCTTTAAGTGTTTCTTTAATAATGTTATCGGCTTTAACCACCGCAACTTTAGCGGGTTTACCTGTTCTTTTCGCAGTTTTCTTACTTTGCTCATCCGCTTTGAGTTCTACCAGCCAACTGCTCACTTTGCTATTATCAACTTTGGGTTGGTAAAAGGAGCTTTCTGCGGAAGGTATTTTAAAGAAATCAATGACTTCAGGAGTTGGTTCGAGTGATTCTACTCCGCCTTCGTGCACGATAATGGCTTTATCTTCGTAGATACGGATGAATTGAGGATCAATCAATTCTCGATTGTCGGACGTTTTAAAAACCATTGGAGCCGCCATGAGCGTTCCACCTAAAAAAGTTGATGCCGCAAAAACGAAGAACTTATTCATAACTTAGCTATAACACAATCTAGAGATTTAAAGAAATACAAATCTGATCATTAGGCACAAGAGTTTACTGAGGAATGGACTGCACACGGTATTGGTGTTTGCCGCCGAGGACTTTAAGGTCTGGCCAGTCGACAACACTTCCGCGTTCGAGGCGGGTGAGTTGACGAACGGTGGGGCGATCCAGATGACGGGTCAGGAAATCGTATTCAGCGGCCTCCCCCGCGCTATTGCATCCGCTGGTGAGAAGTTTACCATGCATAGCCGCAATGGGGGCGATCAAGCGGAGGTGGGATGGACTTGGAGCAATGACTTCGGGTGCTTGAGATCCCAGCATGAGGAAGCTAAATTTTAAATCTTCTGGCGTGCGGCGCATATGATTGTTAATCATTTGGACGCTGCGGGGTAGTTTCCAGCCTTTCACTTCATGACACCAAAATTTCTTGTTAGCAAGTAAGGGGCAGGTTTGACGATGAAGGCAGGGTCCCCAGATGTGCCATTTTTCGTCAAGTGCCGCTAGGTTACGGAGGTGTTCTAGGCGTTCACTGCTTTCCTTAAGGGACGGCTCAAGCATGAGAATAATACCTCCGGGCTTGAGGCAGTGACGTAGTTGTTGAAGCCAATCAAAAATTTCTTGGACGGGTTTATCAGTAAAAGCTTCATTCAAGCTAAAGCTAAGGGTGATGAGATCCCAAGCGGCGTGACGCTGGCTTTTCCACGCGTGGATATCTGTGAAGTCGGCGGTGACTTTGCTAACGCTAATATTTTTTCTGTTAGTGACTAAAACGTCTCGGTGCAGGTTATCGGCTAGATTTAATAAGTGTTTTTCTTGATCAACTAAGGTGAGCTGGACACGCTGCTCGGGGAAGGCGTCATTTAAAGCAAGGGCGGCGGCGAATCCCGCGGCACCCGCACCAGAGCCGAGGTCAAGAATCTGGATGGAAGAATCATTAGACGCATTTTTTTTAGCTGCCTTCACTGGGTCTAGCGTCTCTAGCTCAGTAGCAGACACACAGGAGGGTTGCCATTTTCTAAAGTTTAGGAGTTCTGCGACGGGGAAAAGAGTCCGGACATAGGTTTGAGGAAAGAAGTAGATGCCGTAAGCTAGCTGGTTTTGTTTGCTCTCGTAACAACTTTTAAAATCGCCCGTGCGCTCACTGGTAAAGGACTTGCTTAGTTGATCCGCGTAGGGTGCAAGAACTTTTAAGGCCGCTTGCTCGGACTTGAGGTTGAAGCGCTGGAGGATTTGTTGGAGCCACCAGGCTTCAATTTCTAAGGGATAGGAAGGATTAACCACAGCTGACACTAAACCGCCGGGTTTTTTCGGGAAGAAAAATCAACTGCCTTGGGAAGATTTTAAATGGGAGGAAGGCTGTTATCTTGAGCAGCCGCATTTTTAGTTTTCACCTCAAATCCCCGTGGACGATTCCTCCGCTGCTCAGGAGGTAGCTGACTTTCAGCCCAAGCAATGGTTTCTAAAATTAGACGCCATTTTTCCTGCGGATCCCATGCTTGATCACGCTTATGCTCTTCCTGTTTTTTAAGATCCATAATCCTTTTTTAGTAGTGCTGCTTGAAGGGTTTGAATGCGCAATGGTTTTTGTTCCGCCAATGGGAGAGCCAGCTGGCAACGCAGCATATCTGCATCGGATAGGCTCCAATAAAGTGTGCCAGCACTCGTTTTTTGTAACGTCGCTCTAGCCTTAGATTCGTGAAAGGGGTTGTCTAGGCCTAAAACCTTACGAAAAATATCAAGAGCTCCATGCCTTGAGGTTAAACAAAAGAGAGTCTGTGATTGTAGCCATGAACTGTCTTCGGATACAGGTTTCCAAGCTTCCTCTGTCTTACCCCAAGCGGCTTCCAAATCTCTTAAGGCTAAATTTAAAGTGCTGAGGTTTTCTGGCTTGTCCTCAACCCAAATATCTAAATCAAATGTTAACTCGGGTTTATGATTTAGTAAAAAATTCATGCCCCCTATAAGCAAGTAATCAACCTGATGGTCGTAGAGAACTTGAAGAATATGATCTACGTTCATCATTCATATAATGACAATTTTTAGATAATACTCAATGGAAACAAGAGAAAGCAGTAAGCCTTACTCTTTTGCGTCGATACTCACTAAAAGCCAGCCGCCGCCGTTGACCATAGCTTCCGCTTTTTTCCATTTAAGCTGCTGTTTTTCTTCGCCGCGTCGGATGGTGACGAGATCGTTACGCCCGACTTTAGGCTGCTCTCGGTGAATGGGAAGATGCTGTTCCTTCTTCGGTTCCTCTGGAGAATTTGTAGTGACTTCTTGCGCAGGAGCTTGGGCTAGGCCGGGGAGTTGTTCATGCACGAAACGTTGTGGCAGAGCTTGGAGAAAGGCTTCAAACGCTGTCAGACTCGTGCTGGAGCGGAAGAGGTTGTGGACCACCTCTTTTTTAAGATTGCCCATGAGTTCTTCAAACATGCTGAAAGCTTCCGTTTTGTATTCGATCAACGGATCTTTTTGTCCAATAGCGCGTAGGCCGATACTCTGACGTAACCCATCCATACCGTAGAGGTGTTCCTGCCAAAGACGGTCAATGGCGTTTAAAATTATGTAACGCTCTAGGGAAATAACAGCTTCTGTATTTTCAAACTTAGTCTTAGCTTCGTAAATTTTTTGAACGCGCTCTTTGATGAGTTTAGCGTTTTCTGCGCTAGGTTTATTCAAATCGAGATCTTCTGCATTTAAGGCCAGCGGCATGGAGTTGTTTAACCAGCGGAGTAAACTTTCTACGTCAGGGTTTTGACCGTTGAGGCGAATTTCGCATTCTTGATCAATCACTTCATTAACGACTTCAAATACTTCTCCCCGTGTGTTCTCAGTGCGGAGAATGTCGTTACGGTAGGTGTAGATGACCATGCGCTGCTGGTTCATCACGTCATCGTATTGCAAGGTATGGCGCCGCATCTGGTAGTTACGCTGCTCCACCCGTTTTTGGGCGGTTTCCACCGTGCGATTAAGCATGGGATGCTCTAGGCCCTCATTTTCTTCCATGCCTAAACGGGTCATCATGGAGGAGATGCGGCGTGAATCTCCAAAGTTACGCATGAGATCATCTTCAAAAGAAATATAAAAGCTGGAGGAACCAGGATCCCCTTGACGAGAACAACGCCCACGCAACTGCCGGTCTATGCGGCGTGATTCATGCCGCTCTGTTCCTAATACGTGTAATCCACCTAAAGCAGAGACGCCTGCTGCGAGCTTAATGTCCGTGCCGCGTCCTGCCATGTTCGTGGCGATGGTGACAGCACCTTTTTGTCCAGCTCGGGTGACAATTTCGGCCTCCTGTTGGTGGAACTTAGCGTTGAGCACAGTGTGGGCAATGTTCTCGCGGCGCAACATGCGAGAGACGATTTCAGAGGATTCGACCGAAGCCGTGCCGACAAGGATAGGTTGACCCTTTGCGTAGCGTCCTTTGATGTCGGCAATAGCTGCGTTGAGTTTTTCGCGACGTGTCTTAAAGATAAGATCGTTCTGATCCTTCCGCACATTGGGCTGATTGGTTGGGATAACGAGAACTTCTAAACTGTAGATGTCCTTAAATTCATTGGCCTCCGTCTCAGCCGTGCCCGTCATGCCGGCGAGCTTATCGTAAAGACGGAAATAATTTTGAATGGTGATGGTAGCTAGAGTCTGAGTTTCGCGATCAATCTTGACGCCTTCCTTAGCTTCAACCGCTTGGTGTAAGCCGTCACTCCAACGGCGTCCAGGCATCATACGTCCGGTGTTTTCATCGACGATCATGACTTTATTATCTTGCACTACATAATGAACATCACGCTCGAACACGCAGTAGGCGCGGAGCAGTTGGGAAATATTATGAATTCGTTGATTCGCTTCTTCGTAATGGAGCTGGGCTTCTTGACGCGCCTTCTCTTTAGTTTCCTGATCCAAATCTGGATTTTGATCAATATCATGATTCTTCGTAATTAAGTCGGGCAGCACAAAGGCGTCTGGATCACTAGGATTCAAGAAGGAGCGCCCCATTTCGGATAAATCTGTTTCACTGCTTTTTTCTTCAATGGTAAAATAAAGTAACTCTTTTAACTTATAAAGTTCCGTCCGCTTCGTGTCCTGATACATGGATAGCTCTGCATCGTCGATAGCACGCCGTGTAGTGGGATCTTCCATGGCTTTGAGAAGGATTTTATTACGCGGCATCCCTAATTTAACCCGATAAAAGAGAAGACCGGCTTGCACAAGGTCGCCCTCGTCTAAAGCCTTGTTAGCTTTCGTGGCTAGATCCGAACAGAATTGATTTTGTTGGCGCACCAGATTAGCGACTGAGCCCTTAAATTTATCGTATTGATGAGTGGATACCGTGACGGGTCCAGAAATGATGAGTGGCGTGCGTGCTTCATCAATCAAAATGCTGTCCACCTCATCGATGATGGCGTAGGAATGCCCGCGTTGAACTTGCTCCTCCACCCGGGTGGCCATGCCGTTATCCCGTAAATAATCAAAACCGAATTCAGAGTTTGTGCCGTAGGTAATGTCGCAGGCGTATTGAGCGCGGCGCTCTTCGGAGTGTTGACCATTTTCTAAACAACCCACGCTCAAGCCGAGAAAGCGATAGATCTCACCCATCCATTCGGAGTCACGTGCTGCTAGATAATCATTCACCGTGACCACATGCACGCCAGTCCCTGTAAGAGCATTGAGGTAGGTGGGCAGCGTTCCGACCAAAGTTTTCCCTTCGCCCGTAGCCATCTCTGCTATGCGGCCCGTATGTAGAGCGGCTCCGCCAATGAGCTGCACATCAAACGGAATCATTTCCCAGCGAATTTCTTGGCCGCGGACATTAACAATGCGTTTAGCTTCCGTAAAGCGGCGGCAAGTATTTTTTACTACGGCAAAGGCTTCGGGCAAAAGATCATCAACGGATTCACCCTTTTTGAGCCGTTCCTTAAATTCTAGCGTCTTAGCCTGGAGCTGAGAATCGGAGAGGGTTTGAAGCTCTTGTTCCAGCGGGTTAATTTTTTCGATAAAGGGCTGTAATTTACGCAATTCGCGATTATTTTTAGAGCCGACAATCTTGTTGAGAATCCACTGAATCATAAAGGTTATATAACGTAACGACTTAAAAAAAGTTAGCAAGGTTCATTGGTTCCGGGGGGCGGAATTATTGCCTTTTTTGCTTTTCTGTGATCTACCCACCACCACGGAGCATAGTAGATTAAAAACAACAGGATAGCTAACCCTTGCATGCTCAACAGATACCACGGCCAAGGACCTAGATGATCCAACAAACTAGGATTCTCGGGCTTACTCTGGAGATAGCCGTAATTCGTGCCAAGTAACCAATTTGTAAGGAAAGCGCAGATCATGTAAAATTGGATAAAAATAAACGCTCTAACTAAGGAAATGGGATTGGGGCGCATCTTTAACCCGAAGGTCATGTAAAAAACCGTTGTTAAAATTCCAGCGTGCACCAGGAAAAATGCAAAGAAATAAAAGTGGGGATAATCATACCTGAGGTCTGGTGTTATAAGGCCTTGAAGGGTTCCAGCTAAACCAAGAAAATAAGTAATCTCATAGAATAGTTGTTTGCGCCAGACGAGCGCTGCAATAGCTGTAAAGGCCAGCCAGTCGCACAGGTGCATAGGAAGAAGATCCACAGCCTTTTGAGGTTCATAAATAACCCCGTAAGTTAATAAGCTCAGTATGGTTAAGATAAGTAGAGCAGCTAAAAGCCAAGCCATGTTGCGAGCCGTTTTCCCAGAAGGACAACGATGCGCAATCAAGATCATGGAAATCGTGATGATAAAAAATAACGCTAAGACGCCGCAATGACTGGCGCCGTAAGCTGTAAATCCTGTGGGGGATATCGTCATGAATATAATTATAATTAGTTAAATAATATCGCAGCCTACGCCACCCATCTTACCGCACTTTATCGTAAAAATCTCAGGCTCCCCGCGCCTCTGTATTGTTATCTAAAAACCATTGATAAGCAGAGCGAATCCCCTCACGTAACGGAATGATAGGCTCCCAGCCTAGGCCTAATATCTTCGAGCTATCGAGAAGTTTGCGTGGTGTTCCATCAGGATGTTTAGTGTCCCACACAATCTCTCCTTTGAAGCCCGTGACGATCCGCACCATGCCCGCCAACTCAGCAATGGTTACTTCTTGACCTGTGCCTACATTGATAATTTCTGGTGACTCATAATGATCTAATAAATAAAAACAAGCCCGGGCAAAGTCGTCGCTGTGCAAAAACTCCCGCTTCGGCTCGCCCGTGCCCCATAGCGTGACCGCAGATAAATTTTGAAGCTTGGCTTGGTGGAATTTCTGGATCATCCCAGGCAGGACATGGGACGTGTTCTTATCATAGTTGTCATGCGGACCATACATGTTTGTAGGCATCGCACAAATGTAACGCCTCTGATATTGCCGAGCGTAAGCCTGACAAAGTTTAATTCCCGTAATTTTAGCGATGGCATAGGCGTCATTCGTCGGCTCCAGATAGCCTGTTAGTAATGCCGTCTCCGTCATAGGCTGAGGTGTTAATTTCGGATAGATGCAGGAGCTGCCCAAGAAAAGAAATTTTGTAACATCTGCGCAAAAGGCTGCCTGGATCAAGTTATTTTGAATCTGCATGTTATGTAATAAAAACTCGACGGGAAAATCATGGTTGGCCTTAATTCCACCAACTTTAGCCGCCGCATCAATTACGTAATCTGGTTTTTCTCTAAGAAAAAAATCACGAACGGCCTGAGTATTTTGTAAGTCCAGCTCGGCCCGGGTTCGGGTAAGGAGCTGCCACTCAGGCATAGTCTGAGCCAGTCGGCAAAGGGCGCTGCCGACTAAGCCGCGATGACCTGCGATGAAAAGTTTTTTCATACACTCCCGACCGTGTTACATCCGGATTTTTTTTCCTGTCATCTCATCACTAAGGGATTTGATGTCTGCATCCACCATGATCTGCACAAGCTCTTTAAACTTCACCTTCGGCTCCCAGCCTAGCTGTTTTTTAGCCTTGGTAGGATCGCCGATGAGCAAATCCACCTCCGCCGGGCGGAAGTAACGCTGATCAATCGCTACATATTTTTCCCAATCAAGACCCGCATGGGAAAAGGATTCTAGTAAGAATTCACGCACAGAATAGGTCTCACCTGTAGCTATGACGTAATCATCTGGGCTGTCTTGTTGCAACATACGCCACATGGCTTCGACATATTCGGGCGCATAACCCCAATCGCGTTTGGAGTCGAGATTACCTAGGTAAATTTTTTCTTGCAGTCCTGCTTTAATGCGGGCGATGGCGCGAGTGATCTTACGGGTAACGAAGGTCTCTCCACGGCGCGGGGATTCGTGGTTAAAGAGAATGCCGTTACTGGCATGCATCTTATAACTTTCACGATAATTTACCGTGATCCAAAAACCATAAACCTTAGCGGCCGCATACGGACTACGAGGATAGAAGGGCGTCGTCTCACGTTGCGGAACTTCTTGCACCAAGCCATACATCTCCGAGCTCGATGCTTGATAAAAACGTGTCTTTAAATCTAAAGAACGGATGGCTTCGAGCAAGCGCAAGGTGCCCATCCCTGTCACATCACCCGTGTATTCAGGTATGTCAAAGCTGACCCGCACATGGCTTTGGGCACCGAGATGGTAAATCTCCTCTGGCTTAATCTCATAAAGCAGCTTCTGAATAGAGGCAGTGTCACTTAAATCCCCAAAGTGAAGAAAGAGCTTCGCCTTTTGGTCATGACGATCATTATAAAGATGGTCGATCCGTTCCGTATTAAAACTGGAGGCGCGGCGTATGAGGCCATGGACTTCATATCCCTTGTTTAAAAGAAGTTCCGTCAGATACGATCCGTCCTGACCTGTGATACCCGTGATAAATGCTCGTTTCATAGAAGAATAGATTAAACAACTAAAGCCGCTCTTGATGCAAAAGAATTAAATGCGTGAGAAGTAATTATTTTATTAATTTTAAAGACCACACTTTTTAAAGGTGCTGTCCACATGCTGGAAATGACGCTCCAAGGTGCAGATTTTTTTCAACTCAGCTGGTTTAATCAGTTTACCCAACTCCGCATCTTCCAACAAATAGCTTAAAAATGGTTTCCCATCCCCTTGCCAACACGCCATAGCATTACGCTGCACCGTTTCGTAAGCCACACGCCGCTCAATCCCGTGGTCGGTCAGCGCCAACAAAACGCTTTGCGAAAAATAGAGGCCACGCGTGATCTCTAAATTTCTTTTCATATTCTCAGGATAGACGATCTGTTTCTCCACCAAGCCGGTGAGCTTTGCTAACATGTAGTCCAGTAACACGGTCGAGTCCGGTAAAATCACCCGCTCCGCCGAAGAATGCGAGATATCCCGCTCATGCCATAACGCCACATTCTCCATCCCAGCAATGGCATTACCACGAATGACCCGTGCCAACCCGCTGAGACGTTCGCCAATAATAGGGTTGCGTTTATGTGGCATCGCAGAGGAACCCTTTTGCCCAGGAGCAAAGTATTCTTCCACTTCCAATACCTCTGTCCGCTGCAAGTGCCTAAACTCCGTCGCCCACCGATCTATACTGCTAGCAATCAAGGCCAAGGTCGTCAGATAATGGGCATGACGATCACGTTGAATAATTTGCGTTGAAACATTTGCCACCCGCAGCCCAAGTTTTTTACAAACATACGTCTCCACCCGTGGATCCAAGTGAGCGTGAGTTCCCACCGCACCCGAAAGTTTACCTACCACGATATGGCTGCGCGCTTCCTTCAGCCGCTCAATGCAACGACCAAACTCCTCAAACATGAGTGCTAACTTTAGACCATACGTAACAGGCTCAGCATGGATGCCGTGCGAACGCCCTATCATCGCCACCCGCTTATATTTTCGAGCCTTCTGAGCTATCACTTTCCTCAACCCGATTAAGTCTGCTAAAAGAATATCCGCCGCATCCCGCATTTGCAAAGCAAGCGTCGTATCTAATAAATCACTCGAAGTCAGACCTTGATGAATCCAACGCCCTGCTGGCCCGACATAAGTCGCAACATTTTCTAAAAATGCCAACACATCGTGATGCGTGCGCTCTTCGTTTAAACGAACCTGTTCGATATCAAACGTCGCCTTTTTACGAATGGTCAGTGCGTCCTTTTTTGGAATAAAACCATACTGCGCCATGCCCTCACAAGCCAACACCTCAATTTCTAACCAATGCTTAAGTTTAGCTTCTTCAGTCCATAGGGCGACCATTTCCGGGCGAGAGTAACGTGAAATCATAAGGGATTAATTAAAGAGCCTACCTTAACGCTTATCAAGCCCTCAGATAAAATGGCTGCCTCCTTGTTTCTTTGTGCAAGAGAAATCAGATTTACCCGGTTATTTTTTTAAGGTATAAACAAAAGGCTGATCATTTGGGCTAGTGGTGTCGGATTTAATCTTTGTAAAGAAAGCGACAATCGTTTCCGCTAATTTCGAGCCGATACTTTCTACCTCAGTTAATTCTTCAACAGTAGCTTTACGGATTTTTGCCATGGATTTGAAATGGCGAAGTAAGGCCATTTTTTTATTGTGACTAATACCTGGGCAATCATCAAGTAGGCTTTCACCAACACGTTTTTTTAATAGCAGTTGATGGTAACCATTCGCCGTGCGGTGGGCTTCATCGCGGATACGCTGCAAAAGGCGAATCGCTCCCGTTTCATGAGGCAGCACGATTGGATCAGGATTGCGTGGGCGAAAAATCTCTTCACGCTCCTTGGCCAATCCAATGATGGGCTGGGTATATTGTTTAAGTGCGTCTAGTTCTTTTAGAGCTGAGCTGAGCTGGCCTTTACCGCCGTCAACAACGATAAGGTCTGGCATGGCACCATGTTCACGTAAGACACTACTGTAGCGTCTACGCACGACTTCAGCCATGCTGGCGAAATCATTTTGTCCCTCAACGGAGTTAATGCGGTAGCGCCTGTAGTTGGCGCGATCTGGGCGTCCGTTGCGGAACTGTACCATGGAAGCGACGATGTGGGTGGTGGATATATTAGAGATGTCAAAGCACTCGATCACAGCGGGAATACTTTGCAACTGGAGGGCGTCGCGGAGGGATTCGAGATCACGTTCGGGAATGATCGTGCTAGGGATATCACGCACAAATTTACGCTGCCGCTCAACCCGAGTGGTGCATTTTATGTCCTCTAACATATTACGGAGCTGAGCCGCTTTTTCAAACTGAAGAGCCGCCGCTGCCTTCTTCATTTCATCTTCGATCTGTTGCAGCATTTCTGAAGATTGGCCTTCGAGAAATTCGCACGCCTCTTCAACCTTAGCGAGGTAGCCTTCTTGAGAAATTTTTGCCACGCAAGGGGCGGAGCACTGTTTAATGATATGGTCGAGGCAATGCTTAAAATCACGCTCGTTAGGAATAGCGGGGCGACAGGATCGAAGGTTAAATTTTTTCTTTATAACATTTAATGTATTCCGTAAAGCTGTGGAATTACCAAAAGGGCCGAAGTAACGGTGGCCGTCCTCCTTCTTTATTCGGGTGAGCTGGAAACGGGGAAAGGCATCGTTAAGATTGACTTTAACAAGGAGGAAATGTTTATCATCGCGAAAGCTAATATTGTAGCGGGGACGGTATTCCTTGATCAGCCTGCCTTCCAGAAGGATAGCTTCAGGTTCGCTTTTGACCGTATGCGTTTCTATGTCCCAAATACTTTCGATCAAGGCGCGGGTCTTACGATCTGCTGACATGCGTCGAGAAGGGTGAAAGTATTGAGAAACACGCTTATGCAAATCGCGAGCCTTACCCACATAGATGATCATGTTGAGGCGATCTTTATACAAATAGACGCCAGGCTTATGGGGAAGCTGTCGGACTTTTTCACTTAAATCAGGTTGCTCAGACATGGTGGCAGGTGGATACTTAATAGGTTGAATCTTAATCAAAAATAGTATTTTAGTGGAATAAGTAAGAAACTGAATACGTCATAGTCTATCATTAAAGAATACATGAAGTTTAACCTAAAAAGTGTAAAGTGGAAACTCCTCCCTCTCATTCTGATTTTATTCAGCTCTGCGGCCTCTGCTCTGGAGCTGAAAACCAAACCTAGCTTACTTTCAGAACAGGAAGTAATTGCTCCAGGTCAAACCTTTACTGTGGCACTGCGCTTTCAGATTGCGGATCATTGGCATACCTATTGGCGTAATGCGGGCGATGCCGGACTTGCTACACAAATAATCTGGAATCTGCCAGAGGGCTTTAAAGCTGGTGAAATCCAATGGCCTACGCCCTCACGACTGTCCGTCGCCAAGGATATTTTAAATTTCGGATATGAAGGCGAAGTTTGGCATCTCATAGAGATAACCGCCCCGCAAAACTTGAAAACAGGAACCACTTATTCTTTAGCCGCACAAGTGGATTGGCTAGAGTGTAAGGAAATATGCGTTCCTGGCCGAGCCACTTTGGATTTGAAAATTAAGGCGGGCTCGCAGGCTCAGGCCAACCTTTCTTTAGCTTCAGCTTTCCAGCAAGCCAAAGCTCGCCTGCCCAAAAAAAATGCCTCATGGAACGCAACAGCTCATCGTAGTGGCTCCGATTTAATTTTTAAAATTCCCAGTCCTAACACGGAACCTTGGCACTTTTTCCCTTATCAAGAATCAATCATCGTCAATGCAGCGGAACAAAAACAAACGAACAAAGGCTCTTACCAAGAACTAAGAATTCCCCTTGACGAAGGAGTTAAAGAGTTCGAACGACTGGGCGGTCTTCTCGTGCAAAAAACCACAGCTCAAGATGTGGTAGCAGTAGAAATTGATGTTCCTGTCAAAATCCTAGTAGAAACTCCGGTTATTTCAAAAGCTTCGGCTGGAAAGAGCTTCGGAGCCACTCTGTTTTTGGGTTTTCTCGGCGGACTTATTTTAAATCTCATGCCCTGTGTCTTTCCTGTGCTAGGAATTAAAATCTTAAGCCTTGTGCAACAGACGGGGCAAGATCGTAAGCAAGTAGCTAAGCACGGCTGGGCTTTTACCGTGGGCGTCTTAGCTTCTTTCTGGTTGCTCGCCGGTGTGCTTCTAGCCCTGCGCGCCGGCGGCCAAGAACTGGGCTGGGGATTCCAACTCCAGTCCTCAGGATTTGTTTACGTGCTTTTATTAGTCATGTTTATTTTTGGTTTAAATATGAGCGGAGTTTTTGAGGTTGGAACTTCTTTGGTTGGAACTGGAGCCCAACTCAATGCTCAGCACTCTCACACTATTGCAGGCTCTTTCCTCTCTGGAGTTCTGGCCACAGTCGTTGCCACGCCCTGCGCCGCGCCTTTTCTAGCTCCGGCTCTTGGTGCCGCTCTGGCCTTACCCGCCTTGCCTTCCTTAGGACTATTCACCTCCATAGCTCTTGGCTTGGCGGCTCCCTTTCTCATTTTATCCCTCAGACCCGAGTGGAATCGCTTTCTACCTACACCCGGTGCGTGGATGGAAACGTTTAAACAAGCTCTAGCCTTTCTGCTCTACGCCACCGCCGCTTATTTATTATGGGTGCTGGAAGGTCAGGTGGAAGAATATCAACTTCTTAGCATCTTTTTTTCCCTAGTTGTGTTAGCTGCGGCTTGCTGGATCTATGGGCGTTTTACTAGTTTTACCTACAGGGAATCAGTGCGGCGCGGCGGGAAAGTGGCATCATTTTTATTTATTATTTTTGGATTTTATTTAGGATTTCCTCTTAATCCCCAAGCTGCAGCAGGAACTAAGCAAGTCCTAGTCTGGGAGGCGTGGTCTCCAGAGTTGGTGGAAAAATACGTCTTGGACGGCCGCGTCATTTATGTGGATTTTACGGCGCGCTGGTGTGCCACGTGCCAGACCAATAAAAAAGTCGTTTTTTCTTCAAAGGAACTCGTGGCCGAATTTCAGAAAAAAAATGTTGCTCTCTTAAAAGCAGATTGGACAAACCAAGATCCCCGCATTACCCAAGAGCTGGCTAAGTTCGGGCGTTCCGCCGTGCCCTTTAATTTACTCTACGTCCCCAAGCGTGACCATCCCATTATTTTACCTGAACTACTAACTTCTAGACTTGTGCTTGAAGCTCTTGAACAAGCAGAAGGTGCTCCTTAGTTACTAGAACTTATTCTCTTCTCCATGCTGCATTGACGCCCCTAATGTTAGAGCGTTGGAACCTAGGGCTTAAGACCTGCTATTCGAGGTCTTTTATGTGTATATATTTATATGTTAATTTTAGATCATAGTCCTGTTCATTCAGACCCTGAAATTATGGGAGGAACACCAGTTTTTAGAAATACCCGTGTTCCTGCGCAGACACTAGTAGACTATCAAAGTGACGATTACACACTAGAGCAGTTTTTAGAGTTTTTTCCTTCAGTTAATCAAGACGATGCAGCGGAGTTTTTGAAGGTTATAGAATAAATGAGGATTATTCTAGATGAAAATATTCCTTTGCCCCCTGCAGATTGGATTAATTTTCACCAAGTTACTACTGTTCAGAGTGAGGGATTTTCTGGGGTTAAAAATGGAGAATTGTTGAAGCTTATAGATAGTTGTTTTGATCTCTTCATCACTGCTGACAAAAACCTACGCTATCAGCAAAATCTTTTGACGAGGAACATTGCCATTCTTGAATTACCAACTAACCGCTTGCCCATTCTAAAGCTGCTTAAAGATGAAATTATTATGGCCGTTCAAGAAGTTACAGGCAGAGACTATAAAGTGCTCAAATCCTAGAGTAGGGCACTTGCGCTCAACGATTGTTCCAGTTTTCCCTGTGCGGTTTGTTCTTATTAACCTAATTATCGTTTCTAATTCCTACCCAATTCATAATTTATAATTCACAACTCCCCTCTCACCTTCCCCTCTGCGTCTCGGCGTGAGATAATGAGATCTTCACTCCCTGACGGATTTTCCTGCTTTGGCGTTGACAGCTTTGCCTGTGTCAACCGATAGTCTATTTATGCCCACTTCCACGAAACCCTCTCCTAGAAAAAAGGCCGTCTATAAACGAATTATCCTCAAATTAAGCGGCGAAGTTTTAGCAGATGAGAACGACCACATCTCCACTCCCGTCACTCAAGGTATCGCCCGCCAGATTAAGGAAATCCACGGCCTTGGCGTGCAAGTAGCTTTGGTTATAGGTGGAGGTAATATTTGGCGCGGCTTGACCCGCAGTAACGCAGGCATGGATCGCACAACCGCAGATTACATGGGCATGTTGGCCACGGTTATTAATGGCCTTGCTCTGCAAGATGCCCTCGAACGCGAAGGAGTTGATACCCGGGTGCAAACTGCCATCGAAATGAAAAATGTGGCAGAACCTTTTATCCGCCGCCGTGCCATCCGCCACCTTGATAAAAACCGTGTTGTCATCTTCGTTGCCGGGACAGGCAGCCCTTATTTTTCTACGGACACGACAGCCGCCTTACGGGCGAGCGAGATCGGGGCAGACGTTTTACTGAAGGCCACTAAGGTGGACGGCGTCTATGACTCAGACCCCAAGAAAAACCCTAAAGCAAAACGCTTCACCGAATTAAGTTATATTGACGCTTTACGCATGAGACTTCAGGTTATGGATTCTACCGCCTTTAGTCTCTGCATGGATAACCATGTGCCGATTGTGGTTTTTGATATGTTTAAAAAAGGTAACTTGCGACGTGTTGCACTCGGAGAAAAAGTAGGCACTCTCGTCTCAGAATAGTAATCCAAAAACTTAAGGAATAAATTTATGGCAGCAGATGATATTTTATTAGAATGTGAAGAGAAAATGGAAAAAACGGTAAGTAAGATTCAGGAAGAATTTTCTGCCGTGCGCACAGGCAAGGCCTCGCCCGCTCTCGTGGATCATATACGTGTGGATTGTTACGGCATCTCGATGACACTCCGTGAGATTGCCGCTATCACGACACCAGAACCACGCATGATTATGATCCAACCGTGGGATCTATCCAACGTTGACCCCATACGTAAAGCAATCGAAGAATCCCGCCTCGGCATTAACCCTATGGTCGATGGTAAGCTCATTCGTATTCCTATTCCTGAATTGTCGGAAGAACGTCGCCGTGACCTGATCAAAGTTATTAAAAAAATTGCAGAAGATGGTCGCGTTGCCATACGCCATGAACGTCGCGGCGGCATGGAAGGATTGAAAAAAATGCAGAAGGATGGCGATTTAACCGAGGACAATCTGGTTGATTCAGAAAAAGAAGTGCAGAAGTTGACCGATACTTACATTGGTAAAATTGATAAATCCATGGAATCCAAAGAAGTTGAGCTGATGAAGGTGTAGCGGGTGGAGGATACGACCTACGCTAAGACGCTGAAAAGAACTTAAGATTCTGCATTTTTCGTGTGGTTCCCTTCCCGTCTTAGCGGGAGGGGTATATTTCCCTCCCTACTATCCGTGTAAATCCGTGATATCCGTGGTAAAAACTCTAGTTCTTAGTCTGTGATCTTTATAATCCTTATGGTAAATCTTTATCTCTTTTTTTAGGTAAATAAACAAGGCTCGTTCTTACTCTGACTTTTGCATATTTTCCATGAGTTCGAGCGTTGCCGCAACATTTTTTTCTAAGGTCCATTCTTGAGCTGTCTGACGCCCTGCTATCCCCACTCTTTTTCGTAAGCTTTTATCAAGCAAGGCTTCTACATGTGCCGTCAACTCATTGAGCTTAGAATTATCCTCAACAAGAAATCCATTCTTACCGTGCTCAATTAGTTGGCTTGCTCCATTGTGGCGGGTTGTAATGACAGGCAGTCCTGCCGCCATGGCTTCTAAGGTCACGTTTGCAAAGGGATCATAAAGAGTGGGGAATAAAAAAATATCGGCGGCAGCATAGACGTCAGGCATAGCGCAAGCAGGCGGGGAGTCGATGATGACTAACTGCGCCTTAGCAGAAAAAGGTTCCATTATTTTTCTGGCGACGGCATGACCTTTACGCTCAGTCCCTGAACCGACCAATAAAACGACCAAAGCCTCGGGTGTAATTTCCATCGCATGGCGTCCGTGCCGACGATTGCCTGAACTGAAGTAGGGGAAATCAACTCCGTTTAAAATAGTTTTAATGTGAGCAGCAGGATAGTCAAAGTTGGTCAGGATGTCCTGTTTTACCATCTCAGAATTTGCGATAACGCAACGAGTCCGATTTGCTTGAAAGGTACGTTTTTCGAGTTGGCAGAGGGTAACATTTTTTAAATTAACCTTATTCTGCAAAAACCCACGAATTGGCTTAGCCCTTTGCCGGAGCTGTAGCCACGCGCGGTGCACCCCATCTCCTGCGCGGTAAATGTCGGCCTTAATCCCCCGCTCCATGCTAAAAACTAAGTCGAAGGTATTTACCAGAAGAGCGGCTTCACAGTTGTGCGCAAACTGAACAGGCCGATAAAAGCTGCTGCCCGTTGAGGGTAGAGTGACGATCCGATCAAAGGGCGTGGGCGGGCGATCCCATGATTCACAAAACAAGGTGGCGCAACAGCCACGTTCTTTTAACTGCGTCACGAGCCGAAGCAGGTAGTTTTCTGCCCCGCCTGTCGGCGACCAGTGACGACGAATAAAGGCGATGTTCATGAGCGAATTTTAGCCCAAGCCGCTTGAAGTTGAAGTTCACCTATTTTTAATTTTAACAAGTCATGGTCGATACGTTCATGAGATATTTCCAACATCCGGTCAATGTCACGCAAATGTTTGTCTGACCCGCCTTCCGTAAAATACTGTAGCTTACGAAGAATAACATATTCCGGCGGAGCCAACCAAATCTCCCCCTCTTTGGAAACGTAAAGCGATCTTTTGGGCCAAAAGAATAAATGCAAAGGTTCACGACCCACCGGGTAAAAATCGGCTTTTAACCCAGTTCTATGGTCTATAACATTCCAATGGCCTCTGGAATCACGGCTGATTTCACACAGAAGAACATCTTCAGGCGGAACGTAATAACCGCTCTCAGGATAAATAGTTTTAAACTTGGCGGCATCACCTTTGTTTAAAAAAACCACCATATCCACATCCAAAGTCATGCGAGGTTCCCCATAGGCAATGGATGCCACAGAACCTGTCACCATGTAGGCAACGCCAGCCTCATGAAGAGGTTTAATAAAGGCGCAATATAAATCAGGAGGAAGCATGTAAAAAATTTCTCGCAAGTTCTCGATCCAGCTCACACTGAGTCCATTCAGGATACTGTTTTTTTAAGTAAGCCAGCTTGAGTTCCCGAGCAAAGGAAATGGAGCCATTCACCAAGGCCAACTTTTCATGCAAAGTCATCCTCTGAAAAGCAGCTTTCTGCACCGGATGCAAAGGTTCAAAAAGAGGTGTTGGCATACGCATTTATTACTGGTCTACTTTGATCCTACAACCAGAAACCTAAAACTGGAAACCCGAAACTTCCGTCATGTCTTTCACCGAGTGGTATTACCTATTTTTCCTGGCCGGTGTCGCTCTCAGCTTCTGGTTCTTGCAGGGCCAGGCCCGGCTCTGGTTGCTCTGGGCCGCTTCCTATGTGTTTTACGGAACCTGGGACGTTCGTTTCCTCGGCCTTATCATGGCTACCACCGTGGTGGATTATTTTGGAACCCTGGCCATGTCGGGGGAACGCAAAAGCCTGTTCAAGGTTGCAACCGGCGCCTTCGTTCCGCCCCTCTGGTTTGCCCTCAGCTACGGGTTCGTGGAAAACCAAACGATCCCTCCCCTCTATGCCTTACTGTCTTTCGGCTTGGCCCTGGCTTACATCACCGGCTATCAACTACTCTGGAAAATCGATCCCGCGCGACGGAAAAAAGCCTTCCTGCTGCTCAGCATCCTGACCAGCCTTGCCATTCTCGGCTTCTTCAAATACTGCAACTTCTTCATCGATTCCTTCGGCCGTTTCCTGAACCTACTGGGGTTCGAAGCCCACACCACGGTGCTCGCCATCCTGCTTCCAATAGGGATCTCTTTCTACACCTTTCAGTCCATCGCCTACGCCGTCGATGTTTACCGGGGGAAAGTCGGGGCCTGCCATTCTTTTCCGCTCTTTGCCACCTTCGTGTCCTTTTTTCCCCAACTGGTGGCCGGCCCTATTGAACGCAGTCACGAGCTGCTCCCCCAACTTTCCCGCAAACACACGTTTCAATGGTCTTACGTGCATCGCGGCATGCAACTTCTTTTGGTCGGTTATTTTAAAAAGGTCTTTGTCGGCGACAACTGCGCCATCATTGCCAATTACGTTTTCAATAACCCTTCCGACATGTCAGGCGCATGGGTTTTTCTGGGCGTGCTGGCTTTCGCCTTCCAAATCTACGGCGATTTTTCTGGCTACACCAATATCGCACGGGGCTCGGCCATGATGTTCGGCATAGAACTCAGCCGTAATTTCCGTTTTCCGTATTTCGCCCAGGGGCCGTCCGATTTCTGGACCCGTTGGCATATCACCCTCTCCACCTGGTTCCGCGATTACGTCTATATTCCGCTGGGAGGCAACCGGGAAGGCGGCGCAAAAACCATCCGTAATCTACTTATCACCATGTTCATTGCCGGACTGTGGCATGGAGCCGGTGTTATGTTTGTTCTCTGGGGGATTTACCATGGTCTGCTGCTGGTGGCCTATCGTATTGTCCCTTTCCTGAATCATTTGGAAACCACCAAAGCCAAACTTTCCCGTGCCGCCGGAATAGCCATCATGTTCCTGCTCACCCTGCTGGGATGGATGCTCTTCCGCAGCGCAAACTGGCAGGACTTCACCCATCTTTTCAGCTCTCTCTTTGTTTGGACTCCCTGGACTGTAGCACTTAGCGGAAGCTACGGCTGGATCGCCTTCCATGCCCTGCCCCTCCTTTTATTGCAATGGCTGACTTTCAAAAAGCAGGATGAAACCGAACTGGACTCTGTTCCTGGTTGGGGCCGCACGCTTATCTACCTGCTGTTATTTATTGCCGTGGCGACTTCCGCCACCGGCGACCAGGAATTCATTTATTTCCAATTCTGATGAAAAATTTATTTACCCTCTGTTTTATCAGCGTCACGGTTGCCCTGATCACACTTGAACTTGTGATCCGTATCTTTTTCGCAGAAAATATGTCGGGCCGTTTTGAGTATGGTTATCACCCCACGGCAGGATTCGTTGAGGAAAATGATGGCACCGTCAATCTGGTGAGGGCCGGAGGCCGCCGCTTCCGCCCCCAAGCCTTCCAAATGCCAAAGCCTGCGGAAAACCTGCGCGTCTTTGTGATTGGGGATTCGGTTCCAAGAGGCCCCAGCCTGGAGGCCGCCTACGCATGGCAACTGCAGGCTATGTTAAAGGAAAAGGGGCTTTCAGCCGAAGTCCTCAACCTGGCCATCGCCGGAAATGGGGTGCGTCGTTCCCGGATTATCATCGACCAGGCACTCGACTACAACCCGGATCTGATCATTCTTCACCTCAACTACTCCAATGAATTTGAAGATGAGCGTGAATCCAGGCGCGCTGCGGATTTCAGTTCCTGGCACCCAGCCCACTGGCTGATTAAAAGCCGGTTGATTGCCAGACTGTACGAACTCAAAACCGAAAAAATATTTTGGTTTTGGCTCCCTCAGTCCATCAGAGAACAGCAAAGTGTCGGCGACGCGGACGCAGAATTGACGTCACAACAAAACAAAGGGCTCATGGATCAATGGATGATCAGGGTTCGCGAAAAGACCGGCTCAACGCTGGAAATGCTGCATCAAAAAAAGTATCCGGTGATTGTTGTTGTGCAGTGCGGCTATGAAAAAGGCCGGGAACTCGAAGACCACCATCTAACAGATTTTATTCGACGTCAGCAACCGAGTATTCCCTTTGTTAGCATGAAAGAAACCTTCTCGCTTCTTGAAGCCGGCGAGTTCTTCAGTGACGGAGCCCACCTCAGAAAGTCCGGTCACCGCGTCCTGGCCGAAAAACTCCTGCCAAAAGTTCTGGAAATCACAAAAAGGAAAGAACATTGATTTACCCTACCCAACAAGGGCATATTAATCTTTTATGGCAAAATCGACATTTGAAGAAAAAGTATCCCCACAAACCGTGGCAGTAGTGGGACTGGGCTACGTGGGGCTTCCTCTTTCACTTCTTTTTTCCGGGCAAAAATTGCGGGTCATCGGCTACGACGAAGACTCCAAACGAGTTCAGATTCTCAAATCCGGAAAATCCCCCATCCGCCATGTGAATCCGGCCCACATCAAAGAGGCCGTTAAAAGCGGTTTTTTTCTGCCCACCTGCAGTCCCAAAGACTTGTCCAAGGCCGATGCGGTCATTCTTTGTGTTCCGACCCCCCTAACCAAACAGCGTGAGCCTGACCTAGAATACATCCGCCAAGCCTCCCAAAAAGTGGCCGACCATGCCAAACACGGCGTGCTGGTGGTGTTGGAATCCACCACCTATCCGGGAACCACTGGTGAAGTGGTCGCACCTTTTTTCGAAAAAAAGGGGTGGAAGCTTGGCCGTGATTTTTTCCTGGCCTACAGCCCGGAACGCGAAGATCCCAACAATGCCAAATTCTCAACCGCCAGCATCCCAAAATTAGTGGGAGGAGCCGATCCTGAAAGCCTCAAGCGGGCCGTGAGCCTTTACAGTCGGGTCATCCAGAAGGTCGTACCCGTCAGCAGCATGGAAACGGCCGAGGCTGCCAAACTCCTGGAAAATATTTTCCGGGCCGTTAATATTGCCCTCGTCAACGAGCTGAAAATCGTTTTCGACCGCATGGGCATCGACGTCTGGGAGGTGGTGGACGCTGCCAAAACCAAGCCTTTCGGATTTATGCCTTTTTACCCAGGACCCGGACTGGGAGGACATTGCATCCCCATCGATCCCTTTTATCTGACGTGGAAGGCGCGCGAGTTTGATCTTTCCACCAAATTCATCGAACTGGCTGGGGAAATAAACACCCAGATGCCTTTCTTCGTGGTCAGCAAAGTTCAGGATGCCTTGGGGAAAAAAGGGAAAGCGCTCAGAAAGTCACGCATCCTCATCCTCGGCCTGGCCTACAAGAAAGATGTCGATGACCTGCGCGAATCGCCGGCCCTCAAGCTCATGGATATTCTAGAACGCCAGGGCTGTGTGATCGATTACCACGATCCCTACATTCCTGTTTTTTCCGGTGACAGGCATTTTCCGAAACTTAAGACCAAACGCAGCAAACCCTTTGCGGAGGCCACTTTTTCCAAGGCCGACCTCGTGCTGGTTTGCACCAATCATAGTCAGATCGATTATGCGAAAATTAAAAAATGGTCCAAACTGGTCGTTGATACCCGCAATGTGTTGAAGCCCGACGGCAAAAAAGTTTTCCGCGCCTGAAGCAATCATGAAAAAAATTCGGGACATACACACACACTGGAAGGATCCACAGGCCCCGGCTTTCGTCATCGGCGAAGTGGCCCAGGCCCACGACGGCAGCCTGGGTCTTGCCCACGCCTACATCGATGCCATCGCCACGGCCGGAGCAGATGCAGTTAAATTCCAGACCCACATTGCCGACGAGGAAAGCTCGGCCGACGAACCTTGGCGGGTCAAGTTCAGCCGCCAGGATCAAAGTCGCTACGACTATTGGAGGCGTATGGAGTTCAGCGCGGATCAATGGGCGGGATTGAAACAGCACGCCGAAGAAATGGGCCTTACTTTTATCAGCTCCCCCTTTTCCGTCGCAGCGGCCGACCTCTTGGAGCGGCTTAACATGACATTCTGGAAAATTGCTTCCGGCGAAGTTTTGAATGTTTTGTTGCTCGACTTCATTTTAAAAACCAAAAAACCTGTACTGCTTTCCAGTGGTATGAGTTATTTCCGGGAACTGGATCTTTGCGTGGAAAAAGTCAAAGCCGGTCTTGTCCCCTTTGCCGTCATGCAATGCACCACGGCTTATCCATGTCCTGCGGAAAAAATCGGTCTCAACCTCTTGGCTGACTACCACAAGCGGTATAGCTGTCCCGTCGGGTTGTCGGATCACTCTGGAACCATTTTTCCTTGCCTCGCAGCGGCAACACAAGGAGCCAAGTTTCTGGAAGTCCATGTCACCATGAGCCGCGATATGTTCGGGCCCGATGTTCCCGCCTCGGTCACCACAGCTGAATTTGCCGAACTGGTCCGGGGAGTCCGTTTTGTCGAAGCAATGCTTTCCCATCCTGTGGAAAAGGATCTGGCGGCAGAAACCTTCAAACCACTCCGTGAAATGTTCGGCCAAAGTTTGGTGGCACAGAATGACCTGGCGGCAGGTCAGGTTATCCGGGTGACAGACCTGACTTCGCGCAAGCCCGGCCGGGGCATCCCTGTCTCCAAGGCTGGCGAAATCAGCGGTCGTATGATCCGGGTGCCGGTCAAAAAGGGCGCTTTTCTTTCTTGGGACGATCTGGAGAACAGCACATCTCCATGAAGAAGAAATCCCTCGTTCTCGGAGGCAGCGGCTTCATCGGGCAGGCTCTTTGCCGGGCACTGAAGGCAGCAGGGGAAAGCCCTGTTATTTTGGATGTGGTCCCGCCCTCCAACAGGGCGTTTCCCTTTGTTCAGGTAAAGTGGGGAAAAGAAAAGCGCTTTCTTTCCAAGTCGCTGGCCAAGGCCTCGTCTCTTTATTATCTCGCCTGGTCAACCAAACCCGCTTCGGCCAATCGCGATCCCCTGGCAGACTTTTTGGACAATGTTGAACCCGCCCTCAAGTTTTTGGAAGAATACCGCCGGGAGAAGTATGATTTCCGCATTGTTTTCATTTCCAGCGGTGGCGCCGTTTACGGCGAATCCAGCGCACATCCGGTTAAGGAAAATCATTTTACCGATCCGATCAACGCCTATGGCATTGGCAAATTGACGGTGGAATATTATCTTAAATTGTATCATCGCCTGAACGCTCTGGATTACATCGTTCTCCGCCCTAGTAATGCTTATGGAGAAGGCCAGAATCCTTTTGGCGAAATGGGTGCTGTCAATGTCTTCCTGGGAAAAGTGCTGAAGGGTAAACCTATTGAAATCTGGGGCGACGGATCCACGGTGCGCGATTATCTTCATATCGACGACTTAACCAGTGCGGTTGTGGCGGCCGGCTGTTACCGCAGCAAGGCCGGCGAGCCAAGAACATTCAACCTGGCCAGTGGTGAAGCCATCAGTCTGCAAAGATTACTCAAGCTTATAGGGCGCGCAACGGGCAAAACAGTCACTGTCGAATATCTTCCAGCCCGGAGTGTCGATGTTCACCGAATCAAACTCGATCTCAGCCAGGCCAACAAATATCTCAAATGGAAACCGCGTGTTTCACTGGAAAGAGGCATAAACAGAACCTGGCAATGGATGTGGGAAGTCTATGGCACGGGAAAATCTCCTTCTCTTTAGTCCTTCGTGAAAACAGTCCTTCATGTTTTTGTTTCGCTCGGTATGGGGGGTGCAGAAAACCTGCTCTTGCAACTGGTGGGCCGTTTGGATTCCACTCGATATCGTTCGGTCGTCTGCTGCATTGGCGAGAAAAAGGAGATCGGCCGACAGATCGAGGAAATGGGTATTCAAGTGCATGAGTTAGGCCTTCTTAAAAAGGGTGGCTATGATCCGAAAATTATTTCCCTTCTGCGTGACCTGATCCGGCGGGAAAAGGTGGATCTGGTTCATACTCATCTATATCACGCTAACCTTTATGGCCGTCTTGCCGCCAAGAAAGAAAAAATCCCGGCCATCGCTTCCGTCCACAACAGCTACGCTAAACCCCGTTGGTATAGGCATCTCTTGAATCGTTGGCTCGCCCGCACTACGTCTTTTATCACCGTCGGTTCCGAGCAGGTCCTGGATGATGTGCGCCGTCTCGATGGCGTGCCGTTGGGAAAACTAATACTAATCCCCAACGCGATTGATACAACGGCAACCAGCACCGTAGGCCGCGAGAAGGCCAGACGTGCACTGGGCTTCGGTCCCGAAGCATTCCTCATTGGAACAGTGGGACGGCTCGAAGAACAGAAAGGACATAAACATCTTATCGAAGCCATGGCTTTTCTGCGGTCTAGGCATCCCAACATGCATGCCGTGATCGTGGGGGAAGGCCGACTCAGGCCTTCACTGGAAAAACTCATCTGCGACCAAGGCCTCAAAGAAAAGGTGATTCTGACGGGACAACGCAGCAACCTGCCGGATATTTTCGTGGCACTGGATCTGTTTGTTATGCCCTCCCTCTGGGAGGGGCTGGCTTTGGCGATGTTATCCGCCATGGCTGCAGGTCTACCCGTGATAGCTACGGACGTGGGCGGGGTCAGACAGGCTCTGGACGAAGGGAGAGCAGGGGTTATCATTCCATCCGGAGACCCCAAAGCACTGGCTGAAGCCATGTCCCAAGCGCTTTTAAATCCAGACATGCTTGAAGTCAAGGCCCGGCTAGGAAGGGAACGGGTCAAACAAAAATACAGTATCTTATCCCTCGTTGATCAAATCCAGAATCTGTACGAATTAACGGGTTATGGCCGCCCAGTCACGTAGCTGCTGGCCGTAGGATTACTTCCCATCTGATTGCCGATGGGGCAGTTATTCCCACACAATTCAAATAAGTGGTGTTTCACCCCTAACCTATTTAATGTAAGTTTTACACTTTTTGGATTTGTTAGTGTGTTAAATGATGTTTCCCGGGAATTTAAGTTCCTTTCTTAATAACACCCCACTTAATGATCTCCGCGTTTTTTTGACACGAACTTTTTGCGTGACAAAATCCGAAACTATTTCCTGCGGCGGAAACTTCTGTCCCGTCAGGCCAATATTTATTTCTCGCGTTCCTTTTTCTTTGTTCATGTTCCCAAGTGCGCGGGAACTTGCGTTTACACGACGTTGGGGTTCTTCACTTCCTATCATCACTCGGCGGAGTATTTTTAAAAAGCTTTGGGTGAAAGAATGTATTCCCAGATTTTCACCTTCGCTCTTGTACGGCATACCATCGATTACTTTTTGTCCCTATATCATCACGTGCGCAGGGAACATAGCTATTACCATTCCGCCCTCAATCCCGGACAAACCCCGGGAAAAATGCATCTAAACTATGAAATCCTCAAAAACGTCAGTCCTGACAACGGCGACCAGCTCCTATTGGAGGGTCGCCTCAAGCACAACAAGACCACTTTGGTCCGGTAACCCAAGGCCGATTGGATTTACGACAAAGCCGGGACCTTCCTGGTCCAATTCGTGGGACGTTACGAGCAGTTGAACGAAGATTTTCAGATAATTTGTAAACCGATTGGAAGGAAAGGCCTCTCGCTCTCCCGCCTCAATCCATTATGGCCTTTCCCCCGTATGGAAACTTTCTTGAGCCCCGAATCCCTGAAGTTGCTGCTGCAGTATTACAAGAGGGATTTCGAAATATTCAATTATTCATGATGTGGTGGGTTCTGAGCATTCTCCGCAAGCCCTACGCCAACAGTATTGCTTGTTCCCTCAACTTTCGAGTAGGATTTCCCAGTGTTACGGATGAAACTTTCGCCACTCTCTCTAATTATAAATTCCTCAACACAAGACGTTGGAAGCGACTGGATGCTATGAGCAGACCCCTTTCCCGCCATGCCATTCACAAAATTCTGGTCATCAAAAATAAACATTTTGGTGATGTTATTTGTTCTATACCAGCCATCCAAGCCCTTCATTCTGAATATTCAGAAGCCAGAGTGGATGTGTTGGTAAGCGCCGGGATGTCAGAGCTGCTAACAGGCCTCACCAGTGTTGGCAGAGTTCTGGAAGTCCCTGCAAAAACGGGTTCCTGGTCCCGGGTGAAGAAAGAAATTTATCTCGCATTCGACATCATGAGAACCGGGTATGATTTGGTGGTGGATTTGACCTGGAGCGACCGCGCCATGTGGTATGCCCTTTTAAGCAGGGCTCCCTCACGGTGGGCCATCCAAGTCACGGCAGGATCCTTCCTCAAACCCCACATTTATACAAATTACGGAAGCAAGCCCGACAAAACCAGACACTTGGTGGAATGGGAACTCGATTTCCTTAAAGACATGGGCGTGTCCCCAAAAAAACCCGTAATGTCTTTTCCTTCAACCGACCGCGAAGACGAAACCATTTCTGCGTGGCTTGCAGAAAATAATATTCATCCGGACCGCCTGGTGGTGGTGCATCCGACCTCACGCTGGCTTTTCAAATGCTGGCATAATGAGCGGGTTGCGGCGGTCATCGACTGGCTGAACGATCAAGGATGGCAGCCAGTCCTGACCTGCGGGCCCAGCCAGGTCGAACTGGAACGGGCCCGCCGTATTCATGAGTTGGCCCACTCGCCGCTGCCAACCCGTCTTGGAGATCTTCGCCTCAAAGAACTGGCCGCCCTCATGAGAAGAGCCCGGTTCTTCTTCGGGATGGACTCCGCACCTGCCCATCTGGCCGCAGCCGTCGGAATTCCGGCAGTGGTGCTCTTCGGGCCTTCCCAATTGCAGCGTTGGCGACCCTATGGAAACCAGCATTTGGTCATAAGCCGCGACTGCCCCTGCCAGAGAATCAAAGGCCTCATGTGCGATAAAACAAAAATCACCGATTGCCTCTCCGAAATTCATGTGGAAGATGTCTGCCATGCCATCGGGCACAAATTCCCTCCCCCCCGCACCACAGGCAGCCTTCAACTATGAAAAAAGTTTTATACCTAGGACCTTCCGAAGGCCTCAGCGTTGTGGAGGAGATATTAAACTCGGGGTTTGAAATTCTTTCGCCCGGCACTGAAATCACCTGCGTAGAAAAAACGCTGCCACAATTAGCAGCTATTCTTGACGCATCCATGAAGGTTCCTTTCCCACGTGAAAGGCTGGAGAAAGCGCCGCTATTGAAAGTGTTCGTCACGGCAACCACCGGATCGGATCACATTGACGCCGCGTGGTTGAAGCAGAACAATGTTCCCCTGCTTACGCTCAAAGGGCAAACGGAAGTGCTTCGTAATTTAACACCCGCCGCCGAGCTAAGCTGGATGCTATTACTGGCCTTGGCACGCAAGCTCCGTCCCGCGATCAGGCATGTGGCAGATGGCCTTTGGGACCGTGAACAGTTTCCCGGCATGATGCTGAAGGGACGCACGCTGGGCTTGGTTGGGTTGGGTCGCATCGGCGGGTGGATGGCACGATACGCCCAGGCTTTCGGGGTGAAAGTCTGCGCCTATGATCCCTATCAAAAAGAATGGCCCAAAGAGGTTCTCAATCTTTCTTTGGATGATGTTCTTCGTCAAAGCGATTTTATTTCTATTCATGTTCACGCATCCGAAGAAACACGGGGACTGATGGGTAACGATGAATTCACAAAAATCAAACGAGGCGCGATCCTAATCAATACGTCACGCGGTTCCATCGTTGATGAAACCGCACTCTTGGAAGCACTGGACTGCGGAAAACTCGGGGGTTATGGCTGCGATGTGGTCGAGGGCGAACCTGACGTGAAAGAAACCGCCCTTTGGAAATTCGCCCAAAACCATGACCAGGTTCTCATCACTCCACATATCGGCGGATTCAGTCCGGATGCTCTGGGGGTTATCCTGAAATTCACCGCCGGGCGCATCCATGAACACTTTCACCCAAGAACCTGATCATGAATTTTGAAACGTTTGCGGAGGGCTTCCGATCCTGCGGGGGATCCTGGGTATTCGGGATTCCCGGAGGAGGCCCGAGCCTTCAGCTCATGGACACGCTGGAAAAGCGGGGTGCACGTCTGGTGGCAACAGGCCATGAATCAACCGCTGTGCTGATGGCTGGGGCAGTGGGGCGCTTCAGCAGCAAGCCGGCCCTCTCGATTTCCATTAAAGGGCCTGGCTTTATCAACACGGTGCCTGCCCTGCTTTGCAACAGCTACGAGGGTTATCCCATGATAGGTATTTCTGAGGCCTATTCCACTACGGATCCTTCAGGCCGTCGTCACAAATGGCTGGCTCATGAGCAAGTGGCCGGACCATTCCTGCGGGGATTCACCGGCTTCCGTGATAAGGCTGATTTTTTCAGCGACTGTTGGAATCTGGCTTCACGGGAGTTGCCCGGCCCCGTCCATGTTGATCTTTCGGACGCTGGGCAGAATGAGAATTCTCTTCCTGCCAGACTGCAGAAACCCCTGCTGGAAGTGCTTTCGGATAAAATCAGAAAACCCATCCTGATTGCCGGATCCGCTGTCCTGAGAAACGCCAAATGGCAGAACCAGGTGGCCCTTCTCAAGATTCCTGTTTTCACCACGGTCTCGGCCAAGGGCCTAATTGACGAGTCTGGTGCCTGGTCTGCCGGCATCTACACGGGCGATGGCAGTGGAATCACTGCCGAAAAAATCATTCTCCCCCAGGCGGACAAGGTCATCTGCCTTGGAGTCAATGCCGGAGAAGTCCTTTCTCCCAAGGCTCCGCATGCCAAAACAGTTTTCATCGATTCCGCAGATCAGGCCTTCCCTTCCAATCCTTCAAGGAACAACCTCACCGCCACCGACGAAGACGTTCTTTCATTGCTTCAAAAACTTGCCACATTCGAATGGGGTGCCAATGTCGTTCAGGAAGCGCTTGAAAAAACTTCCGCTACAATTTTTACCGACCACTACAACCCGGCGGCCTCCATGCGGGTCGCGATGGAAATTCTTCCCGACGCCGTTCATGTGACTGACACGGGAAATTTTACTGTGGTGGCGGAACATGTGTTGCGTTCCAGAACCAAACGCGATTTTCTGGGGACACCCAATGGACGTTTTATGGGCGCAGGCCTTGGTTATGCCCTCGGCGTTGCCTTAACACAACAGGAAAGGCCCGTCCTCCTGTGGATAGGTGACGGAGGATTGCGCAGTTATTTTTCTGAACTGGCGCTTGCCGCAGAGCATCCGTCCCGGCTGTGCGTTCTTGTCATGGAGGACGGGTATTTTGGCAGCATCATGGGCCGGGCCAAACAATTGGGACTTACCGAAACACCCCTCTCGCTCAAGCCGCGCAACTATCTGCGGGCAGCAGAGGGCCTCGGTTTGAACTCGGCACGGGTGGATTCCATACAAGAATTGCGCTCAACGTTGGAAGCATGGAAGCGCGCTCCGGGCCTGCCTTTGATTGTAGGCTGTCGTTTTGATCCGGAAGTGTATAGAAATCAGGCCCAGCTTTTACGATGACTTCTCAACCGCACCTTCTCGTTCTCGGTGCCGGCTCAGCCGGCAAACGGCATGCCGCCAATCTCCAGGGATTGGGCTGCAGCATTTCACTCTTCGATCCCCGAACCGACCGCCTAGAGGACGCTGGAAAAAGCATCGCCGTGCAATCAGGCTTCACGGATCTGGATGCCGCCATGAATGCACAAACCTATGACGGTTATGTGATCACTTCGCCTCCGGCTTTCCATCCTCTTCAACTGGCCAGAATCCCTCAACAGGCCAAAGTGCTTTGCGAAAAACCCCTGGGTATCAGCCTGGAAGCCGCGCACGGGCTGGAAGCCCTGCAGGACCGTGTGTTGCTGACCTACACCTACCGCTGGTGGCCTCCTGTCATTGAATTCCGTCGCCGTCTCCTGGCCGGCGAGATTGGCAAAATCCGGCATCTCCGTTTCACCATGAGCGCCCACCTGGCGGATTGGCATCCATGGGAGGCCTATCAGGATTTTTTCATGTCAGACAAAGATATGGGAGGGGGTGCTCTTCTCGACGAAAGCCACTTTATAGATCTTTTGATCTGGATGTTGGGCATGCCGGAAAAAGTCTATGCGCAGGTTGAAAAAATTTCCGATCTGAACATTACGTCCGATGACAACGTGGATATCCTGGCGACTTTCTCCGATGGGACCCGCGCCGGCCTTCATCTGGATCTTTACGGAAGGCCGCATGAACGCAGCATTCTTGCCACCGGCGAAAACGGGACAATAGTCTGGGCCTACGAACAAAACCATTTGAAGCAGTCCAACCAGGGAGAAGGCAACTGGAAGATCACGCCGTTCCAGTGCGAGAGAAATGAGATGTTCCTGGCAGCCGCAAACGAATTCATGGGAATGCTACAGGGCACCGTGATCAAACCTTCCTGCGGCATCCAGGACGGACTTGCTGTCCTGAGAATCATCGAAGCCTGCCGCCAAAGTTCCCTCACGGGAACAGCTTTGGCCTCACGCTGATGAAGGACGGAAAAAAAATTCTTGCCGTCGTCCCCGCCCGCAGTGGAAGCAAGGGCATCCCTAACAAAAACATGCAGGTTCTAGGGGGACATAGCTTGATCGCCTGGGCAGGAGCGGTTCTGGGCTCCAAAGAACTGGACTGGATCGACCGCCGCCTGCTCTCCACCGATTCAGGGAGGTATGCCGAGGAAGGCCGTAAGGCTGGATTGGAATGTCCCTTTCTTAGGCCTGCGGATTTAAGTTTAGACATAACGGGTGCGGTCGAAACCATGCAGCATGTCTGGACGCAGGCAGAAAAACATTATGGCGAAATCTACGATATTCTTTTGATTGTCGAACCGACTTGCCCGCTACGCCTCCCTTCTGACATTTTATTGTGCGTGGAAACCCTGTTGCAAAAACAAGCCGATTCGGTGGTCACCGTTTGTCCCGTCGACACGAAATTTCACCCTCATAAACTCCTGAAGATCGGGGATGAAAAACTTTGGCTGGCCTTTGGGGAAGGGAAGGGCGTCAAAACCAGACAATCGCTTTCCCCTTATTATTATCGCAACGGTGCCTGCTATGCTCTGACGAAGAAAAGCCTTCTGGAGCGCGGGGAGATTTTTGGCGACAACACTTTTCCTGTCGTCATAAACCGTCCCCTTGTGAACATTGACGAAACAGAGGACCTGGAATTGGCGCGCTACTATGTTGAAACGCCCGGGGTTCTTGCTACGGTCTTCACTCTCGCATGAAAAAAATAGCAGTTGTCTTGGTGGACCGGGCCAATTACGGGCGTCTCAAACCCGTAATGAAGGAACTCGTGGGCCGGAAAGACATTCATCTGCACACGATCTGCGCAGGCACCATGTTGCTGGATCGTTTCGGACGCGCACGCGATGTCGTGGCGCGTGACGGCTTCACGATAGATTCCGAAGTCTACCTAGAAGTGGAAGGATCCGCCCCCATCACGATGACCAAGTCCATCGGCCTGGGAGTCATTGAATTTGCCTCGGAATTCCAGCGTCTCAAACCGGATTTCGCCCTCATCATCGGCGACCGATATGAAGCAATGGCAGCAGCCATTGCGGCCGCCTATCAGAACATCTGCATCATCCATGTCCAGGGCGGAGAAGTCACCGGCTCGATTGATGAATCCACCCGGCATGCCATCACCAAACTGGCCCATTATCATTTCCCCGCTACAGCACGGGCCGGACGTTATATCGAAGCGATGGGCGAAGATCCCGCAACCATTTTCCCTCTCGGTTGTCCCAGTTGTGATATTGTGGATGCGGCAGACAAGAGCCTTCCTTTGGACCTGCTGAAAAAAACGGGCGTTGGACCGGAAATTGATTTTAGCAGACCCTACCTCCAGGTTCTGTTTCATCCCGTCACCACCGACTACGGCAATCAGGAAGAACAAATGGAAGAAGTTTTGAAGGCCGTGCGGCAATTGAATATCCAGACCCTTCTGCTCTGGCCCAACATTGACGCGGGTGCCGGTGAGGTCTCCCAGGCCATCCGCCGTTTCCGTGAGTTCAACCATGAGTTCCCTTTGCGGGCCTACAAAAATTTCCAACCTGAGGTGTATATTCCCGTGCTATATAACGCCGCCTGCTGCATCGGAAATTCGTCCTCTTTTGTACGTGAAACATCTTTTTTGGGAACTCCGGTGGTGCTGGTTGGCTCCCGGCAAGACGGAAGGGAATGGTCGCCATCCGTGCGCAGGGTGGAACCCCTGGCGCAAGAAATCAGCCAGGTTGCACGCGAACAGTTGGAGCATGGGCGCTACGGTGTATCCACCCTTTATGGAGAACCGGGTGTCTGCGGTAGAATTGCAGCAAAGTTGCCGGAACTGAAGCCCTACTCGCAGAAAAAACTGAATTACATTTTCCGCTAAAGAGCAGGTTGTAAAAGTTGCCTGATAGCCTCAACCCATCGCTGGGATGTTTTGCCGTCATTGAACTGGATAATCCTCTCCAGGAGAACACGTCTTTCCTCCTTCTTGCCTTCCGGAAAAAGGAGAGCCTCCCCTAGAGCCTTCACCAATTCAGCTTCATTCTTCACCACCCAGGTTGAATCCGATTCAAGAACGGGTCGGGCATGGCTGTAACGATAGAACCGGTCGACTGAATCCCAGAACTCCAGCTGGAGTCCTGCGTCATAAGCCAAATTGACAATAGGTTTGTCAAAACAAACGGCATCCAAAACCATACTGGAAGAAACACTGAGAATCACATCACTGTGTAGAATGGTCGAAGCCCTATGACAGTCTTCGTCGGAAGAGGGCAGCCACTGGTTGCTTCCATAAAGAGAACCTTTTCCCTTTGGATACTGAACGGTTGTTTCCGGGCTGTTTTCAAATTCCTCGTAAAGGTGGAAAAGGTCCTTGGGACTGACTCGCACCAATAAATGACAGGGCTGGCCCAATTGACCGGAAACCACAATCCTTTGTAGAATGCGGATGAACTCCTGGTTACAGCGAATGAGAGAGCTATCGCCGGTGGCATAATGAATGATCTTAACACCTGGATCGATGCCGAGTTCGCTGGAAAATTCAGCCTTGGAAAGCAGATTCTCTCTCCTGAAGTAGGTTTCAAAATAAAGAACTCCGACAGGTATAATGGTATCAGGTCCCAGGTCGTGTGAAACGGCCAGTTCCCTTCTCATTTCTTCGGACCACACGAGTGCCCCGTCCGGAGTGGCCGTCAGGGGGCCTTTTGAAGTCGGATGATCCCAGCTGGTCACTGCTAGGATCAGGGGAATGCCGTGCCGCTTGGTTTCACGCAGGCACTCCAGATTATAAGGAATCATTGTTGAAAAAAGAACCGCATCTGGTTTTTCTTTGACCAGAAGGCTTGAAAAAAGTGGATCGGACCCAAACTCTTCCCCCATGCTTATCAGCCAGGAGGAACGCAGGCCACATTCATGTAAAAACCCTGCCAGAACCAGACGGAGACCCTGCTTTTTATTCAAACGTTGCGCCGTGGTCTGACGGTGTTGGGCAAAGGTATCGGAAGGATGCTCCAGCGCATAAAGATCTTTTAAGAGCGGTGCGGTGAGCCGATTGATGAAAGAAGGGGGGACAAGTTTCAATGGATAGACACGCAGACGTGGGTGCGAAAATTCAGCATCGATAGCCACAGATTCATAGGTTGTAGCGATCAGGATCCGATTTTCAGGGTCTTCCAACAAACGTTGAAGAACATCACTGCGAAACAGATCACGGAAAAATTGAATACTCTCGACTATAAATAGTAGTTTCAAAAAAAACTCCCTGAAGCCCACGATATTTGGGTGGCAACCCTTTACTAAATCCGTTCCACTCTCTTGCCGCAAGTCTGTTTTCATTTGTGAAATCCACTAATTTCCTGTTGACTGGATTCGTGATGATCAATTTCACCGTTTGGACACCCTCAGCCGATTGCTACATATAAATGAATTCAGCGCTGCGCATCCTCCACGAAACCCACGACCAAGTTCTCAAGGGACTGGGTATCCCGTTACAAATCGCCCGGAACCCGTCTGAGGCGGGAGTTCGGGAGTCAGTCCCCGTGCAGGAGGCGGGACAATTGGACTTAGATAATTCCCTTGAAGCGGATTTTTACAATCTTGCTGAGAAATCGGTCCGCTTGAAGTGGGACCACGCTTCGGGATGGTGGCTGAAAAATGTTTATGTGGTCGGTGACACAGGCCAGATCTTTCTGGAAGATGGCCGACTTTTTCTTCCAACCTTCCATCCGCACGAACATTTGTTGCACCGCATGAAGGTGCGGAGACCCATCAAAAGATTTGCCCAAAAAATCGACGAGCCGGTGTATCACTTGACCGGACGAAACCACGAAAATCGAGGACATTTTCTCATGCAACATCTGCCCCGGCTCCTGGCAGGACGGCAGATTCTCGACGAAAATCCAGATTGCAAAATTCTGTTAGCTCCTGGCCACGTGGCTTGGCAGAGCCGTTATTTGGAGATGACGGGCTTTCATAAAAGCAGGGTCTTGGAGGGTTCCCGCGGAACTCTTTTCATCCGCCATCTGTTCTATGTCCCGCATATCTACGGAAGTCACGCACTGGCGCGTCCGGATTTATGCCGGGCCGTCCGGGACGCCGCTCTCCAATTGGTAGGAACAGGGAAGTCGGGCGCTGTATTGTTTATTTCCCGACTTGACGCTCCGGATAAGCGTCTTGTTAATGAGATTGAGATTGTCGAAGAGACGCGTCGTATCCTGGGCCAGACAGAAGTCATTCAACTTGGTAAATACAACCTGTCTGAACAGATAAAGCTTTTTAGTGGAGCTTCTGTGGTCCTTGGGCCTATAGGCCAGGGTTTGTGTAATAACATTTTTATGAAAAACAACCTGTTGATTTCCCTGGTGTCGGGAGAATCTGTAACAGCTCAATTTAGCAACGGTCACTCGAGTGTGGCCGCACAGGTTTGCGGAAACCAGGGAATTACGCTTTATTCCGGGATCACAGAAAATGAAGACAACAATAGGGGAAACTGGGTATTTCCTGTTGGAAGATTCCGGGAGCAGTTGCAACGGCTGATCAACATGCCACACGTTCAATCCATCAAATCTCGCCTTGTATAAAACCACCATCTGGGGGGTAGTAGGAGAATCATCCCATTTTAGGGATTGCACAATGAGTGGAGGCCTTGCTTAATTCACCTCTTCACCCATGCACTTACAACCCAAAGACCTTAGAGTTCATATCATACGTGCAGCCACATTGGCAGGAGAAGGCCATATAGCCAGCGCTTTTTCCATTCTGGACATCCTCTGGGTTCTTTATGGCCAGGTCCTTCGCCATGATCCAGCCCGTCCTGATGACGAATCACGGGATCGTTTTGTCCTGAGCAAAGGCCATGCATCGCTTGGTCTTTACGCCATTCTGGGTGCCCACGGGTATTTCCCCTTGGATGAGCTCACTTCCTTCGCTTCGAATGCAAGCCGTCTGGGCGGGCATCCGGATTCCCTCAAAGTCCCCGGAGTGGAAGCATCAACCGGATCCCTTGGCCATGGCATGCCCATGGCGGTAGGCCGCGCCTTGGCCTTAAAGGCCAAAAAATCTGATTCGCATGTCTATTGCCTGATCGGAGATGGGGAATGTAATGAGGGAACCATTTGGGAGTCTGCCCTTCTGGCCGCCCATCATCAATTGTCCCGGCTCACTTGCATTGTGGATTTCAACCACTCCGGAGACAGAGCCCTTGGCCTGGGGGACCTCGAAGCGAAGTTCCGCTCCTTCGGCTGGAACGTTTTGGTGGTTGATGGCCATGACCATATTCAACTCAAGTCAGCCTTACTGATACCTTCCGATAAAAACCCAACCGTTCTCATAGCCAACACGATCAAGGGCAAAGGCTGTAAGGAAATGGAAGGAAATCCTGCCTGGCACCACAAAGCCCCAACGAAAGAAGAGTTGGATTCCATTCTTGAACAGGTCACATGAGAAAACAATTTGTCGTCACTTCGGAGCGGTTGTTGGAAAGTGATCCCCGCCTTTTTATTCTGCTCGGAGATATCGGCGTCTTCGCCTTCCGGCGTAGCCTTCAAAAATATCCAGAACGCGTTTTGAATATCGGCATTCTAGAACAAGCCACAGTAAGTGTTGCTGCCGGACTTGCCAAAGAAGGTTTTATTCCTTTGTTTCACAGCATCGCCCCTTTCGTCGTGGAGCGTGCCTTTGAGCAGATCAAAGTGGACTTCGGATACCAAAAGCAGGGAGGCAACTTCGTTTCAGTCGGCGCATCCTACGATTATGCTTCTTTAGGCTGCACCCATCATTGCCCCGGGGATGTCGGGATTTTAGCCACCATTCCAGGCATGGAGGTTGTCGTGCCCGGACATCCTCACGAGTATGATGTGTTGTTTCAGGAAGCATACGCGGACGGTCAACCCACGTATTATCGACTTTCAGAACGCAGCAACAGCAAAGCTCAGGACGTCCGATTTGGACGCGCCCAAGTTCTCAAACAAGGCACGGGTGTCACCATTATTGCGGTCGGAGTCCTTTTGGATAAAGTCCTCAAAGCCGTGGAAGGAACTGACGCCACGGTGCTTTACTACACCACCGTCCTTCCCTTTGACCGCGAAACTCTTGCCCAAAACTGCTCTTCCGGCCGCATTCTCTGCGTAGAACCCTTTTATCAGGGGACTTTGGCGTCTGAAATCATGGAGGCCATGAGCGGCCGGTTCATTCGCCTTTCTTCTCTTGGAGTTCCGCGTAAGTTTTTAAGAAATTACGGTCACGCCGATCTCCATGATGCGGATTGTGGATTTACCGTGGAAAATATCAGACATCAAATCGAGGAACTGTCCCGTGCTTGATCAACTCTTGAAACAGGATGTCTCCCTGGTTCTGGAAGGAGTTCCCACAGGACTGCTGCAAGGTAAAAAAATTCTTTTGACCGGAGCGTCAGGAGTTGTGGGTGTGCAAATGCTTGCCGCATTCCATCATCTCTTGGAATCCGGAGCCGACTTCGAAGTCACCGCCACCCATTTGAGTGAGCCTGAACTTTATCTGAAGTCCTGGGCCACGCATCCCCGGTTCAACCTGCTGCAGGGCGATCTCTGCAATCAGGAATTCCTCCAACAGTTACCCTCTGCTGATATCATCATCCATGCCGCCGGCTATGGTCAGCCTGGCCGTTTTCTTGAAAAGCCTCTTAAAACCATCCGTCTTAATACAGAGGCAACCATGGTTTTGTTGGAGAAACTGGCTCCACAGGGACATTTCCTTTTTGTAAGCACCAGCGAATTGTATATAGGATTGCCCCCGGAAAATTTATGCCGTGAAGACCAGATCGGCTCCACCAACACCAACCATCCCAGAGCCTGCTACATCGAAGCCAAACGCTGCGGGGAAGCCATTGTCTGCGCTGTCCGCCAAGGAGGGATCAACGCAAAATCTGCACGTCTGGCCTTGGCTTACGGCCCCGGAGTTCGCCTGGGGGACAAGCGTGTCTTGTATTCCTTCATTGAGCGCGGCCTGAAGGAACATGGTATCCGCATGATGGATCAGGGAGCTGCGCTGAGAACCTACTGCTACGGAGCAGACGCCGTGCGGATGATGTTAAAAATTCTCATGGAGGGGAAAGAAGACATTTACAATGTGGGCGGCACGGGAACTCTTAGCATTAAACAGGTGGCTGAAAAAATAGGCCTTTATCTAAATGTTCCCGTAATCATGCCGGAAACGCAGGAATTTCTGGCAGGTGCTCCGGCATCTGTGGGACTGGATCTTTCACGCTATGAAATGGAATTTGGCCCAATCAAATACATTGACTTTGATCATGGTCTTCATAAAACGATCGATTGGCTTAAGCAATTGCTTCTGAAGTAGGTAGATAAAAATTTTCATTATGGCAAAATATCTGATCACGGGTGGCGCGGGTATGCTTGGAAATGCCCTCCGTAACGTTCTCGCGGATCAGGATGCCGTATTTTTAACGAGAGCAGATGGGGATCTTACCAATTTTGAAGCCACCAATGCTCTCTTCAAAAAGTATCAGCCAGAGAAAGTCATCCACTGCGCGGCCGTCGTTGGTGGACTGGGCAGTAACAGTATTCACTCTGGAGAATATTTCCGGAACAATATCCTGATAAACCTGAACGTCTTGGAAGCCGCTAGACTCTCCGGGGTTAAACGCTTGATTTCTTTCATGTCCACCTGCGTTTTCCCGGACAAAATAAAATATCCGCTGAAAGAATGCAACTTGCATGATGGGCCTCCTCATCCTTCAAACTTTGGATATGCCTACGCCAAACGTATGCTCGAAGTCCAGAGCGCCGCATACCGAATGGAATGGGGCTGTGACTACATCGTAGCCATCCCAACCAATATGTTTGGGCCGCATGATGATTTCAGTCTGGAAGGCGGACATGTCATGCCTTCGTTGATTCACCGCTGTTACCTCAGGAAAAAAGAAGGTGGAGAACTTTCCGTTTGGGGATCCGGCAAGCCTCTGCGGGAATTTGTCTTTGCAGAAGACATCGCGCTTCTCGCGGTCTGGGCTTTGGAAAATTATCACGAAAAAGAAGCCATCATTTTTTCTTCCGGTCATGAAATTAGCATTCGTGAACTTGTTGAATTGATCGTCGCCAAAATGGATTTCAAGGGGGACGTGGTCTGGCAGACGGACAAGCCGGATGGACAATTCCGCAAGCCTTCAGATGTTTCGAAACTGAAACAGTATTTTCCCGAATTCACCTTCACTCCTGTTGACCAAGCCCTGCAAAAAACCGTTTCTTGGCTTGAGTCCCATTATCCCAATATCCGTAAATGAGTATTTCTTCTGTAACTCCCAAACACATCGAATCGATTTATGGTGAACCTGTCAGTGAACGTCTGGCGAAACGTATAAACGACTTTAACCTTCAGTACGAAGAAATCACCACGAAGGAACGAGATAACCACATACTTGAAGTGGTTCGCACTTTGCAAAAACCTGATTTAAAAGAAGCCGGCGAACATCGTATCGTTGACTGGGAACGCGGGTGGGGAGAAAATCTTGAAGCGCTTTTAAAAACTGGCGCCATTGATTCGGTTGTTCCTCTTTATTTCGGTAAACATCTTTTGGTCCGCTGGATGCGTCGCTGGGTTAAGCCCTTGACCAAAGACTTTGACTACAAAATCCTCTGCGTCCTGGTCGAGCATGTCATGGAAAAATATATGACTGATAAAAAGGCCATCTACGAATTCGGGTGCGGGCCTGGCTACCATCTTCTGCGGGCCCGCAAAATCAACACCAAAGCCAAATTGGTAGGTCTCGATTGGACTTCCGCTTCACAACATATCCTGAACGGCGTTTCAGAGCGCGGTTTGGATCCGGATATTCAGGGGCGGCATTTTGATTTTTATCAGCCAGATGAGACTCTGGATTTTGAGCCGGATTCAGTTATTTATTCCGTGGCAGCCCTTGAGCAGGTAGGGAACAGACATGAAGCTTTTATTAATTTTCTGCTTCGTAAAAAACCTTCTCTTTGTATTCATTTTGAACCCATTGACGAAATCATGGAACCGGATGATTTGATGGACCAGCTTTCCGTAGCATATTGCCGGAAGAGGAATTACCTGAAGGCCTTTTTGCCCAAGCTGGAAGAACTGGAAAAACAGGGGCTTTTGAAAATCCATCGCAAGCAACGCCTTTTCAGCGGCAGCTTTTTCCTTGAAGGGCACACCCTGATTGTCTGGTCTCCCCTCCCTTAAACCAATATTTGTCATCCTATGAGTGATCCGCACAATGTCGTTAATTTTGCTTCCGCAGAAGAAAAGAGCCGCCGTGAGGCCATGGCCAGACTGTTGGAAGAATGTCCCATTCCTGCTGGCGAACGTATGGACAATATGGGCCTTTTCCTGAGTTCCAAAAGCTGGGCACGACTGAAGTTCATGGATTTTATTTACCAGCAGATTGTTCCTCTTCCCGGCGTGGTCATGGAGTTCGGAACACGCTGGGGACAAAATGTTGCCACCTTTGCCGCTCTTCGGGGTATTTACGAACCGTTCCATCGTCATCGCAAAATTATTGCTTTTGATACCTTCAGTGGATTCCCTTCCACCGCCAATGAAGACGGCAAAGGCAGCATCATGACGCCTGGGAGCTACTCCGTAACTCCTGGATATAAAGATTACCTGCAAAAGATCCTGGAGTTCCACGAACAGGAGAATCCTCTGGCTCATATTAAAAAGTTTGAATTAGTGGACGGTGATGCGACCAAGACGCTTCCGGCCTATTTTGAAAAACATCCCGAAACCATTGTGGCCCTGGCCTACTTTGACATGGATCTTTACGAGCCCACCAAGGTGTGCCTAGAAAATCTCAAAAACCGTTTGATAAAAGGAAGCATTTTAGGATTTGACGAGCTGAATGAACCGGAAACACCCGGAGAAACTTTGGCTGTAATGGAAACACTCGGATTGCGCAATGTTTCTTTGCGCCGACTACCCTATACCTCCCGCACCTGCTACTGCGTGGTTGAGTAAAAACGCCCATGACTGAAGCCAATTCTTCCCGACCCAACTGGGCTGTCATAGTTCCATCCTGTGATGCCTATAAAGATACTTGGCCTTTGTTTTTTCATTTCCTGTTCAAATATTGGCCGGACGTAAACGTCCCTGTTTACATTTTTACCAATCATTACACCTATCTTGATGAGCGGGTGATTAACATACCCGTAGGCAGAGATGAACAGTGGTCGTCCAACCTTCACAAGGCTCTTCCTCATGTGAAGGAAGAGTTTGTCTTTGTTCTGCTGGATGATTTTTTGCTGAGCGCACCGGTCGATCCTCAACTCGTTGAGGAAACTTTCCATCATTTTCAGACTTTAAACGCGGATTACCTGGCTGTTGATAAATTCACAAAGTCTGGTAAAAAAGTCGAAAACTCCCTATGGAATCAGGTGACCAAAGACAATCTGGTGGTAGGTCTGAACGTTGCACTGTGGCGCAAATCACATCTTGCGAAAATAGCAGTTCCGGGACTTAACATCTGGAAAGCGGAGAACGTCGCTAAACAATTGGCGAAAGAGAATCCGGAAACAAACTACTATTTTGGGCCCGACAGTAAGCCGTTAATTACCTATCAGGAATCAATTAAGGGCTATTTCTGGAAGCCTTCCGGCCTTGAATTTTTAAAGTTACACGGTCTAGAGGCTGATTTAAAATGGCGACCCTGCCCTCCCCAAGGCCGGGATTTTTTCTCCAAATTGATCCGAAGTTTTTATAAGTACCGCATGAAACGCCGTCAAAAGATCGATGAAAAGAACGCAGGACTAAACGGGGGCAAAACCGTTTCTCCTCTCCGCAGGATTGAACGAGAACCCTGAAAACCCGGGAACAGTTTCTCCCTGGAAGGTTTTGGATTCCATGCAGGTTCTCTCCACGCGTCCCAGGATGGTCGTGTTGCGCCAACAGGTACATTTGCCCAGCGGACAAATCATCCCGGATTATTATCAGCTCTGGTTCGCCGGCTACGTCATAATCTAAGCGGAAACAGGGGATGATAACGTGGTCCTCTTAAGACAATACAAGTATGGCAAACGCAGTGAGACTCTCCCCTTTCCTCTCGGCAAGGTGGAGCAAGGATCAGATTCCCTGCTGGCAGCCCAAAAGGAGGTTTTGAAAGAAACCGTCCAAACCGCTTCCGGCTGGGAGCTTCTTTAACGGGTGAGAGTTCGTGCCAACACGGTTGCGGCCATGCCTATTTTTACAAAGGTAGCGGCTCCGTTCGCAGCAAGGAACCGTAGTACAATGATTTGGAAGAAATCCAGGTTGAACTCCTCCCGCCAGCGGAGCTTGCCGGAAAAACCATGTCTCAAGAATATTTTCTCCTTAATACCCTGGCCTTGCTACATCTGGCGCAGGTCAAAACTGTTTCCGCATAAACAAAGGCCTCTATGAAAAAAAAACCTCTTCGCTCTTTAGTCCTTCGGTGTATGAAGAGGAGGGACTCACATTCTGGTCGCGATTCCGCCTTTTCCCCTCCCCGCTGCTGGGACGGCAACCGCTTCACCAGCAAAGGGAAAAAAACAAAATCCATTTTCAAGCCCAAACACGTAGTTGCACCATTTACTTTCGCGGCGACAAGAACCAGGTTGTGGTGTAGGAAGGCCTCCGTCTCAGCATTGCCGAATCAGGATCACTGGCAATAACAACAGGATCCACATCGGCCAAAATTGCCAACTTGATTGGATTGATCTCAATATCACGGAACACGGGGTCGCATCCAGATCGCCAGCCAGAGCACCTTCTCCGGCCAACCCGCCTGGCCCACAATAGCCTTCTGGTAACGGGGGGAAGTAACAGCATCGAAGTCGGTGGAGACTGCGTTTTTGCCTATGGCTTTGATCTGCGGACCTCCGACAGCCCTCCCATTATGAACAATAACGCTGAAATTATCAATTCGCCGGACCGCATCAGTATCGCCAAGCATGTCTGACTTGCCGCCAAAGTAGCGGTATTGAAGGGATCAATTGTGGGGGAAGGCACCGTTATCAGTGCGTGGTCAACTATTAGTGTAAATCTTGAATCCGGAATCATTGCTGCTGGCACTTCCGCCCACACCGTCAAAAACCGGCATTCAATGGAAGAGGTGACCTGCGATGCTCGCTTCGGTGCCGTCACCCTCCGAGGCGGACCGTGGGCGAAGGCACTAAGAATCTTCCGCCGCGCTTGAGGAAATCCACTTCACGGGTTTTGAATTCGGGGAGGAAATGCCAGAGTAGAACTAGGTAATAGTCGGGTTTCGCCCTGCGCGATTCTTCTTCAGAAATGATCTTGATGTGGGTGCCGATGGTATATTGGCCCCATTTGCGCGGATTCCTGTCGGCTATTGCGGGCACGAGATCTGAGTTAACCCCACAATACTGTAGGGTGATGCTGCCTTTGGTCGAGGCGCCATAACCATGAACGAGTTTTCCGTCCGCTTTCGCTTTCCTCAAAAACGACTGCAGGTCTTTCCGTATTGTCTCGATGTGGTCACGGAAGGTCGCATAAGGTGCGTCCGTGTCCAGGGCCAACTCGAATTCGCTAATGCGCAATTCCTTTACGCGCTCATTCCACTCCGGCTTGATCTGATGGCGGCCGGCATGTCCAACCACCAGACGGAAACTGCCTCCGTTCATGTCGTTCAGGTGAACGTCCAGAACTTCCAGGTGATAATCGTTGAAAAGCCGTTCCAGCGCTGCCAGCGCATAATACTCCAGGTGCTCGTGGCAAATGGTATCAAAGCTGTTCATTGACAGCATGGTCGGCAGGTAACTCTGTTCCAGTATCCAGATGCCGTCTTCACGCAAGGATGCTGCGATACCGCAACGAAAGCATGAGGATCTTCCAGGTCATAGAATATGGAGATGCCCGTGATGACAGGGGCTTTTTCTTTGGCATACGCCGTTTTGAAAGCGCGGGCAGAGAAGAAATCGTTCACAACTTGGAACCCTTTTTCGCGGGCCATCAGGGCCACGTCGGAGGGATCGATGCCCAGCAGCCTCAGGCCTTTTGTTTTGTAAGAGGAAAGCAGAGTTCCATCATTGCAGCCAATATCCAAGACGATATCACTGGGCTGGAGGGCAATGGAGGCTTCGGCCAGCGCGGCAATGCCGGACAAATTATCGCGCATGGATTGGTTAATGCCGGACTGGTAATAGTATTTGTGGTAAAGAACCTTGGGGGGAACAATGTGCTTCATCTGTACCAGCCCGCAGGCGTTCTCATCCCTGCCAGGATCACAACGAACCATATTCAAGGGAACCTTCCGCTTGATAAAGGCGCTGCCATCTTCGCTGGCCAGAACACCTCCAATGAACTGGTCACCCAGGCTGACCACGGGAGTCAGGGCCTAGGAGCCGCAAATCCGGCAGGTGGAACGTGTAACAAGGATTGGGTTGAAAGCTTGGTCACCCATAAAAAGAAGAAGATAGTGGGGCACTTTATTAAGAATCAAGGAACAAAACAGGGCAACTCATCAAGCGGGCCGGATAAGGCCGCGCTCCAAGGGTTCACCAACCTGATGCCGCAATCGGCAAAATCAGCCGTAATGCGGGTAGCCAAGGTCAAGTTGTTCACACAGGCGGTGGTGGCAATCAGCGCATCCGCCAAACCCCGTGTCCGTTCACGCATGAAGTTGCTGCAGTGCTCCGAGACGGCCAGATCAACGGAAAGAACCCGTCCGTCAAAGGCAGGTTTTACCTGCGTTTCATACCAGTCTTCGAGAAGGTTTGCGAAGGCGGCATCTTTCCCTTTTGCCCTCTGTATTCCGCACTTGATTTCCATCATGCTGATGACGCTGATGAAGAGTTCCTGGTTTGAAGCGCCATGCTGCCAGGCTGCCACATGAGAATCGCAAAGGGTTTTCCTGCGCAATTCCGAAATGACATTGGTATCAACAAGGAATGCCATTACGTGAAATCCGGTTCACGCAGGGCGCTCTTATCCCGCGGAAAAGGGATTTCCAAATGGGAGAGCTTCTCATTTCCCAAAGCTTCAAGCAGCGTGGGCCGCTTTTTTGAAGGCAAACGGTCAAGCTCTTTGCGGACAACTCCCGCGATCCACCCGGAAAGGGAAAGCCCTTCATCAACCGCACGATGCCGCGCATCCCGGCAAAGCTGGTCATGGATCTTGATCGTAACATTCATTTTTGTCTAATTATTACACTATAGCACGGTTGCACGGGAATTTTAAGCCTGATTTTCTTTGAACCACCGATAGGTCATGGCTAGCCCATCTCTGAAGGAAGTGCGGGCTTTCCAGCCCAGCCCGTGGATTTTCCCCAAATCCAGAATACGGCGGGGATTTCCATCCGGCTGGGAGGTGTCCCACTTGATCGTTCCTTGATACTCCGTGACGTCGCGGATCATTACTGCCGCTTCCCGAATACTGATGTCGTGGCCCACCCCCACGTTAATGATTTCCGGGGAGCTGTAATGATCCAAAAGAAAAGCACAAGCGGATGCCAGATCATCGGCATAAAGAAACTCCCTTTGAGGGTTTCCCGTTCCCCACAGGGTGACGGAAGGCTGGTTGCTTTTGCGTGCCTCATGAAACTTCCGGATCATGGAAGGCAAGGCATGGGAATGTTCAGGGTCAAAGTTGTCAAAGGGTCCGTAAAGATTGCAGGGCATGGCCACAATAAAATCGTCCCCGTATTGCTGCCGATAGGCTTGGCAGAGACGTATTCCCGCTATTTTGCCGATGGAATAGGATTCATTGGTCATCTCCATGGCACCGGTCAGCAGGGAGGATTCCTTGATCGGGATCTCCGCCTGCTTGGGATAGATGCAGGTGCTTCCGAGGAAGAGCAGTTTCTTCACGCCGATCTGGTGGGCCGCCTGCAAAACACTGTTCTGAATCTTTATATTCTGCAGAAGAAATTCCACAGGCTGCGTGTAGGCCGCCTTGATCCCCCCTACTTTGGCAGCGGCCAGGATCACGTAGTCCGGTTTTTCCTGCTCAAAAAACGCTTGTGTTTGTCCGGCATCCTGTAAATCCAGTTCCTGTCTGGTTCTGGTGATGAATTCCCACTCCGGAAGCTGTGAATATCTCCTCGTCAAGGCGCGTCCGACAAGTCCGAGGTGGCCGGCAATATAAAGTCTTTTTTTTCCCATACACTTATAAAGCATTGATGCCCTGATGAGCCGCCAAGCGGGCAAAGATCCCCTTGCGCCTGAGAAGCTCTTCAAACGATCCCTGTTCCATAACAACACCCGTATCCATCACAATGATCAGATCCATCGAACGCAAGGTCGCCAGGCGGTGCGCCACCGTAATGACTGTCTGGTCCCGACTCAGGCCATCAATGGCCATCTGGATTTCTTTTTCCGAGTCCGAATCCAAAGCGGCGGTTGCCTCATCCAGAACCAGAATGGGAGCATTGCGAACAAAAGCGCGGGCGAGTGCTATTCGTTGGCGCTGGCCACCCGAGAGACGATTACCCCATTCTCCTACCAGGGTGTTGTAACCCTCCGGTAATTCACGGATGAAATGATCGGCATAGGCTGCCTTGGCCGCCTCTTCAATTTCCAGACGTGTTGCACTGGCACGGCCAAAAGCAATGTTATCGGCCACGCTACGGTTGAATAAAAGAACCTCCTGACTGACCAGCGCCATCTGCCTCCGGAGGCTTTCCTGGCAGAGCTCCCTCAGATCATGACCATCGAGATTTATCCCGCCTCCACTGACATCATAAAAACGGAATAAAAGATTCACCAGGGTGCTCTTGCCGGAGCCGCTTTCCCCCACGATTCCCACCTTGCTGCCAAAAGGGATGACAAGGTTAAAATTGCGCAACACAAAAGTCTCGCCATAGGCAAAGGACACGTCCCTGAATTCAATTTCTTTACGGAGCGACACAAAGGAAAGGGCTCCCACTTTATCTTTGACCGCCGGCTTCTCCTTAAATAATTCCAACAGCCGGTTGACGCCGACAGAGGTTTGTTGTAGCAACATGTTAAGATTGGCCAGTTTTTTGACGGGGCCAAAACTCAGGCCGAGCGCGAGCATGAAGCCGGCGATTTCACCAAGGTTGTAGCCCGCGTAAAAGATGTAGGCGAGCAGCGCGCCCATGGCCACGCCGCTCACACTTTCAATGATCGGGTTGATCATTGTCTTCTTCTTGTTGGCATTGATGTTGTGCCTGACAAGGTCATCCGAGAGATTGCGATATTCTTCTTCCTGTTTTTTTTCCAGTCCAAAAGCCTTGACCACACGGATGTTGGCCAGGACCTGCAGAATCATGTTGCCCTGGGTCACGCCGGTTTCACGTTGGCGAATGCTGATTTTCTTGAGTTTTTTTCCGAGAATAACAGCGGGCACCACGCAGAGGGGAAGGAAAACAAAGGCGAAAACAGCAAGCCGCCAGTCGATATAGACAAGCCAGCCACAGACAAAGAGCAGGGTAAAAGGTTCTTTGACGAGATCCGGCATGCCCAGAACAAAGGCCCGCTGGAGATTTCCCGTGTCCTGATCGATCCTTTGGGTCAATTCAGCGGTTGAGCTACGGTTAAAAAACGACAGGGAGAGGGAATTTAATTTTTGTACCACCGCACAGCGCAGATCCTGGATCATCCGTTCATTGGCCCAGTTCATGCAGTAAGTGCTGAAATAATTCAAAGCCCCTCTGGCCGTGGTCAGAAATGCAATAAGAAAGACGGCTCCGAAAATTTCCTGGTTGTTGATAGGCCTACCTTTGCGGGGCAACCAGTTATCAATCAGTGCATTTGCCGCTGTTTTAAATTCCTGAGCTGCGCCTTGGATGGAGGATGTTACCCTGCGGATGGGGCCGGCAGCGGAATCAATGGCTGTTTTCAGTGCGGAATCTCGGGCCAAAACCGTCTCTTTATTGGCTGTCTGTCTTTCTTCGCGTGGAACCTCATGCTGCAGCCTATTGACGATCAAGGGCGCGATGCCAACACTTAGACCGTTGACAGCGGCGTAAGCCACTCCCAAAAGAACTCCCGCAAAAAAGCGGACCCAATACTTGCGCAAAAATGGCCAGCCGAAAGCGACCATGCTGCGGAGATAGCGAAACCCTTTGAACATCAGCCTTAGGATCATGCCGGATTTTGGCCGGAGCACCATTGAAATATAGCCAGATAAACCCCATCGGCGGTCTCCAGTAAAAAGCTTTTCCCCGACCCGGATCCCTCTATGATTTCCGTTTCGTCATTAAACACATATGAAGATTCTCGTTACAGGGGCGGCAGGTTTTGTGGGCTATCACAGCTCTCAACGTTTCCTGCAGGCCGGACATGAGATTGTCGGCCTCGACAATCTGAATGCCTATTATGACGTGGGCCTCAAAAAAGCGCGCCTTGAAAATTTGAAGGTTCATCAGGCTTTTACCTTTGTCGAAGCGGAACTCTCGGATCGCGTGGTCATGGAAAAGCTTTTCCAGACACACCGCTTTGACCGCGTCATCCACCTCGCCGCCCAAGCCGGTGTCCGTTACAGCATCGACCATCCCCACGCTTATGTGGAAAGCAACATCATCGGTTTCCTCAACATCTTGGAAGGTTGCCGACACACCAGGGTTCCCCATCTGGTTTATGCCAGCTCCAGTTCGGTTTACGGCCTCAACACCCGCATGCCCTTTCGGGTGGCCGATCGCACCGAGCATCCCATCAGCCTTTACGCCGCCACCAAAAAAGCCAATGAGCTTTTCGCCCACACCTACAGCCATTTGTATGGAATCCCCGCGACCGGGCTGCGCTTCTTTACCGTTTATGGACCTTGGGGCCGACCCGACATGGCACCCTTTCTTTTCACCGATGCCATCAGCAAAGGCAACCCGATCAAGGTTTTCAACGAAGGAAAGATGCAGCGCGATTTTACCTATGTGGATGATATCGTGGAAGGCGTTGTCCGTGTGGCTAATCACATCCCGTTGCCCAACCCCGGATGGAAAGGCGTCGAAGCCGATCCCTCCACAACCAGCGCTCCCCATCGTCTCTACAATATCGGCAACAACAATCCGGTGGAACTCATGCGTTTCATTGCAGCGATTGAGTCCGCACTGGGCAAGAAGGCCATCTGCGAATATTTGCCCATGCAACCGGGCGATGTCATGTCAACGGCAGCCGATATCTCCACTTTAACCGAAGCGGTCGGTTTCAGGCCGGAAACCTCAATTGAGGATGGTATGAAAAAATTCTGCGCCTGGTATCAATCCTACTACGGCAAAGCCTGATTATGCGTCCCCTGACCATCGTCCATACCGAAGCCTCTTTGGGTTGGGGCGGACAGGAAATCCGCATCTTCACCGAAATGCAGGCCATGCGATCACGCGGCCACCGTCTGTTACTGGCAGCCCAGCCATCCAGCCGGATTTATCAAAAATCCCTAGAGAACGGATTCGAGGTTTTTCCCTTTACTGAAAAATCCCTTCTTTTCCCTGTTAGCATTCTTCGCTTGGCGGGCTGGTTCCGGAAAAACAGCGTGGATGTCGTCAACACCCACAGCTCCAAGGACGGCTGGATCGGTGGCATTGCCGCACGTCTGGCCGGAGTTCCATGTGTGATTCGTTCGAAACACATTGATGTCGACTATCCCCGGAAATTCTCCAGCCGTATCGCTTACGGCGTGCTTCCCCACCATGTCCTTACAACAAGTCTGAAGATCAAGGAAAAGATAAGCTGTGAACTTTCCATTCCCCCCACTCGCATCAGCAACATGCCCACTGGCATCGACCCTGCGCTCTTTCAGGGACAGGATGCGATTCTAAAAAAGGAACTCGACCTTCCCGAAACTACTTCTCTGATTGGCATGATTTCCGTCATCCGCAGTTGGAAAGGACATCGCTTCTTTCTAGAGGCAGCCGCTTCGCTGATGGACAAGTTTCCCGATGCACGCTTTGTGATCGCAGGTGATGGACCCGGCTTGGAAAGGCTCAGAGATACAATCCGCGAACCCCTCTACAGGAACAGGGTCTACAGTCTTGGGCACAGGCAAGACGTCGCGTCCCTGCTGAAATCTTTGGATGTGCTGGTTCTTCCTTCTACGGCACACGAGGGCGTTCCCCAAATTATCCTCCAAGCCCAATTTTCCCAATGCCCGGTGGTGGCAACCACCGTCGGAGGAATCCCTGAAGTGATCGAAGATGGCATTTCGGGAGCCCTCGTTCCCCCCTCCGACTCCGCCGCCCTGGTTCTCGCCATAAGCACCGCACTAGAACAAAAGGAACAAACACGTATCATGGCCGACAATGCCCATGCCCGCGCCATGAAAAACCATACGCTGCAGATGATGTGCAAACGAACCGAAGAAATTTACCAAAAATTTCTTCTCTAACGCCTCTCACTCGTTAACTCTTCGGCCGTTTGCACCAAGCGCAGGAATTCGCGCCGATATCCTTCCGGATCTGAATCCAATGTTTGTTCCACCAGACTCTGGATCAATTGATAACTGCTCTTTCCCCGGTGCGGTGAATCCCGCAGGATCATGCCGAAGACGGCAACCGACGAGGAAAAGCGGAAGTTGTCCGATTATTTTTTCCAATCCGTTTTGCTGTCCTTGAGCAGTGCCTGCAAAAGACTGCTGACGTCCGCATCCGGTTCTTTGTAGCGAAGCTTTAAAGTCATAACTTCACCCGAAGATGCCGCCTGACTGAGTCGGCCTAGAATCTCCGGCTTGGTGCTTTGATATTTCAAGACATCCACACCCGGCCGAACCGGGACGCCGACCGGAACAACTTCATAGAGTGCTGTAACGCTGTGACCGGCTCCGACCTCCCCCGCATCCTTGCGGTCATCCTTGAAACTTCTTTGTTCAAGATCCTGGTCTCGTAACCGATCAAGCGATAAGCCGCGACCTTGGAAGGATTGAATTCGATCTGAATCTTCACGTCTTTGGCGATGGTTATGAGTGTGCTGTTGATCTGATCAACAAAAACCTTACGGGCTTCCTGGTAGCTGTCGATGTAGCCATAGATGCCGTTACCCTTGTTG
>Ga0163146_10000579_pt1 | contig 52086 bp, 56 predicted proteins | sample OliLakLV19MP7G1_FD_148648 | JGI IMG/M metagenome (GOLD analysis project Ga0163146, IMG submission 148648) | Freshwater microbial mat bacterial communities from Lake Vanda, McMurdo Dry Valleys, Antarctica - Oligotrophic Lake LV.19.MP7.G1 | ecosystem: Environmental > Aquatic > Freshwater > Lake >... | reverse complement strand
ATCATCGTCGTCGTAGCGGCAGCGGATGAGTTCGCCCCCGAGCGTCCAGAGGTTGTCGCGATGCCGGCGGAAGGTTGCCTTGGCCAGACGCTGGTCCAGCAGATGAATCAGGAACCGCGTGAACGCCTGAACGATCTGTTGGCCTACGAAGATGTCCGCGGGCTCGACGTGCCAAGATCGGGGCCAGTCGTCCAGATCCGGGCAGGCCTGGAGCAGGCGCTGCGCTTGCTGCGGCTCGAGACTGAATGCGCCTTTAACGCTGCCACGGGAGTTGGTCATGTTGCTCGCCCGGTTGCTCAATGCCTGCCACCACTTTCCAGGCTTCGTCTACGCCGCCGTGCGGCTGCTTGAAGCCGCCAGCATCATCGAGGTCGACGTGCGTCCACGCCGAGGCTCCAAGCCGCATTGTTCGGGCTGCGGCAGAGTTGCGCCCGGATACGACTTGCTGTCCGCACGTCGCTTCGAGTTCATCCCGATCTGGGGTTATCGCGTGATGCTGTTGTACGCCATGAGGCGCGTGCAATGCACAGCCTGCGGGGTGAAGGTCGAGCGGGTGCCCTGGGCAATGGGCAAACACAGCTTGACCAAGGCCTATATGTTGTACTTGGCGCACTGGGCGCGCAAGCTGTCGTGGAAGGACACCGCGCTGAGTTTTGGAACGACCTGGGATCAGGTCTGTCATGCGGTTGAATACGTTGTTCGCTGGGGGCTCGAGCATCGCGAGCTGGGGACCTTGCGCGCCATCGGCGTCGACGAAATCCACATCGGCAAGAGTCACAAGTTCCTGACGCTGGTTTATCAGATCGATGCCGGTTGCACCCGGCTGCTGTGGGTGGGCCAGGCGCGCACCAAGCACAGCTTCGAGAAGTTCTTCACCCTGATCGGGCACGAGCTGGCAGGCAAAATTGAGTTCATCTGTTCAGACATGTGGCGCCCGTACCTGGAGGTCATTGCCAAACGCTGCCCGCAGGCATTGAACATCCTGGACCGCTTCCACATGGTGGCCAAACTGAACAAGGCGCTGGACGAGGTGCGGGCCGGTGAGGCGCGACGCATGGTTCGCGAAGGCTATGAGCCAGTGCTGAAGAACAAGCGCTGGTGCCTGCTCAAGCGACCGGAGAACCTGACGGACAAGCAAAACGTCAGTCTGCGAGAGTTGCTGGCCTACAACTTGAAAAGCGTTCGGGCGTATTTGCTGAAGGAAGAGTTCCAGCTGTTCCGGGAGTACGACTCACCGGCCTGGGCGGCCAAGTTCCTCGATGCCTGGTGCAAGCGGGCGATGCGCTCGCGCATCGAGCCGGTGAAGAAGTTTGCCCGCACCGTGCGCGCGCACCGGGAGTTGCTGCTCAACTACTTCAGGGCCAAGAAGCAGTTCTCCAGCGGTGTCATCGAGGGTCTGAACAACAAAGCCAAAGTCACACTGAGAAAAGCGTACGGCTATCGGACGTTCAGGATCGCCGAGCTCTCTCTGTATCACGTGCTCGGCAGGCTCCCGGAGCCAAAACTCGCCCACAGATTCTTCTGACGAAGCGAAATTCCTATCCTTAATGCTTCAGCTTCCGGCATAGTTCCGGATTGCGGTGCAGGCATATAGTGCATGATGGATGAGGGATCGCAAGCGCGGAGCCGCTAGTGTCCTCATTTGCCGCATCCAAGTCAAATATCGCGTCGATGGCGAATGAACCACAATACCTCGTTGGAAGTGCTGACCAATGTCAGCTTGTGGCTCAAGTAAGGGAGATCATATGAAGGTCGAAGAGAAGTACCAGAATATTTTTGGGAAGATTGAGTCGCTAGCGGAATCCGTTTCATGGGCGACCGGCATTTCCAATATGCTTGAATGGCTGATTTGGGAAACTCAATATGTACTCGGAGTGACAAAAACGGATTACCGCAAGATGATCGTTCGGTGGAGCCATGAGGAAGCGTTACGCGGGGCGACCTTTGAAGAGACATTAGGTACTGTCGTCGCGAAATACAACTCAGCGATCCGGAATAGCGAGATGCTGCATCGATATGATCCCCCAACGTACACGTTGGCAAATCCAAGAGAAGCGCTACGGAGAGCCAAATACTTTTCGGAGAACTATCTTAACAAGGAGTTTGACATTTTTTGGGGGTTGGTCAGCGATAAGTACCTCGATGAGTTTTATGGAAAGTTCACCAACATACGCGGGCCAGGAACAAGCATAAGACCCATCCGATGGTTTACACATGGAAACAGCGGACTATTTGTAAACAGCACGGGGATAGTTCAGATGCAAATGGACAACGTTAGTTACAACCCAGAAGAAGGGCTGCTTGTAGCAAATGAACTGAAGCTTGGAGGGCAGAAGAATCCAGATCAGCTTCTGAAGTATGGTTTGTTGTTCCGAAAATTGATCGAAAAAGGCTTTGTTCCGTCAACGACTCGCTTTCTCTTGTTATTCATCGGCCCCAAGGAAGAGGAACCGAACTGGAGCAATGAAATCGAAGCAGAAATCGAGTTCTGCACGAAAAGCCTGAAATCGACCGCCGAGGAAGCCAGACATCCAGACAGAATCCGGATTGCGAAGGAATGCGAATATGCCTCGACCACTTGGTACAAGCTTATTGGATTCAACGAAGGCTATATGTCCAATTTGACTTTGCCGTTGCAGCAGGCCGAGGAGAAGCTCATACGTGGATTCAATGAAACCTTGTCAACCAAGTTCAAGCTTCAGGCGAAATAGGGCGTATGCAAGGACCGCAAAGCGGCGACGATTTCAATCGTGTCCGATACATACATTGGACAATATGGGCAACTTCGTGGTAGTACGTTACTAAGATGAAAAAACACGCCGGGGTTCCGCATTGGCGCGGCGAAAGGATGCGTGATGGCCAATACAGCGAAGTCTATTGCAAAGCTCTTGACCGCCGCGCTGAACGGCGACGTTGCATCACAGTACGAACTGGCGACACGCTATCGCGAGGGCGACGGCGTGCCCGAGAACCTTCCCGACTCGATCAAGTGGTATCGCAAGGCGGCTGAGGCGCGGCATCCCGGTGCAATGAATGATCTCGGCTCGATGCTCCTGGATGGCATTGGATGCAAAGCAGATCCGGCCGAGGCCTTCAAGTGCTACGAAATGGCGGCGAAATCGGGCCATCCCGTCGCGTGCTACAACTTGGCCAAGCGCTACCTGCATGATGAGGTCGATCTCGTGCAGGCATTTCACTGGTTTTCGGAAGCGGCCAAGCAGGACTACACGGAGGCGATCTGCGAATTGGGCACTTTGTATCGTTTCGGCCAGGGGACCAATCGTAACCTGATTGCTGCTGCCGATTTGCATCTGATCGCCGCGAAGAAAGGCGATGTCGTCGCGATCGGGAATCTCGCGGACTACCTTGACGAATTGCAGAGCATTGCCCTGGGCGGTAACCCGACTGCGAGCCGGTGCTTGAGCGAGATCTACAACTTCGGGTTGGGCGCCGAGAAAAGCATGCCGCTTACCTGGACTTGGACCAAGTGGGCAAAGAAGCACTGCCCGCCCTCCGATGATGCGGACGAGGCTGCCGGAATCGAAGGGGCATACGCGTTCTACTTTCGTAGCCTGAGCGCTGATGACCGAAAGGAGGGCGAACGCGTCCTCAAGGGTTTGATTGCCGCCGCCGGCAAGGCTGGCGGACCAACAAAGAATCCGGTCAAGCGAAAGCGGAGTGAGACGTGAACTACGACATCATTGGCGACATCCACGGGCACGCAGACGCTCTCAAGGCCTTGCTTAAGCACATGGGTTACCGGGAAAGCCGGGGCGCGTGGCGCCACCCTGATCGTAAGGCGATTTTTGTCGGTGACTTCATCGACCGTGGGCCAAAACAGGTGGAAACTGTGGAGATTGCGCGTCGAATGGTGGAGGCAGACACCGCGTTGGCTGTAATGGGCAATCACGAGTTCAATGCCATCGCCTGGTTTCTCCCCGACGCAAGTAACCCGGGTGAATACCTGCGCCCCCACCATTCGCCAAAGGACGGCGACAAGAACTTTCGGCAGCACAAAGAATTCTTGAACGAAGTAATCGGCACGCCGCACCACAAGGAAATCATTGACTGGTTTCTGACGCTGCCGTTGTGGCTCGAAATTCCCGGACTGCGCGTCGTCCATGCGTGCTGGCATCAGCGGTTCATGGATTTCATCGCGCCTCGGCTGGCTACAGGCCAAAGACTCACAAGGGATCTGATGGTTGAGGCTAGTCGGGAACCTGAGGACGCGTCCGAAAAAGATAACCCGGAACCGTCGATCTTCAAGGCGGTCGAGGCACTGACCAAAGGCATCGAAATACCGCTCCCCAAGCCTCACTGTTTCAAAGACAAGGATGGTCACGAGCGAAACCGGGTGCGCGTCCGCTGGTGGGACCCGAATGCCAGTACTTACAAGCAGACCGCCATGCTCGACGATGGAGCGCGCGACAAACTTCCGGAAACACCAATACCCGATCACGTCCGAATCGGGGCGGGCGGTGGCAAGCCCATCTTCATCGGCCACTACTGGCTGACCGGGACGCCGGCACTCCGGTCTAGCAACGTAGCGTGCGTGGATTACAGCATTGCCAGGGGCGGAAAGCTCGTTGCATATCGTTGGGAGGGCGAGAGTGAATTGTCATCCACTAATCTGGTCTGGCTTCGTTAAGGCAGGGACCTTTTTCTTCTTCCAAATCGAACCCCTTTTGCTCTTTAATCTCCCTCAACATCGGGGCACATCGCGGCGACAAACTGAAAGGCAATTAGCTATGAGAACCTTCGCAGACTATTTGAATATGTTGGATGACCCAGCACCGGGAGATAATCCCTACCCTGAATTTGAGTCTGAAGTCTTCTCGGCTTTTAAAAGCATGGGTGTGAAGCCTGAGGAGTTGAAAGATAAAAAGGACAGAAAGAAGTACAAAGCCTGGCTCGCCAAGCAGTAGCCTTTTCCCAACGTCAAGGTCGTAATCCCCTCAACATCGGCTTAAAGGCGGCTTAAAGGGCTTAAAGGGGTCAGGGTCGCGTTCTTTTACATGATCATCGGACCAGGCTGCAGTTCTGTTGCGCGCGCGAATTTACCCACATCCGGTTTGAATTCGAACCTGGCGCCTTATTTCGCCGCCAGGCACCCTGAACAGCATCCTTAAACAAGCCGGTCTGAAAAAGTGAGGTAGCGAATGCAATATCTTGTCGTCATCGAAAAAGGTGCATCCAGCTTTGGGGCGTATGTCCCAGACCTTCCTGGGTGTGTTGCGGTCGGCGAAACGCGAGCCGACGTCACGAAGCTCATTCACGAAGCCGTCGAGTTTCACGTTGAAGGAATGAAGGCAGATGGCTTGCCCATCCCGGAGCCACACTCCAGCAGCGAAATTGTCGAAGTGCACGCTTGATAATGCGTATCCCCATTATCCATCTTTGACGGCTTGCAATAGCTTACGCAGCCTGGGCAGTCCGGCCGTGATCTCATCGCGGCCGATGAATGCGAGCACATATCGGTCGGGCCGAAGTATCACAGCTCCCGCCTCGGCTTCTTCCAGCACTTTCACGATCACGCCTTCGCTATCGCGCGCTGTCGCGCCTGCGTTTTCGCTAACTGCCTTCTCTAGCGGCACCAGCAATACCGTGCGCAATATTCCGACTGACATCAGGGTCGACAACTCCTTCGGAACACCGTCGGCGTGCAAGCCGACATAGGCAAATCCATTCCCAAGCAGTTCGTCGAGCAGCACATGCTTGCCATCAGCCGCCTCCACCAGGGGCTGCGGAAACAACTGCCCCGCCCGCACCCCGTCATCCGCACCGCCCGCCACAAAGAACCCGCTCCCAAATCTCGCCTTCGGTTTGAATTTCAACTGCAGCACGTAGTCGCGCGCCGGTGGATACAGGCCGGCGACGCGTAGCGCCGCCTGCATCAGCATCGCAGCGAGCTTCAACTTGGGCTGCATGAAGCGCCCGATGCGCAGCGCCATGACGATCAGCGACCACGCATGCGGCCGGCGTTCCTCTTCGTAGGTGTCGAGCAGGCGTGCGCCCATTTCACCTTTGGCCACTGCGGCGAGCTTCCAGGCCAGATTGAAGGCGTCGCGCAGGCCGCTGTTCATGCCTTGCCCGGCGAAAGGCGGCGTCAAGTGCGCGCAATCGCCGGCGAGCAGCACGCGCCCTTTCTTCCAGCGCGCGGCCATGCGGGCGTGGAAGGTATAGACGACCTTGCGCACGATCGGCAGGTCCGCGTCGGTGGCGACGCGCGCGCGCATCCAGGCACGAATCTGCGTCTCGCCCAGCACGTCTTCGGGCGTCTCGTGCTCGAACAGCATGAATTCGTAGCGCACGGTGCGGTGCGGGCCGGGCAGACGGATGGTAGGGCGCGCGGGGTCGCAGTAGGTGCGGGTGTGTATAAAGGCGTCCGTCCGGTCCGTCAGATCGACGATCAGCCAAGCGCTCGGCGAAGGTGTCGCCGCCCAGAACGATGCCGAGCGCTTCGCGGACGCTGCTGCGGCCGCCGTCGCAGCCGATCAGATAGTCGCAGGTGAAGACCGCCGGGCCTTCCGGGCCGGTCGCCTCCAGTGCCACGCGGGGCCCCTCGTCGACGAAACGCACAAGCTCGGTGGACAGATGCACTTCGACGTGTGGATAGCGCGCCAGTCCTTCGAGCAGGCGCGCTTCCAGGAGCTGCTGGCGAAAGGCGTTGCGCTTTGGGTGGCCGTACTCCAGCGAAGTCGGCTCGATGCGCGCGAACTCGCGACCCGACCAGGAAAAGTAATGCACGCCATAACCCTGCACCACAGCGGGCAGCACGCGGTCGATGAGGCCGGCGCTCTGCAGGGTGCGCAGGCTCTCGTCGTCGATCGATACCGCGCGCGGCTCGCCCACGGTGCCGGGATGTCGCTCCAGGAGCAGGGTGCGAATGCCGTACAGGCCAAGCAGGTTGGCCAGGGTCAGTCCGGTCGGGCCGGCGCCGACGATGGCCACAGGGTAGTGCGCCACCGTCACGTAAGGCCTAACTGCGCATGATCGCGCGGCCCCAGAGGTTGAGGGTGCGCTCTTCGTGCGGCCACAGGCCGACCGCGCGCTCAGGCGCGCAGACTTCGATTTCGGCGGAAATCTCCGCGAGGTTGCCGTCCGGGTCCAGCACCATGAAAAAGACATCATTGCCCGGGCCGTGGCGACCCACACCCCAGGCCATGGGGGTGCGCAGGCCCGCCATGTAGTCGGCCCAGTCGCGCAGGTCCTGCCAGCTCGGTGTCTCGAAGGATTGGTGATCGAAACGTGCGGCCGGCGCGCCGAACAGCGCCAGTGCGTGATGCAGGTGGTCGGTGCGCAGAAAACAGGCGCGCAGCACGCCTTGCGGATCCTCGACGCGGTCTGACAAGGTGAATCCGAGTTCGTCGCGATAAAACGCAAGCAGGCGCGCCGGGTCGGATGTGCGCAGGGCGAAATGTTGTCCCACGGCCGGCGGAACTGCCGCCGTCGCCGGCACCGCCGACGCCGGCCCGGCGGTAAATACCGTGACGTTGCCGTCCGGGTCCGCCACCGCGAACGCCTGCGGGTCGAACCAGTCGAAAGGCGGCAACGCGACCTGCGAGCGCGTCGGCACGCGCGAGCGGAATCGCGCCAGCGCGCCAACTTCGTCGAAACGCCAGGCCGCGTATTTGAGGCGGTTCGCCGGCCCCTCGGATATGGCCAGCTTGCGTCCCGGCCCGCGCAACAGTTGCGCCGCGCCAGCAGGTTCGGTCTGCATGCCGTAATGCGCGGCGTAAAAGTTCGCTACCGCCTGCGGGTCGGGCGAAGACAGGTGCAGATGATCGAGAACAGCGCCGATTTCCATGGTTCGCTTCGAATGGCGGAAATGGGCGCATGACGGGTGCGCGTCCGGCGCATGTCAACGTCCGCGGCGGACTAACGACGCCGCAGCCGACGGCGCACCGCATGGCAAGGCCGCATTCAGATGATTTTCGAGTAACGATTTCGCGCGCGGTCGGCTACAAGATAGCGGTCGAACTGCATGCATATGGCACGCAGGAAAAAGCGCCCCCTGGGATTGACCGCGATCTCGTCGGGTGACAGCGTGATCAGGCGGGCTTTTTCGAACCAGGCAAGTTCGGCCAGTTCGGGTGCGAAATAATCGCCGAAATCGATCAGGTAGGCGATTTCAATCGACTCAAAGCACACCCTGCCCTGGCACATCAGCGCCATGATCACCGCGCGCCGCGCCAGGTCGTCCACAGAAAGTTCGATGCCGCGTGCCACCGGCAGCCGGCCCTGGTAAGCACCAAAACCGCAACCTCCAGCACTGATGTAACAACGTCCGCAATTCAATATGAGTGTTCAGTCAACGCTGAGACTCGACTGTTCAGTTAACGCTGAGACTCCGCCTGTTCATCATCCGCTGCGCGGTGGCGCGCCACGGCTTGACGCAGTCGACCGAGGAGGCCGAAGCCAAGGCGCGCGAACTGGCGGCCTACGTGCGGCGCCTGATCGACACCAAGGAAGCCGCGCCCGGGGACGACATGGTCAGCCGCGTCATCGAGGAACACGTGAAGACGGGCAGGCTGTCGCGCGACGATTTCGCCGAGATCGGCGCGATGATCCTGCGCGCGGGGCACGACACCACCACCAACATGATAGGCATGGGTGCGCTGCTCCTGCTGCGCGACGATGCGCTGCGCGCGCGTCTGGCCGCCGATCCGTCGCTTGTCGAAGCGGCAGTCGAGGAGTTTTTGCGTTACGTCTCGCCGGTGCAATTTTCGCCGCGCCGCGTGGCCCTTGAAGACGTCGAGATCGGCGGTGTGACGGTGGCGAAGGGCGAGGGTTTGTTCCTGTCGCTGCCTTCGGCCAATCGCGACGACGCTCTGTTTGCCGACCCGGACCGCATCGGGCCGGCGGCGCCGGTGCGCATCGTGGCGTTGCTGCGCCAGTGCTGCCGTTCAGGTTTCAAACCTCTGGGTCGGCCACCGGCCATCATGCCTATCATGGCGATCAGTCCGCCTTCGCAAGCCTCGGGCGAGACATGGCGCGCCACCATGCCCCAGGTGCCGCCGGAAAAACGGCCGTCGGTGATGAGGCCAACCGAATCGCCGAGTTCCTGACCGATCAACGCTCCGGTGGGCGCCAGCATTTCCTGCATGCCGGGGCCACCTTTTGGGCCTTCGTAGCGGATCACCAAAATGTCGCCGGCGCACCCCGCAAGCAATTTCAGCGGCCGACGAACCTGGCGCGCCGCTTGGAATGAAACGCCTCCACCCCTTCCTTGAAATCCTCCGAGCTGCGCAGCCGCGAGTAACAATGGCCTTCGAGTTCGATGGCGATCGACAGCGGTGAATCCTCGGTGTCGTTGAGCAACTTCTTGGCGGTGCGCTGGGCCAGTGGCGAGAAGCTGCGCAGTTCATCCACCAGGGCATCGGTCGCGCTTTCAAGTTCGGCGTCGGGCACGCAGTCGGTGGCCACACCCCACTGCAACGCCTGCGGGCCCGGGATGCGCCGCGAGCGCATCACGATGTCTTTGGTGCGGGTGATGCCGACCATTTTCTGCAGGCGCGCCGAGCCGCCGGAGCCGGGAATCTGGCCCAGTTTCTGCTCGGGCAGGGCATACAGCGTGGTGTCGGTGACCAGGCGGAAATCACAGGCCAGCGAGACCTCGAAACCGACGCCGAAACAGTAGCCGCGCGCCGCAGCGATCACCGGTTTGCCGATGCGTGCCGGCGTGCCCATGTTCCAGGCCAGCTTCGACACATGCTCGGGCGTGGCTTCGAGAAAACCCTTGATGTCGCCACCGCTGGAGAAATGCTCGCCCTGCCCGCGCAGCACGATCACCCGCACGCGCAGGTCCAGATCGAGCGCTTCGAACACGATGCGCAACTGGTCGCGCGCCGGCATGCTGATCACGTTCAGAGGCGGGCGGTCGAGGATGATGTCGGCACGCTCGCGCGCGGCGTCGATGTCGACGCGAAAGCCGTCGAATTCGCGCGGCAGGGTGACAGCGGGGTGGGACAGGTCGTTCAGGTTCATGCGATTTCCTTGGTAAGTGGGATTGCAAGGATCTGGTCGATGCCGCTGCACCGGGCAACGCTCAAAAAATTGTCTGGTGCAGCGGCGGCACGCGCGCTACTTGGCAGTCACTGCCACCGGGCCTGTCATGGCGCGGCCTCGCGCTCATACTCGCCGGCCACCAGCATGCGGCGCAGGATCTTGCCGACCGGCGATTTTGGAATGGCCCGCACGAACACATACTCGCGCGGCCGCTTGAAGTTGAGCAGGTCGGAGGCGCGGCAATGGGCGTCGAGCGCATCGCCCGAGACATGGCCGCGACGCTTGACGAACGCCACCACGCGCTGGCCCCAGCGTTCATCCGCAAGCCCTGCCACCGCCACTTCATCGACCGCCGGATGGAGTGACAACACCGACTCGATATCCGCCGGCGAGATGTTCTCGCCGCCGCTGATGATCATGTCGTCGACGCGGCCGGTGACGAACAGGTCCCCCTCGTGGTCGAAGTAGCCGGTGTCGCCGGTGAAGTACCAGCCATCGATGAGCGACCTGGCATCCGCATCCGGGCGCCGGTGGTAGCCCTCGAAAGCTTCGTCACCGGCGAGGTCGGCAATGATCTGGCCCTCCTGCAGCGGCGCGGCACGCAGGCCAGGTGCGCGTGCGTCGAGCGGCACCACGCGCAGCCGGGTGTTGATGCCGGCACGTCCGGCCGAGCCGGGCTTGGCCGGCGCGTTCTGGTTGATCGAGAAGGTGTAGATCTCGGAACTGCCGTAGTGGTTGACGAACAAGTCCGGCTTGAAGGCCGCGACCAGCCTTTGCAGCAGGGCATCATGCATCGGCGCGCCGGCGAAGCCGAGCTTGCGCACCGACGACAGGTTCGCGCCGCTTTTCTGCGCCTGCGCCAGCAGGTCGTGATACAGCGTGGGCACCAGGTAAAGGTGGGTGACCTGTTCGGCCGCAATCGCGGCCAGCGCCGCGGCCGCATCGAACTTCGGCTGGCACACGAAACGGCCATCGATCAGTGCCAATGCCAGCAGCGAGCGCACCCCCATGGTGTGATACAGCGGCATCACGCCGAGAGTGCGCTCGCCATAGCCATACTGGTTTTGCGCGACGTGCGCGAGCGCGGCCATACGTTCGGCGTGCTGGCGTCGCGGTACACCTTTGGGTTTGCCGGTAGTGCCCGAGGTGTAGAGCATCAACGAGAGATCGGCGGCGGCGGCTTGCGGCTGCGGATCGGTCGGGTCCGCCAGCCAGGCGTCGAACTGCGATTGCGGGCCGATCGCAATGCGGGTGGTGTCGGCAGCCAACTTTGAGGCGGCGAGCGCAGCGGCCGCCAGCGGTTCGGCAATCAGCACGCGGGCGCCGCTGTCGGCCAGGCAGTAATCGATCTCGTCGGCCTTGGCGCGCCAGTTGAGCGGCGTGATGACCACCCCCATGAACTGGCAGGCCCAGTGCAGCGTGGCCGCCTGATGGCGGTTTTGCAAAATGGACAGCAGATGGTCGCCGCGCGCGACGCCTACGGCCGCCAGACCACGTATCACCCCGCCGATGCGCCCGGCCCAAGCCGCATAGGAAAGACGCACCTCGCCATCGACCAGGCCGATCGCAGCAGGGTTGCGCTCGACGCACTGCAGGAAGGTGCGGCCCAGATCAAGCACTGCGGTCTGCTTTCTTCGCAACGCGCGCATGCGCGACTTCCAGCACGGCGGCGACGATGGGGGTATAGCCGGTGCAGCGACACAGGTGGCCGGAGAGCATGGCGCGCACCTCGGCCTCCGACGGCTCGGAGATGCGCCCCAGCCAGTCGACGCATGACATCAAGATGCCTGCGGTGCAGAAGCCGCATTGCAGCGCGTGGTGGCGGCGAAACGCATCCTGCAGGTCAGACAGCCTGCCGTCGCCATCGGCCAGGCCCTCGACGGTATCGATACGCCGGCCGTCGCATTGCACCGCGAGGGTCAGGCAGGCGCGCGCGGCCACGCCGTCGATATGCACCGTGCAGGCGCCGCACACGCCGTGCTCGCAGCCGACATGGGTACCGGTGGCGCCCAGGCTGCCGCGCAGGAAGTCGGTCAGCAGCAGGCGCGGTTCTGCACGCGCGCTGCGCTTAACGCCATTGAGCGTGAGCTGCACAGCATGCACGGTTTCGCACGACAGAATGGGTGGCTTCATGCGGTCCTCGCGTTGTGCTGCGCCTCTTGCACCGCGCGCCGGCCGAGATTGCGCACCAGCGCGCGCCGCGCCACGGCGCTGACCATCGGGTCGTCGCGTGCATCGAGCGACCAGGCGAACTCATTGAGCGCGTCGTCGAGTGCCGAACCATCGAGCGGTGGAAAGTTGCGCGCCGAGGGGCGATCGGCCACGCCGCCGACGGCAATGCGCAGGCCGCTCTTGCGCGCCACCACCGCCACCGCGCAGACGGCGTAGTCGCCGTGGCGCAGCGAGAATTCGGCAAAGGCATGGCCGGCCCCGGGTTCGGCCAGCGGGTAGTGCACCGCTGCCAACAGTTCGTCAGGCGCGCGTGCAGTCGTCAGCATGCCGGTGAAAAAATCGCTGGCGGCGAGGCGCCGCTGCCGCGCGCTGCTTGCCAGCACCACGTCGCCTTCAAGCGCCAGCAACACCAAGGGCAACTCGGCCGACGGGTCGGCATGTGCAAGCGAGCCGCAGACGGTGCCGCGATTGCGAATCTGCAAGTGCGATATGTGCGGCAGCGCCTGGGCCAACAGCGGCACCTCGTGCGCCAGGCGGGGCCGCGCTTCTATGCTGGACTGGGTGGCGGCAGCGCCGATGGCGAGGAAGTTCTTTTCGACCGCGACGATACCCAGCACACTGCTGCGCGAAATGTCGATCAGCAATTTGGGCTGCGCCAGACGCATGTTGAGTATCGCGATCAACGACTGACCTCCGGCCAGGATGCGCGCGTCTTCGCCGTGTTCGGCCAGGAGTTCGATGGCGGCCTGCGGATCATCGGCGCGCGCATAGTCGAAACGCGGCGGCTTCAACCAATACCCCAGCGCTTCAGTAGGTGCTGCCACCATGTCAGTGACGGCGCGCCTGTCGCCTGCCGGCCGAGCGCCTCGAACAACTGCGCCACGATGATGCGCGCCGCGCCTTCGAGCATGCGGCTGCCGACCGCAGCCACCTTGCCGCCAACCTGTGCCTGGTAGTTGTAGGTGAGCCGAGTGCCGGTCGCGCTGGCCTCAAGCCGCACGGTGCCGTCGCCGGCGGCAGTGCCCAGGCTCGATTGCCCGCTGCCGGCCAGCCGCAGGCTGCGTGGCGCTTCGATCTCTGAAAGCGTGACCTGCGCCGCATAGCGCGCCCTTACCAGGCCGACGCCAACGGTCACATCGGCCCGATACCGGTTGGCGCCGATTGCTTCGAGCGCATGGCATCCCGGAATCACCCGTGCGAGTGCCGCCGGATCGAGCAGGATCGCAAACACCTTGTCGGGCGGTGCTGCGATCTCGATGGCGCCTTCGGCATGCAGTGACAGTCCGCCGGCTGCGGTTGGCGCAGCGGTCGCAGCACCGCTGGGCGCGGCGCGCGCAATATCGGGCGGCGCCGGTGGTTCGGCCGCTCCCAGCAGTGCCAGCACACGAGACGGTGTCAGCGGCAGGCGAATGTCGATCTGCGCACCCACCCGCGCCGCCAGCGGTCGCAACGCAGCGGCGAAAGCATTGGCAATCGCCACCGGCGTACTCATGTTGTTGCCTTCGCCCAAACCCTTGGCGCCGAGCGGGGTGAAAGGCGATGGGGTTTCGAGATGCACGATCAGCGGGTCCGGCACTTCGCAGGCGGTCGGCATCAGGTAATCGGCCAGCGTGCCCGACTGAAAGCCGCCGTCCCCGGCATAGCGAAACTCTTCATACAGCGCCGCGCCCAGGCCCTGGGCGAAAGCACCGCGAATCTGGCCGTCGGCCAACGCCGGGTTGAGCAGGGTGCCGGCATCATGCGCAGTTATGTAGCGATCGATCCGCAGCGCACCAGTCGCGAGGTCGACTTCCAGCCCACAAATGTCGAACACGAAGCCATAAGCTGCGGAGGTGTTGACGCGATCCTGCGGGTCCGGTTGCGCCAATGTGGGCGCGCTCCAGAACGCAGTTTCGCGCAAGCCCACAGGCACACCCTCGGGCAACAGCGCTGGCGCCCAATGCGGGCTGGCGGCCAGACGTGTGAATGGCTGGCCGCGTGCCGGTTGGGCAACGTCGAATATCTTGCCGTCGGCAAACCGCACGGACGCAGCGTCGCAACCCAGGTGCGCGGCGGCGCTCAAGGCCAGCTTGTCGCGCAAGCGCATGGCCGCCAGATGCAGCGTGCCGGCAACCGCGCCGGCGAAGCGGCTGCTGTAATTGCCCTCCGCCACCGACCAGGCGTCTTTGGCGCTATCGAATTCGACGTTGACCACGATCTGCGAAGGCGCCAGGCCGAACACATCAGCCACCACCTGCGCGCACACCGTCATGTGGCCCTGTCCGGCCGGCGCAGAGGCGATTCCGACGTTCACGCCACCCAGCAAATCGATGGCCACCGTGGCACAGCTGATGGCGCCATTCTTCGGCCCGGCGCGGGCACGCTGCTCGGGCGTCAGCACAGTGCTGATGTAGCCCATGTTGGAAATCGAGGGCTCGACAACCGCGGCGCAGCCAATCCCGTAGAGCTTGCCGGCGGCGCGCGATTCCGTCTGGCGCTGTGCGAGACCGGCACGAGCGGCGGCGGCCATCGCCAGATCCATTACACGCGCATAGTCGCCGGAATCGAGCAGCGCCCCGGCGGCGGCGCTGTAGGGGAACTGAGCGTGGCGTACGAAGTTGCGGCGCCGCAGTTCGAACGCATCGATGCCCAGTTCGTCGGCGATGCGATCAAGCAAGCGTTCGAGCGCGAAATACACCTGCGGCCCGCCAAAGCCGCGCACCAGGCCGGTGGGGGTCTTGTTGCTCACCACCACCCGGTTGCGCACCGCCAAGTGAGAAATGTCGTAGGCGCCGGTGAGGCAGCCATGCATGCGGTAGAAGGTGGCGGGCTCCGGCGCCCGCAGGTAGCCGCCGACTTCATCGACCTGGTCGTAGCGCAGCGCCGCGATGCGCCCATCGGCATCGACCGCAGCTTCGATGCTGGTCAGGCGCGCGGTGGCCGAGGTGGCGGCGGTGAGATGCTCCAGCCGATCCTCGACCCACTTCACCGGCGCCCCCGCCTTGCGCGAGGCCAGGCACATCAGCACTAGCGCCGGAAACACCGATTGCTTGACGCCGAAACTGCCACCCGAGTCGCGCGGCACGCGATGGCGCAACTTGTTGCCCGGCACCTTCAAGGCCATGGCCATCACCGCGTGCAGCGAAAAAGGCCCCATGAAGTTCGAGGTCGCGTCGTAGCTTTCATCAAACGCCGAATACTCGGCGACTGCCACACCGCACTCGATCGGCGTGCAGGAATTGCGCGGGTAGTTGACGGTGATGCCGATATGTCGCGCCGCCTGCGCAAATGCCGCCTCCGGATCGCCGTAACGAAATGCGCGGTCCGACACCACGTTGCTGCCGACCGCGGCATGCAACACCGGGCTTTGCGGATCGAGCGCGCGCTCGATGCCGATCACCGCCGGCCGCGGCGCATAGTCGACGCGGATCAGATCGACCGCGTCTTCGGCCAGATAGCGGTCTTCGGCCACCGCCACGGCGATCGGCTCGCCCACATAGCGCACCCGGTCGATCGCCAGCGCCCAGTGTTGCATCGGCTGCTTGACTCCAACCACGAAGGGCTGCGACCAGCGTTGCACGTCCGCGCCGATGAGCACCGCGCGCACGCCCGGCAGGGCCAGAGCGGCGGCAACATCGATGCCCAGCAGTTCGGCGTGCGCATGCGGCGAGCGCAGGATGGCTGCATGCAACGTGCCCGGCTTGACGCCGATGTCATCGGCAAAGGCGCCGCGCCCGCTCAATAGCGCCGCATCTTCCAGCCGCAAGGTGGACTGGCCCAGATGCCTGGCTGCACCGGCGTTCCCAGCAGCGGCGGTCAATGCGGGCTCGCGATGCAATTGATGTCCCTGTGCGATGGTGATGGAAAACGCTCAGTATCGCCGCTGGGCCGTGCAGGCGGGGGCGCAATTTCCCCTTGACTGACCAAAAGGTCTGGTCAAATGTGTTCGGCAGCGCAGCCAGCCTGCAAGCGCGAAAGGTTTCGTTTGTCCCGCCGCTACAGCAATTCGCCTGCTGTGTGCACGCCGGGGGTTGCCGGTTCGAACAAGTTGACCGCGCGCCGGTAGTCGGTCGGCGAGATGCCCAGATGCTGGCGGAAAAAGCGCGCGAAATGGCCAGGGGCGGAAAAACCCAACGCGTACGCAACCTGTGCCACCGGCGCGCGCCCCAGCGACAGGCGTTCGATTGCCGCCTCGAAGCGCAGCACGTTGGCATACACCAGCGGCGTGACCCGGGTAGCGCGCTGAAACAGGGTGAAAAAGTAGGCACGCGACAGCCCGCTTTGCCGTGTCAGTCGGTGGATGTCGATGTCGTGCGCGAAATCCCGCTGGAGCGTTGCGATCGCCTGGCGGATGCGCGGGTCCAGCGCCGCATCAGGCCCAACGCAATCTCTCATCCATCCACCTTTCCTGAAACACTGCCGAAACGCTGCAGCATGACCTGCTCGAAATTCAAACTGGCACTTGCGACCGCGCCGCCTGCGCGCATGCGATAGCTGCGCGGCAGTCCACATGCGGGCGGTTGCAGGCCCTGTGCCAGGCCTTTCACCGCATCCAGCATGACGCGGCGAAAGCGCACGATGCCCACATCGGTGGGCGACAGGTGTTCGCGGCTGCGATCGACAATCGGGCCCTGGCTATCCTGCGCCATCGCGTCCTGCTCGGCGATGCCGCGTACCCCGGTGAACGAGCGCAGTTTTTGTTCGCCGCGATCGATCAGGTAATCGTTGCCGCGGTTGCGCAGCGGCACGTGGCCGGGCCCGAGTTCGGCGAACTGGCCATAGCCGCCGGCGGCATAGCGCGCGCGCTCGGCGGCGGCAATGTCGTGCTCGGGGTGCCACGCATAGACGTAGATCCAGCAAGAATGGTCATCGATCGGCACCCAGGTATAGCCGTAATAGGTTTCGCCAGGCATCGACGAGGGCGTGATCGAATGCGCCGGCAGCATGAACTGGGTGATGCGCCAGTAGAGCGTGCCGGCGTCGGCGTTGCGCGCGCCGCCGATCACAAAACCGACCTCGTGTTGGGCGATGTCGAAACGCGGCAACGGGTCGTTGCGCAGCCAGCGAATGCGGCTTTCGTCGGCCGCCGCAGTCATGGCGTCGTTTCCCGCCATGGCCGGCGCCGGCATGTGCAGGAACGAGAAATGCGCGGTGTCGAGCGCGCCCTCCATCGACTGCGCCCAGTTGCATTGCTGCAGGCGCTTGGTGACAAAGCGCCGGCCCGGCGGCATGAGGCCGACTTCCAACTGAGGCAACTCAGGCGGCATGTGTTCGCGCGGTCCCATGTAGGCCCACACCATGTCGCCGAATTCGCGCGTCGGATAGGCGGCAATCGACATGTTGTCGTGGTAGCCGGAGCCCGGCGGCACGTTGGGCAACTCGACGCACTTGCCGCTGACATCGTACTTCCAGCCGTGATACACGCAGCGGATGCCCCCTTCCTCGTTGCGCCCGAAAAACAGGTCGGCGCCGCGATGCGCGCAGCGCGGGTCGATCAAGCCGACCTGCCCGTCGGTGGCACGAAACGCCAGCAGGTCTTCCCCCAGCACCTTGACGCGCAGCGGCGTGCCGTCCGCTTCCGGCAATTCGCTTGACAGCGCCACCGGCTGCCAGAAGCGGCGGAAGTATTCGCCCATGGCGGTGCCGGTGCCGGTGCGGGTGAGGAGGTCGTTGTCGGCGCTTGAGAGCATTGGGTTTGACTATCCGTTTGGAATTTTCGGCGCCAGGCGCGCAGCACGCATTGCGCTGCGCCTTATGCCTGCTCGACGCCGCAAGCTCAGCTTGCTACTTCGCACTGCTTTTTTCAACTTGAGTTTCATGGATTTCTTATTCGCAAGTTCCAAGCCCTGAACCTGTCCTGCAGACACAAAATGTATTGAAAATGAACTGGTTAAGAATTTCCGTACGTCTACCAATGCCAATGCTTTTCCCCTTGCTTTATCCAAGTCAATTTTCAACCTGGCAGTTATTGAAACACCCGCCCTTTCAGAGACACGGATCTTGCCCAATCGCAACCTCACCTCACCTGCCAAGCCCGACCCCGATGCCCGCTTTTCAAGTTGATCTTCTTCGTTTTATTCGTAATTCCAAGTTAGCCGACGAGAGTTACGAATACAAATGTATTATTAATCAATTACTTGTGACTTTTTGTTTGTACCAACGAGCATTATTTCTACGTTTTCCAAGTTCAAGCTCCACCTGGCGGACTTTCGCGCCCCTTGGCTTTGGATCATTCCGGACCGGCGCATCCGGCCAAGAAGATTGCCGATCTTGTATTCGCGCTGGACGGAATCCAGAGCTTCGCTAAGCTTTTCCCACAACAAATCGTTGATCTCCTGGCGCGACGCGGAACCAAACTGCGCCAGATAGTCTACGGTCAGCTTGATGTAAAAAGCGTCGTCCTGTCCGCGCGTGCGTATGTATTGCGCCTTTCGCTGGGTCGCGTTGGCGACCGCAGCAGACACATGCACATTCGGCTTTCTGCCTTCGACCATGCCGCCCAGGCGCAAACGCCGCAGAGAAGCTTCATCAACCGGCAGCTTTTTCTGTACCCGATCCAAAGCCAGAATGTCCACCAACGGCAGGTCGGTTTTCTGGATCAGTAGCCGGCTGTAGGCAAGATCGACCACCGCGCCGTGCAGTGTGATTTTGACCACGCGCGGCTCCGACAAATCGTAATCCGGCAGCGGAAAAAATCGCCTGGCCTGGCCGACGTACATGGAATGTATTCCGTATCCCATGGTGTCGATCATGCTCAACTCGGACATCGCCTGCGCAAGGAACGGATTTCGGTAGCGTCGCGGCGTCCGGTTTCCCGCCACGTAGTCGTCCGGACGCCCGTCGAAGAACCCGCCTTCGCTTTCCAGAACCACACGATCCGCCCGCTCCGTCACCAGGATGCGGCCATTGCGCGTGTAATCCTGATGCGCTACACAGTTGTGCAAGGCCTCCAGCACGATCTTGCGATCGTACTTCGCGACCTCAACCGGGATTAACTGGTCCTCGGGCAGTATGCGTAGCTGAACGTTGCGAATCTTCCGATATGGCAGGGTGGACGAAAGCAAGAACGGCGGCCCGAAGTGCTCATACGCCCGCTCCTCGCCCGCAAGCTTCCACGTAAGTTGCGCCGGGTGCGGCGAGAGCATATAGGCGGACTCGGCCTTGCCCAACAACAACAGCGCCGTGCGCGTCGCAAGCAAGGTCTGCAAGGCCTGGCCGTCCATGGTTTAGTCGTCCGTTTCAGATCCTCGCCCAGCAGGCGATTGATGTTGTCGATGATTTCCATTTTTCGCCGAGGGCGGTGCGCAAGTGGCAACTCACGTAAGGAAAGTACCACCGAAAAGGATTTGGGTGCATCACAGCCGACCTGACGTTCAGCGCGTAAGCGCCGCGCCTGGCAGGCAGGACTGGCGTGATCGCCCTGCCCGCAACAGAACGCGACAAGTGCGCAGACACACCTACTCCGCGCCGATGCTCCTGACCTCGATGCGAAACGCGCCCACCTGCTTGTCGGCGATCAAAAGCCCCACGGTTTGCACCTCGCCCAACACGATGCTCGGCGCCGCCAGCGCGCGGCCGCGAAAGCTGGCGGAAAAATCGGTCGGCACGAAACGCAACGTGGTCCATTGCCGCGGCGCCGTGAAGCTGGCCTGGTACTGACCGGTGGCGTTGCTGTCGTCCTGCTTGAGCGACAGCTTGTAGGCCTGGCCGTCGCCGCGCACGGTCAAGAGCAGGGCGCGTGCGCCTGCCGGGACACGCAGCGGGCCGCGAAACGAGGCGAAGCCGCCGTTGTTTTCCTGTGAAACCGTGCCGGCGAACACCATGCCTTCTGCAACGAATTCGAGGCGCGAGGATGAGACGCCACCCATCACGCCGTCGTTGATGACGCGAAATCCGCGCGCCGCATCGGGGCGGGTGAAATCGAGAATCGCTTCAGCCGGGATCGCTGCTGATAGCGGGGCGATGGCCAGGGCCAAGAGCCAGGGGCGCAACAATTTTGGATAGGTCATGCGAGCATCATCGCACGGCGCTTGCCTGCCGCAATAAACCGGCTTGCAGGATGAGCGCAGCATGCTTGCCGCGCGCCAGCCGCTTTTAGCCGGGGCGCGGCGCCGCCGCCTGCAGCGCTTCGACGGCGATGCGCCAGCCGCCGGCCTCGCGCACCAGGACCAGCATTTTCTGGGTACCGGTCTCGCGATAATTGTCGGCCGCATAGTCCTGGGTGAAGCGCGCGATGATGCGATCGGCCGCAAGTGGCTCCAGGCGCAGGTCGCGGATGGTCACGCTGATGGCGCTTGGCGCCTGCAAGCGCTTGCGGCGCTGGCCCTGCCAAACGCTGCGCGACACGCCGCGATCCGGCGTGAATTCGCTGGCGTAGAACCCGAAGTAGCGGCTGACATCGCGTTCGGACCAGGCGCGCGCCCAGGCATCGATGGCTTCGCCCACCTTTCCGGTATCGGCCAGTGCCACGGCCAGCGCCGCGGTCGCGGGTTCTTCCACGGCACTGGCGGCGACGCTTGACATGGCCGGCACCCTGCGCTGAACTGACGCTGCAGAAGCAACGGCGGCGACATCGCGGGCACCTTCGACCAAAGCCACCGCTGCCGCTCGCGGACTGACGCGCGCCGCCGCCTCACCCTGCGCAGGCAACTTGCCTTGCAGCACAAGCACCGCCAGGACCAGCGCGGCACCGGCCACGGCCGAGAGCGCAGCTATGGAGGAAGCCGGCAGCGCATTTCCCTGTGGTGTCTGGCGCGGATCGGCCCAGGTCGGGGTGGGCAGCCGCTGTGGCAATGCGGGTGCGGGTTGTGGCGCCGGATTCATGCGCGGCTTGAATCCGGACACCTTGCGGATCGCCTCGGCCGCGTGCGCCGCGCTGCCCGGCGGGTTCACAAGCCCCAAGCGTTGGACCGCGAGTTCGATGGTGCTCATGCCAAGGCCCCGGAAATGCTGGCGCGCCCGGCTCATCCGAGGCGCGCTTGTCCGCTGTAACGGCCGGCAGTACGCATTCTTGAGAAGTCCGTGCGGTAGCCAGGACGCCGCCACCGGCAACGGGCTATTGAGCGCGGGCCGGTCCGAACCAGGTGCGCCGGCGCAGGCAGGTCAGTGCGAAAAACACGCCCACTGCAAGCGCCGCGCCCTGAAACACCGCGCCGAATGCCGCCATGAAGGCCGGCTGCGCGGCACCGCCCGCGGCAAGGCCGGTGCTTTCGACCGCCTGCAGGATCCAGATCCAGGCCGAGGCGCCGATCACGATGCCGATGGTGCGCGTGACCATGGTGAGGCTGCCGGCAACTCCGCGCGCCGACAGCGGCAGGGCCGCCACCACCAGGTCGATGTAGGCCACCTGAAACAAACCGATGCCAAGGCCCTGCAGCAACAGGCTCAATATCATCAACGCATAATCCGGCTTGGCTGGCCAGAACGCGATCCCGGCCAGGCCGGCAGTGACCAACAAGGCGGCTGCGAACGCGGTGCGGCGTGCTCCCAGGCCACGCACTGTGCGCGACGCGATCGCGGCCCCGCCCAACGCACCGATGGCCCAAACCGCCAGCACAGTACCACTTGCAAGCGACCCCCAACCGGCCACGCGCGTCAGGTAGTAAGGCACTGTGAGGGGTATGGCGAAACTGGTGAGCTGCACCATCACGCTGGCCAGATTGACCAGTACGAAATCGGCATCGCGCGCCACCGCATGTGGCACGAATGGCGTGCTGCTGGCGCGCTGGCGACGCGCGAAAAGCGCCATCAGGCAGGCACCGCCAAGCGCTATGGGCAGCGTCGGCCACGCGCCCTGCCCGGGGCGCAACAAAGCCGGGCCGAGCAACAACAAGGCGACACCGCCTGCCAGCAGGGTCGCACCGGCCAGGTCGAAAGGTGCGCGCGCACGCGCGCGCTCGCCGGCAAGCTTGGGCTGCAACAGCGGCAGGCAAAAGAACGCCAGCAGCACGATCGGCACACGAAACCAGTAGACCCCGGGCCAGCCCAGCGCCGCGATGCTGGCGCCGCCGACAATCGGAGCGACCACGCCGGCCAGCGCGCCCATGCCGCCAAAAGCGGAAAGCGCCCAGGTGCGCCGGCTCTCGTCGTAAAGCGCGGTCGCCAGCGCCGGTGCGCATGAGAGCGTGAGTGCCACTGCCACTCCCTGCAACATGCGTGCGGCCAGCAGGGCGTCGTAGCTTGGCGCCAGCGCGCACAGGGCAAAGGCAGCAGCGGCCAGAACCAGCCCGGCGCGGAACACCCGCAGATGGCCGATGCGGTCGCCCAGGGCGCCAAACCCCAGCATCAGGCTGCCGTAGACCAGCACGTAGCACACCACCACCCAGCGGATGGCGCTGGTTTCCAGCGCAAACGCGGCAGTGATCGCGGGGAACGCGACGTTGACCGAAAAATCCAGCGGTGCGATTGAAGCCCCCAGGCCGATGACCGCCAGGCCAGTGCCCGGTGAACGCGCGAGCGCGGGCGCAATCAAGCGGCGTGACCCCGCCGCCGTGCAGCTCCAGTTGCGGCTTTGGCGACGCTGCGCCGCGCGCGGTTCGGCAGCGGCCTGGCAGCGTTGTGCAGCGTCAGTCGGTCGACCGGCGCAGCCACCGTCAGATAGCCATAGATGGCTCGTGCGATACGCCCCTCCAGGTCGGCCGGCGGCACTGCGCTGCGACCGGCGTCGGCCTCGACTAATGCCTTGGCAATGATCAGGCAATCGCCCGCGGCGGCCGCCGGCAGGGAAATCGACAGTTGCGCGGCGTGGCGATCGAGCAAGGCTTGCACGATGGCGACGATGCGTTTCTCCGCTTCCACCAGTCGGCCCTGGATCGGCAGGCGCCTCTCTTCGTGGTCGAGCGCGGCGGCCAGAAGCGGATCACCATACTGCTGGCGCACCGCGTAGGCGGCCATCGCCTGCACCGCCTCTGCAAGCGTCGAGCCCGCAAGTTGGGCCACCAGTTGTTCGAGCGCGGCGGCGAGCGCCGCCTGCGCGCGATCGATCAGGGCGGTCACCAGCGCCGCCTTGTTGGGAAAATACTGGTAAAGCGAGCCGACACTGATGCCCGCCACTTCGGCGACCCGGTTGGTATTGAAACCAGCCAGCGATTCACGCTGCAAAACGCGAGTGGCCGCCTCGAGGATCAGATCGAGCATCGCCTTCGATCGGTTCTGGCGCGGCGCTTTACGGGGTTCCAGGGCGGGGGTGCGCATGGGCTGGGCAGCGACGACAAACGCGAGTGGTGAATACGAGCAAATATTCGCATAATTTGCAGGCAGTCACAAGCCTCCATTTCAACCGTCAAGGAAACATCATGACCAAACCCTTCACCATCTTCATGCTGGTCAAAACCACCGCGCGCTGGCTGGCGCTGGCGCCGCCTGCGGCATGAGTGCGTCGGCGGGGCAGTTCGTGCCGGTGATCGATCGCAATCGCTGCGAGGGCAAGGGGCCATGCGTGGCGGCGGATGCGTGCCAGGCCTGTGGTGCGGGGGCGCGGGTGTGCGGGTGTGCCCGGAGGGCGCGATCAAGCTCAAGCGGGCGGAGCCGGCTGGAAAGGCGGAGCAGCGCGCGCGCGGCCGGCTGAAGCGCGGCGCGCGGCGTCATTCTCGCGGCCACGCGCATGGCAGGCCGGCCTAATCAAGCGTGGTGAACAACTCCTGCGCGCTGGCTACGCCGCGCAAATCGTGGTGACCAACGCTTCTCAGAGGCGCCTCGACCTGGCTTGCGAATTCGGCGGAGAGCAGCAGCGGGACGCCGATCTCCTTGGTCATCGACTGGATGCGCGCGGTCATGTTGACCGCCGGGCCGACCACATTGAAGGCCAGGCGATCGCGCGAGCCGACATTCGCATGGGTCACCGTGCCCACATGCAGGCCCAGGCCGAACTCGATCAACGCATGGTCGGCACGCCGGCGGCGATGGTTGACCACTGCAATGGCGCTGAAGGCGTCGCGCGCGGCTTCCAGCGCCGCCTCGCATACCGTCTTGCGATCAGCGGCAGCGCCGATCTCGAACACGATCAGGATGGCGTCGCCGATGAATTGCAGGATCTCGCCACCGCGGGAAGCGGCCGCCACCGCGCAATACTCGAAATAGTCGTTGAGCAGCGACAGCAGCTCGGCCGTCGGCAGGGTTTCGGACAAGCGGGTGAAGCCGCGCAGGTCCGAGTACCAGAACGCGGCGTCGATGCGGTCGCCGTCGCCGCGCTTGACCTGGCCGTGGATGATGCGCTCGCTGATGCGCGGGCCGACGAAGGTATCGAGCAGACCCAGGGTTGAACGCCGTACTGCAATGATTTCAATCAGCGGCGCCAGCAGGTTCGACAAGGCCTTGAAGCGTTCGAAATCTGCCTCACTGAAGCCATCCGCATGGCTGGTTGCCAGTGTCATCGCGTTGACCGTGCCGACACTTGAGATCATAGGCAAGGCGAAGTAATCGGTGATGCCCTCGTCGCGCAGATCCTGCACCAGCGAATGCTCGCCCTCGTGCGCCTGCGGACCAACCCGCAGACGCACGAGTTCGCCGTGTTCCTGCACGCGCTGGATCGGGCTTCCGAGATAGGCGTCGGTGCCGCCGACGTTGTGACCTACGCTATCGCGCCTTACGCCGTTCACGCGGCTCCAGAAAACGGCCCAGCCCACCAGCTGCGGATGCAGGGTCCGGCTCATCAAGGCCAGGCGATCGACATGGGCGCCGGCGGCGTCCAGTTGCGCGCCCACGCCTTCGACCAAGGCGGCGGCGTCGCGCAGGCGCCGCCCCTCGGTATAGAGCCAGGTCGCCACCGGCTCAAGCGACCAGCCTTGATCCGGGCCGAACAGCCGGTTGTTGCTCATCGCTTGAGTCGGTAGGGTTCCTCGAAATCGAGGAAGTCGTGTTCGGCCAGCGCGTCTTTGATCCAGGCGGCCACGCCGGGCAAGGCCCGCACCCGCGCCACGTAGGCCGTGATCGCCGCCGGCACCGGCAACTGGTAAGTCGCCAGGCGCATGCATACCGGCGCGAAGTAGGCATCGGCTACGCTGAAGTCGCCAAACAGCATGGGCCCGCCGCTGGCCTGCAACAGGCCGCTCCACATTTCCACGATGCGTTCAACATCTGCACGTACCGCGGGCTTGTCGCGCCACACCAGCGCGCCGATGTCGGGTAGCGCTGCCTCGATGTTCATCGGGCAGGCGCCGCGCAGCGCGGCGAATCCTGAATGCATCTCTGCACACACGCTGCGCGCGCGCGCGCGCAGCGCGGTATCCGCCGGCCACAGCTTTTTCTCCGGGTGTTTCTCGGCTAGATACTCGGCGATCGCCAGGGTGTCCCAGATCGTCAGGTCGCCATCGACCAGCACCGGCACGCGGCCCGCCGGGCTGACCTGCCCGATGCTCTGCTTGAAGGCGGAATCGGGGTCGAAGGAATCGAAACGCAGCATCACGGCATCGAACGGCAATTGCGCCTGCCTGAGCAAAACCCATGGCCGCATCGACCAGGAGGAATAGTTCTTGTTGCCGATATAGAGCTTGACCATGTGACCCTCGCGCAAAAGCCCAATGCTAACGCGAAGCCGCGCTGGTGGCGCGGCCGACCGCCGGCGGTACGCATGCGGCTAACATGGCGGATTCGCCTGTGGGCGACCTGATCCGGAACCGCGCCGTGGAATTCGCAGTCATTCTTGCCATCGGCCTGGTCGCCGGCACCATCAGCGGCATTGTCGGCTTCGGCTCCTCGATCATGCTAATGCCGGTGCTGGTACTGGTGTTCGGCCCGCTGCAGGCGGTGCCGATCATGGCGGTGGCGGCCTTGATGGCCAACCTGTCGCGCATCATGGTGTGGTGGCGTGAAGTCGACTGGCGCGCCACTGCGGTGTATTCCGTCACCGGCATACCCGCCGCCGCCTTAGGCGCCCGCACGTTGCTGGTGCTGCCGCCGCGCATCATGGAAGGCACGCTGGGCGCCTTTTTCCTATTGATGATTCCGGCCCGCCGCGCACTGCTGGCGCACAACTTCAAGCTGCAGCTATGGCATCTGGCGGTGATCGGCGCGGTGATCGGTTTTCTGACCGGCATCGTGGTTTCAACCGGCCCGATCAATGCGCCCTTTTTCCTGGCTTATGGCCTGGTCAAGGGCGCTTACCTGGCTACCGAGGCGGCGGGGTCGCTGGCGGTATATGTAAGCAAGGCGGTGGTGTTTCGCAGCTTTGGCGCCCTGCCGCAAGATGCCATCGTCAAGGGTCTGATCATCGGCTCGTCGCTGATGGCAGGCTCGTTTTTGGCCAAGCGCTTCGTGCTCAAGCTGGATGCAGAGCACTTCAGGACACTGATGGACGGATTGCTGCTGCTCTCGGGCCTGACCATGTTGTGGGCGGCACTACACTAGCCCGATACGCAACAGAACGGGCGCGGGAGCATAATTGCCGATGTGCCCCGTGTGGAGAGTCGTCCGTGAAAATCGTCTTGTTTCTGCTTGGCTTGATGCCGCTGTTTCTGGCAAGCGGTGGTGCGCATGCCGCCGATGACGTCGGACTGGTCAACCAGCTATCCGGCGAGGTGGCCTACAAGGCACCTGGCGGCAGCGCCTCGCGCACAAGCGCATTCATGAAAGTGCGCGAAGGCGACAACTTTCGCTTGAACTCCGGTGCGCGACTGCGCGTGGTGTATTTCGACGGCGGGCGCCAGGAATTGTGGGAAGGCCCGGCCGAATTCAACGCGGGCCGCAAACAGGGCACCGTCATCAGCGGCAAGGTGATGGCCAGCCAGCTGCCTGGCGGGGTGCCGCAGGCGCTGGCACAAACGCCGGAACTGATGCAGATCGTCAAGGGGGGGCGGCCGGGCGCGGTGACTGTGCGCGGCATCAAGCCGGGCATGAGTGCCGAACAAAAGCTTGGCGTGCAACAGGCGCGTGATCAATACAAGAGCATGAGTGCCGGCACTGCGGGTGACGACATCACGCCGGAACTTTACTTGCTCAACGTGCTGCGCGAGCACGCGCTGTACGACGAGATGAAACAGGTGGCCGCGCGCATGCTGGCCAAGCAGCCAGCGCAGCAGGAAGTCAAGGACATCGTCGCCTGGGTCAATGGCCTGGACGGCGTCGCAGCCAATCGCTAAGGTCGATACCTGTGGCTGGCAGTGCCGCCTGAAGGCGCTCGATTCCTGCCATTTCCCATTTGTTGTCGATCAAGGAAAGCCGCCATGACATTTCCCCGGTGGCGTGCTGCTGGTGGCCGACCATGCGGCAGCAACAGGTGCCGGCGTCGGCGTGGCCAAATCGCTGCACCGGATCGAGGAATCAGTGGTGCGCCGGGAGATCGAAGCCGCGGGTTTCCGACTGGTGGAAGAAGCGCAGTTCCTGCGCAATCGCAACGACCCGCGCGACGAGATCGTGTTTCGCGCCAAGCAGCCTGTGGATGAGTTCGTGCTGAAGTTCGTGAAACCGTGACATTTGCCTGCCCTTAGGCAGTGCCCTCCGGTGCGGCGGTATGGCGCGTTGTGCGTCTACAGGTAGCCCCGCCTGTTAAACTGGTTCCGCAGGTCCGCAGCTCAATGAACACCCTCCCGGAAGGGATGTATCACCATGAATCAGCAAACTGAAGATTTGGCCACGGCCCTGTTCATCGGGATTATCGGCACCGGCTATTCCGATTCGGTCATCCGCAGCGATCTGAACCGGCCCAAGGGGCCGGGGCTGTATGCCACGCTGGCGATCGACCTGGCCGTTACTTTCTCTGCGGCGATTGAAAAACGCAAGCAGGACGACGCCGTCAAACCCGCAGCCTGACGCGGGAAGCCGGCAACAGCGCGCCGACAGCCGCCAGGGTTGAAGGCGGGCAGCATGGCCCGCGCTGGCGTCGCACCTGGCTACTGCCTCTCGATCTTGCGCGCCTCGATCAGGCGCTTCCACTTGATGATCTCGCCCTCGACATAGGCGCGCATTTCCTCCGGCGTGCCGCCGCGCGCCTCGCCGCCCAGGTCGGCGAAGCGTTTCTTCATGTCCGGATCGGCCAATGCACGGCGCACTTCGGCATTGAGGCGATCGATGATCGGGCGTGGCGTACCGGGCGGTGCGGCCAGGCCGAGGAATGAGGTGACGTCGAACCCGGCCAGGTAGGTGGCCAGCGGGGGCACATCCGGCAGGAACGACGAGCGTTCTTTCGAGGTGACCGCCAGGGCTTTCAGCTTGCCCGATCTCACCTGCGGCAGGGTCACGGTCATGGTTTCGAACATGGCGTCGATGCGCCCGGCCATGATCTCGCTGATCGGGCCGGTACCGCCGCGGTAGGGCACGTGCAGCGCATCGGTGTTGGCCAGGGTATTGAACAACTCGGCCGACAAGTGATGCAGGGTGCCGATGCCGGCCGAGGCGAACGAGAGCTTGCCCGGATTGGCGCGCGCGGCCTTGATGAAGTCCTCGGCGGTTTGCTGTGGCGCGCTCGGACTGGTGACGAATACGAAGGGATAGAAAGTCAGGGTCGAGATGAACGAGAAGGCGGTCAGCGGATCGTAGGGCAGGCTTTTCAACATGCCGGCCTGCACCGGATAGCCGCCGGTGATGAGGATCAGGGTGTAGCCGTCGGCCGGGGCCTTGCTGACGAAATCGTTGGCCGGTACGCCACCGGCGCCGGTGCGCGTCTCGACGATGACTTCCTGACCGAGCGCGGTGGAGAGCTTTTGCGCGATCAGGCGCGCGACGATATCGGAACTGCCGCCGGCGGCGAAACCGTTGACCAGCTTGATCGGGCGTGTCGGGTAGGTTTGTGCCTGAAGGCTGCCTGCGGTGAGAGCCAGCAGCAAGCAACATAATGCAGTGCGCAACAGCATCGATCTTCTCCTGGCGTTCGGTTCACACCGGAACAGTGGTTACATCGTAGGTGAAAAGCCACTCGTAACGCTCCTTGACCCGCGCCTCGTTCCACTCGCGATCGACATAGGCGCGCGCGCCTTCGACATGGGCAAGCTCGGGGTTGTGGAAGCGCCTGGTGTTGGCGGCGGCACCTTCGACCATGCGGGTGGTGCGCGCACGGCGTGCCTCTTCGTATCGGACCAGGGCGGCGCCTGCGTCCGAATGGGCTTCGAGCGCGCGTGCCAGGATGAAGCCATCCTCGATCGCCATCGCCGCGCCCTGCGCCAGGAACGGCAGGGTCGAATGGCAGGCGTCGCCCAACAGGCTGACACGACCGACGCTCCAGCGCGGCAGCGGCGCACGATGCTTGAGCGCCCACTTGTAGGGTGCATCGATGGCGCGAATCATCAGTTGAATGTCGTCATGCCAGCCACTGAAGTCCGCCAGGCATTCGTCGATGCTGCCGGCCACGCTCCACGACTCCACCTGCCAGTCGCCGCGCTCACGCACGCCGACGAAATTCATCAATTGCCCGGCGCGCAGCGGGTAGTGCACGATGTGGCCGCCGGGCCCGACCCAGTTGGTGCCGACCATGCGCCGCATGCGCGCGGGCAGGCGTTCCATCGGAATCACCCCGCGCCAGGCCACAAGGCCGGTGAATTCCGCTTGATCGGCGCCGAACAAACCCTGGCGGATTTTCGAATGCACGCCATCGGCGCCGATCAGCACGTCACCGCGCACCGCGGCGCCGATCAGCACGTCACCGCGCACCGCGGCGTCTTCCAGCAGCAAGCTGACGCCATCGTCATCCTGCTCGAAGCCTAAGCTGCGCGCGCCAAGATGAATCGCATCCGCCTTGAGCGCGCGCACGCCCGCGGCCAGCACGGCAAGCAGGTCGGGGCGATACACCGTGAAATACGGGTAGCCGTAACGCGCCACCGATTCCGCGCCCAGGTCGAACAGCTTCCAGGTGTCGCCGGTGCTCCACAGGCGCACTTCCTTGCCGGTGGCCTCGCAGGACAGCAGTTGCAAGGCCTCGCCGACCCCCAGTTCGTAGAGCGCGCGACAGCCATTGGCCGAAAGCTGCAGGCCGGCGCCGACTTCCTTGAGGGCGGAGGCCTGCTCGTGGACTTCGACATCGAAGCCGCGCTTGAGCAGGGCCAGCGCTGCGGCCAGGCCACCGATACCGCCACCGGCGATCAGGACTTTCTTCATGCGTGCGTTCAATCCACCTTGGCGCCGGAAGCCTGCACCGCACGATCCCAGCGGACGATTTCGCTATCGATGAAACGCGCGAATTCCAGCGGCGTGTTGCCGGCCGGCGCCAGGCCGAATTTGGTCAGGGTGTCGCGCGCGTCTGGCGCAGCAAGCGCGCGGCGCAAGGCGGCGTTGAGAACATTGACCACCTCGGCAGGCGTGCCGGCAGGCGCCACCAGGCCACTCCAGAAATTCACCTGAAACCCCGGCAGGCCGGCCTCGGCCACTGTCGGCACATCCGGCAAGGTCACATCGCGCGCGGTGCCGGTGATTGCCAAGGCGCGCAGGCGCCCGGCCCTGATCTGCGGCAACAAGGTGACGATACCTTCGAAGATCACCTGCACTTCGCCCGCCGCGATGGCCTGCAGCGCCGGCGCGCCGCCCTTGTAAGGGACATGCGTCAAGTCGATTGCCGCGAGGCTCTTGAACAACTCGGCCGCCAGGTGCGGCGGCGTGGCGTTGCCGGCCGAGCCGTAGTTGAGCGCACCCGGCTTTTCCTTCGCCAACGCGATCAGCTGCGCCAGGGTGTGCGCCGGCACCGCGGCATTCACCGCCACCAGCAAGGGCCCGCTTGACACCAGGCTGATCGGCGCGAACGACTTGCGCGGGTCGTAGCCCAGCTTGCGATACAGGCTCGGCGCCATCGCCAGCGTGCTGGTGCTGCCATAGAGCAGGGTGTAGCCGTCGGCCGGCGCTTGCGCCACGACTTCCGAACCCACCGTGCCGCCGGCGCCGGCGCGGTTCTCGACCACGAATTGCTGGTTCAGCGCCTCGCCCAGCTTGGTGGCGACCAGGCGACCCACCACATCGGTCGGCCCGCCGGGCGGGAAAGGCACGATGATCCTGACCGGTTTGGCAGGATAGGTCTGCGCGAAGCCGCCATGAGAAATCGCAAGGCCGAGCGCAAGGAACACGGCACGTAGGGGATTCAAACGCAAATCAAGGTCTCCTCACATGTTGTGGAAAGGATCGGCAATGGATTGTAGTCGCCAGGCCGGTTTGGACTTAGCGGCCACTCACGCCTGTGGCACACTGCATCGGTCAGATCTTCAAGAGCCATCCCTTGCAGGCGCCCAGAGTACGCGAGGCACGCGAGAAGCGGCAATCCGACATCAAGCGCGCGGCGATTGAAGAATTCGCGCGTCACGGTTTTCGTGGCGCCTCGACCCGGTCGATCGCCGAGCGCGCCGGGCTTTCGAAATCCCGGCTTCACTATTACATCGACAGCAAGGAAGACCTGTACCGCGAAGTGCTGCTCGATACCATGCAGGCATGGGGCACCCTGTTCGATTTCCAGGCGGAAGACAAGGGCCCGGAAACAGTGCTTGCAGACTACATACGAAAGAAGCTCGAGTTCTCGTTTTCCGATCCATTGCGGACCAAGATTTTCACCGCCGAAATCCTCGCTGGCGCACCCGAGTTCGCCGCCCAAATGTCCGGTGAAATCGGTGACGCACCGAATTACGTCCGCGCTGCGCCACCGGCCCCTTTATCCCGCAACCCCTCCCACAACTTTCCGGCACCCAGCAGCACGTCCTTCATGTCGTTGCGCAGTTGCGCCGACTCCAGCGCCTGCTTGCTCATCGCGGAGTGCGCGGAGAGCGCATCCATCACCGCATTCATGATCTCGTAGACGTCGTACAGCGCCTGGCTGTGCTCTGTGAATATGACGATCAGCGTGGTTCAAAAAAAGCATGCAGGAACATCGCGAATCCGTAGCGGAAATCGTCGATCAGCCGTATCACTGGCTCCTGCCGAAGCGGTGGACATATAATTCCCGAGTCGAACAACAAGAGGTGCGCCATGAACGCTTTGTCGAAGCCTGAAGCCCTTGCGCTTTCGGAGCAGAGCGCGCGCGAGTTGAATGCCATCATCGAACGCGACGCGCTTGCCGCTGCCGAATCCCGCAGTCGCGCCGCCGCCCGCATTCTCGCCGGCACGAATCGGCAAAGGCGTGCGGTGGCGGGACCGACTGGGCAAGAGTTGCTTCAGCAAGTGCGCTACCGGCGGCATGGCCTTTAGCCGCGTCTGCTCGACGCGAGCGTGACAATTGAGTGGTTTCTCGCCGGCAAGCCAAGCGCAGCCAACTATGCTGCCGAAGTCCTGAAGGCAATTGAATCTCGCGAACTTCTTCCGATGGTGCCCGACCTGCGGCACTACGAAGTCGGCAGCGTCCTCATCGCAGCGAAGCGCCGACGGCGCCTCAGTGCCAAGCGACTGAAAGATGCCGCCGAACAACTCGCGGAATTACGACCATTCACGATCAATCCGCGACTGACCGAATCCGACGTGATCGCCAAGGCGACCGCGTTTCATCTTCAGGGCTGCGATGCGATCTACTTTGATCTGGCGAGCAGGTTGCGTGTGCCGATCGCCTCGACAGACGGCGGAATACGCACTGCCGCCCGCGCTCACGGTGTGCAACTTTGGGAGCCGGCGACACGCTGACGGCGTATTGATCCCGGCGGCTCTGCTCGCGGCGTGCTCGATCGAGGATGAAATCGAGATCCGACTCGATCGCGGGTGTATCGTCATCGCGCCGATAAAGGCGCCACGTGCAGGCTGGTTCGACGGCTATGTCGAGGCAGCGGACGCGCCAGCGTGGACGGAAACCGATCTGGCCCAAGATTCGGAGTGGATATGGTGAAGCGTGGCGAGGTCTATTGGGTCAATCTCGATCCCACTCTTAAAAACGGAGATCAAAAAGACGCGACCGGCTCTCGTTGTTTCATCCGACGACATGAACCGGGCGTTGCCGCGCGTGATCGTAGCGCCAATCACCAGCAAGGGCCAGGCGTTGGGTTGCCGGCCGCAAATCAATCTGAAGGGCAAGCGCGGTTGCGTTTGCTCGACCGGATCCGCTGCGTCGACAAAACCCGGTTGGCAGGCAAACTTGAAGCACTTGATATCGCGCTTTGGCACCCGGTACTGATGGAAACGTTCGCCTGATCGCCGGCTTCAGTTCAACGCCACTGTCAGCGGATCGTAGTTGAACAACCACTCCGCGCGTTCCTTGGCGATGTTGCGCTTGGCGAAGGCCTCGCGCATTTGCGCAGCATCGGTCATGTGGTACAGCCCGCCATGCTCGGTTGATTCCAGCACCACGCGCGCAGTGCGGTCGACACGGTTGCGCTGATACAAGTCCAGCCCCGCGGTCACGCTGTCGGTGCCTTCCAGCGCACGTGCCAGCACGGCGCCATCTTCAATGGCCATGCACGCGCCCTGTGCCATGAAGGGAAGGGTCGGATGCGCGGCGTCGCCCAGGAGCGTCACGCGCGCGGTGCTCCAGGTGCGGATCGGCTTGCGGTTGTTGAGGGCCCAGCGATAACACTCGTTGCGATCGGTGGCATCGATGATCGCCTGGATCTTCGGATGCCAGCCGGCATAGTCGGCCTTCAACTCCTCCCACGGCCGGCGCTGTGTGTAGGACTCGTCTTCCCAGGCTTGGCGCTCCGGGCAGCCCACCCAGTTGAGGAGTTCGCCGCCGCGCAACCAGTACACCACGCAATGGTTCTTCGGGCCGCACCACACCTGACCCACGATATCCATTATGTCGGCCGGCAGTTTGCTGCGCGGCACGGTCAGGCGCCAGGCCACATAGCCGGTATAGGTGGCCGGGGTTTCGCCCACGATCTGCGCGCGAATCGCCGACTTGATGCCATCGGCGCCAATCAGCGCCGCGCCGGTCGCGCTTGTGCCATCGGCCAGCTTGAGGGTCACGCCATCGGCGTGCTCACTGAAGCCGGCGGCGCGCGCGTTCAGGGTGATGCAGTGCGGATCCATCGCCATCACTTTGTCGACCAGGATCTTGTGCAGGTCGGCGCGGTGAAGATGGTAGTAGGGCGCGCCATGCTGCTTTTCGTGGGCGCCGGCGAACGGAATCGCATGCATCAGCTCGGCGGTATCGAAACGGCGGAACTCGTAGGTTTGCGGCTTGACCGCAACCTGCTCAAGGGCGTCGCGCAGGCCCAGATCGTAGAGCACCTTGGCCGAGTTGGCGCTTTGCTGCACGCCGGCGCCGATCTCGCCCAACTGCGCGGCTTGCTCGAATACCCGCACCTTGATGCCGCGCTTCATCAGGCATGCGGCGGCGGCCAGGCCTCCCAGGCCGGCACCGGCGATCATCACGTCTGCTTGCTTCATTGCTTCGATCCTAATTCGTGGGTTGACCTTCACGGCCCGGCCAGGCCCCTCGTGAGGCGCGCACCTTGAACACGCGGCTGGTGCAGGCGTCTCACCGGCGGTGGCACAGATTGCCTTTTTGCGCATGCGGCAAGCGCCATGCGGATTTTACGTCGGGGTGAGCTTTGCGCCACATTCTCGTTGGCTGAGTGGGCGCACTTGCGCCCAACCGAATCGGCGATCGGCGCGCCGCGCCAAAGGTGCAGTAACCCGGTATCAGGGGCGGAGCTGCGTTCTCGACCAGCACATAACGGTGCTGACCCTTTCTTTTCGTGCGGCTGCGCGCACCAGGCCGGCCATGGTGGTGCCCATCAGGGCCGCCGCGCGTGCAAGCAGATCCTTTCCGGCTGCGTCCATCTTCAAATCGAAGCGGGCAGTGGCAACAGGCATGGCATGACACTTTCCGAGGTCCGTACGGCTCAATGCCGTATTGCATGAACGAACGGAGACAGGCAGGCGAATCAACTCAATGCCTGGCAATGCGTTTCGCTCGCTTCCTGGCCGCGTGATCGGACCTGCAGGCATCGAACCTACGCAGGTCAAGGCAGTTCAGGAAACAGGCTTGCCGCGCTTGCGTGCAGCGAGTGGTTTTTCGGCCTCCGCATAGGCCTTCTGCCCGGCCACCCGATCGAGCGGCACCACCGTCGACAGCGTGGTGCCGCCTGCCGGCTGCACCGCCGGCGGAAAAAACGCCAGCTTTTGCTCGCGCGCCAGTTTGTCGCCGCGCACAAGATCGAGGTCGCGCTGGTTGACCCCGCGCGGGGTCACACACACGCCATCGACAATCTCGAGATCGAACCACCAGCGTTTGACCGGGTTGCGCACGCCGCCGCCGATCTGGTCGTCGTAGTCGATCAACGCGCGGCGTGCCGACGGCACCTTGATGGAAAGTTCCAGCAGGCGGTCGGATTCGATCAGGTCTTCGCGGTTGTAGGGGCAGGTTTTCATGCAGCGCCCGCAGGCCGAGCCCTTCATGTTGGTAAGGCGGTATTTGCCGCACTTCTCGACATCCGGCTTCCAGATTTCGTAGCCGTTGAACATCACCTTGGGGCCGAAGGGAATGGCGTTGCACGGGCATTCGCGCGCGCATTTCAGGCACATGTTGCACACCGCCTGCAGGCCGAAATCGATCGGTTGGTCGAATTCCAGCGGCAGGTCGGTGGTCAGCAGCACAGTCTTGGAGCGCGGGCCGATGAAGGGGTTCAACACCAGTTCGCCGATGCGCGACAGTTCGCCCAGGCCCGCCAACAGCGCCGCCGGAATGTGCAGCAGCTCCGAGTGCGCATTGGTATGGGCGCGCGACGAATAGCCCAGGCGCCGCAAATGCGCCCCCAGCACGCCGGCGATGAAGGCGCCGCGCATGTAGCCGCGCATCGATTGCGCGCCCGAGATCCAGTCGTCGCCCGAAGCGCCTTCCATGGTCTCGAAGCCCTGGTCGAGCAGCATCACCACGCAATGGCGGTGGTAGGGCTCGATCGGCTTGCCCTCCTCGGCATCGTGCGAGTAGTACATCCATGATTCGGCTTCGCAGGTGCCGACCAGATCGGCGCCCAGAAAATAGGCCAGTGCCTTGACCGACTCCGCATTGCGACGCATGTCCGACAAATCGCCACCGAGCCCGGTGGGGGCGAGCGGCTCGCGCGTGCCCTGCAGCGGCACCATGTTGCGAATCAAGGGCGTCATGGCGAAGGCCAGCGGGTGCTTGGTGGCGAAGCGCATGCGTTCCGCCTTTGGTTTCTCGCCCAGATCGCCGGCCAGCGCACGGGTGAACAGGTCGGCGCGCTTGCTGTTGCGCAGGATCTCGTCGCGCAGCACCAGCGTTGTCGGCTCGGCCACGCGCTTGATGGTTTCCATCGGGTAGCGGCCCAGATGCAGGGGGCGCAATGCCGCTTCGGCATCTTCCCAACCGGGGCGAGTGCCGGCCTTGCCCATGTAGGCGTCGGCATTCGGCCAGTCGAGCGAGGCGTCCGCTGCGATGGGCAAATCGGCCGCGAGGCCCATCTCAAGGGTAATAGCGCCCAGGGCGAAGCCACGACGCGTGAACGGCAGCGCCAGTACGCCGTTTTCCGCGCGCGCAACACCGGCGCGCTGCGCCAGCGTTTCCAGTGCCACTTGGGTGGCGCCGGCAACATGCCCGCGCGCGGCGAAACCCAGGGTGCGCACATAGCCTGCGAGTACCACAGCGACTTCGGCCGCGCGCGCGTCGGTGCGCGCCTGGTTGCAACCATGGATCCAGGTCGCGCCCGGCTCGCCGGGTTTGGGTTCGCGCCCGAATTCGACTGCGTACACCAGTGCAAAAGCATGCGCCGGGGCATCCGGCACCTGCCAATCAGCGGGTTCCAGCGCGCACACCCCGGCCAGCGTGACATCCAGAAAGTAGGCCGAGGCCTTGAGGTTGCGCGAGCGCGTGGCAAGGTCGTCGGGCAACGGGGCGCGGGCGCGCGCCGGTTCGCCCGCCAGGTATTGGGTAAACAGTGTCTGGTATTCGGCAAGCGCCTGGTTGACGCCGTCCGGCCCGGCGGCGCGGGCATCGTTGGGAACTCGCGCTGCCTGCGGCGGCGCGGCGGCGTCGCGCGCGAGCAACTCGGTGGGCAACATGCCCAGGTCGAAATGACGATCGCGATTCGAGAACAGGCGTGACATGGTGGGGGCGGGGATGCATGAACAAGCACACATCTTAACGGTTCACGAGCGATGCCGACTCGAAAAAACGCCGGGCTGCCCGCAATAACCGGCTGCAGATTATGATGCGCCCCGGATGAGTCCTTTCGCCCTGCGTAAATGGAGGAAACACCATGACCCGACCGATTTCCGAACTGCGCAGCCAGCGCTGGTTCGCCGCCAACGACTTCCGCAGCTTCGGCCATCGCCAGCGTCTGCAGCAGACGGGGCTACGGCGCGAAGACTTCATGGGCAAGCCGGTGATAGGCATCATCAACACCTGGAGCGACATCTCGCCCTGCCACGCGCACCTGCGCGAGCGTGCGGAGTCGGTCAAGCGCGGCATCGTGGCGGCCGGCGGGCATCCGATCGAAATGCCGGCGTTGTCGCTGGGCGAGGTGATGGTCAAGCCCAGCACCATGATGTACCGCAACTTCCTGGCGATGGAATGCGAGGAACTGCTGCGCTCGCACCCGATCGACGGCGTGGTGCTGATGGGCGGCTGCGACAAGACCACGCCGGGCCTCCTGATGGGCGCCATCAGCATGGACCTGCCGGCGATCTTTTTTCCCGCCGGGCCGATGTTGAACGGCCAGTGGCGCGGCGAGCGCACCGGCGCTGGCACCCACACCAAAAAATACTGGGAAGAGCTGCGTGCCGGCAACATCACCCAGGCCGACTGGATCGAACTCGAGGGGCGCATGACGCGCTCGCACGGCACCTGCAACACCATGGGTACGGCTTCCACCATGACCAGCATCGCCGAGGCCCTGGGCTTCACGCTGCCGGGCGCCAGCAGCATCCCGGCGGTTGATTCCGCCCATGCGCGCATGGCGATCGCCTGCGGCGAGCGCTGTGTGGCCATGGTGCTGGAAGACCTGAAACCCTCGCGCCTGCTCACGCGTGCGTCGTTTCAGAACGCACTGGTGGTCTACATGGCCTTGGGCGGCTCGACCAATGCCGCAGTGCACCTGCCGGCGATGGCCGGGCGCGCCGACATCAAGCTCACCTTGGCCGACATGGATGCGGTATCCAGCGCCACCCCGGTGCTGGCCAACCTGTATCCCTCGGGCAAGTTCCTGATGGAAGACCTCTTCTTCGCCGGCGGCTTGCCGGCCCTGATGCACAAGGTTTCAAGCCGGTTGGCACTGGATTGCCTCACGGTCAACGGCAAAACCATCGGCGAGAATATTGCACAGGCGCGCTGCCTGGACGACGACATCATCCGCGACATCGACAAGCCGATCGGCGAAGGCAAGACGCTGGCTGTCCTGACCGGTAACCTGGCGCCCGACGGCGCGGTGATCAAACCCTCGGCCGCCTCGCCCGCACTACTCAAGCACAGCGGGCGGGCGCTGGTGTTCGAAGACCATGCCGAACTGTCGGCACGCATCGACGACCCCGATCTCGATGTCGACGCCAGCAGCGTGCTGGTGCTGCGCAACGCCGGCCCGGTGGGCGCGCCCGGCATGCCCGAATGGGGCAACCTGCCGATTCCGAAAAAACTGCTGGCCCAGGGCGTGCGCGACATGGTGCGCATTTCCGACGGCCGCATGAGCGGCACCCATTACGGCACCTGCGTCCTGCATGTGGCGCCCGAATCGGCCGTCGGCGGCCCGCTCGCGTTGATCACGACTGGCGATATCGTCGACCTCGACGTGGCGGCTCGAAGCCTCAACATGCGCGTGAGCGATGCCGAATTGGCGGCGCGCCGCGCCGCCTGGAAAAAACCTGCCCAACGCTACGGGCGCAGCTATGCGCTGTTGTACCAACGCCATGTATCGCAGGCCGACCGCGGCTGCGACTTCGATTTTCTCGAAGGGCGCGGCGCACCCGAACCTCCCATTTTCTAAGCGCGCGGCCGATGGCCGCCTGGAAAGCCTGACCCGATGGCACACCTCGACCGTTATGGATTGCCTCTTTCTACAGCCTCTGCGAGCGCGGCCGACAGCTACGTCAAAGCAGTCGACCACTTTCTGGCCGCCGGCGACAACCTGACCGCAGGCTTCGAGGCGGCGCTCGCCATCGACCCCGGCTTTGCATTGGCCGAGATCGGCCGTGCACGCTGCCTGGCGACCTATGGGCGCGGCGCCGAAGCGCGCACGGCAGCGGCTCGCGCGCGTGATTTGACTGCAGGCATCAGCGCCCGCGAAAAGGCACATGTCGAAGCGCTGGCCCTGGTGATCGAAGGCCGCGGCGCCGAGGCCTTGGCCGCGATCAAGGCGCACCTGAGCGAATTTCCGCGTGACGCGCTGGTGCTGCAACCGGCCACCGGCATTTTCGGCCTGATCGGTTTTTCCGGGCGCCTGGAACGCGAGAGCGAATTGCTGGCTCTGCTCGATGGCCTGGCTCCGCACTATGGCGACGACTGGTGGTTCACGGCCAATCGCGCCTTTGCCGAATGCGAGGCCGGGCGCGTAGGAGATGCCGAAGCCCGGGTCGAACAAGCCCTCGAAGCCGCGCCGTACAACGCCAATGCAGCGCATGTGCGCGCCCACGTGCATTACGAATTCGATCAGGGCCGCGCAGGCGCGGCATTCCTGCGCGGCTGGCTCAAGCAGCACCCCACGCGGGGCATACTGCGCGGCCATCTCTGCTGGCATCTCGCGCTGTGGGAACTCGGTGGCGGCAATGCCGCGGAGGCCTGGCGCCTGTACGAGCAGGAGTTCCGGCCCGCGCTTGTGGGCGAGGGCGCGCCGATTCCGCCGCTCAACGTGCTGACCGACGTTGCTTCGTGGTTGTGGCGCGCCGAACTGCATGGCCAGCCGCGTCGCGATGCCGACTGGCTTGCGGTGGCGGGCTATTGCGCCGAGCGTTTTCCACAAGCAGGTGTGGCCTTCGCTGACATCCATGTGGCAATGGCCACCTTGCGCTGCGGCGATGCAGCCGCGTTCGAACGCCTGCGTGCGGACCTGGAACGACTTGGGGGCGAGCGCCCGGCCAGCGCGATCGCGGCGCGCATTGCCGCCGGCTTTGCCGCCAGCACGCGCGGCGATTGGGCGCTGGCCGCGGCGCACCTGGGCGAGGCGCGGGTCGAAGCGGTGCGTGTCGGTGGCAGTCGTGCGCAGCGTGAACTGGTCGATCGCAGCTTGTTGCAGGCTTTCGGGCAGGCTGGGCTGGCCGAGCAGGCGGCAGCCCTGCTCGCACAGCGGCCACAGCTTGCAGCGGGTGCCTGAGGGATGCAATCGACGCGCGCCTGATACAGGCTGGCACGATGCGCAGTAACATCGATCCAATGAAACCGGCCTGCTTGAAAGCCGGCTAGCTCAGAGTTGTTGCAGTTTTCAACAGCCGGTTTTTCTACACCGGCACAGGGGGGCCCTAACTTGAGCAGACTCAAATACGTTTGCGTGTCGGACCTGCATTTGGGCGCCGACTACAGCCTCATGACCCGGATGAATCCGGACGGCCGGGTCGACCTGCTGCGTCCCGCCGCCACCCTGGCAGCACTTGGCCGGGCCCTGCGCGAGACGGTGCGAAGCTTGAGTGGGCCCGAATTGCCGACCTTGATTCTGCTGGGCGACGTGCTCGACCTGGGGCAATCGCCGTTTGGCGAAGTGGCTCAGGGCTTCAAGCGATTCGTCGAGGTGATGTTCCCGCCAGATGAGCCGCCGGTGTTCTCGAACCAGTTGCTGACGCTGCCGGGCAACCACGACCATCACCTGTGGCGCACCGCGCAGGACCGCTTTTTCCTGCAGCACTTGAGCGCCTACCGCGATGCGAAGTTCATTCCCGACCTGATAGAACACACGCCCCTGTTCACCCCCGGCGACTTGAGCTGCGATCTGATGACCCAGGTGATGCAGGGTTACGCGCACCTGTCCGACGCCCGGGTGCGCATCGCCTACCCCAACCTGGGACTGATCGATGCCGACCGCGCGCGTTGCGTGGTGCTGCATCACGGGCACTACATCGACGCCACCTATCGCTTGATGTCCTCGATCAACAGCGCCTTTGGCGGCGGCACTGGCCGGCCCGAAACGGTGGCGCGCATCGAGGCGGAAAACGGCGCCTGGGTGGACTTCCTGTTCTCCGATCTGGGCAGTGCCGGCATGGTCGGAAAGGATATCGATACCCTGTACCAGATGCTGCGCGATGCCGCCGCCTCGCACCGGTTTTCGCAGCAGCTCAGCGACGCCTTGCTGACCAAGCTGTCCTCCCCGCAGAACTGCCTATGCCTATGTCACAAACAAGCTTGGCTTCTACAAGTGGGACGATCCGCGCGAGAAGGCGGTGCGCGATGCGTTTCTGGGCTGTGTGGCCAAGGCGTGAGTTTGCCTGCAATTGCCGAATTGCGGGTGTGCGGGTTCGGCACGGGCGCGGCTCGGAGAGGAAAGCTTGGGGCACGCGGGCTCGATGCGCAGCCCAAAAAACGTGTTGACGATGCCGTGATGGAACTTCAGAAACCGGGTCTCGTCGGAGCAGAAGCATAAGCAGCGCCGCGATCGCGGGCAGGGCGAAAATCGGTACGCGGTCGATCGACCGTAAGCGACCAACACCCTTGTCTGAGCGCCGCTTGGATGGCATGGCAAGTGCTTCGAGTCCGAGCGCGCGTTCGACTCTGCGCTCGCTACAATCGCACCCTTTGCTCCCGGAGCGCAGTGATGTCGGAAAAGACAGACTTCTCCCCAGCCTATTACAAGGTCATCAAGGTGATCGACACCTTCACCGAATGGACGGGAAAGACCGTGGCCTTCGTTTGCGTCCCGCTGGCCCTGACCGTGTTCTGGGAGGTCGTGGCCCGGTCCTTCCTGGGCCAGGCGACGACCTGGGCCTATGAACTGTCCTACATGCTCTACAGCGTGTTGTTCATGCTTGGTGCGCATTACGCACTGCTTCGGGGCGCGCATATCCGCACCGATATGCTGTGGGAAAAGTTTTCCGACCGTACAAAAGGCAGAATCGACTTCTACGCGTTCATTTTCCTGTTCTTCCCCGGCATGATCCTGCTTTTCGGCGCGAGCGTAGAAGATGCCTGGCGCGCCTTCACGATGGGCGAGCGCAGCGACCAGACGGCGTGGCGCCCCTACCTCTGGCCGATGAAGTCGGTGGTGCCCCTGACCGCCGTGCTGCTGTTGGTTCAGGGCACATCCGAGGTAATGAAGAGCTGGTTCGCGATGCGCACCGGGCGGCTGTTCGAGCACAAGGAAGGGGGCGAGATATGACCGGCCAGATCGCACTCGGGCTGGTCATGTTGGTCGCGATGGTCAGCGTGATTTTCGTCGGCTTTCCCATTTCCTTCACGCTGATCATCATCGCGCTCGGCTTCGGCTGGGCGGGCCTGGGCGATAGCGTCTTCAACCTCGCCTACCTGCAAACGCTCGGCATGATGAAGACCGAGGAACTGGTGGCGATCCCGCTGTTTATCTTCATGGGGTTCCTGACCGAACAGGCCGGGCTCATGGCGCGGCTGTTCAAGGCGTTCCGCGATCTGCTCGCACCTGTGCGGGGTTCGCTCTACCTCGGCGTGATCCTGACTGCCACGGTGTTTGCGATGGCCACGGGAATCGTCGGCGCGGCCGTTACGGTTCTCGGCATCATGGCCGGGCCGATCATGATCAAGTCCGGCTACGACGCGCGCATGGCTTCCGGGTCGATCGCCGCGGGCGGCACGCTCGGCATCCTGATCCCGCCCTCGGTGATGCTCATCGTGATGGGGCCGGTCTTGGGTGTGTCCGTGATCGACCTTTACGCGGGAGCCTTGGGGCCCGGGCTCCTGCTCGCGACCATGTACATCGTCTACACGCTGGTGCGTAGCTTCCTCAACCCCAAGCTCGGCCCGCCAGTGCCGCTCGAGGAACGCGAGACGTCCTGGCTCGTTGTGCTCAAGGAGGTGTTCCTCGGCATGGTGCCGCTGGGGCTGCTGATCACCTGTACGCTGGGCTCGATCCTGATGGGTTATGCCACGCCGACCGAGGCTTCGGCGGTTGGTGCGATGGGCGCGTTCGCGCTCGCAGTCGCTTACGGAAAGTTCACCTTTGCCGGCCTGAAGGCGGCTTGCATCAGCACGATGAATACTTCCAGCATGGTGCTTTTCCTCGCGGTCGCGTCCAACATATTCGGCGCGGTGTTCGCCAGGCTCGGCACGGCGCAGTGGATCACCGACACACTGCTCTCGCTGCCGCTGCCGCCGTTCATGATGCTGCTGCTGGTGCTGTTCCTGATCTTCCTGCTCGGCTGGCCGTTCGAGTGGCCGGCGATCATCCTGGTGTTCCTGCCGATCTTCTACCCGGTGATCGCGGCGCTCAAGTACGACCTCGTCTGGTTCGGGGTCCTGGTGGCCGTAGTGATGCAGACCGCCTACCTGTCCCCGCCTGTGGCCATGTCGGCGTACTACCTCAAGCAGGTCGTGCCGTCGTGGACCCTGGGCACGATCTACCGGGGCATGTTTGACTTCATGTGGATCCAGGTGATTTGCATCCTCACCATATTCTTCGTCCCGCAAATCGCCATGTGGCTGCCCACGACCCTGGCCGAGCAGGCCCGCGCCGAGCGCATGGCGCCAGGTTCCCTCAAGCAGCAGAAGGATGAGGAGGAGGGCATGATGAAGGGCGGGTCGCTCGAAGAGGAATACAAGGCCGAGTCGGTGCCCGATGCCGATGCGGACAAGGAAAAGGCATCGGGCGGGGCGGCAAGCGCCAAATGAATCTTGCATTAAGCTTGCAAACAAGGTTAACTTGAGCTTTGGACAAACCAGAAAGAGAGCCATGAAAACGGTCATGAAGTCCCTGATTCTCACAGCCATCGCTGCGGCGTTTGCGGTGCCGGCAGTTGCGCAGCAGCCAGCGGCACCTGCGGCAGCGCCCGGCGCGAAGGTTTTGAAGATGCAATCGAGCTGGCCTGCCAGTTCCACCGCGCAAGACAACTTCAAGCTGTTCGCCGAGCGCACCGATAAACTCTCCGGCGGCACGCTCAAGATCGAGGCCATGGCGGCAGGGCAGGTGGTGCCGGCGTTTGAGGTTCTCGACGCCAGTGCCAAGAAGGTCATCGACGGGCATCACTCGATCTCGTATTACTGGGTCGGCAAGAACAACGCGGCCGTGCTCTTTGCCGGCCCCCCTGGCGGCCCCTTCGGTATGGACCACTCCGACTACCTCAGCTGGATGTGGAACGGCGGCGGGGCCGAGATGTGGAACGACTTTTACCAGAACACGCTCAAGCTGAACGTGCATGTCATCCCCGGGCACCCGACCAGCCCGCAGGCGTTCGGCTGGTTCAAGCGACCGATCAAGAGCCTGGCCGACTTCAAGACCATGAAATGCCGCCAGACCGGCATCAACGCCCAGATCTTCACGCGCATGGGGATGACCACGATAAACATGCCCGGTGGCGAGATCCTCCCGGCGGCGCAGCGCGGTGTGATCGATTGCGCCGAATGGGTCGGAGGCATCGAGGACTTGCGCCTGGGCCTGCATACGGTCTACAAGTTCCACTACACGCCCGGCATGCACGAGAACAACACGATGGGCGAGATCGTTTTCAACGGCGACGTGTGGAAAGGCCTGAGCCCCCTGCAACAGGAGATCATCCGCTCTGCGGCACGCGACGCCCACATCTCCTGGTACTCCGCATGGCAGAAGCAGAACGCCGACGCGCTCAAGGAGATGCAGGAAAAGCATGGTGTGAAGGTCCTGCGCACGCCGCCGGAAATCCTCAACGCCTACCTCAAGGCCTGGGACGGCTTCGTCGACGAGGAAAACGCGAAGAACCCCGTCTTCAAGAAGATCCACGACTCACAGAAAGCCTGGGCGGCGGTTTTGGTCCCGGCCAAGCGCTTCATGCACCCGCCCTACTCTTTCGCCGCGAACTACTACTGGCCTGAAGCCAAGCCGACGGCAGCGGAGACCAAGAAGTGAGCGGTGCGCCCGCCCGACGCGAGGAGTTCCTGCTCGCAGGACTCGCGCCGCCCATCAGCCACTATTGCGACGCAGTGCGCTGGGGCGACACGCTCTACATCTCCGGCATGCCGCCCCTGGACGCCCAGGGGCGCGTCGTAAGTGACGATCCGGCCGCGCAAGCGCGCCAGGTGTTCGAGAACATGAAAATCGTGCTTGATGCGGCGGGCGCGAGCTTCGCAGACATTCTCAAGGTAACGGTTTACCTGACCGACGTGAACGACCGCACCAAGATCAACCCGGTGCGACAGCAATACTTCGGCACGGCGCGCCCGGCCAGCACCCTTATCGGCATCAAGGAACTCGCGATCCCCGGGATGAAAGTGGAAATCGAAGCAGTCGTCGGCTTGCCCAACTCCTAGCCTTACGCCATTTCGTGCTCCGATCCCGCGGTATTGGGCGCGGAGCGCGAACATGTGCTGCCGGCGCGCCGCATGCGTATCGGGGTTCCGGAAGGGCTGATCATCGACGAGACCGGCTTGCCGAACATGGCCGTGCACGGCGCCGGTATTCGCGACCTCGTTCGCAGCGCGCATGGCGCAGCCCCGTGCGGCCATCACGTGCGGCGCTGGGTGCGCAGGCGCTGCCGAGCACCCCGGCCGAGACCGCAACCTTCATCCGCGCCGAGCAGGAAAAATGGGGGCGGGTGATCCGCGAGGTTGGGATCAAGACGAATAGGTTAGCCCCGCATAGCCGCGTTGATGGAGCGACTGAACGAATAGCTGGCAGGCGGAGAAGATGGTGGACAAGAGCACGACGCCGCACAATTGCGCCGCCGCATGACCGTGCGGCAGGCCCGGCGTCACGGTTGCCATTCGAGTCTCTGCGTCACAAGTCTTCACTTCGGTCTCCACCGAAGAAGAGGAAATCCAATCGGCTTTTCCGGAAGTATGGTTGCGGCCAAGTGCAGCCGTCAAGGCACCCTGGCACTGTCGACAAGGGTCTTTACTCTGTTTGCCGGGCGCATCCTTTCGCATGCTGAAAAGGCCGCCGAAGTTCTCGCCAAGACCAACACCAGCGCACAGACGCTGGACAAGCCGATGGGATTCGCCGGCTGCGCGATTGCCGCGCGTGCAAGTGCGCACGGCTGCGCGGCCGCGACTCGCAACATGGGCGATTTCAAACGGGCAGGCATGTCGGTGATCGGCCCTTGGACCGTCCGGGACAAGCGCGCGAGGAATGCACCAACGCGACACAGTGGATGCGGCAACACTGCGGCGAAGGATTGAAGAATCCGGCCACTGGGCTGCTAAAGCGGCTTGTCTGGACGGCTGGCAAGCTGAGTCTGATCAGGCCAGGCGCGATGGCATCGCTACAGGTTCAGGAAATGGTCACGCCGCTATCCACCGCCAAGATGTGCCCGGTCATGGCGCGCGACTCGTCCGAGGCCAGGTAGAGCGCGGCGTTCGCAATGTCCTCCGGTTCGATGGTCCCCAGCAGATGTGATTGGTTCAACTTGTTGACCGCCGGGTTGGCCTGCACCAGCTTTTTCAGGCGCTCGGTCATGGTGGCCGATGGTGCAATCGCATTCACCCGCACCCTTTGCGCGGCGAACTCGACGGCCATCGAGCGGGTGATCGCCGCGATGCCGCCCTTGGCTGCGGTATAGCAATCGCGGCTCGCCACGCCCATCAGCGCCATGTTGGATGTCATGTTGATCACCGATCCACCGCCCGACGCGATGAGCGCCGGGATGCCGTGCCGGCAGCCGACGAAGGTGCCGAACAGGTCCAGCTTGATGACGCGCCAGAATTCCTCGATCGGCACATCGATGACGTTGTTGTCCTGCGGGGTGGAGCCGCCGGCGTTGTTGTGCAGGATGTCCAGGCGGCCGAATTTCATGACTGTCGCGGCAATCGCGGCGGCGACGCTTACCTCTTCAGTCACATCGGTGCGGATCGCGATCGCACCGTTGCCGGCCAGGTGCGCGGTTTCCTCGGCCGCCGCAATCGAGATATCGGCCACCACCACGCGCGCGCCTTCGCGCGCGAACAGGATCGCGGTGGCGCGGCCGATGCCGGCAGCCGCGCCGGTGATGAATGCCACTTTGCCTTCGAGTCTTGCCATGCTGGTTCCTTGACGTGGTGAGGACTGCATTCGAGAAAGTAAACCGTAGCTGCGATCCTGTTCAGCGACCGGAGCACCTGCCGCAAGTGATGGCAGCAGCAGAATCGTCAGATCTCGGCTTGCCGGTCTGGCAACGCCGATTCGATATCGGTCTGCGAAAAATCATGCCCTTTGTAGAGCAGGGGCTCGCCGCTTGCCTGCGCCAGCGCGTAGCTCATGCAATCGCCGAAATTGAGTCCTGCCGGATGACGGCCCTTGCCAAAACGCAGGTACGCAGCCTGGGCTGCACGCAACTGCGGCAGATCGAAGGCGATCACCTCGGCCCCCGCTTCGCGCGTGAAAGCGTCGAGCGCGGCGAGCGCATCGTCGCCATACCAGCGCGTTAAAACGATCGATGCCTCCAGCAACGCCGGTGCGCCAATCCGTGGTGTCGCGTCAGCTTCGATCGCCTGCGCATAACGCGACGCATCAGCTTCGCCTGCGAGTATGGCGACCAGCGCGGAGGTGTCGATGATCATTTGGGTGCGCCGAACGCGTCGTAGCCGATAGCAGCGTCTGCGTCACCGGCGAGCAGGCGCGGGCGAGCCGAAAGCCTGGTCCCGAGAGCGAGCAAACGCGCGGCAACCCCTGCGCGGCGGCGTGGAGATTCACGCCGCAGTCGTTGTTCAATTGCAATACGTACCGCGTCGGTGATCGACTCTCCGGTCAGCGCAGCCAACTCTCGCACCTTGGCGTCGGTAGCCGAGTCCTTGATATTGATTGGCATAGATGATTCTTCCTATTTAGGCAGAATCATCCTAGCATAGGTTACGCGACGAACGACCTTCCATCAATCACGCCTCACCCAAAATCCAGCAAAATTCACCACCAAAATCGGACTCCGTCTGGCCAGGGGTGCAGTCGCCGGCGGCGAAGCAGCAGACCGCGCGGCCGATCACCCGACAGCGGCACATCATGCGTCGCGCTGCGCGATGGCAAGCGAAGTCGCGCCTGATTCGTGTGGCGCGACTCCGGCCTGCGCCACCTACACCTTCGCGCCCTTCCATCCTGAATGGGTGATGTCGAAAATGATGCCGTCGGGGTCCTGGTACTTTTTTTCGTAGTACTCGGTGGTCTTGCCTGCCGGCACATCCTGGAACAGGGTGGCGCCGTTTTCCTCGACCGCTAGGCTTTGCGCGGCCAAGTCGTCACACAGGAATCCCATGTGATGCAGACCGACGAAATCGCGGCCGCGTTCTCCGGCCGGCGCGTCGCTGCGGTACTTCAGCAACGCCAGGCTTACGGTGCCATCGGAAAGATATACGCCGGTGGCCGTGGCCGAGTTGGCCTGGCCGACCACTTCCATGCCGAAGGCTTCGCAATAAAAGCGCGCCGACTTTTGCGGGTCGGGTACTGAAAGCGCGATGTGCCTGAGTTTGGCCATGGGCGTTCCTCTGTTGAATTCGGCTGTCAGTCGGGCTTGGCGCCGGTCTTCCTGACCACTTCGCCCCAGCGCACGACTTCCGCCTTGACGTATTCTGTGGTGCGCGCCGGTGGCTCGACAATTGTCTCGAAAGCCAGCCCGGCGATGCGCTCCTTGATGTCCGCGCCTTGCAGGACGCGCGCAATCGCATCGAAGAGCTTGTTTACCACCGCCGCCGGCGTGCCCGCAGGCATGAACACGCCCACCCAGGTGTAGTCAAGCATGTCGCGATAGCCGGCTTCCGCCAGTGTGGGCACGTCCGGAAGGGCGGGGATGCGCCTGGCGCTCGACACCGCCAGCGCGCGCAGCTTGCCGGCCTTGATGTTCTGCAGCGGCGCGGTCATGGCCATCACACCGACCGGCGGTTCGCCTCCCAGAACCGCTGCGACCGCCGGGCCGGCGCCACGGAAATGCGCGGCCGGCAGTCCCAGCTTGCCGACAAGATTGAACAGGTTCTCAGCCGTCAAATGGGGCGTGGTGCCGCTGCCGGGGGAAGCGAACGCCAGCTTGCGGGTTTTCGCGTAGGCGAAGAATTCCGCCACGGTCTTGGCCGGCATGTCAGGATGGACTACCACCACGTTGGGCTGTGCCGCCACGATGGTGACGGCTGCGAAATCGCGTTCCGCTGAATAGCCCGAATCGGCAAAATTGGCATTGACCGCGAATGCCGACGAGGTGAACAGCATGGTGTAGCCATCGGCTGCGGCCTTGGCAACCGCGACACTGCCTATGTTGCCGCCGGCACCGGCGCGGTTTTCGATGATCAGCGCCTGTCCCAAGGCTTCGCCCAGCTTCGGGCCGATCAGCCGCGCAATCGTGTCGGGCGGTCCGCCGGGCGCGAAGGGCACGATGATGCGGATGGGCTTGTCCGGCCAGGCTGCGCTCTGCGCGAATGCGCCTGGCACCAAAAATGCCGCTGTGCAAGCTGCAAACACTTGTGCGAGCCGGCGCAGTGCCAGGCGGCGCGCCGACTGCGTATGTGCGGTTGACCTCATGTCTGCGGCTCTTTTCGAAGTTGGCGGGAGGCACGAGTTTGACACAGGCGCCTGCGCAAGCGCATTGGCTGTGAACCGGTCCGGAATCGCGCCGCTTCAGGTTTCGCCATAGCGCCACTGTCAACAACAGTTTTTCGCACTGGTGAGAACGAAGAGCGGAAGAGCGCAGCGTCGTTGATGCCGCAGCCGATCCGCAGTAGGATTCGCCCCCCGCGTCCGCCCCCCGCGTCCGCAGGCTGCAGGCTGCAGGCTGCAGGCTGCAGGCTGCAATGGGCCGAGGTGTCAGCCGTTCTTGTGTCAACTCATCGCACCGCGACTACCGACCCTTGCCAATAATGCTGCCATGAAACCTTCAATACTCCTGCCCTTGCTGTTGCTTGCGGCAGCAGGGCCGGCAGGCGCGGACTGCATCGCCAAGGCCGCCCGCACCTTCGGCACCAACGCGGACGTGTTGCGCGCCATCGCCATCGTCGAATCGAAAGTACGCCCGCATGCGGTCAACGTCAATTCGAACGGCAGTGTCGATCGCGGCCTGTTCCAAATCAATTCAATCCATCTGCCCGAGCTTGCCAGCGCCGGCATCGGCCCGCAAGACTTGCACGACGTGTGCCTTTCCAGCAATGTCGCCGCACTTCTGCTCAAGCGCAAAATGGCGACCCTGGGCGACACTTGGGCAGCAGTCGGCGCCTACCATTCAAGCATTCCGGCCAAGCGCGATGCCTATGCCGGGAAGGTACGCGCGGTGTTCGAGCGCATGCGTCAACTCAAGGTGGCGTCGAGCGGGCAGTAACCCGACCACCAACCTTATGGGCGCAAGCCTTCAAGCACCCACTGTCTTCAGTTTCTTCAAATCCGGAAACACGCGCAAACCGCAGGCAGCGATCAGAAGCGTCGCCACACCCCCCGCAGCCACCGCGAACACCGGGTTGGTCAGGCTCGCCAGCATGCCCGACTCCACCGCGCCCAACTCGTTGGAAGAGCTGATGAACACGCGATTGACCGCCGCTACGCGCCCGCGCAGTTCGTCCGGCGTGTAGAGCTGCACGGCAGTCTGGCGAATCACCGCGCCCACGTTGTCGGCCGCGCCCAGCACAATCAGCGCGAGCATGGATAGCCAGAACCAGCGCGACAGGCCGAACACGATGGTGGCAATCCCGAACACCGCCACCGCCCACAGAAAGGTCCGGCCCGCATGCGAGCTGCGGCGCCAACCGCGCGCGGTGGCGGTTGCGATCACCACCGCACCGATGGCCGGGCCGGCCGACAACCAGCCCAGTCCGGCCGGGCCGACATGCAGAATATCCTTGGCGAAAATCGGCATCAACGCGGTGGCGCCGCCCAAGAGCACCGCGAACAGGTCGATGGTGATGAGCCCCAGCACCACCTTGGTCTTCCACACATGGACCAGGCCGCCGAACACGTCACCCCAGGTCGAAGGCCGGGTGTGGCGGGTGATCGGGCGGCGCCGGATAGCCAGGGCCAACGCCATCGCCACCAGCATGGCCGCCAGGTTGAAACCATAGACGGTGATCGCCGAGCCACCCAGCGCGATCAATACGCCGGCCAGGGCCGGGCCGGCCACCGAGGCGGTCTGGAACACGGTGCTGTTCCACATCACGCCTTGCGCAAGCGTTTCGGCCGGCACCAATTGCGAGAGCAGTGCATCGCGCCCGGCGCGGTTGAGCACGGTCGACATGCCCACCGCCGCGATGGCCACATAAATCCACAGCACCGGCAGCGCGCGCCAGGCTACGAACACCAGCAGCGCGGAAGCAGCAACCCACACCACCAGGCTGGCGGCAACCACCCGACGGCGGTCGTAACGATCAGCCATTTGCCCGGCCGGCAGAAAAAACGCCAGCACGGGGACGAATTGCGCGAGCCCGATCCAGCCCAGCGCCAGGGCCGAACCGGTGCGCTCGTAGATGTCCCAGCCGACAGCAACGCCGAGCGACTGCTGCGCCAGCGAGGCGATCAGCACCATGCCGATGAAAAAACGATAGTCGCGGTGGCGAAACGGGGCGTAGGGGTCGTGCAAAGGCGGGCAGTGCGAGACCAGCAGGGCGCGAAGTATCACATGTCGCGCGCAAAAGCATTATCCAAAAGCGTCGCGCCGACGCACACGATAGGGCACACTGCGCCCTCGCTTCGCGGCGCACCACCTTCAAACCAACAGGATTCCCGCAACATGCATATCACCACCGGCCGCCCCGTCACCATGGGCCCGAACGGCATGGTCACCTGCCCGCACGCCCTGGCCTCGCAGGCCGGGGTTGAGATATTGCGCGCCGGCGGCTCGGCCGTCGATGCCGCCATCGCCACAAGCGCCGCGCTCGCGGTGCTCTATCCGCACATGACCGGAATCGGCGGCGACGCCTTCTGGCTGATCCATGACGCCAAGACCGGTGCTGTGCGCTATCTCGACGGCGGCGGCCGTGCGGCGGCTTGCGCCAGCACCGACTGGTTTGCCAGCCGCGGTCACGCCGAGGTGCCGTTTCGCGGCATCCTGTCGGCCACCCTCACCACGCCGGGCTCGGTGGCGAGTTGGGCAGAAGCGCATGACGCTTACGGCCGCCTGCCGCTGGCGCGCAACCTGGAGTCC
>Ga0163146_10000577_pt1 | contig 52134 bp, 55 predicted proteins | sample OliLakLV19MP7G1_FD_148648 | JGI IMG/M metagenome (GOLD analysis project Ga0163146, IMG submission 148648) | Freshwater microbial mat bacterial communities from Lake Vanda, McMurdo Dry Valleys, Antarctica - Oligotrophic Lake LV.19.MP7.G1 | ecosystem: Environmental > Aquatic > Freshwater > Lake >... | reverse complement strand
GCGAGACGGGCACGCGGAGCCGTGAGAGCCCGAGGCATACTTGAACAGTATGTCGAGGGAGCGAACGGCGAGCCTGCCAGCCGCAGGCGCGTCGCAGCAGCGAATCCGCGATTGCAGCAGAAGCGCTCATGAATCATGCGGACTAGCTGAACACTGAGACAGTCGCGCCTCTCACCCGCCCGACCCAAGCGGCATCTTCACCCTCCCACCTGAAGCTGCCGAGACAGCCACCTTCCCCAGGAACGCGCCCTTCGCCATGCAGCGTTTTCACTCTCTCAGCTTTTCCTCCCAGCCCCACACCCTATCTTGCACGCTATTACGTCAGGCCCTACAACTTCAGTATTATGTTGCCCTCATTTACCCATTTGATCCGATGGAAGGGAGGATTGAGCGATGAAAAGGATTTGTACAGGGATTATCGCGGTGGCGGGTACGGTCATGCTGGCCAAGGTATCCTACGTGCTGGCGAATGAGCCAATGGGCGATGGTCCACCTGATTATAGCGGAATCTCCACCATCTATTTCGTCTTGATCGGACTGATTCTGGCCTACGGCGTCTACGATTCTTTCGTCAAAAAGCTATAGGGTCTGCTCACAATTGTGTATGCCGACTAGATCTCGGCGCATACGAGCGTAAGCAGGGACAGGCAATTGCGTGCGAGTCCGTCATCGCGATTGGCCATACGGGTAAACGACGGAAGCCGACTCAAGACGCGCCCCACCAGGTGGCGGTCTTGATACGGAGGACCATGATGGTCTCGCAGACCGAGGCTGGTGCGGTGGCTGCGAGGCAGAATCACCGCCTCAGCGCCCATGGCTTGATGTACCATGCCTGCGCATCCGCGTCGTCTTCTCGTAAGGACCACTTCGATGCTAGGACCCTTGATCAGGCTACGGACCTGTGACATCGGCCACCCCCTCTCCCGTTATAACTCAGCGCCACGAACTCCCTACCACATCCACTGGGTTATGAATCTGACTGTTCAGCCCACCACATCCACATCCTTGTCGGGCCCCAGCGCGAGACGGCCGGAGTCGCGCATGCCAATTCCCTCACGCCAGACCCTCGTCGCAACAGGGACTGCCGCCCAGGTGAGACACCTCATGGAGCTGTGAGTTTTCACGGACCCTCTACCACGCTAACAAGTAGCTGAACGGTCGCTCTCCTCACCCGCCCTCCCTCGGCATGTCGAAACGCACCCTGCCCATGCGGTGTCGTTATGACCTGTGTTCTGGTGAGGGGCCGTGCAGGATTCGGCGTTTTACTTGCACGTTCGCATCAAAAATTATACTGATGGTCAAGCTGGAGATTTCTCTTTCGTGCCATGCCGCACGAACAACAAGATAGCGGAGTCTATTGATGAGCCGCTTTCTGAATGATCACTCTGAGGGCAACACCATGAGGCGAGCCAAAAAGATTCACACCGCAGCAATCGGGATATTGTGTCTCACCACCCTCACGACCGGCGCCTGTGTATCGCGGAGCACCTACGATAGCGCGACCGCGAATCTGGGATCGACGAAAGCCGAACTCTCCAGCATCCGAACAGAAGCGCAGGGGCTTTCCCAACAAGTCAAGGTCTACAAAGAACGCCAAGTTGACCTCGCAAGGCAAAAGGAGGTTGCCTCGTCTGCACTCCAGCAAGCCACGAAGAAGATGAAGGCCGAGCATGCCGAAAAGCAAACACGGTTGAGCACTCTCACTCGCACAGTCCAGCAACTGACGGCCCAACAGATGAGCCTGCGGCACGAAGTCACTCGTGCGACCAAAGAGCAGGCCAGTCTGCAATCAGCAGTTGAAATCCTAAAGTCCCAACACGATGAGGCAGAGAGACTGAATGCATCGGCAGTTCCATCACCAGCAGAACCCATCAACGACTCAACCAAAATAGCCCTTGCTCCTCAAGCACACATTCCTGTTTTACAGCCGACTGTGGCGCCGGCAGCCGCACCTGTCAGTCAGCCCATGGCTGCAGCCCCGACGCCGCCGTCACCCCCCATTCAGCCGTCCGAACCAGTCGAAGAGGATTGGGTGACCTTCCTCATGAATTGGGTTTCCTCACTCTGGCAATCGGTGGCCTCCTAGCTAAAAGCCGAGTCCGTCTTTCTGGTTCATCTGGTTTCTCTGGTCTGTCTTGTTTCTTTGGTTCCGCTGGATGGGTTTCCAATCTGACCAGCAAAAGACCCGATAGATCGCCCTCAGGCCCCCCTCACTTCACCATTCAGCATTGAACATCTCGCCTCACATCCTCGCAAGCCGAGGTGATTTCCCTTGGGGAAAGGGGTATTCTGCGGCACATGCCCACTCCCGAAGATCAAGCGCGCGAGCACATCGACCAGGCGCTGGAACAGTCTGGCTGGAGAGTTCAGGACTACAAGAGCGCAAATCTTCAAGCCGGGAGGGGAGTGGTGCTCAGAAACTTTCCACTCCAACGCGGTCACGGCTTTGCGGACTATCTGCTGTATCTGGATGGAAAAGCCGCCGGGGTTGTGGAGGCAAAGAAGGAAGGTTTTCCACTTATTGGGGTCGAAATTCAATCAGCGAAATACAGCGAAGGTCTTCCCCCTCAGTTACCGGCACATGTTCGTCCGCTCCCATTTCTCTATCAAAGCACTGGCGTCGAAACTCGATTCACGAATGGCCTCGATCCGGAACCCCGAAGTCGTCATACCTTTTCATTCCACAAGCCCGACACGTTGGCGGAATGGATCACTCAATCTGGGGTACAGCCGGAGGCTCTGATCAGGGATGATGTAGCAGCTCTCACGCGTGAGCCGTACCGCACATATTCAACCCTCAGAAAACGCCTCCAGCAGCTTCCAGCTCTAAAAGTAGAAGGCCTCTGGCCTGCACAAGTCACCGCCATCAACAATCTTGAACAATCGCTGGTCCAGGATCGTCCTCGCGCCCTCATCCAAATGGCCACCGGCAGCGGCAAGACCTTCACCGCCATCAACTTCATCTACCGGCTCATCAAGTTCGCGGGCGCACGTCGCGTGCTCTTCCTCGTCGATCGCGGCAACCTCGGCGACCAGACGCTCAAGGAATTCCAGCAATACGTCTCTCCCTACAACAACTTCAAATTCACTGAAGAGTTCATCGTTCAGCGGCTAGCGGGCAATACCCTGGATACCACCGCGCGGGTCTGCATCAGCACCATCCAGCGCATGTATTCCATGCTCAAGGGGCGGGAACTGTCGGACGAGGACGAAGAAGTCTCCGTCTCCGGCCTCGAACGACTCTTCAAACAACCTGAGCCCATCGACTACAACCCGGCCATTCCGATTGAAACCTTCGACATTATCGTCACCGATGAATGCCACCGGTCCATCTACAACCTCTGGGCGCAGGTGCTGGAATACTTCGATGCCCACCTCATCGGCCTCACTGCCACGCCCAACAAGCAGACCTTCGGCTTCTTCAATCAGAACCTCGTCATGGAATACAACCACGAGCAGGCCGTGGCCGACGGCGTCAACGTCAACTACGACGTGTACCGCATCCGCACCGCTATCACGCAGGCTGGCTCGACGGTCGATGCCGGATACAGCGTGCAGGTGATGAATCGAGAAACGCGCGCAAAACGTTGGGAGCGGCTTGACGACGAATTCGCCTACGATCCCGACCAGCTCGACCGCGACGTGGTCGCCCCGGACCAGATCCGCACCATCGTCAAAGCCTTCAAGGACAAACTCTTCACCGAGATCTTTCCCGGCCGCACCGAGGTACCCAAGACCCTCATCTTCGCGAAGGACGACGCCCACGCGGAGAACATCGTCGAAATCCTCCGCGAGGAATTCGGCAAGGGCAACGAATTCGCCCAGAAGATCACCTACCGCACCACCGGGGTGACTCCCAAGGAGCTCATCAAGGCCTTTCGCAACAGTTACCATCCCCGCATCGCCGTCACGGTGGACATGATCGCCACCGGCACCGACATCAAACCTGTCGAAATCGTCGTCTTCATGCGCGCGGTCAAATCCCGCACCTTCTTCGAACAGATGAAGGGCCGGGGTGTTCGCGTCATCAAGCCGGATGATCTCAAGGCCGTCACGCCCGATGCCACGACCAAAGACCACTTCGTCATCGTCGATGCCGTCGGCGTCTGCGAGCAAGACAAGACCGACGCGCGACCGATGGAGAAAAAGCCCAGCGTCGCCTTTGAGAAGCTGCTCCAAGCCGTGGCCCTGGGGAATACGGAAGAAGACGTGCTCACCAGCATTGCCGGACGGCTCGCCCGCATGGAGCACCGGATTACCAAGAAAGATGAACAGGCCATCAGCAAAGTCAGTGGCGGTCTCACGCTCAAAGACCTGAGTCGGGGTCTCGTGGAAGCGGTCAATCCAGATCGGCAAGAAGAACGAGCGGCGCAGCAATTCGGCACAAGCAAACCGACCGATCAGCAGATTCAGCAGGTGGCCACCAAGTTGATCCAAGAAGCAGCCAAGCCGTTTCACGATCCGAAGTTCCGCGAACTCCTGGTCGAGATCAAAAAGAAGAACGAACTCACTATCGATCACGTCAGCCAGGACCAAGTCATCGAAGCAGGCTTCAGCGCCGACGCGTTAGCCAGAGCCCGCACCATCGTGCAGTCGTTCGAGCAATTCATCACACAGCACAAGGACGAGATCACCGCCTTGCAAGTCCTCTACAGCAAGCCGTACAAACAGCGGCTGAAGTTCGAAGATATCAAGGATCTGGCCAACGCCATCGAAAAGCCGCCCTACCTCTGGAATGAATCCCAGCTCTGGCAGGCCTATGCCGCGTTGGAGAAGTCGAAGGTCAAAGGAGCAAGCGGCAAGCGCATCCTCACGGACCTCGTGTCACTGGTCCGGTTCGCCACGCATCAGGACAACGAGCTGGTGCCATTTCCCGAGAAGGTCAATGCCAATTTCAACGCCTGGCTAGGGGAACAAGAGAGCAGAGGCCGGAAGTTCACCGATGAACAGCGCCACTGGCTGGAAATGATCCGCGACCATGTCGCGGCCAATCTTGTCGTTGAACCGGACGATTTCGAGTACGCGCCCTTTGCGCAAGAGGGTGGGTTGGGGAAGGTACATCAGTTGTTTCCAGAGGGTCTTCAGACCATAATGGACGCCTTGAATATGGCCCTGGTGGCCTAAAACGGAGGACATATGTCGACAGCCGAGCGAATCTTCAAGGAAGCGCAGAAACTGCCGGACACACTCGCGCAGGAAGTGCTGGATTTCATCGAGTACATTGAAATCAAGCATGGTTTGAGAGACCGGCTTACTGAAGAGTTGAAGCAAGCGCAGGAACCGGCCATGCGCCATGTGTGGGACAACCAGGAGGATGAGGTCTGGAATGGCGTGTAAGCCAGGCGACCTTGTCCTCATTCCATTTCCCTTCTCGGATCTGCAGTCGGCCAAGAAACGGCCCGTCATGGTCTTGACCCCACCGGATCGACACGCCGACTTCATCGGGTTGGCCGTCACCTCAGTTGCTCAGCCAAATCACGCCATGCCAATCGGCGCAACGGACTTAGTGGAAGGCGCTCTCCCCAAAGCCTGTTGGATCAGGTTCGACAAAGTGTTCACCCTTTCCGAAAGCAGCATCGTCAAAACCTTCGGCGCAGTGTCGCCACAAACCATACAAGCGGTGTTGCAAGGGCTGTGTTCTGTCGTCGGTTACACCCGCAAATGATCCTCGACCATGTCGCCCGGAACCTTGTGGTTGAGCCAGACGACTTTGAATACGTGCCGTTTGCTCAAGAAGGTGGGCTCGGGAAAGTGCATCAGCTCTTTGGGAATGAGCTGAGCAAGATGATTGAAGACCTGAATGGGGCCTTAGCAGCGTGAGGCCCTGTTGTTCGGCGCAGGGTTTCAAACTGAAGATGCCGCTGGGTCTTCCTTTTCTGAGCGAAAGAACTTAGTATTCAGGCATGGTCGAAACAACTCGGTTTCCGAATGCGCCCATCACCGAAGCTCTTCTCGACATTCGGGTGACACTTCCTGCGCAAACCGACTTGGCAAAGTTAGCCACCTTCCATGATGCCATAAAGCAACAATACCCATCTAAACAAGAACGGTTGGCGTGGCGCGGACATGTTGAAATTAAGGCAAGCCCAGTTCCTGAAGTGTCCCAATCGGCTACGGGTGGGCCAGACGGATATTTGTTCACTTCGGTTGACGGCAGGCAAGTTGTCCAAGCGCGTTTGGACGGTTTTACCTTTAGCCGGCTGAAACCGTACGACAAATGGACATCCCTTCGAGATGAGGCCAAGGAGCTTTGGCAGCAGTATGTCCGGATCGCTTCACCCGAAACTGTCACTCGCGTAGCCCTCCGTTACATTAATCGCATCGAAATTCCCCTCCCGATGCGAGATTACAAGGACTACATTCTCACCACACCCGAGATAGCCCCTGATTTGCCACAGGGGTTAGACAGCTTTTTTATGAGGCTGGTCATCCCCGATCCGAAGGCCCAAGCAGTTGCGATCGTGACCGAGACCGTGGAACCTATTGACGAATCGAGCAATCGGCTCCCACTGATATTTGACATTGATGTGTTTCGCATGGCGGTGTTCGATGTTCAGGACAATGCGATGTGGGAGACGTTGGAGCACCTTCACGATCTGAAAAATGATATCTTCTTCAAAAGCATCACGCCTAAAGCAAAGGAGCTGTTTCTATGAGTATGGCGACGGTGCCGGTCCCCATGGCGCTGGACTATGCCTCCATTTCTAGAGCGAGCTCTGAACATGATGTGCTTATGGACCCATGGATCGAGGCCGAAGAGCATTATAGGTATCCTGTCACGAGAAGGCCTCTAAGTGACGCCGAGAAGTTCTATTCCTTGGCAGAAGCATGGCGGCAGGATGTTCGCTTTACATCCTCCCTCACCCAAATGATCCTCCATCCGACGTACCAGAGGATCATTGGGATGGGCCTTGCAGCAGTTCCCTTCCTTCTTCGTGAGCTTGAACGGAAACCGGACCACTGGTTTTGGGCATTGCATGCGATTACCGGGGCCGATCCCGTCAAGCCCGAAGACCGAGGCAAGCTGAGGAAGATGGCCGAGGCTTGGCTCACGTGGGGTAAGGAGCAGGGGCTGGCCTGGTGAGCAATGAGCTTGAAAGCGTGTTCCCTCACCTAACACCACTCAATCATTCCATCACAAGTCCTGTTTCACCTGACTACAACTGTATTGCCTGGGCAGCAGGCGAAACGGAGAGATGGTGGTGGCCTGTGGCTGGGTCTTTCGCGTACTGGCCGCCAACCATTCCTGTGCAGGAAACCCTCGATGCCTTCATCAAAGCGTTCGGTTCGATCGGATTCACTCCATGCGGAAACGCGAACATTGAGCAAGGATACGAGAAAATCGCGCTGTACGTGGATGAAAACGGGAAGCCGACCCATGCGGCCCGGCAGCTTCCCAACGGCCGATGGACCAGCAAACTTGGCCAAAGCCAAGATATTGAGCATGAGCTTGATGGCTTAACCGGCGCGGTGTATGGGGTAGTGGCGCAGGTTCTCAAGCGACCAATCGACGAATAACTTCCTCCGAAGTCTCTCAGCGCGTCACTGCACGTGTGAGAACCGGCGCGCCTGCCTGTGCCGTCACGGCAGACAGGTTGGTCTGGCTCTGATCATCTGGAACGGCGGGACGGGGGAAGTGATCAACTCGTCGGCAACGAGCCGAACAAGCTCATTGAAGAACTGCATGCCTGTGCGTGCGCCCAAGGCAGGCAGGCATGCAGGCAGGAACGGGGCGTTAGCGGCGTGAAGACAATCATACGAAATAGGGCGACGAATGCATGGGGCAAGGTTCGCGTTGGTGATGCTCTGCGGTTAATTAACGGCCGGGCCTTTAAGCCGAGTGAGTGGAAAGAAAGAGGGCTCCCGATTGTCCGTATCCAAAACCTCAATAATGCGGAAGCTCCATTCAACTACTACGAAGGCGATCTGCCGGAGAAGTTCTTGCTCAATAACGGTGATCTACTTTTCGCCTGGTCTGGTACACCTGGAACTTCTTTTGGTGCCCATATATGGCGCGGTGGGAAGGCCTGGCTAAACCAGCACATCTTCAAGGTGATGTTTGACGTTGTTGACTTCAATAAGAAGTTTCTCCAGCTCGCGATCAACCAGAACCTCAACGAATACATCCGCGCCGCACATGGAGGAGCCGGGCTAGCGCACATCACGAAAGGCAAGTTTGAGGATTCTGAACTGGTCAAGCCACCACTAGAAGAACAGAACCTAATTGTCGCGGAGATCGAAAAGCAGTTCTCCCGCCGCGACGAAGCCGTCGCCAACCTCAAGCGCGTCAAGGCCAACCTCAAACGCTACAAATCTGCTGTCCTCAAAGCCGCCGTCGAAGGGAAACTCGCGCCGACCGCGGGGCCTTGGAAACAAGTCGCCCTTGGTGATGTCACGACTTCCATCAGAAACGGCTATTCGAAGAAGCCCGATGCGGAGCAGGGGACACGTATTTTTCGGATTAGCGCGGTTCGCACGATGAAACTGGATACGAACGATGTTCGCTATTTGTCCGGCACTCCAGCCGACTATGAGCCGTTCCTTATTGAGCCAGGCGACGTATTGTTCACGCGATATAACGGAAACCGGGACTATGTAGGAGTGTGCGCGCGAGTACCGGCAAGCCTACCTCCCACGGTTTACCCAGACAAGCTGATACGAGTTCGTGTCCCAAGCTCGATGCTGCTTCCCGAGTTCTTGGTGATCCTGGCCTCGACTGGCCGTGCGCGAGAATACATTGACTCGAAGATTCGGACCACGGCTGGACAATCTGGGATCTCAGGCGGTGATCTCAAAGTGTTACCGCTCGATATCCCTCGGGTGACAGAGCAACTGCAGATCGTCGCCGAAGTCGAGCGCCGCCTGTCTGTCATCGACGAACTCGAAACCGCCGTCAAAGCAAACCTCACCCGCGCCGACCGCCTGCGGCAGTCAATACTGGCGAGGGCATTTTCTGGTGAATTGGCAACACTTCAATGAGCTCTCCATACGATCATGCTTTCGTAGGTTTCGAAGCCCTTCTCTCCACATGGAAAGGTGCGCACATCTATTCAGTGCATTCTTATGTAGCGGTAAAAGGGCCGGAAGGGAATCGGTTACTATTTGGCCGGATATTGCTGGAACCAACTCGCGATGGAGTCAATGAAACACCTTTTCAGTTTGAAACGGAGCATATTATCGCCGGTCGATTTGTAAAGTTGGCAACACCGGAATCGATCGCTGGATTTATCGCGGGAGCAACAGCTGGGCAGATGGACACAGACAAGGGCTGTGTGTCTCTTGCTACCGACTCCTCGGGATCTATTTCAGGTTACTTTGCCCCGGTCTACCATCCTTTGATCTCAGATGGTCCAAGATTGCCAAGTCTCATTGTTCGCGGAATAGCGAAACATAACGTCCTGGTCACCGTGGGAGATAGCAGACAGTTTGACTGGGAGATGAAAGCTGCAGATGCCCCATTTGACTCATTGGATGAACTACTGGGCCACTGCGGGTTGCCTGCTTTGATCCAAATTGGAGACTCCACAACACTGGAGATTGTCGCAAGGACGCCTGCGATAGTTGGAGCAAACTCGGCCATTAATGGGAGCGAAGCTGTTATCGAATGTCGGGTTGCCAAAGCGCTCGATCCCAGCAAATTGCGCCTTGGTTATAGAATACTCCAGAAGGACCAGCAGATTGTTCGTGGGAGCGTTACTGGTGATAGCTTCGAATGGCGAGATGAGAAGGATCTCAAGTTCGCATTTCATCGAATCGATATAGCTGAAGCTTCGGTAGTGCAAGCCTTCTTGAGCTATGACCGGATTTCGCTGCACCAATGGTGGGTCACAGATCCGAAAAAGCATCTCAATCCTTGGCAGGCGATCCACCAGATATTTGATCAGGACTTAGAACTTTTGAGGAAGATGCTTCTCAAGCCGGAAACAGACAAGCCATATGCCTTCGAAAGCGCGGTTTCCACATTATTAACGCTTCTTGGGTTCTCTGTCGCGAACTACGGTCGCATTCCAAAGCTTCAGAAAGGCCCAGACATAATCGCAGTCACCCCATCTGGCCATGTGGGAATAATCGAATGCACAATTGGCTTAATTAATGAGAATGACAAGCTGGCAAAATTGGTTCAGAGAACCACGTTGATCAAAGAGAAGTTAGCCGACGCCCGTTATGGGCACCTACAGTTACAATCAGCAATCGTCACGCCGCTATCTCGCGAAGAAGTGGCAGCAGACCTCTCAGCTGCTGGAGCCCATGGAATAGCTGTAGTCTGCAAACAGGAAATTGAAAATGCTTTGAACCGGGTTGGGTTCCCGCCAAATGCGGACCGCATGTTTCAGGACGCAAAGAACCTAGTCCCAGCTTCTGATCAACCATCCTTATTTCAAAAGTAATCGAGACCTATGCAACATTCAGCTATCGTCCAAAAGCTTTGGAACTACTGCAACGTCCTTCGCGACGACGGGATGAGCTATGGAGACTACGTCGAACAGTTGACGTACTTGCTGTTCCTCAAAATGGCCGACGAACGCACGAAGCCGCCATATAACCAACCGAGCCAGATTCCCGACAAGTACAGTTGGCCCAGCCTGCTCAAGAAAGACGGCGACGATCTGTTTGCGTCCGACGCACAGGCAGACGGGATGAGCTATGGCGGCAACTCTGTTTCAGCTTGCCTTGCTGGAGAGCTATGAAGATCGTCCGTGATTGTTTTGGCCGATCTGTCAGGCTGACCGATGAACGGGCTGCACATATCCTCCAACATCAGGAAATGGCCGACATGGAGGCGGAGATTGAACGGGTGCTCCAATCTCCAGCGGAAGTGCGGGTCTCTCGTTCGGATAATACCGTCCAGTTGTTTTATGAGTTCTATGCCCAGACGCTGGTTGGTGGGAAATGGCTGTGTGTCGTGGTAAAGTATCCCCCTGATGACGGGTTCGTGGTGACGGCCTATTTGACTGACCAACTCAAGACGGGAGAAACGATATGGCCGAAAAAGTAAAGGTCTGGTTCGATCCTGAAGGCGATTTTCTGGAAGTGCAGTTCAGCGATGCTCCAGGGTTCATGCGTCCAACGGCCTACGAGGCCGTCATGGAGCGCGTGGACGAGCACGGGCATATCTTGGGATTCACCGTCCTCGGCGTCAGCCGTTTCAAAAAAGACCACCCTCTCGAAGCCGAACTTATGACTGGAACATAAGGATGGGAGCTGGGTCCACCTAAGCTGGTGGCTCCATCCGACTTCCACCCCAGTGCAGCCCTAATAACGTCTTCCCTGACGCCCAAACTATCTGAACATGAGTCCCTCAGCTATTGTTCAAAAGCTCTGGAATTACTGCAACGTTCTCCGTGACGACGGGATGAGTTATGGCGACTACGTCGAGCAGTTGACGTATCTGCTGTTCCTCAAGATGGCTGACGAGCGCACCAAGCCGCCATACAACCAGCCCAGCCAGATTCCCGACAAGTACAGTTGGCCCAGCCTGCTGAAGAGGGACGGCGACGACCTGTTCGACCACTACCGTCATCTCTTGGAAGAGCTTGGTAAGGGGAAGGGCATGCTCGGCCTGATCTTCACGAAGGCCCAGAATAAGTTTCAGGACCCCGTCAAGCTTCGGCGGCTGATTGTGGATCTCATCGACAAGGAAGAATGGTCCACGATGAGTGCCGATGTGAAGGGGGACGCCTACGAGGGCTTACTGGAGAAGAACGCGCAAGACACAAAGTCCGGCGCAGGCCAGTACTTCACCCCAAGGCCGCTGATTGTTGCGATGGTAGAGGCCATTGCCCTGAAATCCAACGAGACCATCTGCGACCCAGCCTGCGGGACCGGCGGGTTTTTCCTGGCCGCACATGACTACATCGTGAAGCATTATCCCAATCTCACCAAGGACGAAAAGCGACAGCTCAAGCAGGGCACATTCAAGGGATGGGAATTGGTCCAAAGCACGGCACGGCTCTGCGCGATGAATTTGATGCTCCACGGGATCGGCAGCGACAAAGACCTGCCTATCGTCGTATCCGACTCCTTGGCCGCTGATCCTGGCGATCGGTTCGACATCGTAATGACCAATCCGCCATTTGGGAAGAAGAGTAGCACGACTATCGTCGGCGAAGAGGGACAGGTCTCCAAGGAACGGGACATCGTCGAACGTGACGACTTCTGGGCCACGACATCCAACAAGCAACTCAACTTCGTCCAGCACGTCAAAACGTTGCTGAAGCAAAATGGTCGTGCCGCGGTCGTGGTGCCTGATAACGTGCTCTTCGAGGGTGGCGCGGGAGAAACCGTCAGGCGCAAACTCCTGCACGAGTGCGATGTGCACACGCTTCTGCGTCTGCCGACCGGCCTCTTCTATGCGCAGGGCGTCAAAGCCAACGTGCTCTTCTTCGACAAGAAGCCCGCGAGCGAGACCCCCTGGACCAAGAAGCTCTGGATCTACGACCTACGCACCAACAAACACTTCACACTCAAGACCGATCCGCTCAAGCGCGAAGACCTCGACGAGTTCGTGAAATGCTACAATCCGGCGAATAGGCACACCCGTCCTTCGACAAGCTCAGGACAGGCAAACTGGTCGTCAAAAAACCCGAATGGCCGCTGGCGCGCCTATGACTACGACGAACTCATCGCCCGCGACAAAGCCAGCCTCGACATCTTCTGGCTCAAAGACGACTCCCTAGAAGACTCCGCCAATCTCCCCAATCCCGACATCATCGCCCAAGAAATCGTCGACGACCTCGAAGCCGCGCTCGAACAGTTCCGGCTGATTGCGAATGACTTAGGGAGTGAACCACCAGAGAAGATGGCTTGATGGGCAGGCCGAAAACGGCGGGAGTATTTTGCCGCGGTGTACGCTAGCCTAGCCTGCGATTACGAACCAATGACGAAACTGTTTATCGCGGTGAGCGAGAGGGCTTTGTCGATTCACGGGAAGTAATGCGGCGAACAGTTCTCGGTCCAGCAAGCAAGTCGAACCGAGCTGTTCAGGTGTCGTTCTGAATGCTAGCCGAGTGTGGATAATGCGGGAATTAGGCGTGGCCGGTCTTGCGGGCGCGGTCGGCGATCTTTTTTCGGAGGCGGGCTTTTTCGAGACTGATTTCAGCTTCTTTCACTTCTGACGGCAGGCCGCCGGCCTTGAGGCGCTCCTCGGCCTTCTCAACGGACGCTTGGGCTCTGCCCACGTCGATATCTTCGGCCTTTTCGGCGATCTCGGCCATGATCGTCACTTTGGTTGGCGTGACTTCTGCGAATCCCCAGAGGATCACCATATGATTGGTCAAGTCCCCGACGCGATAGCGCAGCTCGCCGATGCGTAACGTAGACAGGAAATGACAGTGTCCTGGCAGCACGCCGAACTCGCCCTCTGAGCCTGGGGCGATAACCTCATCCACCTGCTGGCTCAAGAGCAACTTCTCTGGTGTGACAACCTCTAATAAAATCTTTCCAGCCATTCGTTCCTTGTGAAACGTGAAGGGTTAGAGGTGAAAGGTGAAATCGACCAAGAATGTTCTTCTCGTTTCACGCTTCACGCTTCACGTTTTTCTTCTCACGCTGCTAAACTTTCACGCCCATCTTCTCGGCTTTCGCAATCACTTCCTCGATGGGGCCGACCATGTAAAACGCCTGTTCTGGGAGATGATCGTACTTGCCGGCGAGAATTTCCTTGAAGCTTCGCACGGTGTCTTTGAGCTTCACATACTTACCGGGTGAGCCGGTAAAGGCTTCGGCGACGTGGAACGGCTGTGACAAGAAGCGCTGAATCTTTCGCGCACGAGCCACCGCCATCTTATCGTCTTCCGACAATTCATCCATGCCGAGAATGGCGATAATATCTTGGAGATCTTTATACCGCTGCAACACGGACTGGACTCCTCGTGCGACCTTATAGTGATCTTCGCCGATGACTTGCGGGTCGAGAATACGTGAGGTGGAGTCGAGCGGATCAACGGCTGGATAGATGCCCAACTCAGCCAGTTGCCGTGACAACACGGTCGTCGCGTCCAAGTGGGCAAAGGCGGTGGCCGGCGCCGGGTCGGTCAAGTCGTCTGCCGGGACATAGATCGCCTGCACCGAGGTGATGGATCCACGCTTGGTGGAGGTGATGCGTTCCTGTAGTTGTCCCATCTCGGTCGAGAGGGTGGGCTGATAGCCGACGGCGGACGGCATACGTCCGAGCAAGGCCGACACTTCTGAGCCGGCCTGGGTGAACCGGAAGATATTATCCACGAAGAGCAGCACGTCCTGGTTTTCTTCGTCGCGAAAATATTCGGCGACGGCCAGTCCGGTCAAGGCGACGCGCAGACGGGCTCCGGGCGGCTCGTTCATCTGGCCATAGACCAGCGCGACCTTCGATTTGGTGAAGTCCTTGGGATCGATAACCTTCGACTCCTGCATTTCGTGCCAGAGGTCGTTGCCTTCACGGGTTCGCTCGCCGACGCCGGCGAAGACGGAGAAACCACCGTGGTGTAAGGCGATGTTGTTGATGAGCTCCATGATGATGACGGTCTTACCGACTCCGGCGCCGCCGAAGAGGCCGACCTTGCCGCCCTTGCTGTAGGGTTCAAGAAGATCGACGACCTTGATACCGGTTTCCAGGACTTCGGTCTTCGTGTCCTGATCTTCGAGGCGCGGCGCAGGTCGGTGAATGGGATAGGTCTTCGAGGTCGTGATCGGGCCCATCTCGTCCACCGGCTCGCCTAACACATTGATCAGCCGTCCCAATGTCTCGCGGCCGACCGGCACGGAAATCGGCGCCCCGGTATCATGCACATCCATTCCACGCGTGAGACCGTCGGTCGTGGACATGGCGATGCCGCGCACGCGGTTTTCACCGAGGTGCAGCGCGACTTCAAGAGTGATGCGGACAGCCGGCGTGCCGGTGGTTGTATTCTCTTCCTGAATCACTTTGAGGGCGTTGTAAATGCTCGGCAGTTGTCCGGGAGGAAACTCCGCGTCCACCACCGGCCCGATCACTTGAATCACTTTTCCTATGCTCATACCGCTCCTTCTCTCGCAAGTTCTGAATTCTGAGTCATGAGTTCTGAGGTGTCGGTTCTGGCGGCGTTTTCACTCAGCACCCAACGCTCAGAACGTCCAATCTATTTCAGCGCTTCTGCGCCGCCGACGATGTCCATCAACTCTTTGGTAATGGCCGTCTGGCGGGTCTTGTTGTAATGCAGGGTCACTTTCTTGATCAGTTGTCCTGCGTTCCTGGTTGCGCCGTCCATCGCCGCCATGCGGGCTCCATGTTCCGCTGCGGCTGACTCCAACAAGATACGAAATGTCTGTGTCTGGAAATGCTTCGGAATAAATACGTTCAAGAGGTCAGCTTCGTCGGGTTCATAGAGGTAGCTGCCGCCGGTCGTGCCTTCCGCTTGGGCCGTCCCGAATTCGGCTGCGGCATCGACGGGAAACAGCTTCTCCACGATCACACGCTGTTGAATCGCCGACTTGAACTCGTTATAGACGATATGGAGTTCGTCGAACGTCCCCTTGACGAAGTGATCGGTCAGGTCGCTGCCGATATCGATGGCATGCTCAAAGGTGAGCTTGTCGAAGATGCCGGTCCACTCCTGCCTGATCGGCCAGGTGCGCCGGCGAAAATAGTCGCGACCTTTGCGACCCACGATGCTCAAGGTGACCTGTGATCCCAGGGCCTCGCATTGACGCACAAACTCCGAACTCTTTCGCACGATATTGCCGTTGAACCCGCCGCACAGTCCTCGATCGCTGGTGACGACGAGCACTTCGACCTTCTTCCCTTCGCGCTTCTGCAGCAGGGGATGGGAGGCCCGATTCACACGCTGGCTCAGGTTGCTGACGACACCACGCATCTTGAGGGCGTAGGGACGCGCAGCTAGAATACGGTCTTGCGATCGTTTTAGCTTCGCCGCAGCCACCATCTTCATGGCCTTGGTGATCTTCTGTGTATTTTTGAACGCCGCAATTTTACGGCGTAGACTCTGTAAGCTGGGCATAGTGTCAGGGGCTCAGCGCCCCAATTAAAAATTCAAAATTTACAATTATGAATTATGGTTTGGCCCCGTATCCCATCTTTTGTTTAAAGGTCGTCAGAATGTCTTTCAGTCTGGCGGCGACCTTGTCATCGATCTTTCCGATGCTCGCAATTTCTTTTTTCAGCTCGGGATGGTGCTGTTGCGCATAATGCAGCAGGTCGGCTTCGAACTGTTGCACTTTGTCGACCGGGACATCGTCCAGGTATCCATTGACTCCCGCGTAAATCGACAGCACTTGGTCGGCGACCGGCATCGGTTTGTATTGCCCTTGCTTGAGCAACTCCACCATCCGCACACCCCGCGCGAGCTGCATCTGCGTGGCTTTGTCCAGCTCGCTGCCGAACTGCGAGAAGGCGGCCATTTCGCGATACTGGGCAAGGTCGAGCCTGAGTGTACCGGCGACCTGCTTCATGGTCTTAATCTGAGCCGAACCCCCGACGCGGGAGACCGAGAGACCGACGTTAATTGCGGGACGAATACCGGAGTAGAACAGATCGCTGCCGAGATAGATCTGCCCGTCGGTGATCGAAATGACGTTGGTCGGAATGTAGGCGGACACGTCGCCGGCTTGTGTTTCAATGATGGGCAGCGCGGTGAGGCTTCCCCCGCCGAGTTTGTCGCTGAGTTTTGCCGCACGCTCCAACAACCGGGAGTGCAGATAGAACACGTCGCCCGGATAGGCTTCACGGCCTGGCGGGCGGCGAAGCAAGAGTGACAACTGGCGATAGGCCACGGCATGTTTGGAGAGATCGTCATACACGATCAAGGCATGTTTGCCGTTGTCCCGGAAATATTCACCGATGGCGGCGCCCGAGAATGGCGCCAGGTACTGCATGGGCGCCGCATCGCTCGCGGTAGCGGCGACCACGATGCTGTATTCCATCGCGTGGTTTTCTTCGAGCGTCTTGACGACGCGTGCCACGGTGGATCGCTTTTGGCCGATGGCCACATAGATGCAAAAAACGTCGAGGCCCTTTTGATTGATGATTGTATCGACGGCAATAGCCGTCTTGCCGGTCTGCCGGTCGCCGATGATCAATTCACGCTGGCCGCGGCCGATGGGGATCATGGCGTCGATGGCTTTGATGCCTGTTTGTAAGGGTTCGCGCACCGATTGGCGTGTATTCACGCCGGGAGCCACCACTTCAATGCGGGACGAGAGCGTGGACTTGATCGGGCCCTTACCATCGATCGGTTGACCGATCGCGTTCACGACACGACCGATCAAGGCTTCACCGACCGGAACCTCCGCAATACGTCCCGTGCGCTTGACCGGATCGCCTTCCTTCACGCCGACGTCATCGCCCATGAGCACGGCGCCGACGTTGTCTTCTTCAAGGTTGAGCGCGATCCCGTAGAGGCCGCCGGGGAATTCGAGCATTTCACCGGCCATAGCGCCGTCGAGGCCATAGACCTTGGCAATGCCGTCTCCGACCTGAATGACTGAGCCGGTCTCCTTGACATCGACCTGTTTGTCGAAGCCTTTGATTTTTTCCTTGATAATCGAACTGATTTCTTCGGCCTTAATCTGCATAGCTACTCCTTCGTCAACGTATTCTGCATCGCTTGTAACCGCCCCAGCACGGTGCCATCGACCACCGTGCTGCCGAGACGGATCTGCATGCCGGCGATATAGCGGGCATCTGTGTGAAAGGTGACTTCGACTTGGCGCTTGAGCATGGCGTGCAAGCGATTGCTGATTTGCTCTTGCTCGCCTGGGGGTATGGACGTTGCGGAGAAGACGGTGACGGGCTGGGTGCCTTTCAACGCATCGGCGAGTTTCGCGAAAGCCTCGGCAATTTCAGGAAGAAAACCGACGCGATTTTTCTTGACTAACTGTTCGAGAAATCTTTTTCCGACGGGCGGACATCCCAAGCGCGAACCGAGTTCTGCAAGGACGGCAATTTTGTCTTCGGCGCCGAACACTGGTGAGGCCACCACATGGCGCAATTCGACCGAATCCTTCATCGCATGGCCCAGCCCCGTTAAGAACACACGAGTCTGTTCGATGCTGGATACGTCGAGTAACTCGAAGAGCGCCTGTGCATAACGTCGCGCCACTGCTGTCTTAATCACGATAACAGGTCCGTTCGATTTTTTATTTTTGACAATGATGGAAGCCTTCGTGGCTCGCACGACAAGCGGCGGGTCAAATTAGCATTGAGGGATGAGGGCTGTCAATATGGCTGTGTGGGTGGTGAAGAAGCTAGAGCGATTGGATGATGCCGCCGCCGAGCACGCGATCGTTTCGATAGAGCACCGCTGATTGCCCTGGACTCAATGCGCGCTGTGGCTCGTGAAAGAGAATGCGAAGGGTGCCACCTGAAAGGGGCTGGACGGTCGCAGACGTGGAAGGCGTGGCATACCGGACCTTGACCTCGACTTCCGATGATCCGTTAAGAAGAGAGGAGTCGAAGAGATTCAGATCTGCGACATCGCACTGGCTGCGACGCAGGGATTCTTCTGCTCCAAGCACGACCCTATTGGTCGCCGGTTGTACCTGCTGAACATAGAGCCTGCGACCGGTCGCAATGCCAAGCCCCCGTCGTTGGCCCGGCGTATAAAAGGCAATGCCTTCGTGTTCTCCTAAATAGCGTCCTTCATCATCCACGAATGCCCCCGGCTTCTTGGCGTCAGGCGCTTCCTGCTGGATAAAGGTTCGATAATCGCCGTGGCTCACGAAGCAGATTTCCTGGCTTTCCTTCAATTCGTCCATAGGAAGGCCCAAGGCCTCTGCCTCCATCCATACGTCCTTCTTCTGCATGCCTCCGACAGGAAAGAGAATACGAGAGAGCCATGACTGACGAAGACGGTAGAGGAAATAGCTCTGATCTTTTTTGGGATCGGCGGCTCGCTGAAGAGTCGGAGCCCCCTCGGATTCGCCGATTCGAACATAGTGGCCGGTGGCCACAAAAGTAATCCCGCGTGTGTCCGCGAGTTCCACGAGGCTCCGCAGTTTGACACGCTCATTACACCGAACACAGGGATTGGGTGTGGTGCCTTCGAGATAGCCGGCAACAAAGTCGTCGATAACCCCGGCACGAAAGGTTTCTCTGGTGTCGACCACTTCATGCGGGATGTTCAATGTCTGCGCCACAAACCGAGCAATGCCGACCTTACAGCACCCACGCTCTTCCCAGCGCTTCGAGACCGCGACTGAGTCGTCTTCATGCTCCCAGACCTGAAGCGTGACGCCATGCACGTCGTAGCCCTGGCGAACCAGAAGCGCTGCGGCGACAGAGCTGTCCACGCCACCACTCATGCCAAGGAGAACTGTAGGGCGAGCCATAGGGCTGCTATTGTACTGAGGAGTGAGGGAAAGGGCTAGCGGATTGTTCCTTACATCTAATGGGCGGTTGCAACAAGGCCGGGAGGCACGTCGACCGAGAGGGCTCGTTGTTCACCCCACAGATGAGCCCCCATATCGCACATGCCATGGAAGCGAGAGCCTTCTTCGATCGCAATGACTGGGGTCCGAATATCGCCGACTAGAATACCGGACTTCAGGATCTGAATCTTTTCAATGGCAGTGATCGTGCCATGAATCTTGCCGCTATTCATGAGCGTCCCAACTGACACGATGCCCTCGATGACGGCATGCTCCCCGACGATTAACGCTCCGGTCGTATGGATCTCGCCATTGACGCGTCCATCAATCCGAATGGTGCCATTGAAACTTATCACCCCCCTGAAGTCTGCGCCTTTCCCCAGAAACGTAAAATTCTCGCTGCTCTGTTCGGGTTGCTGGCTCCGTTCCGTCATTGCCCACATGATCGCCTCCTCAGTCTCCTCATGCGCATGGATGGCCGCTCGGCGCATGAATAATGTGCATGAAAATACCTAAATGATAATATTCTCCTACCCATTGACTCGCTTGATATGGGGGGGCGTGATCACGCCGATAGGGAGCAGCGGGGTCTCACGAGGTATCTCGCGCACACCGTGAGCCATTTCGAGTGCACCGTTGAACAGCACGCCATCTTCTATTGACAGCATCGGCGTCTTGATACTCCCGTTCATGACGGCCGGAGTCCGAAGCTTGACGCACTCTTTCGCAATGACATCCCCGGTAATCTTTCCTTTACACACAATGGTTCCGGCTGAAATTTTTGCCTGAATGACGGCCTCTTCACCAATCAGCAGCACGCCATCAGTATGAATTTCTCCATCGAGATATCCGTCGATTCTCACCGTGCCGCTGTAAGAGATTGTGCCCTTGAACTCGACACCCTTTCCCACGAATGCACTCACCTCTCCAGCTCCCTCAGTCCCTGTTGAATTGGCAGTGCCCATAACAACCTCTTCGCCTTTCTGTTCGCTTGAGCCCGTTTCTACTTTTTTCTCCTGCCCCCACATGAACGCGCCTCCTCGAGTTGGCGACCCCATCATTCCAGTGCGATCGTGACGCTGTCATTTCGTTCTGGGGAAATACTCGATCAGAATGAATAGGGCCACGAGTACGTAGACGCAACAAGTGTGCCTCTCGCTCTTCCAGTTTCTATGAGGCAGAAACGGGTGCGGATTAATTCAGCAGTGCCTCGAGAATTCCATCGAGTTCAGGAGGAGAAAAATAATGAATGACGATTTTTCCGCCACGCCTTCCATTTTGAATCATAACTTTGGTACCCAATCGTTTTTGCAATCGCTCTTCAACGTCAGACCATGGAGTTCGCCGTAATTCCTTTATTCCTCGCTTCCTTGCGACCGGTGATGATTCTATGAACTTTTCCGTCTCTCTCACCGACAACCCGTTTGCGACCACCAATTGGGCGACTTTACGCTGTTCGTTTTGGCCTGGAATACCAAGAATGACTTTGGCATGTCCCATGGAAAGCTGATTGGTTTCAATCATCTGTTGGACCTCTGAAGGAAGCTGTATGAGACGCACGACATTGGCGATTGATGATCGCTCACAACCGACTCGTCGCGCAATTATGTCCTGAGTCAGTCCAAATTCGTTCATCATACGGTGGTAAGCCCTCGCCATTTCCATGGGATTGAGATCTGTGCGTTGAAGATTTTCTACCAGCGCCAGGACTATGGATTCTTCATCTCCACAATTGCGAATGACGGCTTGAATCGTTGCTAACCCCGCCTCTTTTGCTGCACGCCAACGACGTTCACCTGATATGAGCTCATAGATTCCGTCGCCTTTCCGGCGCACGAGAATCGGCTGCAGTAATCCACTCTGTTTCAATGAAACCGTAAGTTCCATCAGTTCTTGAGGGGCAAACGTGTGCCTCGGCTGATATCGACTCGGCACGATCGCTTCGATCCGAAGATGTTGAACCTCAGACAACTCTGACACCACCGCAGGCTTGGCGGCAGGCAGCAGTGCGTCGAGTCCTCTACCGAGCGCTTTCTTCTCCATGGCTCACAAACTCCTTGGCTAAAGACAAATAGGCTTGAGATCCTGCCGATGCAACGTTATATAACATGGCCGGACGTCCATAGCTTGGAGCCTCCGCCAGTGTGACGTTGCGAGGGATCACGGTGCTGTAGACGATTTCTTTGAAATGCTCGCGAACTTGTTCAACGACCTGACGCGCCAACGTATTCCGCGCATCGAACATTGTCAAGACGATCCCTTCCAATTTGAGATCCGGGTTGAAGGATTGGCGGATTCGATCGATGTTTCCGACCAAACGGCTTAACCCTTCCATGGCATAGTACTCACACTGAACGGGAACTAAAATGCTCTGTGCTGCAACGAGTGCGTTCACCGTTAAAATCCCCAATGTAGGAGGACAATCGAGCAATATAATGTCGAATAACTGACTCACATCTCGCAAGAAATGCTGAAGCAGCTTCTCCCGTTCTTCAATATTCACCAGCTCTATTTCTGCCCCTGATAAGTCAGCGTTTGCCGGCAAAAGTGACAAACCGTTCACCTCTGTTACTTTCACAACGTCATGAAACTTTACATGATTAATCAGGCAGTTATAGACAGTGGTCTGTAAGGAGCGGGGGTCGACCCCCAACCCGCTTGTGGCATTCCCCTGTGGGTCCATATCCACAAGCAAGACACGCTTGCCCTGGAGCGCGACACCAGCGGCAAGATTCACCGCTGTTGTCGTCTTTCCCACACCACCCTTCTGATTGGCGATCGCTACAATTTTCGTCATAGGTACTGTTGCGTCGGGCATTCCTTTATGCACTCATGAATAATGTTCCACGTGGAACTTACATACATGAGATTGACAATGTTACAGGATGATCCTTCTCAATGACGGTAATGACCCTCTTGCCAGATTCCTGCGGAAGCATCAGAGCCGTTTCGTTGAGCAGATGGAACCCGTTCCCGATATTTTGTTTTTCGATGGCAGATGTTCGATACAAGACAACTTTCCCTTTCGACGTCATCAGCGCAGGGAGATGTTTCTTTATGTCTTCATACTTCAACGCCCTGACCACCACCGTATCAATAGCATGCGGAAAAGGCTGTTTGGCATACTGTTCGATAGTGCCATTAAACGTTGACACATCTCGAAGTTGTAACAGGCCAATCACTGAATTTAGAAATGAACATTTCTTCTGAGCCGGCTCTACGAGGATCAGCCGTATATCAGATCTCACGATCTTAAGAGGAATACCAGGAAATCCTCCCCCAGACCCCACATCGAGTACCAGGCTATTGCATGAAAAGCTTGTCGCTGCCAGCGCAACGAGTGAGTCAATGAAATGCTTGATGATTATTTCTTTAGGCTCGATGATCCCCGTGAGATTGATGACTTTATTCCACTCAAGGAGATGAGCGAGATAGCGCATGAACTGTTCGACATGGCTGTCCGTGATTATCAGCCCAAGCTCGCGTGCAGCGCTAATCGTGAGTTTGCGCAATTCCGGTTCATGTTCCACGTGGAACAATTACGTGAATCAGCAGATGAGGTCAAGGCATTCTGGAATGAACCGTAGATATTTCCCTATTTCTTTTCTAGCAGGCTGCGGGAAAACTCGATTATTGCGTCATACGTAGCGATTCTCACACAGGCCCTTTCGCGTCAGAATAGCCCGCAGGATGCGCAAAAAGGCCGTCCAGCAAGGCCGCAGCGAGCGAAGAGGCGAGGCGTACGCTTCGGTACGTTGAGCCTCTGAGCGATGCGAGAACGCCGCTGGCGGACTTTTTCCGCATCCTGCTAGGATGAGACTTGTCGAAGGTTATCTCGCCTAGATTCACCCCTGTATTTTTCAAGCGCCACAAGGAGCAGTGAAATTGCCGCCGGCGTGACCCCTGAAATTCTCGATGCCTGACCAATAGATGCAGGTCGAACTTTTTTTAACTTTTCACAGACCTCTCTCGAAAAACCAACGGTCCCATCGTAATTGAACGAGACAGGAATGGGTTTCATTTCCAGTTTTTTGAATCTCCCGATCTGTTGTAGTTGACGCTTGATATAGCCTGAGTATTTGATTTGAAGCTCTATTTCATCAGTAGTTTCAACATCTTGCAGTGAGCTAACCCCAAGTGCCTCTAACAGAGTTTTGTACTGTGCCCCCTGGCGGCGTAACAATTGAGCGGCGGTGCAGGGTCCAGAGATCTCCTCTATCTGAACCTTGGCTAGGCGTCCACGAACAGCCTCCGTGAGTTTTGGCCGAAGCTCTTCGAGACGCACAAGCTCAGATTCAATGGCTTTCTGTTTCAACTGAAATCTCGCATAGACCTTGTCATCAATCAACCCAACTTGCCGTCCAGTATCAGTGAGCCGCAGATCAGCATTCCCATGGCGCAACAATAAGCGGTATTCTGCCCGTGACGTAAACATGCGATAGGGCTCACGCGCGTCTTTGGTAATAAGATCGTCAATGAGCACGCCGATATAGGCCTGAGACCGATCGAGTATTAATGGCGCCGCTTCTCGAAGTTTCAGCGCTGCGTTGATTCCAGCCATGAGACCCTGAGCCGCTGCTTCCTCATATCCTGATGTTCCATTGATCTGTCCGGCGTGGTAGAGACCGTCAAGAAGCTTGGTCTCCAGAGTCGGATGCAATTGCCGTGGAGGAAAGTAGTCGTACTCGATCGCGTATCCAGGCTTGAGCATGACGGCTTGCTCTAACCCAGAAATCGTTTTCAGCATCGCGGCCTGAACATCAACCGGCAGACTGGTGGAGATCCCATTTGGATAAAATTCGCGGCTCTCCAACCCCTCCGGCTCGATAAAAATCTGGTGTCGCTCTTTGTCTGCAAAGCGTACAACCTTATCTTCGATCGAGGGACAATACCGCGGTCCCACCGACTCAATGATGCCGCTGTAGAGCGGCGAGCGATCCAGATTGCGTTGGATCAATTCGTGGGTCGCACGATTGGTATGGGTCAAATGACAGGGGAGCTGCCGGTTCTCAATTCGGAGAGTCCGATACGAGAACGGCGGTGGTGGATCATCGCCTGGTTGCGGCACCATCACGGAAAAATCGATAGTCGCCCCATCCAAGCGAGGAGGTGTGCCGGTTTTGAGTCGGCCCACTTCGAACCCCAGGTCGCGCATACAATCGGATAAATGTTCGGCGGATGCCTCTCCCGCTCGTCCCGCAGGAAAATGATTCAAGCCGATATGGATAAGTCCCTTAAGGAATGTACCTGATGTTAGGATAACAGCCTTCGCCGGTATGTGATCACCGAGACTGGTCACCACGCCTGTAATCGCGCCGGCCTTGGTCAACAACCGATCGACTGTCCCCTCGCCGATCGTCAGCCCTGCCTGTAGGCTCAACGTGTGCGTCATGGCGTCACGATACAGCTTCTTGTCGCATTGGACGCGAAGAGCTCGCACCGCCGGGCCTTTGCTCGTATTGATGAAGCGGAACTGGATGCCGGCTTGATCCGTATTCCGCGCCATTTCCCCGCCCAGCGCGTCGATTTCCTTGACCAGGTGTCCCTTGGCAATTCCTCCGATCGCCGGGTTACACGACATTTGCGCGATGCGGTCGCGATCCATGGTGAGCAACAAGGTGCGCGCGCCCATGCGCGATGCGGCTAAAGCGGCCTCACAGCCGGCATGGCCTCCACCCACCACAATGACGTCGACGGCTTGTCCCACGTGTCACCTGCTCCTATTTACCGATACAGAATTCTGAAAAGATCCGACCAAGGATCTCATCCGTCGTAATCGCACCCGTAATTTCACCGAGCGCGTCGGCGGCGGCACGCACATCGATCGAGATCAGCTCACCCGCCATCCCGCACTCGACGGATTCAAGCGCCTGGTCCAAGGATTCGCCGGCCCGACGCAACGCGTCACGGTGCCGCACGTTCGTGACCGTGACGCCCTCCGCTGCCTCAAAGCCCCCGGACACCAGCTGCGCACGAAGAGCAGACTTGACCCTCTCAACTCCCAAGCCTGTTTTAGCCGACACAACATAGACCACACGGTCCGCAAGCGCGGCATCTGTCTCCACCGTAACGGCGAGGTCCGCCTTATTCACGACGACGACATGCTTGCGATCCCTGGCCACACTCAACAGCGCCCGATCGTCGTTCGTGAGGGGCACACTCCCATCCACCACCACTAACAAGAGGTCCGCCTCGTCTTGTGCCGCTCGCGTCCGTTTAATCCCTTCCAGCTCGACGATATCGTCCGTGTCCCGCACCCCTGCCGTATCGACTAAACGAACCATCACCCCGTCAAGATCAACCGATTCCTCAAGCACATCCCTCGTCGTGCCGGGAATGGCCGTCACAATCGCCCGCTCTTGCTTCAGGAAACGGTTCAACAAGCTAGACTTGCCGACATTGGGCCGGCCAAGGATCGTGACGCGGGCGCCTTCTCGCAAAATTCGACCCTCCTGGGCCGTCGCTTCCAGCTTCTGGACCACGGCACAGGCCTCCCGCACGATACGCACCAGTTCATCGTGCTGAAGAAAAGAAATATCTTCACCGACAAAATCGATCCCCGCCTCCACATGGGCCAACACATGAAGGAGCGAAGTCCGAGCCTGTTCCACCTCGCGAGCGAGATCGCCCCGCAGGTGGCGTTGAGCAACAATCAATCCGGCGGATGACGTGGCTCTGATGGTATCGAGCACCGCTTCCGCCTGGGAGAGATCTAGCCGTCCATTGAGAAAGGCTCGCTTTGTAAACTCCCCCGGCTCCGCCATCCGTGCGCCGGACTCGACACAGAGCTTGCAGACGATCCCCAGCACCAACATCCCGCCATGGGACTGAATCTCCACCACATCCTCTGCCGTAAACGATCGCGGCGCCTTCATATAGACCACAAGAGCTTCATCGAGCAGACTCGATAGTGGCGCCTGAGCATGGCCTGGTCTGACAGTGCCCTGCCTGTCCGATGCAGGGCCCACAAGATCGGCAAGATGTAGCGTATGTGAAGAAATCGATGAGAGGGGACGACCAGAACGCAAGTGAATAACCCGAGAAGCGACGGCAAGCGCCTGAGGGCCACTCAGACGAACGATCCCAATACCGCCCTCGCCTGCCGGGGTGGCGATCGCACAGATTGTGTCTTCGAGTCCTCCATGCATGACGCCTCTTTCACTAGCAGGAGGCTGAAAAAGTCCGCCAGCCTGTCTTGTTCATTTGGTTTATCTGGTCTATTCGGTCTGTCTGGTTCAACCAAACAAACGAGACAGACCAAATAAACAAGATAGACCAATCGAGAAACGCCTATGCGCTCGTGCTGCCGCGCGGCTGGGCCCCTAACGCGGCAAGGGCCTTGTCGGTCAACACAAAACGATCCGTCACCAATTGTTGGGTGATGGTCAGGGTATTGTTCGTCAGCCAATACAGCACCAAGCCGGCAGGAAAATTGATGAACAGAAATGTCAAGCCTATCGGGAGTATCAACATCATCTTCGCTTGTGTCGGATCCATTGTGGTGGGCGTGATCTTCTGCTGAACAAACATGCTCGCCCCCATGAGCACCGGTAGCACATAGTAGGGATCCTGCAATGATAAGTCGGTCACCCAGAGCATGAACGGGGCCTGGCGCAAATCGATCGTCATATAGAGGACATTGAACAGGGAGATGAAGACCGGCATCTGCAAGAACATCGGGAGAAACCCGCCCAGCGGATTCACTTTTTGATCCCGATACAGCTGCATGAGCTCTTTGTTCAGCCGCTCGCGGTCACCCTTGTATTTTTCCTGAACTTCTTTGATCTTCGGTTGGATCAACCGCATCATTTTCATCGACTTGTAGCTCTTGTATTGCAACGGGACAAATAACAGCTTGATCCCTACCGTCAATAAGACGATGCAGATTCCATAGTTACCGACGTATTCATGGATGAATCGCAGCACATAAAAGATCGGCTTGGCGACCGATCTCACAACCGTCCAACTGCCATAGATGAACCATCCGAAATCGATCATATCTTCCAGCCCCACGTCTAAGGAGCGGAGGATGTCGTATTCCTTCGGGCCTGCATAGAGCTGAAGTGCCACTGAGGACGCGGCTTCCGATGGGGCCATCCGCACCCCGGCCGACACAATTTTGGGATCTTCCGTCTTGGCGAGAGCGGCCGCACCCTCCTTCGGCATCAACACCGATATGAAATACTTATCCTGCAACGCGACCCACTGAACCGCACCCTTCCGTTCAAGCTCCTTATCCGGGGTCTCTTTTTCGACTTTGTCGTCAACCCGCGATGCAGATCCAATCAGACCGATGAACCCATCGCCCCATTCCACAATACCGAAATTCGTCCCTAACCCGATATCATAGGACTCGGTCACTCCCTCAATGGCAAGCGACACATCTACCACATAACTACCGTGGTGAAATGTCAGCCGTTTCTCCACACCGAGATGAGTGGCTGAATCATGGAACTTCATCGTGACATGCCCGACAGGGTGCGCGGCGTCGAGCTTCGTAAAATCTGCCTCGATATGATAGAGGCCTTCTCGTAGCGTCTTGTCGATGTCGGCATTCGCGACCGTCATCGAGAGTGGGCCTTTGAACTTTCCACCTTGATAGACGAGTTGTACCGGCTTTTTTTCGGGAGGCGCCGTATGGTATCGCTTCAGCTCCCAACTTTGAATCACCCCTCCACGATTCGATAAGTCGACTCGCACCAGATCCGTTTCCACCGTCACGATCTGTTCCAATACTGGGGGAGAAACACTTGACGCAGGAGAACCCGACAGTGCGCCCGATTGGGATAGGACGTTTGGACTGGCCGACCCACTGTCTTTACCTGTCGAGAGGCTGGACGTTGACCGTCGCTCCGAGGAGGAGGGGGCCTGGGCAGAGCCGTCCTCAGCAGGGGGTGGCTCAGGAAGCCAGCCCATCTGCCTCATAAATACGTCAAACGCCAGGATGATGGCTAACGACAGAACCAGAAAAATGATAACCCGTTTGTCCATAAATAAACCGCTACCACGATGTGAACAATGACGTCCCTACTACTTCACGGAGTCCATTTCTCCAGGAGAAAAAATGATAATCTTTCATCACAAGGCAGATGACTCTATTCCGCCCACTCGCACTCTCAACCGACCGATCACGGCTTTCCCATAATCCAAGCAAGCGGTCGCCGAAGGGTCGGTTGGTTTAAGGAGAGGCAGGATCCCAATAGGGATCCTAGTCCGTAGAGTCAGGTACCACCGGCGCACGCGAGTCCCCAGACATCTGAAGCAGCCGTTGACGCTGAAGCATCGACAACCACACCTCTTTCAAGCGGGCAAAGGGTTGTGCAACTGAATCCCGTTTGGGGAAGACCACCAGGGCATGTCCGGGAAGCAATTGACCGCGTAGTTGACGCGTGAGCTCCCGAAAAAGGCGCTTGGCTCGATTTCGGCTGACCGCTCCCCCGAATCGCTTTCCCACCACGATACCAACCCGGCTGCCATTCATCTCCGTCCGGCAAATCACGACATTAAATAGGGTGGTCGAGACACGATGACCATGCTGTTTGGCGTATTCGATATCTCGGCTACGCTTGAGAAACAGATCCCTGTCACTCCCACCCTGTAACATTGCCATGATCATAGGAGAGGGCCTGTATACACAGGACTTCTCCTTCGAGACCAGATATCCAGGCTCGGCCTTGACCCGCCGCCGTCATCCTGTGTTGGGAACTGTTTTGGTTGGGGACATAACGGAGGGCAACGATTCCTTCGTGCGCCCTAGCCACTGTCGATCAACCTATACCGTTAAGCGGGCTCGCCCCTTGGCGCGACGACGAGCCAAGACCTTCCGGCCATTCTTCGTACTCATCCGCTTACGGAATCCATGCTCACGTTTTCTCTTGAGGTTCGATGGCTGCTGAGATGTAAACGACATACGGGCTCCTTGCCTAAGAAGAGACTCAAATAATCCCGGCATTATAGGGACGAGCCGGCACCCTGTCAAACGACGTGCGCTCCATTATGAGAACCGATCACCTGACACAGGGGTGTCAGAGGCTCATTCTGTCCACTAGAATTGCCACATAGTCTACGAGCGACTCATGAGAGCGATCTGCATAGACTCGCAGGCCATAATTCCGCCCGCGGTGCAGCCATATTATGGATAGATTGTTGGTGGTGGTGTCACTGGTGCGGACCATCGGATTTCACCTATGGCAGCAGTCCCATTCTTTCTCCTGATGAAACCCAGGGGCACCAGACTGAACCCTTTGAATGTCTTTCATATTGAGGCAGTATTTTCACTGAACCAGCTCGGCTTGAAGAAGGGGCAGATCCCCGAATCAGGAGCCACCGGGGAGGGGATCGAAATCCACCGAATTGAGAACGAACTCATGGCCCACACATCGGGCTATACCATGCTGGATCATTCCCACATGGCCTTCCTCTATGACCGAATCCCAATGGAGACGCCTGTCGCCATCGTCGGCGCGCGACAGGAACAGAACTCCATCGCACACACCTTCGCGACTCACGACGATCGAAAGGGCGAATCATCGCCCCCATGATTCCTGAGCGCTTCCGAAACAATCGCCGATCCATCGCACGACGAGCCTTGATCAAGCAGTTTGTTGACAAACTAGATGACGACTCCAGAAGCGATGCCAGGTCTGTGCGCACTGACAGAAGCTGAATGGCCCGCAGGCTGTTCAGAAAGGCCGTGCAGCAAGGCCGCAGCGAGTGAAGACCGGAGGCGTACCCTCTGGGGTACGTTGAGGATCTGAACGATGCGAGAACGCCGCTGGCGGACTTTGTCAACAGCCTGCTAGCAGTTGGGTCTCTCAGCCTCAGACCTACAGGGACATGGATCATGAGGCGAACGCCATCTGACTCAACGTTGGAATACCGAACCCCTCCCCACCTGCTCTGTCGATCACGCACATTCTCCGTCGGGATACTCGCAATTGGCAGCCCTTCTCTCATTCGCCGAACCACAAGGCCATCGGTAAAACTTCAGCTTGTGTTTCTCTCATCCAATATCTACAATGCGAAGGCTTGCTATGAATCTTACAATATCTCGATCATTTCCCTCAGAACTTCAATCCCTGGTCAAGGCAGGGTACGCACGACTCGACGCATCCCGTGCCGTCCAGTCGCTGTGGGCTCAGGACCATCGACTCTGGAAGCGCGATCCCACCGACATCGCCAACCGCCTCGGCTGGCTGACCATCATCGAGTACATGAACGATCGGACCGAGGAGTTGCGGACCTTTGCCACGTCGGCCAAAACGCGCGGCACCCGCGACGTGGTGCTGCTCGGGATGGGGGGCAGCAGCTTGGGACCGGAAGTATTTCGCGCGACATTTGGATCACGCAAGGGATTTCCACGCCTGTGGGTTCTCGATTCCACCGTCCCAGGCTGGGTTCAACAGGTCACGCGGTCGATCGACCTGACTCGAAGTCTGTTCATCCTCGCCAGCAAATCCGGCGGAACGATCGAAGTCATGTCCCTCTTTGCCCACTTCTGGGAACTAGTTCACCAGACTCCCGGCCATCAAGGCGGCGCACAGTTCATCGCTATTACCGACCCCGGCACTGGGCTAGAAAAGTTGGCAGCAGAGCATCGATTCTTGCGCACCTTCACCAACCCACCGGACATCGGTGGACGGTACTCAGTCCTCTCCTATTTTGGATTGGTCCCTGCTGCCCTGATGGGAATCGATGTCGCACGATTGCTCACACGTGCCACCGCCATGGCACAAGCCTGTCGAATCCAATCCCCTCTTGAACGGAACCCCGGTGCCGACCTTGGCGCAGCGATGGCCTCACTGGCCGAAGCAGGGCGCAACAAGATCACCCTGATTGCCTCACCGCAAATTGCCGCATTCGGTCTGTGGGCGGAACAGCTGCTTGCAGAAAGCACCGGCAAAGAAGGAACCGGCCTCATCCCAGTGGCGCATGAACCGATGGTCGCACCGACTGCCTATGGTACGGACCGGCTCTTTGTCTATCTGAGGCTGAAGGGGGATCAGAATAGACAGCTCGATGGGCAGGTTGCCAGGCTCGCGCGCGAGGGCCATCCACTCCTGACGCTCACGCTCCAAGACCGGTACGATCTCGCCGGAGAATTTTTTCGGTGGGAAGTCGCCACGGCCTTGGCGGGTCACCTCCTGGGGATTCACCCGTTCGATCAGCCGAACGTTCAAGAAAGCAAAGACAACACCGCTCGCGTATTGGCAACCGTCCAGTCAACCGGTCGATTGCCGAAGCAAACGACCTCGACTCCCACGCAAGCCGCGACCCAGCTCAAGCGGCAATGTCGCCCCGGTTCCTACGTTGCGATCCTGGCCTATACGACACCGTCTGCCAAGATGGAGCAGGCCGTTCGCTCGCTGCGAAGAGTGCTCGTCTCTCATCACCACGTAACCACGACAGCCGGCTATGGTCCGCGCTATCTCCATTCCACCGGCCAACTCCACAAGGGTGGGCCAAGGATCGGAATATTTTTACAACTCGTCGATACAATGAGTCCCGACCTCCCTATCCCCGGAAAACCCTTCACCTTTCGCACCCTCGCGCAGGCCCAAGCCGTCGGCGATATCCAGGCACTCCAGGCCAATGAACAACAGGCCATCGTCTTGCCGTTGGGCAAAAATCCCATCGCGACGATTCACGCGTTAACACAGTCCCTCGCTCCTCGCACGCCGGTTCGCCGTCCAACTAGGCCGCGCAGCAAAGGCGGGCGCACTCGCAAGAAGTAGGATGCCCGTCGATCTCGACATCCGCATCCATCACGACAGCCAAGCCGCGGCTGCAGCAGCGGCAGCCTTCGTACTGGACGTGGGCAAAGAGGCCGTCCGCGCACAGGGTCGATTCCTCATGGCGCTCTCAGGCGGCACGACACCGGAAACCCTCTATCGAACCCTGGCCTCTCCATCCTTCGCCGATCTCTTTGATTGGTCCAAAGCCACATTTTTTTTCAGCGATGAACGTTGCGTCCCTCCGAATGACCCTCGGAGCAACTACGCCTTGGCCGACAACACCCTCTTCACCCCTCTGAACATTGCTCCCTCGCAGGTCTATCGTATGGCAGGAGAATCTCCTGACCCAGAGGCGGCGGCCCATCAGTATGAACAGCAATTGCGTCTTGCGACAGACACCGCACCATCGGCCCAGCCATCCCTTGACCTCATCCTCTTAGGGCTAGGAGAAGACGGGCATACGGCCTCTCTATTTCCCGGTGCGCCGAATTTACGGGACCATCAACGCATGATAGCGGCAACACACTCTCCGAAAGATCCACCCAACAGACTGACCATGACCCTAGCTGCGATCAACAGGGCGAGTATGATACTGTTTCTCGTGACAGGAGCCGGCAAAGCAGGAATCGTGAGAGCCATCCTCGACCCGAAGACCGAGGCAGAACGACAGCTTCCGGCATCGTTGGTCAAGCCAGAGGAAGGCCGCCTGATCTGGTTCCTCGACCAGGCTGCCGCATCCGAGCTTCCGATCCATCAACGGCGAATGAGCACATGAGGGCAGGATGATTGTTGCTGGAGATATCGGAGGCACGAAAACTCACTTAGCCCTGTTCGACTGGAAGAAGGACCGGGTCGATCCAATCAGGCTAGAGACATTCCACAGTGCCGATTACACCTCGCTTGAGGACATGCTCAAGGAATTCCTCGTCCCCCCCGCGGCTCCAACGTCTAGAGACGAATTCGATACAGAGAAAAGTGATGCTATCGAGACGGAACCTGTTCCCCCAGCAGAGAACCAACCGAAAATCGACGCGGCCTGCTTCGGCATCGCCGGCCCCGTCATTCAGAACCGTTGCCAAACCACCAACCTCCCCTGGGTGATCGATGGCGCAACCCTGGCGAAACAGTTCAACATACCGAGCGTTCGGCTGCTCAACGATCTCGAAGCCATGGCCTACGGCATCCTTTTGCTCAGACCGGACGAAGTCGAAATCCTCAACGCCGGAACTCCACCACCACACCACCAGGCGCTCGCGCTGATCGCGGCGGGAACCGGACTGGGCGAATCCATCCTCTTCTGGAACGGCGCGCGCTATCAGCCGATGCCGTCGGAAGGGGGCCATGCGGACTTCGCGCCGAACAATGACAACGAAATTGGCCTGCTGCACCATCTTCGCAGCAACTATCTGCACGTGAGTTACGAACGGGTATTGTCCGGCCCAGGCCTGCACGCCATCTATGACTATGTTCGCGACAGCAAAAAGAATGAGCCGACATGGCTCTCGGAGCAAATCAAAGCCGGCGACCCAGCGGCGGTGATCGCAGCAGCCGGGCTCAAGGGGCAGGCAGACATCGCCACGCAGGCGCTGGACCTGTTCGCCTCCATCTATGGAGCCGAAGCCGGCAATCTTGCCTTGAAAGCCATGGCGCTCAACGGCGTCTATCTGGGCGGCGGCATCGCGCCGAAGTTGCTGGCCAAACTCAAAGACGGAACGTTCATGAAGGCCTTCACCAATAAAGGCCGCTATAAACGTTTGATGAGTTCGATCCCGGTCAAAGTGGTCATGAATCAGCAAGCCCCCCTCATCGGCGCCGCCTCCGTCGCAGCGGCCCTCTCCCCTACCTCCGCATCATGATGAGCAACCAGGACCTCGATAGCCTGAAAAAAGCCGCCGCGTTGACAGCCGTCGAATTCGTCTGCGATGGGATGGTCGTGGGCCTCGGGACCGGTTCCACGGCGAAACATATGGTCATGGCACTGGGGGAAAAGGTCCGCGCCGGCATGAGACTTCGCGGAGTGCCCACGTCGATGGAAACGGCCCTACTCGCCAGGCAACAAGGAATCACCCTCCTCGACGCCGACAATGTCTGGGTGATCGATGTGGCGATCGACGGGGCAGATCAGGTCGATCCTCATTTCAATCTGATTAAGGGTGGGGGCGGGGCACTCCTCAAAGAAAAGATTGTCGCGGCCTCGGCCAAACAATTCATTGTCTTAGTCGACCATACCAAGCGAGTCCCGGTGCTCGGGGGAGCCTTCCCGCTTCCCATCGAGGTGATCCCCTTCGGCTGGGGCAGCACCGCACGAGAAATTGAAGCCCTCACCAAGAGCCCTGTCGTACTCAGAGAACGCAACGGGGCTCCGTTCAAAACTGAGTCCGGCAATATGATTGTGGATGTGCACCTCGCGCGGATCGACAGCCCGCGAGAACTCGAGATCGCCTTGCACCTGATTCCCGGAGTGGTCGAGACCGGCCTCTTTGTGGGACGAACAGACCTGCTCATCGTGGGCACTCCCAACGGAGTTGAGTCGTACCCTGCGACGAGGACATGATCAGCAGGCGGCAAACCCTACAGGCCCTCACGACACATGTACGACTCCTCTTGGCTCTTCCACTTGCCCCATTCTTCAGCTCGTGCCTCCAGGTTCCCTTCGCACACACGACGACCGAACGACCGAAAGGTGAGAATATGAACCAGAAAATTTCCCCCGCCACACTCGATTCCTATCGGCTTCCAAGGCATGTAGTCCCGATTCGCTACGATCTGCGATTGGAGCCAGACCTGACCATCGCACGCTTTGCTGGGCAGGAGACCGTCACGCTGACGGTCCTTCAGCCAACCTCTGACATCGTCCTCAACGCCATTGACCTCGACATCACCTCGGCGCAGATTGAAGGAGAGTCAAGTCCGCCGCAACAGGCCACGATTATGTTGGACGAGGCGCTCCAGCGCTGCCATCTCACATTCGGCGAGCGTATCTCGGCCGGCGAGTGGAAGCTGACGATACTCTTTACCGGCACACTCAACGACAAGCTCCGAGGTTTCTACCGGAGTACCTACAAAGGTGAAGATGGCGTGACTCACAGCCTGGCCGCCACACAGTTCGAAGCCACCGACGCCCGCCGAGCGTTCCCCTGCTGGGATGAACCGGACTTCAAGGCCGTCTTTGCCACAACACTGGTCATCGATCCAACGCTCACCGCAGTGTCAAACAGCGCAATCACAGCCGAAACGCATGAGGCTGGAAAGAAGGTCGTGCGCTTCGCCGATACGATCAAGATGTCCACCTACCTGGTTGCCTTCATCATAGGCCGGATCGAGGCGACTGACCCGGTGATGATCGGCAACACACCGCTTCGCCTCTGGGCCATCCCTGGGAAAAAACATCTGACCAAGTTCGGTCAAGACATTGCGGCAGCATCACTCTCGTTTTTTGAGAGTTATTATGGAATCCCCTATCCAGGCGACAAGCTGGACCTGCTTGCCATTCCTGATTTTGCCTCCGGGGCCATGGAAAACTTGGGTGCGATTACCTACCGCGAAACAGCCTTGCTGGTCGACCGGAAGAGCGCCACGCACGGTGAATTGGAACGCGTGGCCGATGTGGTCGCGCATGAAAATGCGCATATGTGGTTCGGCGATTTGGTGACCATGTCTTGGTGGAACGGGCTCTGGCTGAACGAAGCCTTCGCCACCTTCATGGAGATGCTGGCGGTCGATGCCTGGAAACCGGAATGGAAACGATGGGACAGCTTCGGCGTGTCGCGCGCCGCGGCATTTTCTGTAGACGGACTGCACAGTACCAGACCGATCGAATATCCGGTGCAGGCTCCCAAGGACGCCGATGCGATGTTCGACGTGCTGACCTATGAAAAGGGCGCATCGGTACTCCGGATGTTAGAACAGCACATCGGGCCGACAGTCTTCCGCGATGGGGTGCGTGACTATTTACGTGCCCATGCCTATGGGAACGCAGATACGAAGGATCTCTGGGTGTCGATGGGAAAGATCGCCAAACAGCCGGTGCCTGAACTCATGGACGGCTGGATCTTCCAACCAGGGTTCCCCCTCATTACGGCTGAGATCGATCAGTCGGGCCGGCTTGTCCTGTCCCAGCAGCGCTTCACCTATCTGCCCAACCCATCACCCATCACCCATCACTCATCACCTGTTACCTGGCAAATCCCACTCCAGATGCGAGTGACCGCCGGAGGCAAGGCCGGCATCTCGCGCATGTTGCTGACGGAGAAGCACACGACGATCCCTCTTCCTAAAGATTGGGAATCCATCTTGCTGAACGAGGGAGGTCATGGGTTTTATCGGGTACGCTATGCGCCAGACCTGCTGAGTCGCCTCCTGAACTCGGGCATCGACCAACTCCCTGCCACCGAGCGGTTCAACCTCATCAACGACGCCTGGGCTACCACCGTCGCAGGCCTCATGCCCCTCACGGACTATCTTGACCTGACCGCCCGCTTCACCATGGATCGAGACAAGAATGTCTGGGCTGTGTTACTCGACTCCTTCTCCTTTCTGAATCGGATCATCACCGTGGAGGATCGGCCGGCGCTCGAAGCGTTCGTACGCGGTCGGGTGAGTTCCGCCGTTGCCGCGTTGGGGTGGGTGCCTCGAAACGGCGAGAGCGAAGGAACGAAGCAATTACGAGGTGAGCTGATCGGCGCACAGGGGAAACTCGGCAACGATCCGGCCATTCAACAACGAGCAACCGAGCTGTACCGAGCCTACCGCAACGACGTAACAGCCGTTGACCCCAATATTGTGCCCTCGCTCGTCGCGATCCTCGCGCATACGGGCGACGCAACCAGGTATGAAGAATTCGACGAACGGTTCCGCACCGCCTCCACACCGCAAGAAGAACGGCGTTATCTCTTCTCGCTATCAGCATTCCAGCCCAAGGCACTACTCGAACGTACACTTGCCCGCACCATCAGCGGAGAGATCCGCACGCAAGACGCGCCGTTTCTCGTCGGCGCCATCTTGGGCACTGTCTATGGGAGAGAATTGGCCTGGGCTTTTGTGAAAACGAACTGGGAGAAAATGGACCAATTGTTCCCCAAGCAAGGACTCCGCCGCATGTGCGGTGGGATCGTCAATCTCGCCACTCCCGAACTCGAACGAGACGTGCAGGAGTTTTTCGCAACCCGCAAGGTCGACCTGGGTGGGAAAACGCTCGATCAGTATCTGGAGCACTTGCAGATTGCCGTCACGGTTCGGAAGCGGGACAGCCTCGCTTTGCGGAGCTATCTGACCACGTTCCGCTAAGACGTTCCCAACAAGGAGGGAGAGCATGGTCAACAGTATCGCCTTCACCCTGTACCCCGTTACAGACATGGCGCGGGCGCGACGGTTTTATGAAGACAGGCTCGGTCTCCGTATGACTCGCCGCGAGGCGCGCGAGTTCGAGTGGGTCGAATACGATCTCGGCGGTGGGACGTTCGCCCTTACCGACTTGACGGAAGGTGGCGCGCCAAGCGCCGATGCAGGCGGCAGCATCGCCTTCGAAGTACAGAACGTCGACGAGACGGTTGAGCAATTGCGCGCGAAGGGGGTGCGCGTGAAACTCGAACCCCTCTCCACGCCCGTCTGCCGCCTCGCCGTGATCCTGGATTCAGAAGGCAACGCCCTGACACTCCACCAAGCCACGCAGGAATGGTGAGCAGGACGGGCATGGGCCGGACAAGCGATACCATGCCCCCCTCGACCATACCTCTGTATGGAGGGGGCCTTGAAGCGATCCCCTATCCTGCTGTAGACTGAGAGCGTACAGCATGTGGAGTGCCGATGGTACCGATTCGGCCCCTGTTAATGGCCGGTTTAGTCCTTGTCAGCACAGGATGGCTGATCGGCTGCTCCGACAGTGGGTCCGACCCAGGCTCATTACCACCGTTACCACAATCCAACGATCTGCGACTTCAGCCTATCAGCACCAGTCTCATTTCACCGGTCTTCATGACCGCGCCTCCTGCCGACACCACCCGTCTCTTTATCGTCCAGCAGGGAGGGGCGATCAGAATTTTCAATATCACTAGCGGATCGCTTCTCACAGATCCTTTCCTCGACATCAGTCTCCTCCTGTCAACAGTCGGTGAACGGGGGCTGCTCGGCATGACATTCGATCCCCAGTACGATACCAATCGCCAGTTCTACGTCTTTTACACGAACACCGCTGGTAACATTGTCATCGCTCGCTATCTGAGAGATGCCGTGAATGCAAACCTTGCCGACTCCTCTACGGCCACGCTGCTTCTCACCGTGGCGCACCCGACCTTCTCGAATCACAACGGCGGTATGCTGGCCTTTGGCCTAGATGGATGTCTGTATGCAGGGCTTGGTGACGGAGGAGGTGGCGGCGATCCCAACAACAATGCGCAGAGTCTTAGTCTGCCTCTCGGCAAGATCCTCAGGCTCGACCCAACGGACGGCTCAGCCTGCACATCCGGGAGCACAATCAATCCATTTAATTCTCTCATCTGGAGCCGCGGTCTTCGCAACCCCTGGCGGTTTTCGTTCGATCGGCAGACCCACGATCTGTATATCGGGGATGTCGGGCAAGGGGCGCGAGAAGAGATCAATGTCTCACCTGCGCCGAATGCTGGACGCGGGTTGAATTATGGCTGGCGATTGATGGAAGGGACGCTCTGTTTCAACCCTTCCAACAATTGCAACACCGGCGGCCTGACCTTGCCGGTGCTCGATTACCCTCACCTTAGTGGCGCTTGTTCGGTGACGGGCGGGTATGTGTATCGAGGGCCTACCGTGCCGGCGTTGCAAGGTACATATTTCTATGCAGATTTTTGCGCAGGTTTTGTGAGGAGCTTTCGCTATCAGAATAATCAACCTACAGAGCAGACAGAGTGGCCTTTGCTCAGTCCGCCGGGAGGTTTTGTCACGAGCTTTGGTGAAGATGCCGCGGGCGAGCTCTATGTAATGACCCAAGGAGGGGGCCTGTTCAAGTTCATTCCCAATTGATGTGCTTCAGCAAGACTCTCGAAAGGGGGATTGCTGTTCGATTTCGTGAACTTGTACGATTGGGTCTCAGAACGACTCAGTTGAAGGGTGATAACCGACCATGCGCACCTGCCCTTGCCCGAAATGCGGGACGCTGAAGACACGATTGGCTCCACGCAAGGGAGCGGCCGATCAGCTCCTCAGTACCTTGACCATCTATCCCTTTCGCTGCCAGCTCTGCGCGCATCGCTTTACCGCCTTTCTCGGCAAGCTCACGCGCAATCCTCGCCGCAACTATGACCGAGTCTCAGTCCAGTATCCGGCACAGGTCCGCCCCATCTATGATCCCAGCCAGCGCGTGGTGATCGAAGGGATACTGTCGAATTTGTCGCTCCGAGGGTGCCGCCTGCGCACACATCAGCGCATTCCGATGGGGTCTCATGTCATGCTGGAGTTTCATCCAGCCGAATACGATGATCCCATCATGGTTGACGGCGCCATTGTGCGTTCCCGTTGCGCCGAAGGGATCGGGCTTCGTTTTTCCAGTTTTCTCAGAACGGAAGAGCGACGTCTTAGCCGCATCCTCGCCCTACACCTTTCCGACCAGACCATCTGATGGTCGATTCACTCCCTCTTCGTCACGACTCAGGTAGATGGGCTGAAGGCGTTTAGCATTCAGTCTTCAGTCTAAACACCTACCCCCTGGTCTTTCCTGCCTTGCGAGATAATGTGGCGCTTCAGCCTGAACTCCTGAGTCGTGACGAAATAGTTGCTGCCCCCGTATGCTTCATAGTGAACCCAAGGTAGCTCACCTGGGGTAAATGCTCAGGTAGATAGGCTGAAGGCTTTTAGGGGCAGGGCTTCTTGTGCAACCAGGATTTATCTTTGCTTGAACCTAAGGTCGTAGAAACTGAGAAGGTATCGATTCGTGCCTTGCGAGATGATTTATAGCCTTCGGCCTGAACAGCTAAGTAGTTACACGAGTATGTCAAGGAATTTGTCCTTGTAATTGACAGGGTCAAAAACCTTTTGCTGGCGTGCAGAACTCTCTCATAACTGATTGGGCGTCTTGATTCAGTAGTGGAGCCGGAGTTGCACAATTTCTAGCACATCGTTCACAACGCGATACACCATGCGATGTTCATCTGTGATCCGCCGCGACCAAAACCCCGACAGCGCATGCTTCAATGGTTCTGGTTTGCCTATGCCGCGGAAGGGTTCGCGTTGTGTTTCGCGGATCAGCTTGTTGATCCGTTCCAGCAGGCGCTTGTCTTGCTTTTGCCAATGGAGATAGTCCTCCCATGCCTCGTCTGCGAAAACCAACTTCACTTGGCCAGCTTCCGCTCAATGCCTTTGCCTGCGTTCAGCTGCGCAACGGCCGAGAGAAGTCTCTTGGCGTTGGCGGGCGTTCGTAAAAGATAGGCGGTTTCTTCAAGCGCCTTGTAGTCTTCGAGCGAAAGCATGACAACGGACTGTTCGCCGTTGCGGGTAATAATCAAAGCTTCGTGGTCGTTGCAAACCCGATCCATGGCGCTGGCGAGGTTTGCACGAACGGTGGTGTAGGTAATCGCATCCATGGCGTGCTCCCAGTGTGTACGCGTTACTGTACAGCACGATGTATAAAATGTCCAGCATCACCAGGACCCCAACTCATCATTCCACCAGACGGTTCGCAATAAGGCCGCAAAAGGAAAGGGAAACGGGGTCAGGTCTCAATACTGTTAGTTTAATTAACTTTCTGTCGTACTCCCCCATCACACCGATGGAGGACGACATGGCCAGAACCAAAGCATGCTTGGGTCGCGGGGCGCGACTGACGGACTATTTGAGTATCAGTTTATTGGCGCGCGTGTACCCGGCGTCCCTGATCGGCAAACTGTTGGATGCGCACCACTGCAACAGTCGTCGCGAGCGCCGCTTTCCGGCCACGGCTGTTGCGTATTACTGCATGGCCTTGAGCCTATACCCCGAAGCCGCCTGCGCCGACGTGTTTGATGCCGTCGCCCAAGGACTGGCGTGGCGGAACCGGGGAATGGTACCGCCGCGCATCAAATCCTCATCGATTAGCGTCGCGCGGTCCCGCTTTGTCGTGGCCGGTCTTCAAGCGCCTCCAGGAGATGGCGTGCCTCCCCTTGGCCGATGCGCGCACCTGCCCACAGGCCTTCTACTGCGGGTTGAGACTGATGGCGATCGATGGCAGCAATATTGAGGTTCCCGACGAGGCCGACAACGTCAAAGTCTTTGGTTATCCCGGCAGCCGCACGGGTGTGACCGGGTATCCGCAGGCACAATGTGCGGTACTGGTGGAGTGCGCCACGCATGCCATCATCGCCGCCAATATGGGCGCGTATCGTGATGCGGAATGGACCGTGTGCCACCCTCTGCTGGCAAGCCTGAACCAGACGATGCTCTGCTTGGCCGACCGTGGCTTTAAATGGGTACGAGCACTGGTGTCGTGCCAAAGCCACCGAGCACAGTTGCTGTGGCGATACGCGTCAAACCGGCAACTGCCTGTGCAGCGGATGCTCGCTGATGGTTCGTTCTTGAGCGTCCTCCAGCCCAGCAGAGGGCCACGGCGCAAAGACACACAGGCTGCGGTCACGGTGCGTGTGATCGAGTACACGCTACCCGACGCCGAGGGCACCCAGGGCCGGTATCGGCTCTTGACCACACTGCTTGACGAACACCACGCCCCCGCCTTGGAGTTGGCGGCGCAGTACCATGAGCGCTGGGAGGGTGAGAGCGTGTTTGATGAACTCAAGACTCACTTGCATCAGCGCCGTCGGGTACTCCGCAGCAAGACCCCTGATCTGGTGCGGCAGGAGTTCTATGGCTGGGTGCTCACCCACTACGCGGTGCGGTGGCTCATGCACACGGCGGCCCCGAACATCACCTGCCGCCACGCACGTGATCCTTCGTGGCCCACGTATAGCTGCTGCGCCGAGCCCAGCCACAGTCAGCGGCTTTCCCTCCCAGCGCACCCGCGCCTGCGTAAGCGGTGGTTCAAAGACGTATTGGCTCATGCCGCCGCACTGTGGTGTGTCAGCAATCGTGGCAAATCGAACCCCCGGATGGTCAAGCGCCGAAACACGCCCTATGCCAGCCACAATCGAACCGTGCCGCGCAATCAGCATCAGGTGTTCCGTCCCGCGCTTGTCCCACCGCTCCCGCTGTCAAAACGGAAATGGTATTCGCAAGCCAAGAACCAGTTACACTAACAGTATTGAGACCTAACCCCTGATCTTCGAGAGTGCCTTCGATCATCCATGAGAATGAGCACCAGTCGGTGTGAAGAGAATTCCCTCACTGCTGTATGCCACGGCCTACAGCGATGAAACCCTTGTGCAATCAATATTTTACAACGCTTCGATCCCAAGTGTGTACTCGTTCCCGTTCATCGAGATCTGTCTTCTGAGGGCGAAGGAAGGGCCGCACATCAAAAAATCCCCTAACATATTATAGTCATTTGCTTTCTTCCTCCTTCGGTACGGCGATTGCTATCCCATCTCGTAAGCTTAGCCATAATGTAAGGTACGCCAAGAGAACCGCAAGTGGTTGAGTCCATCTATGTGCGTCAATTCCTGGACGATGGCGCGATAGTCTTGACTCAAACCGGTGTTATAGAGCGTTGGGGTTAAGTGTTCAGTCCCACCACACGTTCTTTGATTCATCCGAATGACATTGAATCCCGCGCGGTAGGCCTTTGCTGCGATGCCGTGCATGTAGCGAGACTCACTGGAGCCTTCAAGCCCATGCAGGAGCACCAGGTTTTGGCACGCGATTCTGGCCGGCTGCCAGTGGCAGAAGCCGAGTAGTTGGGTACGCGGTTCTGTGGTAAAGAGGCGCGATTCTGTGGGTACTCCGGCAAGAACTTCTCCCCGAGGCCAAAAGCCTGGGCCAATGGTCATGAGATGCGGGTTGCGGAACCAGGTTGCCGGTGTGAACGCTCGCCCATTTGCTGACATGGAGAGCAGCAAAAGAACGCTGATGGCTCTGCAGCATGAATCTCCAGGATACGACAAATAGGAATGGGAGTGCCTACTCACATTTTTTACTGGCAGTGGCCATAGACCGTGCCGAGAAGTGAGAGGCAGGCGAGACAAGGTTCGATCCGAAACCAGACGTTCAGAACACATAACTTAGTATATAGAACCATCACGCCTCGTCAATTACTCTCGACTAGGGATTCTCCCAGTGTGGGAAAAATGAAGTAACTGTAAAATGACTTACCCGCAGGCTAGTAACCCGGTGTCGAGTGCTACGATGAGACTACTTAAGATTCAACGCGAGCTTAGGATGCCGGCCATACGATATAATAGTTATCTATCCAGTCCTTCACAAACAGATCCTCCTCTTTTGCGTGCTACCCCCGATTCGCGTCCACTGGTTTCATAACCTTTTCGATAAGAAACGATGCGCTGCTGATGTTTGCGCAGCTCGGATCGTGCCAATTCGCGTCCTGTGAATATATTGAGTGAAAGGACTTATTGCTATGTCGAATACAGCAATGCAAGTCGAACACATTTCAAAGCAGTATGAGATTGCCCCTCGAGATCAGCGGAATTTGAAGGAAGTGACGGAAGGCTTCCTGCGCGGCCTGTTTCGAAAGCAACGCCTCACCTCCACGCGATTGACCGAAACTTTTCACGCTCTGCAAGACATCACGTTTGAGATCAGCAAGGGGGAAGTGGTTGGCCTGATAGGTCGAAACGGCTCGGGCAAAAGCACCCTACTTAAAATCCTCTCTCGCATTACCAAGCCGGATTCCGGTCGAGCCCGTATCTATGGTCGCCTAGCCTCATTACTCGAAATAGGCGTCGGCTTTCATCCTGAGTTAACCGGACGCGAAAACATTTACCTGAGCGGATCGATCATTGGGATGCAAAAGGCAGAAGTGAAAAGAAAGCTGGACGAAATCATTGATTTTTCAGGGTGCGAACGATTCATCGATACCCCGATAAAGCGGTATTCAAGCGGGATGGGAGTCCGACTCGGTTTTGCCGTGGCTGCCCACCTCGAAGCAGACATACTGCTTGTAGACGAAGTCTTAGCTGTCGGCGACTTGGAATTTCAGAAGAAATGTTTGAACAAGATGCAGGATATTGGAAAGGAGGGGCGAACAGTCCTCTTCGTATCCCACAACATGGCGGCGATAACCCGCTTATGTCCGCGCGCCATTCTTTTAGATACAGGAAAAGTTATAGCGGATGGCTCTTCGGCAGACATCGTGTCTAACTATATGAATGTCGGCACCAGAACGAAGGCTGCCTGTGAGTGGACGGACATATCACAAGCCCCTGGCGGAGAAGTCGTTCGTCTGATGGCAGTACACGTCAGGGATGAGGACGGGGAGATAGCCGAAACGGTGGATATTCGCAAGCCATGTCACATTGAAATGGAGTATGAGGTGCTGCAGCCTGGCGCCGTCTCGATTCCGAACTATAATATTCACAATGAAGAAGGAATATTGATATTTGGTTCCCTCGATCTCCACCCGGAATGGCGACGACGTCCCCGACCTGCCGGCCGCTGGGTGAGCACCGTAAGTATTCCCGGAAATTTCTTGGCGGAGGGACACTTTTTTGTCACCGCGAGTCTCGCCACGATGCATCCCTGGGTCATGCAATTTTGCGAACGTGATGCTGTGTCGTTCCAGGTCGTTGATAGTATGGACGGTGATTCAGCACGGGGCGATTATGGGGGAACCTTTGAAGGGGTCGTGCGCCCACTGTTACAGTGGCGCACGACACGAAGAGACACCGAACCAGTGAGTATGTCTTTTCGTCATCGTCACCCTCAGGGTGTGCGTGGATAAGCAAGGAGGATACAGCAATCTTGGAGCATCGATATGCGTGAATTGAGCCGGTAATGCCTGGGGCACCCTACTGGGTGCTGCTGTTTTTATATTGGCGCAGAGTGGAAGCTCTCAGGGCCTCCGGGAAATCGCTATGGATATACCAACACTTCATTCGGAAAAAGCGACTCAATTTTATTCAGCGCATGCTGGAGGCTTTGAGGATCGCCGCAGCCGGCTCCTTTGTTGAGAAGAAACAAAGGGATCAGACACCTTAACGCTTCCCTCGCACCTGCTCGAAAATGGAGGAGATGCCCCCGGGGCCGTTGAGTAACTTCACGTTTCGGAGGCGATGAATCAACTGCGTGGTGGGGAGTGACTTCCTGATCCGACCACGCTGTCTCGCGGCCCCGTCTCGATTCGGCATACGATAGACCTAGGGTGGGGAGACGCGCTAAAATTGCCGCATTAGATTTGAGTGGAGACCAAATCATGAACACACAACTCTTACAGCAAGCACGTGTGCTAGACATCGACGAGCAAATTGAGCTGGTTGAGGCCATCTGGGACGGCATCGTGAGTCGCGGTGCCGTGCCACCATTGACAGAAGCGCAGAAAACAGAACTTGACCGCCGCCTCGCAGATCATCTGGCGAACCCTCACGATGTGATTCCCTGGAGTGAGGTGAAAGCTGCTGCCCTTGCCAAAATTAGGCAATGAGCCTACCCATCACTTTTCATCGTGCCGCCAGTGCAGAGTTCATAGAAGCCAGTGCATGGTAAGAAGGCAAGCGACTTGGCCTTGCGCGTGAGTGCATGGCTGAAATTGACCGTGGCGTATCGCTGGCATCTGAACACCCTCTCCAGTTTACCGTTGTTCGCACGAACATTCGGCGTGTCGTCGCCAATCGTTTCCCATACAGCGTGTATTTTCGTGCGGAGAAGCCTCGCATTGTTGTCTTGGCGGTATTCCAGGGCAACAGAGATCCCGCCATTTGGCAGGTTAGGGTCTACCTCTGGAGGAGAGACCACCGGGGACGTTGCTTGAGCTGACACTTCGGAGGCGATGAATGAAATAGCGGGGTAGTGATTGATTTCATGATCCCACCACGCTGTTTCGCGGCCCCCGTCTCGTCCGACAACCTGTGCGCGCCCTGCGCTGAATGGCGAGACCAGCGCGCCGCGTCCTCGCTGATTTGCGGAGACGGTAGACCGTTAGATAAAATCTGGCTATAATATGGCCAGAATGCGGTTCGATATCATTCTGGCGCCAGAGGCGGTGGATGACCTGAGGTCACTGCCGGCGAATATCCGTTCTGAACTTCGCGACGGGATGGAAACCTACCTGCGTCACGAGCCTCAAAGAGTGAGTAAGAGCCGAATCAAGCGGTTACGAGGCCTGGCAAAACCTCAGTATCGATTGCGTGTTGGAGATATTCGCGTCTTTTATGACATTTGTGATCAATGCGTTGAGGTGCTTGCCGTAGTAGGCAAGCCCTACACCGAGCGATGGTTACGGCAACACGGAGTTCCGAAATGAAAACGGTCCCCCTGTCTGAAATTAAAGATGACCTGTCACGCTTTCTTCGGGAAGCAGAAAAGGAAGATATTGTCGTGACGCGCCATGGGAAGCCGGCCGGGTTGCTCGTTGGTTTTGCTTCCGAGGACGATTGGCTTGATTATCGCTTGGAGAATGATCCCGGGTTTCTGGAGCGGATTTCGGCGGCTCGGGAAAGCCTGCGCTCCGGCAAGGGGAAAAAACTGGAAGATATAGAAGGTCTAACTCCACGCTCCAGCCGACGCTCGCGGGGCTGAGCGTCGCCGTTAGGTCACAGATGTCTGCATCGAGCTCACCGGATCGCTCATCACTAGTGGTTCCATGCGCCCTTGGGTGCCTGCTTCACCGTTGCAGCGCAGTTTTCTGGCGGATGGTCCCATTGCTCCGTTCATTGTCGAGCTGATGTTTTGGTCGTGTTTTCCGTACGCAATTGCAGCGCTATTGCCGGACTTAAGAATCATGAGCGAAAGAGATGGGGTCATGGCTTGACTGTGCGTCGCATCATTGATGCGTCATGGCGCACCGGGGGGGGCGGGTGAGAACGGCTGCGCTGCGCGAGCAAGGAGACAACCGGGCCAGCAGTCTGTGCACGCGTTGTGTGCGTACAGGACGTATTTGGTTCGTGAGTCTGAGATAACAAGAACAGATTATGCGGGATGCTCAAAAAGTCCAGACTTCTCACCCGCCCAACCCTGGCGCGCCGAGACGCGCCTTGTCCCAAGCAAGGCCGCAGCCGATGGAAGCACCGGAGGCGTAGCCTCTGGGCTACGTTGAGGATGCTGTCGAGGTGAGAACGACGCTGGCGGGCTTTTTCAGCATCCCGCTAAGCGCATCCTTTACTCGTGCCGCAACACCGCCAACGGTCGTTGACCAAGTATCCGGTAGGTGCCGGCAAACCCGACGATCAACGTCAGCAACATCGTAAGAAGAAGGCCGGTGCCAAGTACCTGTGGGTGTAGGCTCCAGGGTAGGTCGAACACATACCTCACCAGGGCCCATGCCAAGATAGTCCCGAGGGTTAATCCAATGAACCCCGCGACGGCGCCCAGCAGGACATACTCCATGGCAAAGGCTCGTGCAATCAGACCTCGGGTCGCGCCGAGCGCTTTCAGAATGACCGATTCGTAGAGACGCCGGTACCGGGTCGATGCAAGCGCCGCTGCCATGACCAGTCCGCCGGCCACCACGCAAAATAACGCCACGGCCCTGATGGCCAGAGAGAGGCGATCGAGCACACGCGCAAACCCGTCGAGCACGTCGCCGATGTGGATCGCGCTGATGTTCGGAAAGGAGGCGACGACCGCCTGTTGCAACGGCACCTCTTGATCTGCCGAGGCCCGCACCGTGGCGACATAGGTAAAGGGCGCCCCTTCAATCGAGCCTGGAGACAGGATCATGTAGAAATTGGTCGAGAAGTTTCCCCACTCGACTTTGCGGATACTGCTCACCTCTGCCGACACCGTGGCCCCCTGAATATCGAACTCCACGATCGAACCGATGGTAAGGCCTAAGTGCAAGGCCGCGTCCTCTTCCACTGATACTTGAGGCGTCGAGAAGACCTGCCCTGGCTTCCACCATTCCCCCTTGATCAAGGTATTGTCTTTCGGCAGCCGATCCAGGAAGGTCAGCACATACTCGCGGGTGAAATACCATTGCTTTCCTCGCGCTTCTTTTGCCTCCGTCCGTTTGTCGTCCTTCTCCACCCCTTCATCTACCTTGACGACCTGTCCATTGATCGCATGGAGACGCGAACGCACCAGCGGCATGAGCTCCGGCCGCGCGTGGCCGGCCTGTCGATCGACCAGCGACACGAACTCCTTGGCTTGATCGAGCTGGATATCGATAAAGAAAAAGGTCGGAGCATCCGCAGGCCGATTCTCCTGGATCTGGTGGAGCAACGCCTGTTCCACCAGCGACACCGTCACAATCGCCATGACGCCGATGCCGATGGCGACCATGATCCCGGTCGCTTGGCTTCCAGGCCGCACGACATTGCCCAGCGCGTAGCGAAGGCTCAGGATGCGAGGCCTCGGCATCCAGGCCAGCCCTCGCACAAACAGTTGCGCACAAACAAAGAGGACTGTGATGGCGAGTGCCATCGCCCCGATAAAGAGCAGGCCGATCGACCAGGAACCGGCTTGCCACACAGACAAGGCGCAGAGTCCGAGAACGATGCCTCCGGCCGTGCCGACATTCCATGGGTCGGTCAGTCCCTGTTTCACCCACCATCGCGACTGAGACGCTCCCTGTTCGACCGTCGCCTGTTCCGCATCGCGCCGAAAGATCGCTCCTGGATGTACCTCTCGAATCTTCAAGAGGGGCCACAGGGTAAACAGCAGTGTCGACAACAGACCCAGCGTTGCCCCTTTGAGCAAGGGCCAGACCGAGGCCCACGACAATTCCAAGGACAGGCCCAACTGATCGAGGATGTCGGACACAAACAGCGCAGCCATGAGGGGAGGCAACCCTCGTTGAAGCGCTATCCCGAACAAGATCCCAGCCAGGCTCCCAATACATCCCAAAAAGATCGCTTGCACCACATAGGTCCAGATCACCGTGGCTGAATCGGCACCGACCGCTTTTAAGATTGCAATGGTCCGCAACTTGTCCCGCAAGAACGCGTGAATCGAGGTCCCGACCCCCAGTCCACCGATGAACAGCGCTGTGAGGCCGATCAACCCGAGATAGCGGGAGAGTTGTTCGAGAAATTGCCTCAACTGCGACTGGGATGTGCGATAGCTGGATACGCGCGCAGAATCTGCCTCCAGCCGATCTCGCAGTTCGGAGCGTAACGGTTCCAGCTGCGTATCGGATCGTATCTTTATGAGATACCGTTCCCGCACCCGGCTTCCTGGCTTAATCAGCTCCGCCGCTCGCAATCCTTCCTGCGCAATCATCACCCGTGGACCTAGGGTGAAGGCATTGGCCATTCGATCCGGCTCGGTCCGCACGATGCCGGTGATCAGAAACATCGCTTGGCCGATCTTCAACCGATCCCCGATCGAGAGGCCCATCCGAATCAGCAGCGACTCCTGCACGACTGCGCCAAAACAGGAATGGCCGCCGCAACGCTGTTCGTCCGGATGGAGCAGGGTATCGAGCGATTGCGGCGGCTCAAGTCTGATGGTCCCGTACAGGGGATAGACGGACTCCACCGCTTTCAGCTCAATGATCTGGGTCGACTGGGTCTCAACGGGTCCAACCGTTCCGCGCGCAGCCATCGCAACCAGCTCGCTCACATGGGTGAAGAGCATGTCACGCTCGCTCAGCGAGTTCAGCACCGCCTGTCCCGAAAGACTCAGGGGGCGAGTCAGGCGAATTTCGAGATCCCCGCCCAACAGTCCCCGCGCTTCTTTCGTGACGGCCTGTTCCATATTCGCGCCAAACAGCGACACTCCGACTAAGGCCCCGACGCCGATTGCGATACAGGCGAAGAAATAGAGAAAGTGCCGCCAGGCTCCCCTGGTTTCACGCCAGGCCATTTTCAGGATGAAGCGAATCACCGGGATGACTCTTCAACCCGTAGGACTAAGTCGGTGAGGGTATCGGATTCGATGCGACCGTCGCGCAAGGCAATCACACGCTCCATGGTGGAGGCGATGGAGCGATCATGCGTGACGAGGACTAAGGTGGTGCCGTAGTCGCGATGGAGAGCATGGAGCAGTTGCATCATGTGTTCGCCCGTGGCTGAATCCAGGTTACCGGTCGGCTCATCAGCCAACAGAATCGGCGGGTGACAGGCAAAGGCTCTGGCCACCGCCACCCGCTGCTGCTCGCCTCCAGACAGTTGGACAGGATAATGATGCAGCCGTTCCCCCAGGCCGACGGTATTCAACAGATCCGTCGCGCGATCCTGCGCCTTGCGCATCCCTGCCAGCTCCAGCGGCACCAGAACGTTTTCCAGCGCCGTAAGGGTGGGAATGAGATGAAAGGATTGAAAAATGTAGCCGATATGATCGCGACGAAACCGCGCCAGGGCACTCTCGCGCATGGTCGAGATCTCCACGCCGTTCAACGTGATGGTGCCGGAGGTTGGCCGATCAAGCCCCGCGATGAGGCCCAGCAAGGTGGACTTCCCGCTTCCGGAGGGGCCGACGATGGCCACGCGCTGCTTATCGGGAATCTCAAGCGTGACGTCGTCGAGGATCGTAATCTGATGGCCGCCGCCGGCCAAGCGCATCGTCAGATGAGAGAGAGAAATCATGTTGTCGGTATAGCTCCCACAGTATCGTCCACGTCGAGGCTATATTATACTGGATGATGATGCGCCGCTCATGGATTCTCACCAAACTATTTTGCTATCCCTGCCTCTCCCTGCTCCTCCTCTGTACGTATGACCGAGGCAGTGCGCCCGCCGCTGAATCCCCCTCGTCGATCTCTCCGAGCGAGGGTGTGGGATCACTGCCGGGGATGAAGACAACGGCGCCACCGAACCGACAGAAGAGGCCCGTCTCTGGCGAACGTCCGAGCATCGTCGCCTTCGGAGACAGCCTGACATCCGGCTTGGGCGTGGCGTCGGATCATTCGTATCCCGCCCATCTGCAGCGGGCACTGGACGCTGCGGGGTATGCCTATCGGGTCGTGAACGCGGGAGTCAGCGGCGATACGACAGCCGGGGGAGTCCGAAGAGTCTCCTGGGTACTGAAGAACAAACCGGCGATCGTCATTCTGGAACTCGGGGCTAACGACGGGCTCCGCGGCCTCAGCTTGCAGGAGACGAAATCCAACCTCGAACGGATTATTCAACAATTCCACCAGGCCTCGGTCACCGTGGTGTTGGCGGGGATGAAATTGCCCCCCAATTATGGACAAGACTATATCGGAGGGTTTGAGGCGATCTACCAGGCCGTGGCAAAGCAATATGGCCTGACGCTGATTCCATTTTTTCTCGATGGGGTGGCAGTGTCTACCACGCTCAACCAGGCCGACGGCATTCATCCGACCGGAGAAGGCTATCGCATCATTGTCGAGAAGCTCTTCCCGACGCTTGAGCCGCTGCTGGAGCGAAAACGGTGAGAGTGCTCTACCCCGCCTTCTTCGTGAAGCGAGCGAGACTTGCGAGAAAAGCGGGACGGGGGAGACGGACACAGTTCAAGGTCCGACGTCCATAATTTTCTGAACGTCGAACTTCGTGTCGCGCTACTTCTTCTTGGCCTTCGGCTTCTGCGCTGCTTGCTCGGCATGAGCCAGCGATTCCTCCGCATGCTTTAGCGATTCTTTGGCATGCTCGAGCGCTTCCTTCGCGTGGGCATCAGTGCTTCCTTTTATGGCCTCTTCCAGATGCGTGATGGCTTCTTTCTCGTGTGCGATGCCCTCCTTGGCATGCTTGATGACTTCCTTGACATGCCCATTTTCGCCCGCGAATGCAGCGCTTGACAGGCCTCCTGCGAGAAGACCGCACACCGCGACTGCGACAACAATGGCTTTCACTTGGCTCATAACTCCTCCTGTGTGATGGGAAACTCGTATCCAGGGCCGAGCATACAGCAACGGTAGACTTCTGTTAACAGCTTGAGTTCTAACTCCAAGTGCAACACTACCGGCCCTGATGGGCTAAGGTGTTGCCATGCCAAAACGATGCTACACACACTTGAGTGCTGAAGAGCGTGAGACCTTGAGTCTGGGCCTGGCCCACGGCCACTCGCTGCGGATGATGGCGAGGGCGTTAGGCCGCGCCCCCAGTACCGTGAGCCGCGAGTCGGCTCGCAACCGCACGCGAGGCCACCCCTATCGCGC
>Ga0163146_10000568_pt1 | contig 52420 bp, 51 predicted proteins | sample OliLakLV19MP7G1_FD_148648 | JGI IMG/M metagenome (GOLD analysis project Ga0163146, IMG submission 148648) | Freshwater microbial mat bacterial communities from Lake Vanda, McMurdo Dry Valleys, Antarctica - Oligotrophic Lake LV.19.MP7.G1 | ecosystem: Environmental > Aquatic > Freshwater > Lake >... | reverse complement strand
GAGGCATCCGAACCCACCGGGCGGGGCGCTGGGTTGGACGCTCCTGAAAGTCTGGCCGAGCTGGTGCTCGGCGGTCCAAGGTCGCGGTGTGTCGCTTCGCAACGAAGGCACGATCGGACTCGTTGACCGAGGCATCCGAACCCACCGGGCGGGGCGCTGGGTTGGACGCTCCTGAAAGTCTGGCCGAGCTGGTGCTCGGCGGTCCAAGGTCGCGGTGTGTCGCTTCGCAACGAAGGCACGATCGGACTCGTTGACGGAGGCATCCGAACCCACCGGGCGGGGCGCTGGGTTGGACGCTCCTGAAAGTCTGGCCGAGCTGGTGCTCGGCGGTCCAAGGTCGCGGTGCGGCGCTTGTCGTGGCTCCCTCACTGGCCTGCTGCCTGCCCTCCCACCGAGGGCGATTGCATTCTCGATGAACATCTTGGCCATGGCGACGCCGGGAGTGGTTGGGTGCTCGAACTCTGGCTGATTCGAGTCCGAGGATCGGTCGAGTCGGGCCGGATCTGGCGGGCAGGATGCCCGCGCACCCATTGGAGGCTGCGGTGGCCCGGCTGACCCGGCCCCCGGCCCTCCTTCCCTTCCCCCGCCCGGCTCGCTACACTCGCCGCTTCGAAATCACCGTCCGCCGTAGGTCGTCCGCACGGGAGAGCCGCTACTGGTTCTTCTCATCGGGCGGCCCGGACCGGGGCCGCCGTGTGGCGGAGCAGCCGGGCCGAGGGGGACGCAACGCGGGAGTCGCAATGGTTGTTCTTCGTCTGAAGCGAATGGGTCGCGCCCATGCGCCGTTTTATCGTCTTGGGGCCATGGACAAGCGGTCGCCGCGCGATGGACGCGTGATCGAGCAGCTTGGCTGGTTCAGCCCGATTGCCGAAGAAGGCAAGCAGCACAATCTCAAGGTCGATCGCATCCGCTACTGGCTCAGCGTCGGCGCCCAGCCGAGCGAGACGGTCGGAAACCTTCTGAAGAAGGTCGGCGTCGATCCCAAGCCCGGCACCAAGGTCGTGACTGACCCGGTGGCCCCGCCGGCCTGAGGCGATGCTCGGTCGATTGCGCGGTCGTCCAGATGACGAGTCAGATGACACTTCCGTCGACGACCCGCGCCGCTCGACCTCGCTCGCTTGAGCCGGACCGGCACGTTCGTCGGGCCTCTCACTCGTGACGCTGCGGATCGACATCCTCACCCTGTTTCCGGAGATGTTTCCGCCGGTCCTGGGTGCGAGCATCCTCGGTCGAGCCGAGAAGAGCGGCGTGGTGGAGTTCGCCCTCCACAACATCCGCCAACACGCCGACAACCGTCACCGCAAGGTCGATGATCGACCCTTCGGCGGCGGGCCTGGAATGGTCCTGATGTGCCAGCCTCTGTACGACGCGGTTGTCGCGGCGGAAGCGCTGGATGAACGCAAGGCGACCCGGATCCTGCTGACGCCTCAAGGTGAACGCCTTGAACAGAAACGCGTCGAGGAACTCGCCACACACCCGCGATTGCTCTTGATCGCGGGGCATTATGAAGGCGTCGATGAACGGGCCATCGACGAGTTGGCGCCACTTGAGCTCAGCGTGGGCGACTACGTGCTCAGCGGTGGCGAACTTGCGGCAATGGTTCTGGCGGACGCGGTCGTCCGTCTGTTGCCGGGAGCGTTGGGACACGAGCACTCCGCCGCGCAGGATTCCTTCGCGGCGCGGGAGTTCGAAACCCCCGGCCCGAAGAAGGGCCAGAAGGCCCCGACGAACGGGACCGGGGGGAGTCAGACGGATGGTCCAGCGTCCCGGCTGCTGGACTGCCCGCATTACACGCGGCCTCGCGAGTGGCGAGGTCGAGAGGTGCCGGAGGTGCTGTTGAACGGCGATCACGCGGCCATCGAGGCGTGGCGCCGGGAACGAATGCTGGAGCGGACGCGCACTCGCCGTCCCGATCTCCTTGGACCGAGCGACCCCTGACGATTCCCAGCGATCGATCAAGTCGCAGAACTCAACGAGGCCCCGAAGCCGGGCCTGTCGAGGAAAGCACGGCGCACCGCATGCGGTGGCCGAGAGACAGGATGGATGCAACCATGGCAATCCCCAAGAACCTCCAGAAGATCGTCGAAGGCGTCGTCGCCAAGCAGCTCAAGTCCGGCGCGGATCTCCCCGATCTCCAGATCGGCGACACCCTCGACGTGCACTGCCGCATCATCGAAGGCGAGAAGGAGCGGGTGCAGATCTTCCAAGGCGTGCTGATCGCCTTCAAGGGTCGCGGCGTGAACCGCTCGATCACCATTCGGCGCATCGTCGCCAATGAAGGTGTCGAGCGAATCTTCCCGCTGCACTCGCCGCGCATCGCCAAGATCGAACTGATCCGCCGCAGCGACGCCCGTCGCGCCAAGCTCTTCTATCTGCGCAACCGCGTCGGCAAGAGCCGTCGCCTGCGCGATCAGCGCCGCGGCCTCGGCCGCGAAGAGGGTGCGGCGGCGGCAGCAGCAGAGACTGCCGCGAGCTGAGCGGTGTTGATGAGCGCTCCGTAGCGGCTTCGCCGTACACTCGCTCTGGTGGGGGGCAACCGTCATGCGAGCTCCGTGATGCATGTGAACTGAAGTTGCTCTCGAATGAACCGCGGGGGCCGGACTCACCCCCGGCCCCTCATTCCTCATTCCTCATTCCTGATCCCTTCCCTCCCCCTCCCCCTCCCCAATGCGCGTCCGACTCGCCAAGTCGTTCTCCTTCGAGGCCGCGCACTGGCTGCCCACCTTTCCCGATGGCCACAAGTGCCGAAGGCTCCACGGCCATTCGTTTCACGTGGACGTCTTCGTCGAGGGTGACGTTGCCCCCGAACGGGGCTTTCTCATTGATTACGGCGACATCAAGGCGGCCATCGCGCCGGTCGAGAAGGCCCTCGATCACTGCTGCCTGAACGAGATCGAGGGACTCGAGAACCCCACCGCCGAAATGATCGCGAAGTGGATCTTCGATCGACTGCGCCCGACGCTGCCGCTCTTGAGCGAGGTCGTGGTGCATGAGACGTGTACGAGCAGGTGTGAGTACCGAGGTGAGTGAGGGAAGAAGGACCAGTGAGGGAAGAAGAACCAGTGAGGGAAGAGGGACCAGGAATGAGGAATGAGGAGCGCGGGATGCGGGCGGCACGGGTGATGGGGATTGAGGTTGGGCGGGCGTTCCTTGAGGCGAGTGGAGTGAAGATGCCCTCGGGAGCGTTTGGGTCGTCGTGCGAGTCGTTGATCCTGCGGCATGGCGCGGCGGATGAGGTGCTGGGGTGCCGAGTTTCGGGGAACCCGCTGGCGGAGGCGCGGGATGGCGCTGCGACCACGCAGGGATGGGAGTTTGATCCGGAGCTGCCGGGGTCGAGGCTGATCTCGTGGTCAGGGACCTTTGCCGAGGAGTTCGACGGGGTCGATCCGCGAAACTGGATGGCCCCTGGGAAGACTGCGCTCGATGCCTTCTGCGCGCGGGTCCGCCCGGCGCTCGAACGACATGAGTGGACGGTGTGCTTTCAACCACACGCCCGGCATGTGCTGAGCGACGCGCGGTCGTGTCGGGACTTCCTGGCTCGGCACGCTGGGCAGCCGTTCGAGTTGGCGCTCTCGCCGGCGTCGATGCTCGAGGCGTCGATGCTCGACCGCGCGGAGGAACATCTGGAGCGGTTGATCTCGACGCTTGGGCCACTGGCGAGTGTGGTGATGCTGGAGGATGTGCGCGCGAGTGGCGCGGGACTCGAGCGCGTGCCGCTTGGGGAGGGAGTGCTGCCGCTTGGGGTGATGCGGGAGTTGGTGGTGGAGCACGTGTCGGCTTCGGTGCCAGTGGTGCTTCGGGCGGAGAGCTTCGCGCAGCAGGTGGAGGCGGTTGGGTTGGGGGAGTGAGTGGGGTCGGCTGCGCCGACGGGGCGCGAACGTGGTCGGCTCCGCCGACGGGGCGCGGCGGCGGCGCCGCCGCTTATGCGGTGTGCCGCGCGCGGCACCTGTTTGAGGCCGGAAATGCCGCCGCCTGGGACCTCCGTGCCACTCAACCTCCTGCGCCCGACGCACCAGAGCGCGAGCGAGAGTCATTGATATGCCCCTTCGCGTGGCACGCGAAGTTCTGGCCGAGCTGGAGCTCGGCGGTCCGAGGGGGGCGATGTGACGCTCGGGGACCAACGCACGGCTGGCAAGCCAGCCGTGGCATCCAATCATGGCGCGACGTGCGCGGACGAGGCGCCGAGTGCTCGCGGCTACCCTGCGCACGCACTCATTCGTGCAACCCACTGCTGCCTTCCTGCAAGGCCGCGCAGCGGCCGGTCTGCCCCCCCTCGGTCTCATGAATTCCCCGCTCCTCTTTCCCGCGTCTGCGACCGCCTCACGCTGCTGGTGGTGCGGGGTCGATCCGCAGTACGTCGAGTACCACGACACCGAGTGGGGCGTGCCCAGTCATGACAATCGGTATCTCTTCGAGAAGATCGTCCTGGAGGGGTTTCAGGCGGGACTGAGCTGGCTGACGATCCTGCGCAAGCGGCAGCGCTTTCGCGAAGTGTTCGCGAACTTCGAAGTCGATCGACTGGCCAAGTTCGGGCCGCGGGAGGTGGAGCGGTTGGTGCTCGACGCCGGGATCGTGCGGCACCGCGGCAAGATCGAGTCGGCGATCAACAACGCCAAGCGCTGTCGGGAGCTGGTTGCGGAGCGCGGGTCGCTCGAGGCCTTCCTGTGGTCGTTCGCGCCGGCGGAGCCCCCGCCGCTGATCCGCAGCCAGGCCGAAATTCGCCCGGAATCGCCTGAGTCGAAGGCCCTGAGCAAGGAGCTTCGCCGCCGCGGTTGGAGCTTCGTGGGTCCGACAACCATGTACGCGATGATGCAGGCGGTGGGGATCGTCAACGACCACGTCGAGGGGTGCGCCTGGCGAGCCAGGGCGGGCACGCGGCGCCGCTGAGGCGAGCTCGGGGACGAAAGGCTGAACGCCACTCTCACATCACCGCCGTTGCATCAGGGGACAAGGCGTGGATAGCATCTGCTCCGCCGGACCCGCCCGAATGGCGAGCCGGCGAGGCTTCTTTTTCTTCGTCTGTTGATCGGTTCAGCGACGTTCGTCGAGGAGTACCGCGACATGGAGGTTGGCGTATCGATGGCAGGTGGCGGGCACGGAGGCGATCTCACCATCGGGGCCGGGCTTGATGCCAAGGTCCTGGTCCTCAACCGCATGTACACCGCGATCCGCGTGGTGGACGGGCGCCGCGCGTTCACCATGCTGGTGAAGGAGATCGCCGAGGTCGTGGCCGTCGAGGACGGCCAGTATGTCAACTACGACTTCTCGAGCTGGGCCGATGTCGCCGCGTTCCAGCATCAGTACGAGATCGAGCACCACGACTGGGTGCGCACTTCGCGGCTGGTGATTGCGGTGCCGAAGATCATCCGCGTGCTCGGATACGACCGCTTCCCGCGCGAGCACGTCAAGCTCAACCGACGCAACATCTACGCTCGCGACGGCAACCGCTGTCAGTACTGCGGATTCCGCTTCTCGACCAAGGAGCTGACCCTCGACCACATCGTCCCCCGCGTGCAGGGCGGCGAGAACTCGTGGACCAACCTGGTCTGCGCCTGCGTGAAGTGCAACGCCCGCAAGGGTGGCCGCACTCCCGATCAGGCCGGCATCAAGCTGATGCGCAAGCCCGTGAAGCCCAAGCGCAACCCCGCCATCACCATCCGCCTCGGCTCGCCCAAGTACCAGAGCTGGAAGGCGTTCCTGGATGAGGCGTACTGGACGGTGGAGCTCAAGTAAGGCCGGGCGCTGCGCGGCCTCGCAGGGAGCAGGGAGCAGGGAGCAGGACAGATTGCAGTGGGTTGCACCTCTGAACGCGTGCGCGGTGTTCCCGAGCGTTGCGCCGAGCTGCTCCGCGCACGCACCACATCGTGCAACCCATTGCTGCCCCCTGCCTCCTGCAAGGCCGCGCAGCGGCCGGTCTCCCGGCTCGCAACGCGAGCCCTCTCACTTTTCCTGCGGTGCTGGGCCACTTGACTGCGATCGGCGGGCGCTCACCACTCGGATGTCGTCGACGATGTAGTAGCACTGGGGGTCGAGCTCGCGGGCCATGCCGACGACTTCGGTGGCGGTGCGCCGCTCGGTCTCGATGAAGAGCATCTGCACCGGACCGTCACGGCCTTCACCTTGGAAGAGCGTGACACCGAGCTCCTCTTCACGCAGCTTGGTGGCCATCGCGCCGCCATCGCGGGTGAAGATGCGGACGACCTGATGGCCGTAGGCGAAGTACTGCTCCAGCGTGATCCCGATGAAGTTCCCGGTGGCGAACCCGAAGGCGTAGGCGATCGGATACCAGAGGTTCTGGTTGACGGTGGTGATCACCTTGCTGACCACCAGCACCCAGATCAATACCTCGGCAAAGCCCAACGCCCACGCCATCCAGCGCCGCCCATGAATCACCGCCGCCGTGCGCACCGTGCCCAACGACACGTCCGCCACACGCGCCAGGATGATGATGAGGCAGTTGAGGAGGATGGAGGTGGTCATGGGGGTTTGGGAGGGGGTGTCCTGGACTTCATGAGAGGACGGACCGGCCGCTAGCGCGGCCTTGCAGGGAGCAGGGAGCAGGGAGCAGGGAGCAGCAATGGGTTGCACGATTGGATGCGTGCGCGGGGTGACGGAGTGTTACGTCTCGCTACCCCGCGCGCATCCAATCGTGCAACCCCCTGCCATCTCTCCTGCCCCCTGCAAGGCCGCGCAGCGGCCGGTCTGCTTCGGCTGACGCCGCTCCCGCGGCTTCAGGGGAACAACGCCTCCAGCAACTCCACCACTCCCTTGCCCTGGGTGGCGATCGTCTCGATGATCCTGCGGCCGCCGGCGATGTCGAGGAGTTCGCGCACCAGCTTGGCTTCGCCGGCGTGGTCGGCCTTGTTGACGACGAAGAGGTCGGCGATCTCGAGGATGCCGGCCTTGTCCATCTGCACCGAGTCGCCCATGCCCGGCACCACCACCACTGCGGTGCGGTCGACGAACTTGCGGATGGCCACGTCGTTCTGTCCGGCGCCGACGGTCTCGACGATGAGCTTGTCGTACCCGGCGGCGCCGATCACGCCGATGATGTCGGGAAGCGTCGCGTAGTCCTCGCCGACGATGGCCAGAGAGCGGTAGAAGACGTTCTCGTCGACGGCGTTGAAGTCGACGCGAAGTCGATCGCCAAGCAGCGCCCCCCCGGTGATCGGGCTCATCGGATCGAAGGCGACGACCGCGACACGCGAGCCGCGGCGCACGGCTTCGCCGAGCATCGAGGCCACCAGCGTCGACTTGCCCGCTCCCGGCGAGCCGGTGATGCCGACGACCTGGGCCGGACGGCGCAGGGAGATGTTCGAGGGCGTCCTGCCGGCATGGGCCAGCGAGATGTGCCGAGCGAGCTGGGCCGTGGTGTGGGCCGACTTCAGCGGCGCGTAGGGAGTCACCGAGTCGCGCACGCTGCCGACGATCTCTTCGAGACCAGCGCCGGTGTGATAGATGCGGCGCACGCCCGAATCGAGCAGCGTCTGCACGTCTTCCTGAGGAATGATGCCGCCGACGTTCACGATCATGTCGGGGCGGCCGACCAGCGTGCACTGCTCGAGAAGACGCGGCACCAGCACCAGGTGCGAGTTGCTCATCATCGAACAGGCGATGCAGTCGGCGTCTTCGTCGCGCGCCGAGATCGCCAGACTCCGCGGGGTCTGCCAGAGGCCGGAGTAGATCACGTGGATGCCGCTGTCGCGCATGATGCGGGCGATCAGCTTGACGCCACGGTCATGACCGTCGAGGCCCATCTTGCCCAGCAGCACCCGCGGTCGATGCGGGAGATCGGCGCAGCGATCCTTTTTCTCGAGGGCAGTGGTGGGATCGGTTGTTGGGACGGGCATGGCGGGAGGATGGGCTCGATCGAGGTCGAAACGGGGACGAAAGCGGCGAGTGTAGCGGGTGGTGCGGCGCCGATTGGAGTCGTCGGATCTGAACCCCGGAGTACAGCCCGTCGGGTGCCACGCAACGCCGTGAACGAATCACGGCCCCAGCGGCCCCGAGCCTGGAACTCGCCGAGCTGGGGCTCGGCGAGACGCTGGTTGCCGCAACATCCGTGCACGTCGACCATGCTCGCCAGACTTTCGTCACGCCGCGTTGCAGGAGGTATGGAGCACGGAGGTCACGTCCTTCCTGCGCACGACGGGAAGGACCTCGTCCATAAAGATCCGTTTCACTTCGGTCTTCGCTCACGTGGGCGAATCGCCGCTCTTCACGGCGACCCGCGTCGCCGTACGCCGAGCTGGGGCTCGGCGGCGCTGCGGGCGTGATTCGTTCACGGCGTTGCGTGCCCCGCCTTCGGATGCCTACGGCCGCCGCAGCGCTTCGCCGGCCTGCTCGACGGCCCGGTCCATCTGCTCGGCGACTCTCGCGTAGTCGATCCAAAGCGGGTCATCGACGCGGTACTTCTCGATGAGTTCTCGCGAGCTCTCCGGCTGAAGTTCGGGCCGCAGCGGAATGTTGTGCGAATCGCTCTCGAGCAGGAGCTGTTCGACCCGCGGCGAAAGCAGGAACGCGATCAGCTTCGCCGCGGTCTCCGCGTTCGAACCGTCGGCGACCCGGGCGACGGTGTTCGGAATCAGAAGCGTGCCGGCGCGGCGCTCGTGGGCATCCGGGTCGAAACGCAGATAGACGATCCCGAGCTTTGCACCTCTGGCCATCGCCACCCAGACGTCGTCGGTGTCGGTCAAGCCCGCGTCGGCTTCGCCCGAGACGACCGCGTCGACCACGCCCGCGTTGCCGGTGGTGAGCGATCGAACGTCGTTCTCCGCGAGCCCTTCGAGAAACGCTTCGTAATAGCCCGGCATGAACTCGCTGTTCCAGAAGGCCCGCATCGCCCCGAAGTGTCCGCGAGTGGTGCCGAAGCGCGGGTCGGCCATCACCAGCCTTCCCTTCCACCATGAGCGGGTGAGATCAGTGAGCGCGGCGGGAACTTCATCCTGGGCCACGCGGTCGGGGGCATACACGAGAACCCGAGCCCGCGCCGCAAAGCCGAACCAGCGGAACGTGGGGTCACGAAACGCCGCGGGCCACTCGTCGGTCTCCGGCGAGCGATGCTCGGCCAGCACGCCCTCGTCGGCGAGCTGCACGGTCATGAAGACTTCCGACGACCAGAAGACATCGGCGCGCGGGCGGCTTCGCTCGGCGCGAAGCGTCGCTGCGAGTCCGGTGGTCTTGGTCGCCTCGGTGTCGAACTTCGCAACCACGCGGATGCCGTGGGCCCGTTCGAACTCCGCGAGGATCGGTCGAGCGACCTGCTCGTCAGCGGAGACGTAGACCACGACCGAGGGTCGCTGATCGCATCCGGCTGTGGCGAGGAGGTTGAGACACAGCGCAAGCCATGCCAGACCTGCCGGACCTGCCAGACCTGCCAGACCTGCCAGACCTGCCAGACCTGCCAGACCTGCCAGACATGCCGGCCATGCCGGCGTGCTGGCGCGGACCCCCGCGCGGTGGCCTGGCGTCACTTGCCAGTCGCTCCGCCAGAGGGCGCAGCGGCGCCGTTCGCAGCGGGAGCAGCGGGCCGTGCCAGAGCATCCTCGTACTGCTTCTTCGCTCGACTGAAGTAGCGCTTCTGCACTGGAACCAAGGCCGGCGGAACGCGCTCTTCGGCGATTGCGTCATCGCCCTCGCCAACGCCCTGGGCAACGAGCTTCTCGAGCTTGGCGCGGGACTCGCCCACCACCTGCTGACCCTTGACGAGCTGCCGGGCGATGATGTCGCCTCCGGCCACCTGCACCTTGTCGCGCTGGGCCTTGCGACCGGTCGGGGTCTTGGCAATCGGGGCGTTTCCGCCAGCGCCGACGCCGCGGTTTCCCATGCCCGGTCCGTTTCCGGCACCGGACTGTCCGCCCGTGCACTGGCCGAGCTTCGACCACATGTCGCTCTTGCTCATGCCCTCGCCCATCGACTGCGCCTGTCCCTGACACTGGCCCATGCTGGCCTGGGCCTGCTGGAGCATCTGCTGCGCCGCTTCGGAATCGGAGAGCATCTGCGAAAGGGCCTGCGCCGCAGCCTGTGATCCTTGCTGGCCCTGCTGACCGGGTTGGCCCTGCTGACCCTGCTGGCCACCCTGCTGCTGGCCACCCTGCTGTCCACCCTGCTGTCCGCCCTGCATGGACTGGGCCATCTGCTGGGCGGCCTTGCCCATCTGCTGCGCCTGCTGGGCGGCCTTCTGCTGCGCCTGGGCCATCTGCTGAAGCTGCTGCTTCTGCTGTTCGTTCAGATTCTGACTCTGCTCAATCGCCTGCTGCATCGCCTCCGGGTTGTTGGCGAGCTGCGGATCAAGCCCCGCAGCCTTCAGCGCATCCTTGAGGGCTTCCTGGTCCTTGGCCAGAGCCTCGAGCTGCGTGCCGAGAGCCTCCATCTGCTCGGCGAGCTGGGCCTTGGCCTCAGCCGAAAGCTGGCCGCTCTCGATCTTCTCGAGGAGGTCCTTCAGTGCTTCGTTGGCCCGCGCGAAGTCACCCGACTTCATCGCTTCGGCGAGTTCCTTCGCGGGACCGTCCTCGGGCGTCTCGAGTCCGCTGAGCGAATCGCGCAGGGCCTTCTCCTGCAGGGCCACTTCGCCTTGGGTGAGTTCCTGAAGCCTCTGATTGACTTCGGTGGCCTTGCGAATCGCGGCTCGCTTGAAGTCCTCGGCCGTGCGCAGGGTCTCGCCGTCGAGCTTCATCTCCTTGAGCTCCGCCAGCACATCCGCGAGTTCCTTGGACAGAAGCGGATCCTCCTCGATCTGTTCAGCGATGGCCCTCATCGAATCGATGGCCATCTGCCTGGCCGACTCGACCTCTTCGGTCGGGGCCTCGCGGGCGAAGAGCGTACTCTCGGGGAGAAAGAGCGACCCACCGGCCAGCAGACCAAGCGCCGGGGCGATCCACCACGTCGCCGGGGCGGCGAGGGGAAAGCGCCGACGAAGTCGGCGGGGCAGCTCGGGGTCGGCCGCCGCACGCACGCCGTCGTCCACGGCCGCGAGGGCGAATCCATCCTGTCGACCGGCGCAGCACAGCGCCGTCGAGAGGCGCTCGTCGAGGGCCAGTCGGCCGTCGACATCGATTGCGGTCTCGAGCTCATCGCGGCGGGCGAGTCGCACGGCAACCACACCGCCGAGCGCAGCGGCAACGACGAGGGCCGGAGCGACCCAGGTCCAGGAGACCGTGAACTCGGGAATCAGGCGGGTTGCGAGGGCCAGGAGGAGGGCAATCGCAGCCATCGCAATCGCAGCGACATGAGCGCCGCGGAGGAAGTCGTTGATGGCCAGCCGCCGACGCGCGAGACCAAGAAGGTGATGGATCTTCTGCATGAGTTCGCTCCCTTGGGAACCGCAGCGGTCGTACCCGACCTGCGAGGCAGGCCGGAGCACTGACCGGACATCGGACCGGGGCGTGTACCGCCGCATGGGCTGGGGCACGGAGGCAGCCGGAGTGGACAACGCAGGTAGCATAGAACTCGTTGCCCTCTCCAAGGATCAGACATGCCTGAATCCCGTCCGCTCTTCTCGCTCATCCGTGTTCTCGGCTTGGTGGCCGCGCTCTTTGGGCCGGTCATGCCGGTCATGCCGGTCATGCCGGTCATGCCGGTGATGGCGGCCATGCCTGCCATGCCTGCCATGCCGCAGAGCGAGTCCGAAGCCCGGGGGGAGACCCAGGCACTTCGGACGCAGGTCAATGATCTCACGCTCGAACTCGCCGCGGCCCGCGCCCGCATCGCCGAGCTCGAACGGATGGTGAGTGATCTCGAGGCCCGACTCGCCGCAGGCGGGTCGATTGCCATCGGTACCGGGGCAGTCGCGCCGCCCGCGCCGCCGGAGGTCACCATCGACGAGTCGTTCCCAACCGCCAGCCCGCGCACCCTTCTGGCGGCGCTCCGCGCCGACTATGTGGAGGCGCTCGGCGAGGTCGGCGGCTGGTCCACCGCAAAGCAGCGCACGCTCTACTTCAAGGCCCTCGAGAAGTGGGTCGCCCAGACCAATCGCCGATATCGGGCGCCGATTGAATGGCAGATCCGACTCGATCGAATCATCTCAATCGGCGATCGCGAGGCGCTCCTTCGCGGAACCGCCATCGACCCGGGCAACGGCATCGAGCTGGGCCCCCCGTTCGAGTTGGTCATGTCCAGCGCCCTGCTCCGCCGGCTCGAGATGAACAGGAAGATCGCCGAAGGCGAGGAGTTCATGCTGCGCGGAACGCTCACGCCGAAGCTGCTCCTGAACCATCGACGCGAAACGATCGGGGCCTTCGACTCTCCGCCCTTCATCGGGGCCTTCTCCGAGTTCGGGTTCGGGGTGCAGGCCACCAGCCTGGCGCGGGTTCCGATGGCCGAGCCTCCGACACCCACTGGAACGCCCTGACCTGCCCGAAGGGCACCGTGCGCGATGGATCCTGACGATCATGTCTGCCTCTGCTTCCGCGTGAGCTTGCGGAAGATCGTGCACTTCATGAATCGCACCCAGCCGACGGTGCCCTCGCAGCTCTCGGAGTGCCTGAGCGCGGGGACCGGTTGTCGCTGGTGCGTCCCGTTCCTGACCAGGCTCCACGACTCGTGGGCAGCCGGCGAGACTCCGGATCTTCCGGTGTCGCCCGAGGAGTACGCCAGGCGGCGAGCGTTCTACAGGGCCACGGGCGAACGACCGCAGGAGTGACGGAGGCGCGGGTGCCGCGGCCTTCGCGAGCGGTGCCGACCAGCTCACGCCAACTGCTCGATCATCCGCTCGATGTAGCGCCAGGCGTTGAGGAGGGTGCGAATGTCGGTGGCGTGGGAAGCTGCGTCGACGGTGTCGCCGGCCGCGATCAATCGCTCGAAGCACGCGGCAACCTGGGCTCGATAGTCGCGGCGACGAGTGTCGGCCCAGGCTTCGACTTCGGTGCGCCGCGCGGGGTCGCGGCTCCCGAGGGCGTCCTCCATCCACTCGCGAATCTCCAGCACTTCGATGAGGAAACCGTCGGGGAGCGAGCGGTCGGCCTCCGGAGGCGCGCCGCCGAGTGCTGCGAGAAGTGCATTCGCGCGGCGCTCGTCGTCGAGGAGGAGATCGCGGGCCTCGTTCAACTCGGCCAGCACACGCTCGGCTTCGGCTCGGGCCAGTGGCTCGGCCAGCCGATCGGGATGCGCGACCGCCGTCCGCCTGAGGTGTGCGGTGCGCACCGCGGTCGGATCAAGGTCGAATCGCTTCGGGAACCCGAGCGCACCGAAGGGGTCGATCACGGCCTGCCGCCGCGGCGCCGCGACTCCGCGCGGGGACGGTCCTTGGGAGTCGTCGCGCTCGCAGCGCTCTCGGCGAAGGCCACGATCGAGGTCAAGCCCCAGATCGGCGCGAAGCGGAACCGCTCGGCGCGACCGATTCGAAATCCGGCGGCGGCGACTGCGGCGGCGAGTTCGTCGCGCCCCCAGGTGCGTCGCCGCTGTCGTCGCACGATGCTGAGCACCGCAAGCAGCAGTTGCATCGACCAGTAGTCGCGGCACCAATCCACCAGCACCAGTCGACCGCCCGCCCGCAGCACGCGGCGAAACTCGGCCAGCGCCACAATCGGCTCCTGCACCAGGTGGAATGCGTTGGTGCAGACCAGCGTGTCGACGGCACCATCGGCAAGCGGAAGACTCTCGGCGCTGCCCACCAGCCACGCCGTCGAAGGCTCGCGCTCCGAGACCTCGGCGCGGGGCAATCGCTCGGCGGCGCGCTCCAGCATCTCCGGACTCAGATCCACCCCGACCACCGGCGTCATCGGCCAGCGCTCGCGCACCTTCGCCGCGAACAGACCGGTCCCGCAGGCGACGTCCAGAAGCCGACCGGGGGGAACGTCGTCGAACCCCGCCAGGGCCCGAGCCAGGGTGGTTTCGCTGTAGCCGGCAAAGAGCCGGTCGTACCTCGGCGCATACCAGGCGTACAGCCGCTGCAACTGCTGGTAGTGAGCCTCGCGCGGCGGCCGACCCGGGTGCACGACGGCGTCGCCCGAACTCGCCCGACGCGTGGGCTTGGTCCGAGGGATCGCGTCGTTCTCGAGGGTCTTCATGGTGGCTGGTCGGGGCGATGCTCGCGACTCGCTCGATACTCGGAGTCGGGCGTGACGAATCGACGGCATGCTACCGTCGCATGCTCCGCAGTCACTGCGAAACCCTCTGGCCTTCGCCCAACTCGACCATGACTTCGATCTCCGTGCTGACGATGGCCTGCGCTCTCGGTGCCGGCCAGTTCGTCACCCCGACAGACCCTCGGGCAGAAATCCCAATTCACCCCACGCTCCAGATGATCCAGCCCCCACCGGCCGCAAAGGTGCGGTCCGCAACGGATGCCGCCGCACTCCTGGCGACTCTTCTGGCCGACCATGAAGAATGGCAGCGACGCGAGTATCCGCAGCGTGCGCTCGAGCGCGGCGACGATCGCTTCGCGGCTCGACTGACCGATCACAGTCTCGCCGCGTACGAGAGGCGTCGCCTTGATGGCGCCCGATTTCTGGAGCGGGCACGAGCGATCGATGTCGCCGGGCTGAATGGGGAGGAACTGGAGGGCGACGAGCTGGACTCGCTCCGTCTCTTCATCCGCGTGATGGAGGAGGGTCGCGACGGGGAGCGCTTCCGCGCCTTCCTGATGCCCTTCGAGGGTCCGTGGGGACCGCACACTGCAATCAGTCAGCTCGCCGAGGGCGTTCGCTTCGACGACCGCGAGGCGTATCTCGACTATCTCACGCGGCTCGAGCAGGTGCCGACGATGATTGCCCAGTACATCGAACTGCTGCGGCTCGGCGTCGCGGAAGGACGCACGCCGCCGAGAGTCACGATCGAGGACATTCCCGGAGGCGTCGATCTTCTTCTCGAAGGTGGACTGGGAGGACTCGAGCGCCCGCTCGAGCGGATGCCCGCGTCGGTGAGCGCCGCGGATCGCGAGCTCATCACCAGCCGCTTCCACCGCGAGTCGATTCCCAAGGTGCGCGCCGGGCTCGAGGCATTCGGGCGCTTTCTCCGCGCCGAGTACGTCCCCGCCTGCCGCGAGTCGATTGCGGCCAGCGCCCTTCCCGAGGGCGCCGCGTTCTACGACCACTGCCTGAAGGTGCAGACCACCACCGATCTCTCGGCTCGCGAGATTCACGAGATCGGGCTTGGCGAAGTGGCCAGGCTGCGCCGCGAGATGCTCGCGACCATCCGCCAGAGCGACTTCCTGACACTGCGCCCCGCGGCCGCGACGTTCGACGATGCCGCGCTCTTCGCCGCGTTCATCGCCTATCTGCGGAGCGATCCCCGCTTCTATCACACCAGCGAAGCGGAGCTGGTCCGCGAGTATCGGGACATCTGCAAGCGCGTCGACGGCTGGTTGCCGAGTTACTTCCGCGTGCTCCCGCGATTGCCGTACGGGGTGAAGCCGATGGCCCGCTTCATGGCCCCGACGCAGACCACCGCCTACTACCAGCCCGGCGACTTCCGAAGCGGCGAGCCGGGCTGGTACGTCGTCAACACCTATCGCCTCGACATGCGCCCGCGCTACGAGATGATCGCCCTGTCGCTGCACGAGGCGGTGCCGGGACACCATCTGCAGATCGCGTTGGCCAGGGAACTCGAGCATCTGCCGGAGTTCCGCCGCTCGATGCAGATCAACGCCTACGTCGAGGGATGGGCGCTTTATGCGGAACGGCTGGGGGTGGAAGCCGGGATGTACGCCGATCCCTACGACGACTTCGGACGCCTGCTCTTCGAGATGTGGCGGGCCTGCCGACTGGTCATCGACACCGGCATCCACGCCTTCGGCTGGACCCGCGATCAGGCCATCGCCTTCCTGAGAGACAACACCGCGCTCAGCGAGCTCAACGTCCAGACCGAGATCGACCGCTACATCGGCTGGCCCGGCCAGGCCTGCGGCTACAAGCTCGGCGAGCTCCGCCTGACCGCCCTGCGGGGCGAGGCTGAAGCACGGCTTGGCGCCGCGTTTGATGTGCGCGAATTTCACGAAGTCGTTCTCGGGGGCGGAGCCCTGCCGCTGGATGTTCTCGAGGCCCGAATCCAGTCGTGGATTGCCCGGCGGGGTGGCTGACGATCCCTCGGGTTGCGGTTACGCTTGCACGACCTGTGGGTCCGATTCAGGACCGCGCGGGCTGCACGCAGGGCTGTCGGGGGCCGAGGAGGACCTGAAGTTGTTCGTCTTCGTCACATCGACCCCACCGCCTCAAAGCGACTTCCAACTGTTCGGCGGCACCCGAGCCACGCGACCGTCCTCACCGGAACGCGGCCTCCTCGCCGACCGCAACCGCCCCACTCTGCACCATGACTCACACCGCGAAGCACGTCGCCGACAAGAGGTCTTCCGGAATGGCCTCTGAGCGCGGGAAGCCCACGCAGCCGTCTCATGACCCCGAAAGCCGCGGGGATTTCTCCAACGACTGTCGGGCTGCGGCGAGCGCCCTCAAGACCGCCCTCCTCGAGCTCTATGCCGCAGTCGGCGCCGATGGCACGCGCCCTCAGGAAGTGTCGCGGCGCTTCTCGCTCGACAAGAATCTGACGTGGAAGATCGCCAAGCTGCTGCAGAGCGAGGATGCCCTCGAGGCGGCGCCCTTCATCCCCGGATCGGAGGGGCTCGACATTCTCTTTCGAGCGATGCGACCGATTGCCCCAACCGGGATCCTCGTCCGAGTCGAGGACGCGGCGCGGGAGTTCGCCCGCATGGTCGAGCTGCACGCCGGCGATCGACCCACCTTCGAACTGCTGCTCGACAGCACCACCCGAGTCCGCAACTTTGAGATCTCGCGCAAGCTCGCGTTCCGTGGCAACAGTGGCGTGTGGGGTCTGCAGGCGCGAGTGCGGCTCACCGCCCACTTCCTCGCCCCCAGTCCGAGCCTGCCGGATCGCCTTGATTTCGGACTGGTCGCGGGATTGGTCGGCCTTCGTCGGTTGCGGGCCGTGGCGGACTGGCCGCTCTTCCGCTTCGTGAGCTACAACGACGATGGCTCGCTGCGCAAGGACATCGGCGGTCGCCAGCCGATCGAGGATTCTCCAGAGGGCTCGTGGCTCATGCCCTCCTTCTGCTCGCCGCCCAATCCACCTCTGGTCGCGTCGGAACACGACAACGCGGTGACCTATCGGCTCGGCGACGGACCGGTCGGCCGAACCGGCGAGATCTCCTGCTTCTTCGGCCTGTTCGAGGCGGGCGTCGCCTCCCGCTACGCCACTCCCGAGGACCAGTTCGGCGAGATCTCTTCGGTGATCACCCTGCCAATCGAAACGCTGCTCTTCGATCTCTTCGTGCATCGCTCGCTGGTCGAGGCCCACGATCCGGAGGTGTGCGTCTTCGGTCGCCCTTCGGGATCGCTCACACCCGACCCGGCCGACCGCGGCACGCAGCGCCTCCCGATCACCGAGACCCTCCAGGACGTGACCGGAACCCCGCCGCAGGTCGCCACTCCGCTGATTCCCAGCTACGACGAGATCATCGCTCGGACCTTCCAGCGGGCCCGTTGGGATCCGCTCGACTTCGTCGCCCGGCGACTGGTGCTCTCGTACCCGCCGATGCCTTCGACGGTGGTCCTGCGGCATCGCCTGCCCGAGCGCCCGCGCTCGTGAGGCCGCGAGGGCCCGAGGTCATGCAGGCACCCAGCCCGTTCAATCAGTCAATTCAACCAGTCCATCCAACCAGTCCATCCAACCAGTCCATTCAACCAGTCCATTCAACCAGTCATGATCCCTCGGGTGAAATCGGTCGAGGCTCCGGGCTTCGCGGCCCGCGGCGGATCGCCACCGCAATCAGGGTGATGTCCGCGGGGTTGATTCCCGCGAGCCGTCCGGCCTGCCCCAGGGTCGCCGGTCGAAAGCGGCCAAGCACATCGACTGCTTCGCGGCGCAGCCCGGTGATGGTGGTGGGATCGAGCCACTCCGGAAGGCGCATGCGCTCGGATTCGGCGTGTCTGCGGATCTCGGCGTTGGCCCGTCCGAGGTAGCCCTCGTAACGCACATCGTTCATGACCCGCTCGATCAGCGCATTCGACGCCGATCGGCCGGCACTCGCGGCGCGTGTCGCGGCGCGAGATCGTTCTTGATCGCCCGGCGGTTCCATGCCCAACCAGCCGCGGACCTCGGAGGGAGTCGTCTCCGGACGACGGATCAGCTCCGAGACGGACTTGCCACCGATACGCATTGCGCCCACCGCTTCGTGCAGAGCCTGGTGGGCCTCCTGCTCCGCTTCGAAGCGCTTCCAGCGCTCGTCGTCGATGAGTCCGAGGCTCCGCCCCAGCGGTGTCAGCCGTCCGTCGGCGTTGTCGGCGCGGAGAAGCAGGCGATGCTCGGCGCGACTCGTGAACATCCGGTACGGCTCGCGCGGGGTCTTGGTGACCAGGTCGTCCATCATCACCCCGAGATAGGCGATGTCGCGACCGAGGCGGACCATCTCGCGACCCAGCACCGATTGGGCGGCGTTGAGGCCCGCCACCAGTCCCTGCCCCGCCGCTTCCTCGTAGCCGCTGGTGCCGTTGATCTGCCCGGCGAGGAAAAGCCCGCCAATCGACTTCGTCTCGCAGGTCGCGTCGATCTGGTGCGGCCAGACCATGTCGTACTCGACCGCGTAGCCGTAGCGGAGGATCTCGGCCCGGGCGCAGCCGTTCATGCCCCGGACGATCGCATCCTGCACGTCCCCCGGCAGCGAGGTCGAGATTCCGTTGCAGTAGATCTCGTCGGTGTGCAACGACTCGGGCTCGAGAAAGACGTGGTGTTCGGTGCGATCGGCGAAGCGCACCACCTTGTCCTCGATCGAGGGGCAGTAGCGCGGACCGCACTCGGCATCGATCTGGCCGCTGTACATCGGGGCCCGATGGATGTTGGCGCGGATCGCGTCGTGAATTGCCGCGGTGGTCTGGGTGAGGCGGCAGTCGATCTGCGGCAGCCGCGGAAACGCCGACGAGCCGAGCAGCGTCGCGCTCGAGAACGGCACCGGCGGCGAATCGCCGAACTGCGGCTCGAGCGCCTCCCACTCGAGCGACTGTCGCCGCAGCCGCGGTGGCGTTCCGGTCTTGAGTCGACCCAGCTCGAATCCGAGGCCGCGCAGCGCCGCGGAGATTCCAACGGCAGTGCCCTCGCCGACGCGTCCACCGGGCGTGGTGGCTTCGCCGGTGTGCATGAGGGCTCGCATGAAGGTGCCAGTCGTCAGGATCACGGCGTCGGCGCCGAGCCGGCGCAGCTCGCGGCCAGTGGCGTTGCCGGGCCCAGCCGGGTGAGGCCCGAAGACCGCACGGGCCACACCGACATTGCCGAGATTGTGTTCGACCGCGGCAGCGTCGAGCGTCCACCCGTCACCGCCGCGGATCACGATGCCGCGGATGCGCCGTCGCCCGTCGTCGCGTGTCTCGATCAACTCCTCGACCGTCCCGGCAATCACGTCGATGGTTCCACACTCGGCGAGCAGTCGCTGCACCTCGGCGGCGTAGGCGTATTTGTCGCACTGGGCTCGGGGCCCGCGCACCGCCGGACCTTTCGAGGCGTTCAGCATCTTGAAGAGGATGCCGCTGGCATCGGTCGCTTGACCCATGATGCCGCCGAGGGCATCGATCTCGCGGACCATCTGGCCCTTGGCGAGTCCGCCGATTGCGGGGTTGCAGGACATGGTGCCGATCCGCGCCGGGTCCATGGTGACAAGCGCCACCCGGGCCTTCGGATCATCAGTCCCACGCCCCGCAGCGAGCGATGCCGCCGCGGCGCGAGCGGCCTCCACGCCCGCGTGCCCGCCGCCGATCACCACGACCGCATAGTGGTCGCGCGGGGCTGCCGCCCGATCCGTCGGGGGCGATGTGCGAGTGGTCGTGTCGCTCATGGCTTCCGCTTTCGTCGTTTGGTCGAGCGACCTCGTCGACCGCGGTTGGCACCACCGCCCGCAGCACCGCCCGCGCCGCCGCCCGCGCCGCCGGGCCGAGCCGCCGGTGGTGACGCCAGTGCTGCCGCATCGGTGGCAGGAAGCCACTCCGACATGTCGAAGCGCTCGAGCTCCGCCGGATCGATTTCGGCCAGGGTGCGGACGCCTTCGAGTGCTCGCCCCTGGCGCGGCTGCGGCTTCGACTGCTCCCCCGAGGGTTGGTCGCGATTGGTCGACGTCTTCGTCGAGAGGGCCTTGCTCGGCGCCGCCCCATCGATGGAACGCAACCCATCGCCCTCGGCCAGTGCATTCAACTCCGGTCCCCGGGTGAAGTCGCTGGCGGAGTCGGATGCCGCAATGCCGCTCCCCGAGCTCTCAATTGACAGCCACGAGGCGTCGAGCCCGAACCGGCGGACCCACGAACTCACCTCTCGGCCCTTGAGCGGCAGCGCGGCGCGGGGCGACATCGGCCTGGGGGGCGAGGCCTCTCCCCGGGTTGCGGCCCTGCGGCGAGGGGTCGCGCCCGGGGGGCCGACATTTCGATTGATCGCATGCAGCCCGTCGTGGCCGAGCTGGGCCAGGAAATCCTCCGAACTCAGCCAGCGACAGCGGCGTCGCTGCGCCATCTTGCGAACCTGATGGTCGGAGGAGATCACCAGCAGCCGCCGCGGACCGCTCGAGGCCTCGATCATGCGACCGATCTGGGTGTCGGCATCGCCGGTATGGCCCACGTAATGGGTGACGATCCGGCCCCGAAGCGTCGGCCGGTTGGGCCCCGCAGCACCGTCGCAGACCAGCCAGACCGTCTCGGCCCGGTACCGGCTCACCTCGATCAGGTCGGCCAGGCCGAGAACGTCGACCCCCGCCAGAATCGGGGGCAGGACCCCGGTTACGTGGAGGACGTTGGAGGTGTCGATGAGAAGTGGCATGAAGCAATCCGGAGAGGGCACTTGCCAACGGCGGGTCGAGCCCTTCTAATGCTCGGCTCGGTTCACCCAACCCTAGAAGGTTCGCGCATGGCAATTCGACTCAAGGCACGCGGCGGCGAGACAGTGGAGCAGTTGCTTCGACGGTTCAAGAAGCTCTGCGAGAAGGAAGGCCTCATCAAGGAGGTCAAGCGCCGTCAGTATTACGAGAAGCCCTCCGAGCGTCGTCGGCGCGAAGTGCGCCGCGGCCCGCGTCGGCCACGTCTGGAGCTGTGATGACGGCCCCCGACCGCGGCGGCCGCGCCCGCTCCATTTCCCGAAAGCGCGACCCGCTGTGGGAGCGGGGTGCCTGACCCATGTCCCGCTCCCGCTCGAAGACTCCCCCAGCCGAAGTGAAGGCGTTCGCCGTCGAGGCGGCCCGGCTCCTGCACGACCGCAAGTGCGAGGACGTGATTCTCTATGACGTCCGTGGTCGCAGCCAGGTATGCGACTATGTGCTCCTCGCCAGCGGTACCAGCGACCGCCAGATGCGAAGCATTGCCCACGAGCTCGACGAGCTCGGCAAGACCATGAGCCATCCGGCCTTCCGCACCAGCGTGGACGACGTCGGAACCTGGATCGTGGTCGACTGCGTGGATGTCGTGATCCATCTGTTCGAACCCGAGCAGCGGCTCTACTACGACCTCGAGAGCCTCTGGACCGGGTCGCCCCGTGTCACCTGGCGGCGCACCCAGCCGGCCCCGACGCGCAGCGGTCGCGGGAGCTGATGTTCCTTGAGTACTCCGCAGCCCCCTCCGGGCGCACACTCGTTGCGGCGGGGCCGTCACGTGCGTCGCCCTCGCACGCGACGAGCAACGCGGATCCGTAAGATCCGCGTCCCGCGTCTGCCCCGCGCTCACGCGTCCCGCGCTCTCGTGTCCGGCGCTCTCGTGTCCGGCGCTTACGTGTCCGGCGCTTATGTGTGAGGATCTGCCATGCTTCGAGAGGCCCTCTTCGCCAAGATCCACCGGGTGCGGGTGACCGAGTGTCAGCCCGACTACATGGGCTCGATCACCATCGACCCCGATCTGCTCGACGCCGTGGGCATGCGGGTCAACGAGAAGGTGCTGGTCGCCGACTGCAACAACGCCCAGCGGTTCGAGACCTACATCTTCAAGGGTCGTCGTGGCAGCGGTGAGATCTGCGTCAACGGCGCTGCGGCCAACTGCACCGGCGTCGGACACATCGTCCTGGTGATGTCCTTCTGCCAGCTCACTGCCGAGGAAATGCGAACGCATCGACCGAAGGTCGCCCTGTGCACAGCCGACAACCGCGTGGCCCAGGTGATCGAATACGTCGCGGAGTGAGCCCCCGCGAGAGCGAGTGTCGGCCCGGAGGGCCGAACGGAGCGCTCCAAATGCCCACTCAGTCGCGTCGCCGACGACGCCCAGGCCCGATCAGCAGACCGGCGAGCAGCCCCGCCGCTCCCGGCGCCGGGACCGTCACCGCCACCAGCGCGGCAGTGACGAAGTTGTCGACGATGGCGCCGTCGGAATCGGTCCCGACTCGGACCATGTGAATGCCCTCGGCGGTCACCGTGAGGGTCGTGAGCATGCTCGCGGGAGTGATCGCCTCGGCTCGCCCGAGCAGGGTGCCGAAGACGTCGTAGGCCTCGACCCAGCCGGCGAGGGTGCCGACGTTGGTATCGAAGAAGAGCAGCGAAACCGAGTTGGTGGTCGCCGCAGTGTCGGTGTCGGGCACGACGAAGCGCATGTCCAGGGTGAGCTGTCCGACGGTCGAGCTGAGGATCAGGGCCGAGGGCGGGGTGCCGCCGGCTGCGAGGTACTGCTCGTAGGCGTCGGGCTGAATCAACTCCACGTTGCAGAGCGTGTAGGAGGTGTTCGCGACCATCCCGAACTTCCGCAGGGCGTCGGCCGCAAAGGTCGCCGTCGGCGAGTTGAAGATCGCCGCGTCGAAGGGCACATCATGCGGCGCGGCCGACGCGGTGCTGGTCAGGATTGTCAGGGCACATCCGATCAAGGACGCACGAATCGAAGCTGCAAACATGTCCTCGCTCCTCTCACTTCTCGAACAGGGAGGCGCACGGATCGCGCACCGGCTCTCCAGCCGATTCGCTCGAGTGTTTTCTTTCCGTCGTCGCGGCCGTTGGCGAATGCTCGTTCCCGGCGTCACCGCTGAATCAACTCAGTTCGGGGGGCTCGGGGCGATTCTCGTCCGACCGCTTCAACACTCTTCTCCGCAACCTCTTGCACATCTGGCACGACGCTCGCGCCAGCACGTACTTCTCCGAAGCTCCAAACGGCCGAGTTGCTCGCCTGACACGCGCAGGCCAGAAAAACGCCGAATTTCGGTGGCCATGATCGCCCAGCGTGACATTCTCGGCCGTGCGCTCCGTCCGCAAACCTGCGGGAATTGCCGAATCGGCCTGTGGGAAGGGTCACCGAGATCTCGAAATCGCCTCGCGCTGCGGTCGCGGATTCTGTTGCGTCTCTCCGGCAACTCGGCATGATCGTCTGAGCCGCCGCCCGGAATCTCGCGCTCAGCAGGGCTTCCGGGCATCAGCCCGCTCACGCGATGCGAACTCTCCAAGGTCAATCGGGATCGAACGGACGGCTTCCACGGTGGAGTCGCCCAACCCGAACTGCTCGAGTGTATTGATCCCGCGAACTGGTCTGACGGGCTGGTCTGACGGGCTGGTCTGACGCACTGGTCTGACGCACTCACACGGGACACTCCACACGATGCACGCCTCCCGAAGTCACACGACGCTTCCCTTCTCTCCAGTCGGTTCGGTCCGCCTGCTCGTCGCCGGGGTCCTGATGGCCGCCGCCGCGTCGACACTCGAGGCCCAGTCGCGCGTCAGCGGTTCCGCAGGGGCGCCCGCCGCCGGTGGTGCCCTACCCAGACAGTTGCCCGGTGGCGTACGCGGCAGTCTGAACCAGGCGACTGACGCGGCGGCCCCCGCGAGGCACCCCGACCTCCCCGTCGGACTCTCCGCCGGCCCCGATGTCTTCGGCGGCTATGCCTCGACGCACGTCATGGCCAGGCTGGTTGACGGCGTCGTCGCCGAGCGGGCCGCGTCGGGAGCGCTCCTGCTTCGCGACCGGGACGGCATTCCCTCCCCTGCCGCAATCGCCGTGCTCTCCAGGCACGGCGTCACCGCAATCGGCCCGGCCCTTCGCCGCGCCCCCGCCCAGGTCGAACTCGCCCGGGCTCTGGGGTTGGACCGGTTCGTCAAGCTCGAGCTCGCCCCCGGTCACGACGCTCCCGCGCTGGTGGCCGAGCTGCGAACGCTCGGTGGACTGGTCGAGATCGCCGAACTCGACGGCATCGGTGGCGTTGCCGGAGTTCCGAACGACCCGAACTTCGGCGTGCAGTACGCGATGCACAACACCGGTCAGGTCATTCAGGGCATGGTCGGAGTTGCCAATGCCGACGTGAACGGCCCGGAGGCGTGGGAGACGACCACTGGCGACGGCTCGCTTCTCATCGTCCTGCTCGACAGCGGACTGAACGAGCACAGCGAGATCGCGGGCCGAATCGTGCCGGGCTGGAACGTGCCTCAGGACAACGGCAACACCGTCGACGGATGCAACAGCCACGGCACCCACGTCGCGGGAATCGCCGGCGCGACTGGCAACAACGGCGTGGGCATCGCCGGCATGTGCTGGAACGTCGACTTCATGCCAATTGTGGTGGTCAATCCCTGCGGTGGACCGGAGTCCTACGTCGCCGCCGGTCTCACGCTCGCGGCCGACGCCGGAGCCGACATCATCAACATGAGCCTCCAGTACAACGGCGGCTCGACCCTGCTCTTCAACTCGGTGCAGTACGCGGCCGCCACCGGCGCCGTGCTCGTCGCCGCAACCGGAAACTTCAACACCGCCGTCGCCTATCCGGCGAAGTGGGATCAGACGATTGCAGTCGCCGCCACCAACAACCAGGACAAGCGCTGGTCGAGTTCCAATTTCGGCCCCGAGGTTGACGTCGCCGCCGGAGGACACAACGTCTACTCGCTGAGCGGGACTGCCTCATACACCTACAAGACCGGCACCTCGATGGCTGTGCCGGTGGTCTCGGGTCTGGCCGCGCTGCTGTGGACCGTCGCTCCCGACCTGACCGCCGCGGAGATCCGCACCGCCATCGAGGACTCGGCCAAGGACGTCGAGACCGCGGGCTTCGATCCACTCACCGGTCACGGGCGAGTCGATGCGGCCGCGGCGCTCCTCCTGGTCTCGCCACCGCCACTCCCCGGTGATCTCGACGCCAACGGCATCGTCGATGGCCAGGATCTCGGCCTCCTCCTGGCGGCGTGGGGCATCTGCATCGACTGCGGCGACGGCGTGCCCTGCCCGGCCGATCTTGATGGCTCCTGCACCGTCGACGGCGCCGACCTGGGACTGCTGCTCTCGCTCTGGAGCTGACGGCCGAGCGGGTGAACTCGCCGATGGGTCGTCGCCGCCAGCGAGACAAATCTGCACCGTTCGTCGTGCGCTCGGATTGCACTGCGCGGTTCGCGCGGTAGCCTCCCCGTCGTTCGGGTTGGTTCCACAATTCAAAGTCCGCGCCACGTCTTCACCCGCCTCCGCGGCGGGCGATGCCGACGGCGCGGCGTTTGATTCTCCATTCCGCGCAAGGAGGCGCGGTCCCATGCTCACTTCCCTTCGTCGTTCCGTCCCGCTCGCACTCTGGTCGGTGATCGGCTCCGGTGCCGGTCTCTTCCTGCTGGGCGTCTCGCTCGCTCTCGGCTTCGTGATCGCAGCCCAGAGCATCTCGCAGACCCTTCTCGAAATGCGGGCCACCAGCGCCATTCGAGTGAAGGGGTTCGCGGAAGCCCCGGTGGTCGCTGATGCGGCGCACTGGACCGCGACCGTCCGCGCTCGCGGCACCACCCTGCCCGAAGGCTTTGCCGCCCTCGAGAACGCCACGGCCCAGCTTCAGGCGTTCATCGTGAAGGCCGGCATTCCGCAGGTTGAACAGAGCGCTTCCCAGGTCGAGTTCCGCAAGCACTACAAGAGCGACAAGGCGGGCAACTCCACCGACGAGCTTCGGGAGTATTCGCTGTCGCAGACCGTGACCGTCCGCTCCGGCGACGTGCATCGAGTGCTCGAACTCAGTCGGACATCGACCGGCCTGATCAAGAAGGGAATCGAAGTCGAGTCGTCGGCGCCCTCCTTCACCGTGCGCAACGTCGACCCGATCAAGCTCAAGCTTCTCGCGGCCGCGACCGCCAATGGGCGCGAGCGGGCCACGACCCTCGCCCAGGGGAGCGGCGGCAACGTCGGGCGGCTGATCTCGGCGGCCCAAGGCGTCTTCCAGATCACCGGACGCGGCTCGACCGAGATCACCGATTACGGGGCGTACGACACCAGTTCGATCGAGAAGAGCGTCAAGGCGGTGGTCACGCTCGACTTCGAAGTCGCGCGGCAGTGAGCGAGGCGGGGAACGGAACGGAGCCTCGGTCCGTCAGTGAGCGCGTGGACTCACCGAAACTGGACCGAGGCCCCCCAACCCTATGAACAGTCGTGTGACTGCTCGGATGACGAATCACATCGTCGTCGTTGACGATCGCAAGCGTCCCTCCGAGTGCCTGTGCCGCGGCCTGTGACAGCGTCCAGTTGCTCGGAGCGAGCAGGTCGTAGTGATGGCAGTTCGCCGGATTGACGATCGGTCCGACCACAACTCCCGGCAGCGTCTCGCAGAGGTCCAGCACGCCATTGCCATCGACATCACCGCCTTGAAGCTGGCATGAATCCGGCTGGCCGTTGAGGGTGCAGTCCACTGCGCCGTTCTCGATAGCGCGGCGAGCGCCGAGTGCGCCAGCGCGGACGTACACAGCGTGGGAAGAACGAGTCGCATGGCGGATCTGTTCCTCGAGAGTGTGAGTGGATTCATCGCGTGGAGCACGCGCCCAGGAGGAGCCCCAGGTCGCGACCGTCGACGACGCCATCGCCATCGAGATCGGCATCCGAGCGTGCAGTTCCCCAGTCGGCGAGGAGAAGGTCGCGGTCGAGGGCGTCCACGCTTCCGCTGCCATCCAGATCTGGTGATCGCACCACAGGCGCGACGTACGACTCGAACGCCTGAGCGGTCGGAGCGAGGAGTCTTTTGCCGTGCGGCACTGACCCCGGGCCCGTCACCCCCCCGGCAACTCCAAACGCCGACACGGAAGCCACGGGCGAGTCCTTGAGGCGAAGCAACCTCGGCTCAGGGGCATCTGGGAAGCCTCGCTCGAGTGCGAAGAGCGAGGTGGCCGCGATTGCCGCGGCCGAAGCCGCCAGCAGCCGCCGGGAGCATCGAATTGTCTGAAGCATTCGGATCATGTGCGTATTCCTCGGGTACGGCAGTAGACGCGGACCGGCCCGGGCCGCCGTGCTGACGATCCTTGATCGCTTGTTCTCGCCGAGGTCCGCCTGGAAACCACGCCAGTCGTGACTTCCTGTGGTGGCCCCACCGATTCGACGTGCGATAATCCCGGCCGACCACGGAAGCACATTCCTGCGAATTCGCCTGAACGCTTCATGACGGCCCCGACACCACCTGCCGCTCTCTCCCCCGCTGCATGCCAACCCCTGATCCGGACACTCCCTTCACGTCCCTCTACGCCGAACTCCGTCGACTGGCGGGCGGGATCTTTCGGCATGAGCGCGAGGATCACACGCTCCAGACCACGGCCCTGGTCCACGAGGCGTATCTGCGGCTCGCGGGAAACCCGGTGCTCGATGGGGCGTCGCGGCCGTTCGTGTTCGCAGTAGCCTCGAAAGTCATCCGCGACGTGCTCGTCGACCACGCCCGTCGCGAGCAGCAGATCAAGCGCGGCGCGGGCTGGAGGAAGGTGACGCTGGTCGACGCCGACGCTCACGGCGCCCCTGAGCGATCAACCGATCTGCTCGATCTGCACGACAGCATGGAGGCGCTCGCCGTCGAGCATCCCCGACCATCACAGGTCGTCGAGATGCGCTATTTCGGGGGCATGGGCAACCACGAGATCGCCCAGGCCATCGGCGTCTCGTCGCGCACAGTGACCGAGGACTGGGCCTTCGCCAAGGAGTGGCTGAGGCGGCGATTGTCGGGAGGCGCCCCCCGGTGAGCCGTCACGCGACACGCGACGGGGCCGGTGACCGGGCCGGTGACCGGGCGGATGACCGGGCGAGTGACCGGGCGGATGACCGGGCGAGTGACGCGTCCCCTGCTCGCGTCGGGCGGTCCGAGGAGAGCGCCTTCCTCAGTCGGCCCTTTCTCGGCGAGGGCTTTCACGTGCGCGAAGCGCTCGATGACGCGGCGGCGCCGGTGGAGCGGCCGCTCCCGAAAGGGCTTCACGCCTACACCCTCGGCGAGGCCCTCGGCAGCGGCACCTTCGCGACCGTCTACGCCGCTGAACAACACACTCCCGTTCGCCGTCGAGTGGCCGTCAAGGTGCTGCATGCCGAACTCAATCAGCGCTCGGCCGCGCAGCGATTTCAACGCGAATGGCAGGCCCTGGCCGGGCTCGAGCATCCCGGGATTGCCCGCCTCTACGAGGCCGGGCTGACCGCCGACAATCGCCTCTACCTCGCGATGGAACTCGTCGATGGCGAACCGCTCGACACCGGCGCGGCTCGACAGAATCTCTCCCATGCCGAACGAGTTCGTCTGGTGCGAGACGCCTGCCGCGCGGTGCACCATGCGCACATCAAGGGAATCGTCCATCGCGATCTGAAGCCGGCGAACATCCTGCTTGCGGCAATCGATGAGGGGGGCGGGCGGGCCGCCCGCCCTTCGCACGACGATTCGACGCGCTCCCACGCCTTCGCCGTCAAGGTGATCGACTTCGGAATGGCCAAGGCCATCAGCACCCCGGTCGACGATTCGTCGCTCAGAACCGTGGCCGGCCAGCTTGTGGGCACGGTCCCGTACATGGCCCCCGAGCAGCTCGAGGGTCGTGTCGATGACGTCGATGTTCGCACCGATGTCTACGCCATGGGCGTGATCCTGTACGAGCTGATTGCGGCGCGACGACCGCACTCCTTCGCTGGAGTTGGACCGATCGAGGCGGCGCGGATGGTGAAGCAACAGCGGCCACCTGCGCTCCGCACGCTGGCGCCGTCGACCTCTCGCGATCTGGATCGAGTGGTGGCGATGGCCCTCTCGGTCGACCCCCAGGACCGCTACCAGTCGATGGCGGAGTTCGCGGCCGATCTGGATCGAGTGCTCGCAGACGTGCCGGTGATGGCCCGTCCCCCGACCGCCGTCGAGAGCTTCGCCCGATGGACGCGCCGCCATCCCGTACCGGCGTCGATGGCGGCGCTCCTCGTCTCATTCCTCGCGGTTTTGGTGGTGCTGGGCTGGTCGGTCGTGCGCGGTGCCGAACGCCAGGTCGAGACCGCGAGTCGCACGGTGCAGGGCTATCTGCGGGCCGTCGTCCGCATGGAGCAGGTCAGCGGCGCCATTGAGATCAGGCGCGATCTGCTGGAAGATGCGACACGGCTTTCGGAGGAGCTGCTGCGTGCCGCCCCCAACGACCTCGACACGCTCCGCACCCACGCGAGCGTGCTTGTCGCCCTCTCGTCACTCGAGCGCGAGACGTCCAGGACCGACTTGTCGATCGCCCGTGCACTGCGTGCGGAAGCACACGCAATCCGCGAGCGCGTGCTGGCTTCGGGGCAGGCGACTTCGGACGACCGACGGGCCCATGCCATGGTGCTGATCCTGCGCGGTGACATCGACAAGGAGGAGGGCCGGATCGCCGAGGCGAAGTCGTTCTACGAAGCGGCCATGGCTGCCCATCGAGAGCTGGTGCGTCTCGACCCAGGCGATCTTCCGGCAGCCCGACAGGCGACCTTCGGGCTGGAGCGACTCGGCGATCTCGCCGAACTCGTGCCGGATCCGGACCTCGCCCAACGCTGCAACGAGGAGCAGTTGGTCGAGGCCGAGCGACTTCGCGCGGCCCATCCGGATGAGGAGACGCTTCGTTGGGACGTGTGCGTCGCCCGCAGTCATCTGATTCACTGGCTGCTTCCCTACCGGCAGTTCGAACGAGCGGCCGCGCTGATCGATGCGTCGATTGCGGATGCGGCGGCGCTGGTCGCCTTCGATCCCGACAAGCAGGACTTCGTCGAGCTCTACGCCAATTCCCTCACCCTCAAGGCGCTCCAGCTTCTGCTCCAGGAACGGCCCGAGGAGGCCCTCCCGCTGATTGCCCAGGCCCGTCCAATACTGGAGCGACTGGCCCGAGACAATCTGCTGGGAATCGAATCCACCACCCGTCTCCAGAGCGCACTCTCGGTTCATGCTCGAGTTCTCGAGATGCTTGGCGGAGACGAGAACCTCGCCGAGGCGCGGCGATTGGCTGAACGATGCAGCGCGATGGTCGAGCAGCTCACGACAGCCCGTCCGAACAACCCGAGCCATCAGGCCCGGATGATCGGTGCCCAGGACCTGCGCGATCGCCTTCGCGGCGCGGCGGAGTGACTCACCGTTCCGCTCCACGCCTCGGTGGGTGCCGGGACGCTCGGTGGATGCCGGGCCTGCGTTGGGTGCCACGCGTTCGCGAGCGCAGCGAGCAGGGGCGTGCTTCACACCATCGACCCAGACGCGCCGCTCAACGCCTCTGCTCGCTGCGCTCGCGAAGGCGTGGTACCCGAGTTTCGCCCCCTTCCGTCGGCTCATGCCCGAAGCCTCCGGCATCGAGGTGCGGTGTGCGAAGTGCGGGAACTCCCTGTGCCCGGGTCACATCGAACGCTGTCCGGAGTGCGGGGGCTCCACCGACAATGCCGCGTTCATCGCGGTATCGCGGCGTCGCAGCGTCGGCAGCGTCGGCAGCGTCGGCAGCGACGGCAGCGACGGCAGCGACGGCAGCGACGGCAGTGACGGCGGACGATTCTCTCAGTCGTTCTCGTGCTGGCGGTCAGCTACCTGCCCTACTCGTGGATCCTGTTGGTCGTCACCCAATGGTCGGAGCAGGGTCCGTGGCTGGGCATGTGGCCCGTGCTGCCAGGGCTCCTGGTCGGAGCCATCGCGCACTCGCAGAAACAGATCGCCGAACCATGGTTCTTGGTGATCATGGGGAGCGTGACCCTGGTTCTGCGTGCCAGCGGAATCGCTCTCGGGCGACGCGGACCGTGGTGGATGTCGGTGACGGTGGTCCTGCTGCGCGGACTCAATCTGTTCCAGAGCTGGGCGGCGTACCAGTTGTCGCTGATGGATCTGATGTCGCTGAACCTTCACCGATCCGTTCATTGAGTCCGTCGACGAGCTCGACGAGCCTGCTGGGATCACCAGTCTGCTCATCCATCCAGATCACCAGCGGTGGGCGATGAGGGTCGGCGAAGGCGAGCCGAATCAGGCGCCAGTTGCGCACTGCGTCACTTCGTTGGGCACTCTTGAATTCACCCCAGCCAACGCTCGACGAGTTCCTCGACTCGATCACGTCGATTCGATGCGCCCGGATCACCCAGGCGCAATCGAGGTAGCGACGTCCCAGACGAGCGACTCGGAGCGCGTTCACGATGTTGCTCCATCCGTACCAACAGAAGGCCAACGACAGCATCGCGAGGATGAAGACACCGCTGGTGATCGCCACGGTCGCAGCCACAAGGAGCACGGTTCCCACTGCGACCACAAGCTGAATGCCCTTGCGCAGTGCAGCCGGCGAGGTCCGACCGAAGGCAATCGCCCGCACGGTCGCATCGGGCGGCTCGCCGCAACAGGGGCAGGTGACTGGTTCGATGTCGAGAGGGGACGCAGCACCACAGGCGGAACAGAGTTGGGCTGCATTGACGGCACCGGTGGGTGGCGAAGCCCCGGGGTGGGACCGGGCCACCCGGCGCATGCGCTCGAGCGCGATGGCGAGTTCCGCGACGACCGCAGCATCGGCGTCGATGGTGATCATCTCGGCGAGCCAGCGGTACTGAAGGGTGAGTCGCGACTTCCGCGCCGTCACCGTGCGGATGTCGTGCCAACTTCTCTGGAGCAGCGGCTGGCGGGCCACTCCTCGAAGGGTAAAGACAAAAGGATGCAGCTCTCGAGCGGGGCGCCGAGTCACGGCCTTCACCCCGAAGTATCCGCTCAGGGCCATGAGTCCCAGTGGGAGCAAGACCATCACGCCACCGATTGGGACCACGATGACGTAGACCAGAGCCAGCACCAGCATCGCGAGGGCCAACGCCAGCATCACCGCCATTTCCACCCCGCGCCGTCGTCCCGGACCACCGGTCCGCACCACGATCGCGTGCCGCGGCAAGGGCATCGCCCCACACTCCGGGCAGAGCGCAGTCGACTCGATCCCGCTGCGGTCGTACCCGCATTTCATGCACGCGGCGAAATCGGCGCGGAACGCTTCGGGCGCAGGAAGCAGCGCTGGCGAGGCGGTCGACGTCGGCGGCGGTGGTTCGTGTTGATCGCTGATCGATGCCCCTCCGGTCACATCGCGTAACGCGTGATCGCGGCGAGGCTGCCGCCTCCCGGAATGTCCTCTCGCCGCACGGCGAGAACACAGGCTCCAGTCAGCAGCGCCCTTCCCGCGATCTCGTCGACGACCCCGCAGTTGGCGGCGCTGGGAGCGGCGTCGAACGAGACCACGCCCGTTCCGCGCGTCCGCATCAAGGCCTCGAAGGCGGTCGGAGTGGGAATGCCGACGTGCAGCATGATGAATCGCTCGCAGCAGGGAGTGGCAGTGGTGGCAGGTTCCACGGCAGCGTGGTCGCGACCGACAGCAGAGAACCAGAAGCGGAGAAGGTACCGGGATGGCCAGCGTCGAGGGTGGTGAATTCGGCTCCGCCCGAATGTCTCAGGATCCGCCCGCCGGCCCGACTTCGGAGCCACGGATGCTCCCTGCGAATGCGTCTCTCGCATGACCACACGATCCGACCAATCCGTCTCCCCGATCCGATTCGCCGCGGCGGCGCTTCTGCGAGCGAGCATTCTCTTTGCGTTCTGGCTGGCGCTCGTCGGTCGCGAGTCGCTGCATGTGGGCCTTGCGCACCTTGGTGCCGGCGCGGTGGCCACGGTCTTCGCGACGTGGGCAAGCCTGCGGCTGCTTCCCCCAACAGCGAGCCGGGTGCGACCACTGGCGCTCTTCCATCTCGTCCTTCGGTTCGCTCGGCAGTCGGCCAGCGCCGGAGTGGACGTGGCCTTGCGGGCCCTCTCGCCCACGGTGCGAATCCGCCCGGGCACGATTCTCTTTCGCAGCGACCTGCCCTCGGCCGAATCGACCCAGTTCTTCGCCGCGTTCACGAGCCTCGTTCCCAGCACGCTGCCACTCGAGACTCGACCGGATGGCACCATCCTCTATCACTGCCTCGATCTCGATCAGCCCAACGCGACCGCGTTGACAATCGACCGCACCATCGTGCGGAGCGCACTCGGCGCCGCGCCGGAGCAGGCTCCGCGATGACCGTCTTCCTCTGGAGCGCCGCTGGATTCGTGCTCGCCACCGTGGCCGTCGGGCTGGTTCGAGTGGTCCGCGGACCGCAGGCCTCCGACCGGATGATGGCGGCGCAGCTCCTCGGCTCGGGTGGGATCGCCGTACTTCTCCTGACCGCCAGCGCCGGCGGACTCGACGCCGCCCTTGACGCGGCGATTGCCTTCGGTCTGCTGGCCCCGTTGGCCACCGTGGCGTTTGCGCGAAGTGCGCCGGTCGACCGGTCGCCCTCCGACGCCTCGTCCTTGAAGGGCGGTTCCCAGCCGTGAGCCTCATCACCGACATCTACACCGTGGTGATGGTTGCCCTCGGGGCGTTCTTCTTCCTCGCGGGGACTGCCGGCCTGCTCCGCTTTCCTGACAATCTGTCACGCGCGCACGCGCTCTCCAAAGCCGACACCCTCGGCGTCGGGTTGATCGTCCTCGGATTGCTGCCGCGCGCCGATTGGCCCTTTGGCGGACTCAAGCGTCTGGCCATCTGGCTGCTGGTCCTTCTCGCCGGGGCGACCGTTGGACAACTGCTCGGCGCCGTGGCCCACCGCGAAGCGGAGGGACGATGATTGGCGAGGCCCTGATTGGCGGGAGTGGGATTGGCGGGAGTGGGATTGGCGGGAGTGGGATTGGCGGGAGTGGGATCGGCGACACTCCTTTCGGCGAGGCGGCGATCGACGCGGCCCTGCTGCTGCTGGCGCTGGCCTTGGCCGGGCTGGACGGTTGTCGCCCGCGAGGCCTTCAGCGCAATCGTCGGCTTCCTGTCGCTGGGACTGGTCCTGATGCTGATCTGGATGCGTCTCGCGGCGCCGGACGTTGCGCTGACGGAAGGCGCAATTGGAACGGGTCTCAACGGGATGCTTCTGCTCGGGGCTGCTTCGAGCCTGCGATCACGCGCGATGACGCCATCCGACCATTCGCCCGAGCGCGTGCGTCGGATCGTCGTCGGGGTGCTGTGCAGCGCGGTCGTCTTCGGTCTCATCGTCGCCGTGGCCTCGCTGCCTTCTCCGGCGCCGTCACTCGCAGGACTGGTGCGCGACGCACTTCCCGCGACGCAACTCGAGAATCCCGTGACCGGTGTGCTGATGGCCTTTCGCGGTCTCGACACTCTCCTCGAGAAGGTCGTCCTCTTTCTCGCTCTGGTTGGCGTCTGGTGCCTGGCGCCGGATCGGGCCTGGGGAACCGAGCCGAGCGTGCCGCTGGCGCCGCACTTCGGCCCGAACCAGTCGGGTGCACTCGTGTTTCTCGCCCGGGTTCTGCCGCCGTTTTGGATTGCCCTTGGGATCTACCTCGCGTGGAACGGTTCGATCGAACCGGGTGGTGCCTTTCCCGGCGGTGCGGTGCTCGCGGCGATGGTGCTTCTGGTCCTCGTCGCCGGTCTGCGCAAGGCTCCGTCGATCTCGCGGCGCTGGGTGCGACTGATCGTCGTCGCCGGACCGGTTGCCTTCATCGTCATCGCGTTCGCCGGCTACCCGCTCGCCGGGGCCTTCCTCGCCTATCCCGAGCGCTGGGCGAAGGCGGTGATCGTCCTGGTCGAAGCCATGATGCTGCTCTCAATCGCTGCGACGCTCTCGCTCCTTCTGCTCGGCCCTCCCGGCCAGGAGTCGCCGACATGACCGGCATCGTCCTCTTCAGTGCGCTGAGCGCATGCCTGGTGGGCCTCGGGCTCTACGGGATCGTCACCCACCCGCAGCTCCTGCGGAAGATCGTTGCGTTCAATCTGCTCAGCGCCGGAGTCTTCCTCTCTCGGGATCATCGCCCGGCGCAGCGAGCTCCACGCACGCGGCGCTGCGGTGGAGCACGCCGTCGCTCACTCCTTCGGCGGCGATCCAGTCCCGCAGGCCATGGTGATCACCGGCATCGTCGTGGCCTTCGCAGGAACGGCGATGGCCGTGGCGCCTCTGATGCGCTATCACGCGCTCACCGGACGAACCACATTCCCGCCGGTTGCGCCGCCCCAATCAAAGGGCGGCGACGCTCCATGATCGAGGCGTTGCCCATTCCCGCAGCCCTCACCCCCGCGCTCAGCAGCGCCAATGGCCTGCTTCTGGCCCTGGCTCTGTTCCTGCCGATCGTTGCGAGCCTCGCCGTCTTTCTCGCCGGCGGGCGATTCGGGTCGCGCGTCGCCGCGGGCACCACCCCACTCGGACTGCTTCTGGCAGTCTGGATCGTCGTTGCGATCCTCGACAGCGAGTCGGCCCTGACGCTCGTCGTCGGCGACTGGTCGCCGCCACTGGGGATTGCCCTTCGGGCCGACGGCTTTTCGGCGGCGATGCTCGTGACCACCGCGAGAAGGTCGTCGAACTCTTCCACCGCTGGCAGCTCACCCGACACACCCAGTTCTCAGTGGGCATCCAAGGCATCTTCGACCCGACGAACAACCCGGATCAGAATGATCTGGCGGTGTTCACGGCAAGATTCAGACTCGCGTTCTAGTGCAGACCGGCCGCTTCGCCCCCTTGCAGGGAGCAGCAGTGGGTTGCACGATTGGATGCGTACGCGGGGTCGCGTGACCGCCCGCTGCGCGTGCGCAGCGCCCGCGCCGAGTCGTGCAACCCACTGCCATCGTTCCCTGCTCCCCGCTCCCTGCTCCCTGCTCCCTGCTCCCCGCTCCCTGCTCCCTCGCGGCACTCATCGTGCGGCCGTGCGTGTTGCCATAGCCATCACGATTGAGATTGCACGCTCAAGGTCGAACGCCTCGTACTCGACATCGCGAAGCACCGGTCTCAATCGGGCTTCGAGCTGACGCCGCAACTCTTCAAGCCGCCGGCCACCCACGTCCACGGGCGGAGTTCCTCGCACGGAGAGCTTCTGGCGCACGAGGCTGACGAGGGATACGTCAAGCGGATCAAGTCCGAGGTGTCGAACCGCGTGGTCGAGGTCGTAGAAGTCTCGGATCGCGACCTCTCTCCGAGACAAGGCTGCGCGAAACTTCTCGGCCATCGCCTCCTCCAGAGCGATGCAACTGACTTCGATCTCCGGCACCGCCGCCACTCCGTCGATCGGGTCGAGCAGCAGCGTCCGTGCAGCGCCACGTTTCACGGGTCGAAGGAGCAACTCACGGAGGCTCACCTCGATCAGGATGCTCTCTGATTCGCCCGTGGTCGGTGATTGGTATTCGACGGCGCCGTTGCACTGCGTCGAGAGATTTGCCCCATCCAGCTGCACGGCAACTTTGAACACGTCCACACGCTCGTGCACACCGGCGACAGCCGCACGAATCGGTTCGATTGCCGCCCGCCGCGCACCACGGGTCGCATCCCCGGCCAGTGGGACCATGAACTCGAGGTCTTCGCTCAGGCGATAGAAGCCGGCGTGCACCTTCGCAAGACAGGTTCCACCCTTGAAGACCAGGCGGTCGGATACACAGCGGAAGAGCTGCGCGAGGAGAAGCGTGCAGAAGTAGTCCTTCTCGATCAGTCGCGGATTGAATCCCGTCCTGGCCGCCGTGAAGTTGACCGCTTCCGCGAAGAGCTGGACATCGGCGTGAAGTGCGGGGACCGGCGATTCAGTCATTCACCACCACTCCCCACCGTCGCACGTGCTCACCCCGAGTCGGCTGGTTGGGTACGAGTGGGATCTTTGCGGTGGAGCGAGTCACACTCGCCGTCATCCGCTTCAGGATCTTCTCGTCGACTGCGACGCGCTCGAGGATGGCTCCAATGCGGCGAATTGTTCCGAGGTTGCCGTATCGAATGGTGGTCCTGACGAGATCAGGCGGATCCACTCTCCCCTGCTCGATATCGTCCACGATCCAGCCGTAGGCGCGGGGCAACGTGTCGAATCGCGACCAGTCGTACACCGCGTCGACCAGGGTGCGAGCGCGTGACGAGTACACCAGCGTCTGGCCCGATGGAACCGTGACAACCTCCGTCGCTCCCAGTCGCCGGGGATCGACCTTGATCAGGGTGAGTCTGGTGCCTCCGATCCGACGCTCTCCCGACAGCGCGTCGGTGTAGAGCGAGATCCGGCTCGGGATCTGCTGGTCGTATCCGTAGCGGTTGAATGCGCTGAGGCCTGTGATCTGATACCGCGCGTCGCGATCCGTCATCAGGGCGTTGATTGCCGTGGCGTCGTCGGGGACCCATGTGCCACCCAGCGGGAGACGCTCGGGGAAGAGGTGGAGACCACGACGGACTTTGGCGATCATCCCGCTCCGCGTCATCCGACTGAGCAACTCTCGCTCCTGCTTGGGCGTGATTCGCAGCGCGGTGGCCAGGTCGCCAGTCCCGACGACACGTCGTCGCCTCAACTGGACCCAAGCGATCGCCGACGCTTCGAGTTGCCCGATGATCCTGGCCATGGAGTTGCTCTACTTACTGCTGATTGCTCGACACGCAATTAATCGAATATTCCATGACGATGACTTCGAGGGCAGACCGGCCGCGTCGCGGCCTTGCAGGGAGCAGCAGTGGGTTGCACGATTGGATGCGTGCGCGGGGTCGCGTGACCGCCCGCTGCGCGTGCGCAGCGCCCCCGCCGAGTCGTGCAACCCATTGCCATCCTTCCCTGCTCCCTGCTCCCTGCTCCTCGCCCCCTCACTTGCGCCCGACTCTCCCCACCTGCAGCCGCCCCAACCCAAACGTCTCGGCCAGTGACTTGTAGATCGAGGCCCCGACGAGGGTGCCGAGGCCGATTGAGGCGAAGGCGAAGATGGCGCTGGTGAGGCCGTCGAGGCCGGCGTGTCGGTCGCTCAGCATCTGGGTGACGCTGAGGAGCCCCACCGAACCGGGAACGAGAAGCCAGAATGCGGGCAGGAACGTCACCATCGACGGCGGTCCGTGGAATCGCTGCTGGATCAGGTAGACCAAGGGCGTCACCGCGAGCGTGCCGAAGAAGCCGCTGAGTTCGTTGCCGAACTGGCCCGCGGCGAGGCGCTGGGTGGTGAACGCCACGAGCAGGACCAGCAGCATCCACGGCAGGGCCTTGCGCGGGGCGGAGAAGTGGAAGAAGACGCCGATGCCGAAGACGCCGACGCCGAGCCATGGCACCCACGGCATCTCGGCGAGAGCGCGACTGGTGTCCAGAAGCTGGGCCGGGGCCACGCCGACGAGCGCGGCGCCCGCGGCAAGACCAAAGGCCAGCAGGATGAGCTGCACGAATCCCGTCATCAGTCGCGACGAGCCGCTGACCATGTCGCCGTAGGCCAGCTCGACCATCCCGAAGGTCAGCATGGCTCCCGGAAGAAACGTCACCAGTGGTGGCACCAGCACATGCAGCGGGTCGACGGGCAGGCCGTACCGCACTCCGAGGAAGACAAGAATGGACACGACCGCGGCGGCGACCACCGAGAGCGGCGCCGAGAGGATCGGCCGATCACGACTGAAGGCCTTGAGGCCACCGACGATTGCCCCCAGGGCCAGCGACGTGAGCACGTTGGGAATCGTCGGCACCAGCACCAGCGAGAGACCGACGGTGAGCACGGTGTGTCCGAAGACCACACCCCGCCGCACCGAAGCGCGGAGGCCGGCGCAGCGCCTCATTGAGCCGATCCAGACCCGCCTGTGGGGTGATCTCGGTCCGCTCGGCCAACTCTCCGACGGTGTAGACCTCGGCGACCTGATCCAGTCGCAGCGTGCGAAGCGGGCCTTCGGAGAGGGTGACGTACTCCTCCTCGCCGTCGTGAACCACCACGAAGATCGCGGTTGGGAAGGCGACGACTCGCGACGTGCGCATGCCGTGCGCCGAGGCGATCCGCCGCAGCGTCATTTCGACCAGCGCCGTCTGCTCGCCGCATGCCAGATACGACTGGGCCGGCCGGAGCATGAACTCGAGCAGCAGTCGAGTCTCGGCGACCTTCGACGACTTCTCCGCAGCGTCATTGGAAGGAGGCGAAGTGGTCATTGATGGGGCTGCACGCCGATCGTCGAGCGGACTTTCATCTCTTTCGAGCTCACACCGCCGTCGCCAGCGCCACCGCCAGCCGGCAACCGTCGAAGAACTCCGCCAGCTCGACGAACTCCTTGATGGTGTGGATCTCGTGCTGACCAGCCCCGATGGTCACCGTCGCCACGCCGTACTTGGCAAACCAGTTGGCATCGAGGCCACCATTCGAGAAGACGGTCTTGGGCGTGAAGCCGAGGGACTCGGCGGCCCGCTTGGCGTGCTTCACGGCGGGCGAGTCGTCGGGGAGATTGAACGAGGGATACTCCGCGCGGCCCTCGAACTGGAGCTCGGCCGTGGCCCCGCCGACATCCTTCACTTCGCCGACGGCCTTCACGAAGGCCTTGCGGTACGCCGCAGTGATGGCCGCCGCGAACGACTCTTCGGGACTGCGGGTCTCGCCGCGGACGTAGACGTAGTCGGTGACGACGTTGGTGGCGTCACCGGCAGCGCGATTCTTTTTGCCGCCGAAGATGCCGACGTTGCTGGTGCCCTTGCCCTCGGGCTTCTCGATCTTGCCGAACCAGCCGCCGCGATGGGCCTCGCCGTGCGCGAGGCTCGCGGCCAGAGTCGACGAGATCCCCTTCTCGGGCGCGACGCCTGCGTGGGCGGCCTTGCCCTTGATCTCGACTTCGAACACCTGGGCACCGACGGCGCCGGTGATCAGGTCCGCGGGAATCCTGCTGTCGACGTTGAAGCACATGGTGGCGCCGCCGAGATCCTTGGGATCGAGGAAGCGGGCTCCCTGAAGCCCACTCTCCTCGCGCACGGTGAAGAGAAGCGTGAACGGCGGATGCGGGATCCTGTTCTTGAGGAGGCTCTCGACCAGCGTGACCAGCACGGCGCATCCGGTGCGGTTGTCGCCTCCGAGGGCGGTGGTGCCGTCGGAGACGATCCGGTTCCCGTCCTTCTTCGGCTTGGCGCCCGTGCAGAGCGGCACGGTGTCGAGGTGGGTCGCAAACATGATGCGTTCGCCCTTGGTCGTTCCCGGCAAGGTCACGAAGAGATTGCCGGTCTCCGTGGGCAGGGGGATCCGGGTGTTGACGCTGTCGAATCGAATCGCCGACTCCGGAACGCCGATCTTCTTGAGATCAGCCACGATCGCCTCGGCGATGGCCTTCTCCTTGCCGCTCACACCTTCGATTGCCAGATAGCGCAGCAGACGATCTTCAGCCGACTTCACATCAACGCTGGTGTCATTCACACCCATGGTGCCTCATTCCTGACCCACTCACACTCCCCACGGCAGTCCCGACAGGTACCACGCCACGAAGAGCAGCGTCCACCCGACGAAGATCAGCCCGACGTACGGAAGCATGATCGCAACCACCGTGCCGACGCCAGCCTTCTTGTCGTACTTCTGGGCAAATGTCACCACCAGGGCGAAGTAGGCGTTGAGCGGGGTGATCGCGTTCACCGGCGAATCGCCCACGCGATACGCGGCGAGCACGGCCTCGGGGTCGACTCCCAGCATGATCAAGGGCGGCACGAAGACCGGGGCGAAGATGGCCCACTTGGCGATTGCCCCGGTGATCAGCAGATCGAGGAGCGCCACCACGAAGATGAAGCCGATCAGCAGCCAGAGCGGGCCGGTGTTGGCGCTCTTGAGTCCGTTGGCCATGTTGACCGCGAGGATCGCGGCCATGTTGCTGGAGTTGAAGCAGGCAATGAACTGGCTGATGATCAGCACGAGGAAGATCGGGCTCCCGAGTCCGGAGATCGCCTTCTCGAGTGCCCTGATGACTTCGCGTGATCTCTTCATGGTGCCGGCGCCGATGCCGTAGGCGACGCCCACCACCAGGAAGAGCACCATGATCACCGCAATCAGCCCGTTCATGAAGGGCGAGTTGCCGATCAGCGTTCCGTCGACCGGATTGCGAAGCGGAGCGCCTGCGGGGATGGTCAGCAGAGCCAAGACGCCGAGCACGGCGACGAGACCGATCGAGGCGACGAGCAGACCTCGGGACTCCTGGGCGGCGGTCGGGCCCGCCACCTTCGCGGCCTCGCCCTTGTCGCTCGACTCCGCATCGCCAGCACCGGTGTACTTGCCCAGTCGCGGCTCGATCATTCGCTCGGTGATCAGCGAGATGATCACGGTCAGGAACAGCACGGAGGCGATCGAGAACCAGATGTTCGCGGTGAGTCCGATCGAGACCGATGGGTCGACGAGGTGGATCGCGTCGTTGGTGAACTCGGTGAGGATCGCATCGAGCGGCTTCACCACCATGTTGACGGTGAAGGCTCCCGCGACCCAGGTGAAGCCCGCCGCAGGTCGCCGCGAGCGGATGACGACCGATGCTCAGGAATGCCGTTCCGGCGAGCGGAATCAGGACGAGATATCCCGCGTCGGCCGCGATGCTCGAGAGGATGCCGAGGAAGACCAGGATGTAGGTCAGAAGCTCCCGCGGCGAGACCGCCACGAGCTTCTTGATCAGGGCGTTGATGAGTCCCTCCTGCTCGGCGACTCCGACACCCACCATCGCCACGATGATGAGCCCGACGGCTGTGAAGCCCATGAAGCTCGGGATCAACGTCGAGTACATGAACCGCAGTCCGTCGATGCTCAGGAGACTTCGCCCGGTGACGGTGGTGGTCTCGACCACATCGGTCACCGGATCGATGGTGTCGAAGGCCCCGCTCGCCCCGGTCCGGGAGAGGACCTGCGACACGACGATCACCATGCCCATCAGCGCGAGAAAGATGATCGCGGGGTGCGGGACCTTGTTGCCGACCCGCTCGACCACGTCGAGCATCTTCTGCATCATGCCCTTCGAGACGGGGCTTCACGAAGCCCGGAGGGAGTCGATCGACTTGCTCATGGGGGGCACCTGTGGCCGCGACCACGAGGGGGGTCGCGGCGCGGGAGACGTTTCGCAGCTCAGGGGACCAAGACCGCAGTTGCAGTGTTGGAGATGAACATCCCCAGGATGGCGGTGATTGCAAAGAGCGCCGCCAGCACCATCCGCGGGCCCGCGCCGCAGGTCACCGACATCAGCGCATCTGCGGCGAGATCGACCCCTCCCGTCCGCTGCAGAGCAATCGAGAAGGGCAGCATGCCCACGATCAGAACCAGGGTCTTCCAGCCGATGGACCGATAGGCCGTCGAGAGATCCATGCAGCCGAGGACTCCCATGAGCAGGCAGCCGATCAGCGCGGCCTGCACGTTGGAAACGACGCCGCTGACCATCAAGCCCACGACGATGAGCAGGCAGACCACGGCGCGCGGCGCCTTTCCGGCAATCGGCAGCACGTCCGCCCGCTCGCTCGGCATGTTGAGCAGGATCACGCCCGACTCTCGAGGCTGCAGCCGCTCGATGTCCTTCCATCGGCCCGCGACGAGCAGCGTGTCGCCGAGCCGAAGGCGCTCCTCGAGAAGCCCGCCGTGGATCGCCGTCGCGCCGCGGCGGAGACCGATCACCGTGGCCCCGTTGGGCGTGCGGAATCCCGACTCGACCACGGTCTTCCCGATCAGGTCGCTCTCGGCGGGCACCATCACCTCGGCCATGCCGATCTCCTGCGAGCGGTCGGCGAAGTAGCTGCCGACCAGCGGCAGCGCTTCGAGCGAGTACCGCTCACGCAGGGCGTCGACGGTGCACTTCGGACCAAAGAGGTCGACCAGCAGGACGTCGTCTGCATGCAGCTCGGTGTGGAGGTCGGGCTGGATCAGTTCCTGCGAGAAGCGAGCGCCGCGCTCGACGGCCAGGACGTTCACTCCCGAAGTGCTGCGAAGGTCGAATTCGCCCAGCGTCCTGCCCACCAGCGGCAGCTCGCGAGAACTCGAAGCCGGGACTCGCGGTCGGCGAGCCGATAGATCTCGATCCACGAGGCCAGATTCGGGCCTCGCGACGCCGCGGCCGCCGCGTCATCGAGTTTTCCCTTGGAGAGCCACCGCCTGGCGAACCACCTATAGATGATGCCGAGAATCAGACTCGGCACGCCGAAAGGGGTGAAGGCGAAGAAGCCGAAGCCCTCCTGCCCCTGCCGCACCAGCTCGCTGTTGACCACCAGATTGGGAGCGATGGCCACCAGCGTCGTCATGCCGCTGATCAGGGCCGCGAAGCTGAGCGGCATCATCAACTCGCTCGGCGCCGTTCCGGTGCTCTGGGAGATCCGCAGGGCCACCGGGATGAAGATCGCGGTGACTGCGGTCGAACTCATCATCGACCCGAGGGCACAGACGCTGATCATCAGCAGCACGAGGAGCTTCGTCTCGCTGCTTCCGGTGGTGGCGATCAGCCAGTCGCCGATTCGCCGAGCCACCCCGGTCCGAACCAGGCCCTCACCGATCACGAAGAGCGCCGCGATCAGGACGATGTTCGGATCGCTGAAACCCGCGAGGGCCTCACCGGGAGTGATGACTCCCGTGAACGGCAGCACGGTGAGCATGATCAGCGCCACCGCGTCCATGCGCGGCCGATTGATCGCGAACATCACGATGGCCGAAACCAACAGCCCGAGGACCAGTGCGAGGCTCAGTGTCATGATTCGGCTCGTGCTGGGTCAAGACGTCCCGGGACCGCGCCGCGCCGCCCGGTGGGCGAGGAGCCTTCGGAAACGCCCCCTGTCCGATGCAGAGCGCTCTGGGGCGAAAGGTGCCAACTTGGGCCGCAGATGGCCTCGGCCGCTCGTCGCGGCGTGTCACTCGGTCGACGCGGTCGGGCGTCGAAGTGTTGCGATCTGATTCAGAGGGAGCACCCCGAACCGATCCTGCGAACCGTCCGTCCATCGAACCTCGACGTCATCCACCCGCTCGGCCGAACCGAGGCCGAAGTGGACCCGCGGGTCGTTCGAGGCGCAGTAGCTGTATGCGGTCAGAACGTCCCGGCGGATCCAGCGCTCGCCGACGCGGACGCGAACCTCGGCCCCGAGGGCATCACCCCCGCTCCGCTCGAGGACGCGAAGCGTGAGCCAGTTCCCTCTGGCCGCGACCTCGTTTCGCAGCAGCGAGACCGGTTCATCCCGGTTCACCACCACCAGGTCGACACCACCGTCGTTGTCGAGATCGCCGAATGCCACCCCGCGACTGGTCCGCACGATCTCCGGGGCGGTGCCGCCACGCGGGAGCCACTCGACGAATCCGCCCTCGACCCCCCGCAAGAGCAGGTTCGGCTCGGCGTAGGGATCGTCGCGCAGCGCTCCGCTGCGCACGCTTCCTCGCTGCACTCGACCGTTGCTCTGGAAGAGATCAAGCCTTCCGTCATTGTCGAAGTCGGCGAACCCGGTTCCGAACCTGGTGAACGCCCTGCTGATCGGCGACAGCTTCACGGCCGCGGTCCGGTCGCTGAAGTACGCGCCGTCGTTGCGGAAGAATGAATCGGTCTCGCGAGTGAGATTGACCACCAGCAGATCGAGGTCGCCATCGCCGTCGAGGTCGGCGTTGCCGACACCCATGCCCGCCTTCACCTGGCCGGACCCGTCGGTTGCCACCCCCCGCTCGAGGGCCCGGTCGTGAAACGGGCCGTCCTTCGGCCGCATCCAGAGATGGTTCATCATTCCGTCATTGGCGACGAAGATGTCGAGCACGCCATCGCCGTCGAAGTCGCCGAAGCTGACGCCGAGGCTGTTGCCAATCGACGAATCGATTCCAAACTCTGCGCTCACGTTCTCGAACGTGCCGTCACCGCGGTTGCGATAGAGCGCGTCCTGGGAGGGAGCGCGGTAGGCGGCGGGACTGCAGTAGTCCGGACGACCCTGCTGATCCTGGCACTCCCGTTCCGAACCCATCGACCAGTGGATGTAGTTGCAGACATACAGGTCGAGATCGCCGTCGCCCTCGAGATCGAAGAACCCCGCGCTGCTGCTCCAGCCCGGATCGCCCACGCCGCACGCCTCCGTCACATCGACGAAGGTTCCACCGTCGTTGCGGTAGAGCGTGTTTCGCCCGAGGTTGGTGACGTAGAGATCGCTGTCGCCGTCGTTGTCGTAGTCGCCGACCGCGGCGCCCATGCCGAAGCGCTGGTCGCCGAGGCCGACCTCCTCGGTGACGTCGACGAAGCGGAGCGACGGGTCCCCATCCTTCCCGAGATCGTTGCGAAACAGGCGATCGGTCGCGGGGGGACGGGCGGAAGGCGGAGCCCCGTCGTCGGCGCTCCCGCCCTGCACGCAGTACACATCGAGATCGCCATCGCCGTCGTGATCGATGAGGGCGACGCCTCCTCCGGTGATCTCCGGGTTGAGGAATCGCTCCCGATGACCGCTCTGCCAGACGAAGCGCAAGCCGGTCGAGTCAGCGCATTCGACCAACGGCGGAGGCTCGAGCGGCGCTGCGGTCGTGGCGACGGGCGCAATTGCAGAGGGCGCGACGGCCGCCTTCCCGCCTGAACTCGTCCCGCGATCTCCACAGCCCGCGGCGACGATCGAGCTCGCGACCATTCCGCCGCCGAGCAGGCGGATCGCGAGACGGCACGTTCCACCCTTCCGCGGCGACGTGGTCACGGTGCCCCGCCCGGCGGCGAGTAGGCCGAGTAGGTGAAACGCGGAGTGGTTGCGGGAACAGCCAGGGCCGCCGCACGAGATCGCACCGCCGCGGCTTCATCGAGTCGACCGGACCGCGCCAGCGCGTCACCCAGTTGCCCAAGCCACTTCTGATTTGCCGGCTCGGCCACGGCGGCTCGTTCAAAGCACTCCAGAGCCCCGCGATCATCACCGGACTCGGTCAGGATCTCGCCCTTGAGGGCCAGAGCCTGACCGAACGCGGGGTTGAGCCGGATGGCCGTATCGAGGTGCATCATCACGAGCCGCGACTCCGTCTCGTCCAGGGCTGCGCCGCGCTCCGCCGCCACCACGCGACGATTCAGCGCCAGCGTGTGGTGCACCTTGGCCCACTTCGGAAATCGCCTGACCAGATCATCGAGAATCTCGATGCTCCTGCGCGGGTTCCCATCGCAGCGGATCGCGACCGCGAGGTTGCAACCGATGCTCGGATTCTCGGGGCGTTCTCGCCACAGTCTCTCCAGAATCGCAACCGCTGCTTGCGCGCGGCCGTTCTGGAGGTACTGGAGGGCCATGCTGACGAGGGCATCGTCATCGGCACGGAACTGGTCGAACTCCGCCATCCACGGATCGGCAGGTACGAGCGGAGGACGTGTTCCGCGGGCAAAGCTCGCGTCCGCTTCGGCGGCGCGGCCAAGTCGGACGAGCGTCGATCCGTAGAGCCGATCGACGAGCGGGTCTCGCGCGCCCGCGCGGGCGAAGGGCTCGAGCGCCGCGAGTGCGGCGGCGTCGTCGAGCCGCAGCTCGGCGAGGCGAGCGAGCCCGATGGCCGCCTGTTCACTCGAGGGATCGGCGCGGCGAGCGGCGTCGAAGGCCGCGGCGGCGCCATCGAGATCGTCCAGATCGAGCAGCCAGTTCCCCAATCTCCAATGCGCGGCGGGATGACCCGGCGCGCACTCGATGGCCCGGCGCATCGACTCGATCGCCGCAGTCAGATCGTCGCCGTGCTCCTCGACAAGGGCTCGCTGGTACCACGCCTTGGCGTGACGCGGTTCGATCGCGGTCGCTCGACGCAGGCACTCCCGCGCACTCTCGGTCTCCCCCGCCGCCGAGGCGACCAGCCCGAGCATCCGCCACGCTTCGGGATCGTCGGGAAAGCGCTCGGCCGCCTCGACGATGGCAAGCGTCCCTGGAGGCAGCGCGAGACCCTTGATCCTTGTCAGAACCGGATCGCCTTGGGACGTCGACACCGCTCGCCCGCGGCCCCCCCCGAAGACGTACCAGGTGCCGCCGGCAAGCGCCGCACAGGCCAGCGCCGCTCCGAGGGAGAGCTTCACCCGCCACGTGAACGTGGATCGCTTCCCCTGCGACGCTGCCCGCTTCCCACTGCGCATGCTTCGATTGTGCTGCGAACCGGCCGACCGAGCAACTCGTTGCGCAGGTTGATCTCGACTCATCTTCGACTCATCCTGGAACCATCCACGCTTCGATTCGACGACCCGCGTCAACCGGCGACCGGCGATCGCGGTCGACCGGCCCGGCCGGAGATGTGCGTCTCCTCGGTCGCGGTAGCCGCCAAGCCGCGCGGATTCACCGTGTACCCTACCGGCTCCGCGACGGCCTCGCGGCGGCAGGCCCTCTCACCGAAGCCTTCCGCAGCCCCCCGCCGAAGTGACGCCGCCGCCCGCGGCGACATGCGATCCGTATCGGCGGCTTCCGCCAGCGAGAGTCCCGTCCGTGTCAGCCACAGCCGAGCCGCCGAACCAGCCGAATCGTCCCAACCAGCCGAGCGATGCCGCTCCTGCCCCGGTTCCGGCCGCGCGGGTCGGTCGAGTCGCCGCTCGCGGCATGGTCTGGATGTCGATTGCCGCGGCCGTCAACAAGACCCTCAGCTTCTTCACCAATCTCATTCTCGGATGGCTTCTGACCCAGGAGGACTTCGGCCTCTTCGCCCTGGCGACGTCGCTCTCGGCGATCGTGTTCGTGATGGCCGACGGCGGTGCGGCACGACTGCTGCGCCACCCCGAGGACGTTCGCCGACTCGGTCGAGCGGTTTCCACGCTCTCGTTGGGCTTCAACGCCCTCGCGGCGCTCATTCTGCTTGCCTCGGCGTGGCCGGCGGGATGGTTCTACGACGAGGCCCAGCTTCCGTGGCTGATGGTGGTGGTCGCAGCGGCGCTGCCACTGAGCAATCGACCGCTCATCCTGCGCACGCGGATGGGCGCGGACCTGCGTTTCCGCGAGCTGTCGCACCTCACCTCGATCTCGATTCTGGTTCGAAACGTCAGCATGATCGGCTTCGCCCTCTCAGGTCTCGGTCCGATGAGCTTCGTGATTCCGCTTCTCGTCGTGAATGCGGTCGAGTGGCTGATCCTTCGCCGCTGGGTGCCGGGGCCGATCCCTGGCGAGCCGCTCGACCGCACCTCCTTCCGCGAAATCATCGGGTCGGCCCGCTGGATCATCTTCGGCATGATCGCCGCGGCGCTGGTGAACAACGGGGCGCCCTCGGTCATCCGGATCTTCGAAGAAACCGGCGTCGTCGGACAGTTCTTCTTCGGACTTCAGATCGCGGTCGCGCCGGCGGTCCTCTTTTCCGGCGGACTCCGCGCGGTGCTGATGCCTTCGATGGCCCGGCTGCGCGACGATCCGGCGCGACAGGCCTCCGCCCTCTTCCGTGCGGTGCAGACCCTCGCCCTGGTCGGCGCGCCCCTCGCCATTGGTACGGCCCTGACCGCCCCGGCGTTGACTCGCTTCCTCTGGCAGGGTCGCTGGGATGCTGCGATTCCCGCAATTGCAGTTCTCGGATTGTCGCTTGCGTTCCGACTCTCCGGTCCAATCGGCGGCTCGCTTCTTGAAGCTCGCGGCGAGTGGCGCTTGCGCTCGCTCATGCTGTGGATCGACGGAATCACCACGCTGCTCGCCTCCGGCCTCGGCGCGGCCCTTGGCGGCATCGAGATGATCGCGCTCTGCTTCAGCGCCCAGCGGATTGCCATGGGGCTGACCCACTGTTTCGTCTCCGCGCGTCGCGTGTCGCTGCCGTGGACGCGGATCCTGGCGGCGCTGCTTCCCTCGCACCTCGTCGCCGGCACCGCCGGTCTCGCGACACTCGCCCTTGGAAGGCTGGTCGTGAACGGCTGGCATCCGCTGCTCGAAGCGACCTTCCTGGGCGCGACCTTCACTGCCCTGGCCTTGGCCGGCGCCGGGCTCTTCTTCCGTCCGCAGTTGCGGGCGACGGTCGAGCTCATCGGCAGTCGACGCAGCGGCAAGCGCCGGCACCCGCGGACCCCGGAAGCCCCGCAAACCCTGGAATGAGACCCGCAACTCTTCATTCAACACCGTGTCCACTTCCCCTCCCAACCGTCCGAACGAGCCGTCCGAACGAGCCGTCCCGCCCCTCCGCCGCGGACGATGGCACGCTGGTCTTTCGCACCGAGAAGGCCCCGACGCGGCACGGTGACGGCGCCCACTATCTGGTGGTGATCGAGGGCAAGCAGCGCGGCCAGCGCTTCACTCTGGGAACGGCTCCAGTCACCCTTGGCCGCCGGGAAGGCCTTCAGATCTCTCTTGCGGATGTGGGCGTCTCCAAGACCCATTGCAAGCTCTGCATCGTCAACGATCAACTGCTGGTGACCGATCTCGGCTCCACCAACGGGACGTTCATCGATGGCGTTCGAATCACCGATTGTGCGACGCTTCCCATCGAGGGTCATCTCGCGATCGGCAGTCACCTCCTCAAGCACGAGTTCCGCAGTCGCCGGCAGGTGGCTGCCGCATAAGAGCTCTCCGGCGACATCGAGCGGGCCGCCTCGTATGTCCAGGCGGTGCTGCCGACGCCCATTCGACGCGGCCCGATGCGCACGGACTGGCTCTTCGTTCCCTCGAGCGATCTCGGAGGCGACGCGTTCGGCTATGGAAAGCTCGACGAGGAGCGATTCGTCGTCTTCCTTCTGGATGTCTCGGGACACGGAGTCGGGGCGGCGATGCACTCGATGGCGGTCTTCCACGCCTTGCGCGGCAAGAGCCTGCCGACGTCCTTCGAACACCCGGCTCGGGTCCTTGATGCGTTGAATCGGGCGTTCCAGATGGATCAGCATGGCGGGATGTACTTCACCATCTGGTACGGGGTGATCGACCTCACGACCCGAGCCCTCACGTATGCGTCGGCGGGGCATCCACCCGCGCTTCTGACGGGGACCTCTCAAGGGAAGCTCGAGAAGCTTCGAACGCGGAATCCGCCAATTGGGGCACTCCCGGAAGTCTCGTTCGTCGAAGCGAGCACCGTCATCGAGCCCGGCGGCCGCCTGTACCTCTTCAGCGACGGAGCCTTCGAGCTCACCGACCGAGGAGGGAACGCCTGGGGCCTTGCCCACCTCGAAGCGCTCATTGCCGCCGGGCCCGCATCCGGGCGAAGCGAGTGCCTCCGGGTGCAGACCGCCATTTCCCACGTCACCGGGGCCACGCGCTGGGATGACGACCTGTCGCTTCTGGTCGTTCATCTGGCCGATTGACGAGCACGCGAGGTGCCGCGACCACGACCTGCGGTTAGCATCGCGGCCGTCGGCGAGTTCGCCCTCTTCGAGCATCGACACGAGTGGGACCCCGCTGAGCCCCTCCCGACGAGACCCTCGCGACGAGACCCTCCCGACGAGACCCTCGCGACGAGACCCTCGCGACGAGACCCTTTCAGAGACCTTTTCCGAGACCCTCTTATGGACATGCAGGTTCTGGAAAAGTCCTCCACTCACACCGAAGTCGCCCTGCGCGGTCGATTGGACACCGCGGGCGCAGCCCAGATCGATCTGGCATTCACTGCCGCCGTGGCCACGCGCCGCCTTCCGGCAATCGTCGACCTGTCGGGTGTCGAGTTCATCTCCTCGATGGGGATCCGCATGCTCATCTCCGTCGCCCGCGGCGTCTGCGTCCCGGGCCCGGATGATCGTCCACAGCGCCTCTGAACTCGTGGCCGAGGCCCTCGACATGGCGGCGATCGAAGAACTGGTGGCGTTGGTCCCGGATCGTGACACGGCACTCGCCCGGCTGAACGGATGACACCGCGGCCTCTGTCGCCACTCCCGAGGAGGTGATCCGTGGCCGCGCAGCACCACCTGGCGATCCCAGCGACCGTCGACGGACTTGGTCAGGCTGTCACCGCCATCAGTGCGCTGGCCCGGGAGCACCGGGCGTCACCGAAGGGATGCTTCGCAATCGAGCTGGTGGTCGAGGAGCTTGTCGGGAACGTCATCCGGCACGCTCATCCTGGACGCGGGGGCGACTGGTCAATCGACCTCGAGTTCGAGCTGAGCGGCGACCTGTTGCGGGTCGTCATCGAGGATGACGGCATCGCCTTCGATCCGCTCGGGGCGCCTGTTCCAGATCGCCCGACGACTGCCGCCGACGTGCCCCTCGGCGGGCGCGGCATCATGATGGTCCGACGCGTTGCCAGCGAGCTTCAATACGAGCGACGCGCGGGTCGCAATCGGCTGACGGTCTGGGTGCCGCTGCACCCCCAGGCCGGTCCCCGGCAGGGGTGAGGAACCGCCCGAACTGGATGCGCCCGAAAATGGAGGTGCCCGAACTGTGCACCCGAACTGTGCACCCGAACTGCGGGGCCGCGCCTCGACACGCCAGTTCAACGAGCATCCGGAGCGAGCAGCCCCTCACCACCTCAGCCCCACGAACCAAGCAGGATCCCAAGATCGCCGCCATCGACGTCGCAGTCGCCATCGAGGTCGCCTGCGCACGCATCGCAGTCGGCGCACGGCCCCCACTCCCCCAGCAGCAGGCCGAGATCGGCGCCGTCGACATCAAGATCACCGTCGATGTCGCCAGGAATTCCTGGCGTGATGCCCTCGCACTCGTCGGGAACGCCATTGGCGTTGGTGTCGAGCGCCAGCCCGAGGGCGAGGTCGAGATGATCCGACAGGCCATTGCCGTTGCAGTCGGCGAAGCCCTTCTCCAGTCGCACGTTGTCGAAATTGGCCTGAGCGCCGGCGACGCGAGTCAACTCGATCTTCAGCGGCTGCCCCAGCGCGGGATGACCGTTCGGGGCGTAGAAGGCCACCACCGACTCGGCCCAACCGCCCATCGGAGGATCGACGTTGTCGAGGTCTTCGACAAGGAGCGTGTCGCCCGCAAAGAGCCTGATCGTGTACGACTCCATCGGGAAGCCATCCGAACGCCGTCCGACGAGAACGCGGAGCGTGTACGTCTGGTCAGCCGCGAGGGATTCCGCGAGGACTTGAACGATCCCGCCTGAGTTCGTGTACCCGACCTGCACGCCGTCGGGAATTCCTGACGAGAACCCGGGGAAGGGGCAACTCGAGGGTGGTCCCGGATCCCAGCTTCCGCTGGTCCCGCTGGACTGTGCCCAGCCCGCGGGCATGAAGTTGAAGGTGCATTCCGGGAGAGGGTCGTTCTCGAAGCTGTGGTTGGCGATGAAAACGGTGCCTGCACCCAGCGGTCCGGCAAGAACGAGTGCGGTTGCTGCGGCGAGAGAGAGAGAGCGAATGGTCACGGTGAGCCTCCACCTGCGAAGGCGCACGGCGGGACGACTGCGCCTGACATTCGGCGGATTCCCGAGCTTCCGGAACACCCAAACTGGGGAATACCCGAACCGGGCACCCGAGCCGGCGCTCGAACCGGGAACCCAAACCGTGCACCCGGGCACCCGAACTGGACGGGCACGGGACACCCCCCGACCCCCCGCACCCCCGGGGCACCCGAACTGCACCCGAACTGGATGCACCCGAACTGGTGGATGCACCCGAACTGGACACGCACGTGGATGCACCCGAACTGGACACGCACGGAACTCACCCGGGATGCACCCGAACTGTGCACCCGAACTGGACACGCACGGAACTCACCCGCACCCCCTGGAGTTGCCTACGCCCGGTGGACACGCCGAACCGGTAGGCTCACGGCCTGCCAGGAGGAGCGAGTCCCATGTCCAGCCCCAAGATCAACACCAAGCAGC
>Ga0163146_10000563_pt1 | contig 52652 bp, 41 predicted proteins | sample OliLakLV19MP7G1_FD_148648 | JGI IMG/M metagenome (GOLD analysis project Ga0163146, IMG submission 148648) | Freshwater microbial mat bacterial communities from Lake Vanda, McMurdo Dry Valleys, Antarctica - Oligotrophic Lake LV.19.MP7.G1 | ecosystem: Environmental > Aquatic > Freshwater > Lake >... | reverse complement strand
GCATCCGCGCTGCCGCGCTTTTGATGCCGTTTAATGTGGTTTTTCTCACACATCGTTACCACCATCCCTCGAAGACCCTCTCAGTGCGCGCTTCTTGGCTTCTTACTATATAGAAGCATAAAACAAGAATATACCATAGAACAATTCAACGAGCACAATAGGAACCGCACCCCCTTGCCAACACGCACTTAAATCTCTCAATTTACACGCTAATTTATCGGCGCTCAGATTAGTGTCAAAGCCACGATAGTGTAAGATTGATCTACCGGTCCGCCTCAAAATAACCGCTGGAATTTGCTTGGGTTCCCAGACCATATACTCCCGTCCGTGCCACCAAAACATTTGATTATGTCGATAGCGTCAAACCGAAAATCAGCAGATTGGACTAAGCACGTCGCCAGTGCCGACAAGGCGACTTTGGAGGGCAAATACGATTATGCCGAAGCGACCTGGCTTCTGGCCCTCCAGGAAGCCGAGGACTTTGGCGAAGACGATAGGCGACTGGCGTTTACGCTTGAAAAACTTTCCGAATGCCTCTGGTTTTTAAACCGATTGGACGAGGCGATGACGTATGGCAATCGAGCTCTCAACGTCTACATTCGCGTGCTCGGTCCAAGCCACCACGACGTCGGCGCCATCTCCGGAAACATGGCGCGCATTCACCACTTGCAAAACAAATATCCCGAAGCCGAAGGGCTCTACAAGCGCGCTCTGGAGATCAAAGCGAGTGCGCTCGGTCAGCAGCATCCTGACGTGCAACAACTGCGAAGCAGCTATGCCGATTTGTTGCAAACCGTAGGTCGACCTGATGAAGCGCTGCAGCTGATGACCAGTGCCAGCATGCCGACTAAAAAACAATGGCGCAAAACTGAAACTTATAAGAAGACAATCAAACCAGTTTCGCAGAGCAAACTGGACAGTCCCTCAACGCCTCGACCACCTCAAGCGTCTGATGACGCCTCTCTCAGCATCAATCTCAGTTTCGCCGAATACAAATCGCAAGCCGAGCGAGCAATGCAAAAAGGCGACACGCTGGAAGCGCTTCGCATCTGGATCATGAGCCTGCCATCCGCTCGCGGAGCCGACGAAAACAATCCCAACCACTGCTACGCACTGGAAAGCATCGCCGAGTTGTCGCTTCGAAACGAACAATTCAAGGACGCCGACCGTTGTTTCCAGAAGTCGTTCGATATCAAGCAACGAGTGTTAGGCAAAAACCATCCAGCCGTAGGCCACGCAGCAAGCAATCTGGCCAAGTTGTATTACGCCATGTGTGATTACGGAAAAGCTGAGACACTGTCCAGCTTCGCGGTATCAGTTTTCGAACACGCTCCTCAAAAAGAAAGCACCGATCTGGCCTGCGCACTGCACAATTTAGCCACTCTATATCACGTACAACGCAAATACGATCAAGCCGAAACCTACTACCAGCGCGCCATGACGATGAAGCAAAAGCTCTTCGGACCAAACCATCCAGAAACTTTATCGATTCTAAAAAGCTACGCCAACCTGCTCAAGAGCACTCATCGCGAAGAACAGGCCCGCCACCTCGACGACTGCGCAGACGGCATGATTACTGGCTCCTGGAAGGTGATCCAGGTTTCGCAAAACGAACAACTTACCGGCGGCTGGAATCAGGTTCTTTTGAACGAAGATTAAGGTCAGCACCACCTGTAGTGCAAATTTCAACTGCAAACCGAGTCGTGCTCGATGCTCAGTCGGTGTGACTATGCCACTGCCCGGCGAACCACCGCAACGGTCTGATACTACCTCCTGAAAGCAAAATCCTGGCGCGATTCCAGGAAGTTTTGTCTACACAGAAACGTAATTGCGCAACGCCTGAAGGTCCGCAGAAGAACCCCCGGCTTCGTGTAGCGATCAAAGTTTTAACGCGTCGTTGCTGATGGCTTCGCCACGTCATCCACCTTTTTCAAAGAGTCATCTATATTCTTCGCCGGGTCATCGGTCTTTTTCTTTTTGCCGTTTCGCAGCTCGTCAATTGCTGCTGGAATCTGATTGACGATTGATTGAGAGAAGGCGAAGTTCTCAGATGCGGCCCCGCGCCAATCACCTTTTTGTGACATGGCGTGGATCAGATACGAGCGCACCGCCTGGTCATCCGGCGCCAGTGTCTGCGCTTTTTTGTATTCCTCGATGCATTGATCGACATAATTGCATTCCAAAAGCATGTCAGCCATTGCAACATGAACCATAGGATCCCTGAGCCCAAGGGCGTCGTTGAACTTCAAGCGCTCCGGGCGCAGCACAACCATGCGCAGATAATCAGGCAATTCAGGGTTGAATTTCATTAGATTGAACGCCTTCGCCTCTGTGGCGGCGCGCTTGTAGTCTGAATCTACAACGAAGTGCTTGGTTCCAATAATCGCATGAGCGATGCCGGCTCTATGCAACGCGTACAGATTCAAATCACTTTGTGGATAAACCGACAGGAGCTGGAGTGCCTTGGTGGCTTCGTTTCCAGCGGCATCGAGTTGTTTTGCGTGGAGAAGACATTGAGCGGACGTAAAATGTGCGGGCCAAAACTTCGGCATCGCTTTCACAAAAGCTTCGGAAATTTTGACTCCATCTTGAGCTCGGTCTTTTTCGCACATGTAGAACTTTGCCAGCGTTTCATAAAGTCCCCAGTTTTTCGAATTGATTTTCAAAGCCTGGTCGAAATACTTTTCTGCTTGCGGTTTGTTGTTTCGGGCGGCTTCCAACTCGCCTTTGAATATCAACATATCGCTGGTCGGGCGTGTCCGGCGCTCCAGGTGCTGCACCACATCTAGTGCCTTGTCGTACTGCCCTTTTTGCATATAACAACGCGCCAGCCTGAAATACGCGCCGGCCGAAAAGCGCTTGCACTGTATCGTTTGTTCTAGCAACGGCAGCGCTTCCGTTTCATTGCCTCGCTGCAAATAATATTCCGCCAACTTCAAACGCCAGATCGGATCGTCCGGATAGATTTTGCTGGCATTGCGAAGATGCTCTTCCTGAGCGACGTCTTTGAATTGAATCGACGCCTGGTTAGCCAGTAATATCTCACGAATGTATTTGTTTTCTGTTCGATCAGCGGCCAATTTGAAACGCTCAACAGCCGGTTCGTCCAGCCCGGACAAAACCAACATGCGCGCGTAGAACATCTGCAGCGCAGGCTGCGACTTATCTATATCGAGTGCCTCAGCCTTTTTTATATACTCCGTGGCAAGCTGAATATCGCCATCACGCCTCGCGTTTCGCGCAAGCGTTGCGTACAACAATGGAAAGCGATCTTTCTCCGGCACTTTCTTGAGCTCGTTGACAAGCCTGTCTTCGGCGTCGAAGTCGGGATAGTCGCGCAACACAGTGGCCAGCACGCACTTGGTAAAAGTGTCTTCAGGACAAAGCTTGTGGGCTATGGTGAACGAGTTTAAACCAGACAAATAGTTGTCGTCGATCAAATAACAATACCCGACAAGAACCATCAAACGCCCCATCAGCAGCCGGTCTTGCGGTGTCTTCAATCCACGCTTAGAACGAGAAATCACGATTGGTGCCAGTTCCTTCAGAGCTAAATCCGAACGGAAGAGAACGAGATCGTCATAGATCCGTTTCAACTTCTTATCCTCAGGCACAAGCGTAAACCGACTAGAAAAGGGCGTCTTCAGCGGAGCACGTTCTGTCACTAGTTTCGTACTGACTGGTTCCGCACCGACTGCTTTGGTACCGACTGATTTCGTACTGACTGATTTCGCGCTGACTGATTGCGTCGAGCGACTTCCAACATCCTCTGCCGCAACTCCACTGCCAACGGAACAACCGAGCGCCACCAGGACACTGGTCGCGACTGCGTTGATGCAAATTGAGCGTTTATTCATCGATTATTGGTCGGATTATCTCTGGACTTGTTGCGGACGGTTTTGAAAAAGTCGGCTAGCAGTCGCTCGCACTCTTCTTCTTCTATACCTCCGATTATCTCCGGCAGGGGATAACTTCGCCCGGAAACGAATAAATTGAAAGCTGAACCGCAAGCGCCGGTACGTTGATCGTACGCGCCGAACACTAGGGTCGTGATCCGCGATTGAATGATCGCCTCCGCGCACATGGCACACGGTTCCAGGGTTACGACCAGCGTGCAGTCGTTTAAACGCCATGAAGATTGACTCTTTGCCGCAGTGCGCAGGGCGATTAGTTCGGCATGCGCGGTCGGGTCCTGCGTTTCCTCTCGTTGATTGTGGGCCTGGGCAATTACCTCGCCGCCCTTGATGATCAGGCACCCCACCGGTACGTCTACCTGCTTGCCGGCCGCCTTAGCGTCGAAGGTTCGCCGCGCCTCGGCTAGAGCGGCTTTCATCCAATCCTGCCAGTTGTCGTTTCCACTCGCCATAGATTAACTGCAATTAATTTCCGCAAATGTGTCCAGAAATTTTTGTCCTCGCATAGATTCAAACACCAAACGACGAGCGTGATGTCCAAGACGCAGGGGTGTTGTTGAAGATGTCATTTTGGGACTTGAGGAATTATGAGGGTGATTCCGAAAGACTTAGTACGCTCGAAGATTGGCTAACTCGAACAGGGGTGTACGAGTTGTTTCTAAAAGCATAACGATACCAGCGAAACGATAATTGGAGGTGAATTCCCGAATCCGGGTCAATTGATTTACATCAAATACTAAGCGGCAAGCAAAAATACCGAGAGACCGAAAGGTCTCTCTCTTTTTGCGTTTGAATTGACGCTTGCGAACGAATTCGATTATCGCGTGTACGTGCGTAAACGAGTCTTGATTCGATTCAGGTTGCCGGTTGAACTCAGGAGTCGAAGAAACGCCCGTCCTATACTTTCAACCGTTAGCGGTTGAAAATACTAAACGTACTTTTTCGTCACGCCAAGTTCAAGGGCAAAACGATAGCCAATCAGTTTGTACGCGAGCTTCGCCACCAGAAAATCTGGAGCGTGCAATCCGGCGATTGGCGAGAGTTCGACGATGTCGGCGGCGACTACATTTTTACGAACGCACAAATGTTTGATCAGCTCCATCAGTTGATACCAGTGCATGCCACCCGGCTCCGGGGTGCCGGTCGACGGCATGATGCTGGAGTCGAGCCCATCCACGTCGATTGTGAGATAAACGTTGTCGGAAAGGGTGTTGACGATTTCGTTGAAATTCCATTTGTCTTGCATGCGAGCCCAGAAGATGTTGATCTTCGGAGACTCGGTTTCCATCCAACGCGCTTCCTGCCAGCTCACATTGCGGATGCCGACTTGCGTGATAAGCGGTTGCGGAAGGTGTTCGTAAAGTCTGTAGCCGATCGAAGCGTGCGAGAACGGGTTGCCATCGTACGATGGGCGCAAATCGCAATGGGCGTCGACCTGAAGAATCGACAGATCTTTGTAGCGCTCTGAACAGGCGCGAACCGCACCCAGAGTCAATGAGTGCTCGCCACCAAGAATCAGCGGGAATTTGTCGTTATCGACAAGCGGTTTCACCGCTTCGTAAATCGATTGAAACGGGTCATTTGCACCAGCTTCGACTTTGCTGACTACTACGGGATCGGTAGTGTGGACGCCGATTTTGAAGGGCTCAGTCCACAGTTCGTCATCGAATAATTCGACTTGCTGACTCGCTTCGAGAATCGCTTTTGGCCCATTGGTTGTACCTTTGCCGTAACTGGTCGTATGCTCGTAGGGAACCGGGATGATGTGAACCCGGGCGCTGGCTGACGAAGCGTACTTAGCCGAAAGACCTAAAAATCCGGGCAATTTTTCCGGCGTTGTTGCAACTGGTTTGACCGCCACTTCGATTTTCGGCGAAGTCACTCTGGGAGCAACCTTAGCCTTTGCCGGCGCTGATTTGCTGGTCACCTTGGCCTTGGTCGCCGGTTTAGCATTGCTCTTCGCAGGCTTGGATTTGGTGGCAGTCCTGGAAGACGCTGCCGAGCTTCGCGCATTTTTAGTCTTAGCCGAGCTGGCGGCGCGCGAAACGGGCTTATTGCGACTCGCGGTTTTCGTTGTCTTCTTGGTCATGATTTTGCAAAAAAACCTGAAATTTGGGTGGGGTGACTATATTACCAACTGGTAATTGATCTAAGGGGCCTCGGATCAACTTTGTTGCCTTCTAACTATGCCCGGTATCACAAGCCACACGTCGCTATTTTTGAAAAACCTGAATGCGGCGCATTTGGACCCGACTGACAACCATCGATAGCCGCGCTAACCGACTCCTCAGTGTTAAGCGCCGCTAATTTCATGATGTAAAGCGGAGCGTTTTACAAGAAGTTACTGGTCATGATTTCTCTATTACTGCTAAACACTAAGAGTTCATCGTGTTTAAAGCATCACAAGGTTATTTAGGAAACCCAGTCGTATAGCTTCTTTCGAACCCAGAAGAAACTTGAATCGCAAGTTCGAAACAGCTCGGCTTCCTGTATGACCCAGATCTCGACGCTCCCCCACAGAAGTGTCATGTCGCAACACGCTCAACAACCTCTTTCAAAAATTATCGGGCTTAAGTAAGGCCCAGAAGGTGTTTATATGGAACTTCACAAAGCACTAACGCTTGTTGCTGCTTGCTATACCGACCCCGAAATCGAACGACTCTACGAAGCCGGGGACAAGTTGAGCAGCCATCAGACAAAGCATGACATCGATCATGCCTGTCAGGTCCGTGACCTCGCAGCAAAGATTTCTTCGGAAGTCTCCAATCGTCATCCCAATCTTCTCGACGCGTGGACGAAAGATGTGGTCATCCCTCTCGCCGCGTACCTGCACGACATCGGTCGGGCCATCGACGTCGACGAACACGCCGCTGCCGGCGCTAAGTGGACGAAGCAATACCTCAGCCGCTTGCGCCTGCCCCACGACACTGAGCCTCTGCCGGTGCCGGTGATCAACCGCATCGCAAGAATCGTCGCCTGCCATCGTTCCCAGATCGTGCTGAACACGCCGTTCAACGATCCGGCCTGGGCTATCGTGGTTCTGGCGGACAAATGTGTCGGCGATGAGGAACGTGTTCGCCCCGTGCGAGCCGCCATCCTGTCGTTGCTGACCATGATTCGCGCCTCCTGGGTTCCGCTCAGAAAAGGCGGCATCCACGACCGGGCCAACTTCGCGATCAAGAAATCCGACCTGGTTTTCGGCAAGTCCGACATCGGGCTCGCTCTCACGGTCGACCGGCGCGTCTGCGAACCGGCGCTGATCTACAACCTGTACAACGACCGTTTCCAGGCTTGCGTCAAGGCAGCCGCCTATCTCGGCTACACCTTCTCGCTCGTTTTCAACGGCGAACGTTTCACCAATGCCGGTGGCAAAAGCTGGGAGCCGGCTTAGGGCGAACTCAAGATGCAACCAGCTATTCAAACGGCCGTGGGCTATAGTCCGTGCGCCGCGCGAAACTTCAGCCGCTAGCAGTTGAAACTCCGGCGCTCGACATTGGGCTGCCAAATAATTTCAACGGCTAGCGGTTGAAAATATTTTCCGCTTTCCTCCGACCGCTTCTTCTGAAGCGTCAAAACTCAGCCAACAACGGCTGACAAATTCCTACGCGGGAGGATGAATGACCTCAAAAAATCTGCTGTTGGTCGAAGACGACATCACCCTTGGAGAACTTCTCCTGCATGTTCTCGACAAAACCGGTCATCAAGCGACCTGGTTTGTCCGAGCGCGCCTTCAGGATGACGTTCTCGTTTTGATGGACGCCGACGGCGCCGAAACTATCTTGCAGCCGGAGAACTTCGAGCTCGCGCTCGTCGATTACCGACTGAAGGGCAGCCCCGTCGATGGACCGGAAGTAACTTCCCATCTGGTCAAGAAGGGCGTCCCAGTTGTCGCAATCAGCGGACTGACACAGCTGAACGACATCATGATCGCGGCGGGTGCTCGAGGCGGCATCAGCAAGGACCGCTTATTTAGCGGGGTCTTGCGCCGCGAGCTGCTCCTCGACCACACGTTCGTGGGAGTCAAGTGAACCAACAAAAAATCGAAATCTCTCCTCGGGAAGCATGGCTAGCGAAAGCTTGTCTGCTTCCTGTTTTTTCGACGCCCTCTCTACTACACCATTACGTCGAAAATTCCGTCGTATGGCGTATCCTACCTCTGCGCTCAACGCATGTAGAGTGGTGGGGGTTCGAGCTGTTAGCGAAGTAGGTTTCGTATGGCATCCACGCCATTCCGGCAAGCCAGAACATTCAATCATCGATCACCATATCTGGTATCACGCACAACTTAGCAAAATGCAAGTTCACTGATCGAGATACTGGTGAGCTAACCAATCAGCGCCTGGGAGAATCTACGCAAGAGTCTTCTGGGGAGCCAATCTTTCGAGCACGATCTTCCTGATTTTTTCCGCGGCTTGACGCGTACTTTCCATAATTGCGCTCGCTTCTTTCTCGGTTGCTTTCGCGAAATCGCTTGCCGCTTTGTCGTTCTTATCGAAACCATCAAGATTGATAAGAACGTTGTAGTATGCGCCTTCCACTGCCGCTAGCGCCATCAAACCGGCGACGCCGGCGTCGCTCAACGAGTTCGGATTACCCTTCTCGACCGCGAGCTCGATTAAAGAGAAACCAGTGGATGCGCGCTTCATGACCTGAAGCGGCACAATCGTTGCCTGCTTGCTGGCTTCAAAGATAGCCTGGTCTCGTTTGGTGGCGTCCTCTGGATTGCCCTTGGGCAGCCGCCTGGCGTCAATAATGCTATTGAAGGCGTTTTTATCTTCATCCACTGCCAACAACAATTCCGTTTTCAGTTTTTGCGCCTTTTCGGCCAGAGCGTTCATGTCTGGTCGTTGTTGCTCGAATCCCTTTTTATCGAACGTCAGACAAGCCACCATCGCGGTTAACGCCGCAGCTGTCGACCCCGCCAGAGCGGCCACGCTGCCGCCGCCAGGAGCAGGCGATTCCGATGCCAGCTCGTCAATGAAAGCACTGACTGTCAGATCTTTGAGCGCCATCGCCTGTGGTGCCACACAATATTCGATGATTTTCTTTTTGGGTTCAAAAGGCGATAGTTCCGCCAGTCCCAGTGATTGGACGGCAACTTCGAGAAGTTCTTCATCCGAAACACCGGTGCAACGGTTTTGCTTTTTCAGATAATGTCGTCCGGCTGCCAGCATCGGCGCCAGCGGCACCAGTCCGACGATTTCGCTGCCGGTCACCCGAACGCCAAGCTGTTCGGCGACGCGGGATACTTCGTCGAAGGCATGATGCAATGACGTAACGGTTGGATCGATTAAGTTAATCGACACCTGCGCGCGCCGATATTCTTCGACATGCCAACCAACAGCTCGACAGGCTTTCAGCGTACCGGCTACCATTACCGGGTTACCACTATTATCACGTTCAATGGCACCTTCGGCGGTGCGTTTCGAACGACCGGCCTCGCGGATAGTCAAGGCGATCTCATTGGCAAGCTTTTTCGACTTAGTGTTGAGGTTTACATTGTATGCGATTAAAAACTGCCTGGCACCAATTACGGTGGCACCCGAAACTGCGTTAAACTGTGCCGGTCCAAAATCAGGTTTAAACGACCGGTTCTCCATCTTCTCAGGCAGAGCCTCGTATTCACCCTTGCGAATATCGGCCAGATTCCGACGAGAAGGCGTGCGCGCCGCTTCCGAATAGAGGTAGACCGGAATACCGAGTTCCTTGCCGACTCGCTCGCCAAGCCGCTCGGCGAGTTTCACGCAGTCAGCCATGGTGACGCCGCTGACAGGAATAAATGGGCAAACATCAGTTGCGCCCATTCGCGGATGTTCTCCGGTTTGCTTGCGCATGTCGATTAAACTGGCAGCCCAGGCGATGCCCTGATAAGCCGCTTCCAGAACCGCCTCTGGCGCGCCAACCAGTGTCATCACCGTGCGGTTAGTGCTCACGCCCGGATCGATATCCAACACGCTGACGCCCTGAACCGCCCGCATCGCGTCGGCGATCGCGTTAATAACCTTCTGATCTCTGCCTTCACTGAAGTTCGGCACGCACTCGACAAGCTGCATGGCATCCTCTCTATATACACACTACCCGATCGGCATATTGTACCGCCTCTCTGCAAGCCGGATAATGAACTTGCATCTTGACTTTTTCTGCCACTTTACTAATATCTATAGCAGTGGGGTGGCAGGCATTTCGATTACTAAGACCAGCAAGCAAGTTTCGTTTAAAACTTAAAGATCTTCTCCAGCAGCGAGAAGTTCGGCAAGTCAGCGGGTATAAGCTGGATACGGATGTTTTTGAAACCCGGACGGGTGGCTCAGGTGACGAGGGGGATGGCATGGGATTTGGATTACGAATTGGTGGCGCACTGGCGTCCTTCCTCGCGTTTTCGATGCTCGCTATGCCCGATGCCGAAGCGCGCCATCGAGTCAGCCACGTCGTAACTCACAAACATCACGCCAAAGCTACCCATCATGTGTCGCACGGCAAGCGCCACGGCGTCGTTGCCAAAGTTTCAAAACGCCACCGCCGCAAACACGACCGCGTCGTTCGCGTCGCAAGAGTCAGACCACGACAAGAGATCGGCGCTCTGGTTTTGACCGAATCGGGCGAAACTGTCATGGACCAGATGTCGGCCATGGAAATGAATCCAGCCTCAGCCGTAAAAATCATCACCACCTATGGCGCCCTCTCCAACTTCGGCGCTGACTATCGTTTCATAACCAGCCTTCATCTAGACGGCACCCTCGATCCCGGCACCGGAATTTTCCAGGGCGATCTTTATGTGAAAGGAAACGATCCAGAGTTCGATCACAAAGACGCAGCAGAGCTGGCCAGCGAATTGAGTAATGCCGGAATTAAACAAATCGACGGAAAGCTAATTGTAGAGCCAACCTTCTCATATCGCTCATGCCCGAATCCGCTCGCCTCCGCCAAAAGCCTTCTCAAAATCTGGAAGAGCGGAACGTATAGAGTTGCAGTGCGCAACGGCGCCGCAGTCGGCGCAGTAGCAGAAACCGCACAAAGCGCTGGACAAGTGGAATCAGAACCACTGCGCGAAACGCTAAAACGCATGATGAGCTATTCTCAAAACGGAGTCGCTGAACAAATCGGCCGCACCGTCGGTGGTGTGCGTCGACTCGAGGAAATCGTTTCCAACGAAGCCGGACTGTCTCCTGGCGCCTTAAAACTGGCTAGCGCAAGCGGTTTAGGACAAAGCCGCGTCAAGCCCCGCGACATGATGTTGATTTTAAAATCATTAAGAACCAAACTCCAGGCCCGGGGCATGGACTATCAAGACATCTTCCCGGTCGCTGGACTAGACCCGGGTACACTGGACAAACGCTTCACCGACAACAGCGAGCGCGGCAGCGTAGTTGCAAAAACAGGAACGCTGCCAGGCACCGACGGTGGTACCAGCGCACTTGTCGGAATGTTCCGTTCCCAGAAAGAAGATATCTACTTTGTCTTCTTCTGCTGGAAGGGCAACGTCTCAAGCTTCCGCCATCAGCAAGACAACATGATCCGCCAGATCCAAGCCAAACGCGGCGGACCGAAAGCCTTCCCGTACGTCCGCCATCAACCAGGCGACGACACGTAATAGATATGCACTTGATCCAAACGAACTAGGCCGTCCAGTGCCTCTCTAAGGTAAGCATGCGGCTTAGCGTCGAAACGTGAATTCCGTTCAATCAATCTTCGCGACTCCGACTCGAACTGCCTCCTATGAAGTTCAAGTCATCTTCAGAGAACAACGACTTGACCACGAGTTCAAGTCAAATCCTCGCTCAACGACCGGCTTCGGCATCGTCGCAGCTCAATCGAAGGTTCGCACGATAACCGGCTGCATTCAGTCTACAGCCTAGCCAAGTGTCCGCAGAAGAACAGACTTCGTTATCTTCGAACGTCCTATTTCTGCGCCATCATAGGCTCGATCGGCTTTGCCGAACCGGGCGGTTTAGCATCTCGCGAGTGCTTGGAAAGAAACTTCCAGATCTCTTCAGACGCATTCACGCCGGCGCTTGGATTACCATCGACGCTATGCCCACTGCCGGGCCAACCATGGCCACTGCCTTTCAGTGTCATGACGCTGAGCTCTTTGCCGGTTTTGCTGTTCGTATATGTGTCACGAGTGACGTCCTTGGTGACAGCCTCGGATGAATGCCGGTCAGCACCATTGGTGGTGCGCCAATAATCACTACCAGCCTCTAGCGATTTCATGCGCGGGAAAAGTGGCGTGAATGCCCGACCTTCAACTGGAACAAGTCGATCTGCCGTTCCATGAATCAGCAAAACATTACAGCCCTCGACGCTGGCAGGTTGTCCAGGATTCTGGCAACCGGACACAGACGCCATCGCAGCGATTCGATCGGAGAAGCGCGCAGCGAGCTCATGCGCGAGCATGCCACCGTTTGAATAACCGGCCACATAAGTGCGATTCTTGTCGATGTTCAGTTTACTTTCCACGGTGTTCATCAGCGTTTGCGAAAACGCCACTTCATCAACTCGATATCCAGGATTGTTGTTCAAATTCCACTGCCGAACTTTGTCGCCCACCCAGCCTTCAGCGTTTGGATAAACGATAATGAAATTTTCGCGATCCGCGATGTCGTTCATTCCAGTGTAATTAGCAAGCTCACTGGAATTGCCGGTGAAGTAGTGATAGAAATACAGCGCCGGGACTGGCTTGCTGCCGTCGTAGCCAGGCGGAATGTGAACTTGGAAATCGCGCTTGACACCACCAATGGTGAGCGACAAACTGTGATCGCCAGGTTTGGTCGGCAAATCGGCCCGATTCAAAAGCTGATCTTGCGCGTACGAAACTAAATCCTTTTCAGTAACGCCCTTTCGATCCTTGTACCAGAGCTCATCTTTGTGCGAGCGCTGGATCTGCTCGAGTGATTTATCAATTTCGTCTATCGCCTTGCGTTCGTTTATATCGAAACCTTTCCCCCAGCGCTCTGACTCCGAGATCCTCTTCAATTCTGGTCTTGTGACATAACCGTTGTCGTCAAGATCAAACGATTTAAGATTGCTCTTGCCGAAATCCACCATCATATCGCAGACGAATTTATTACCGTTTAGCTTGTCCACAGCCGCTAATGAATAAAAGTTAGCAGCCGCCGGCGGCTTCAATTGAAAGTTATTCAAACCATTTTTCGCCGCAAAACCACTGATGTCCCTGGCACTAATATTGCTTTCCCAGAGTTTTTCATCATTGCTAACTTTGGCAATTTCCGAACGATTGGTCCTGACGTATTGCAAAAGTTCCTTTTCACGAGCTGTCAAAGAACCGCTATCCAAGGCGGTCTTCATCTCCTTGTCCGAAAAATATCCATTTTTGTTTTTGTCGATCTTTCCAAAAATCTCCGGCTTGCCAAAAACCGCATCGATTGAATGTGCCATACCTGATTTCTTCATCTGCGCACTGGAAGCCGCATCGTGAGAAATCAAATCGGCTGGGGTGATTTTTGAATCTATCCCCCAATCATTCTTGGCCCTGGCAATTTCATTGAAGTTGGTGCGCATGTACTTGACCAGCTGATGGTCCACCGCACTCAGCGATCGGTTGAATAACCGCTGTTCATCAATCTTTTGGAGTTCTGACCCAGAGATGCTTCCGTCGCCATCAAGATCGAGGTTTCCGAAATTAGAGGTCGCAAAAGCATTCGCCATCGCCGGCATCTGCCCGCGATTGAATAGTTCGTTCGTCACTTCAGTCAACATTTTGTTGGCCACCTGCGGATCGCGTCCTTGTGCGATCGCGCTGGAAACCTCCTGGGATGCGCGATTTACATCGCCCCCCGGTTTAGCTGAATTTTCAAGTTGTTGGACTAGGTGGTCGGTTTCGTTTTTCATAGGATTCGGGTGCCCCGTGTAACACTGTTAGCGGGAACTTTGGCTTGTCTGTTTGTATACCGCCGAATCCATTTGCGGACAATATTTTTCGATTTTTTTGCCGGAGCCAATGGGGCAAACACCAGTCACAGTGCACAATATCACTAGTTTAATTCGTGCACTTTGTTGAACGTTCGCAAACCGACGAATTCTGACAAGGGGGGGGGTTGATATGGAATTTCAACCGCTAACGGTTGAAAATACAAAGCCGCCGTTTCGGGCGAGCAATCTCCTCGATTGGAACTTCAACCGCTAACGGTTGAAAATACAGAGCCGCGGCATGAGTCCCCGAAACGAGCCTGGCGCAACCGTTTTCAGCTTGATTACCGTTATGTGAACGACGCTCGCGAGGGCTCGCGTAACATCAACGACGCAAGCGCTGATAGCGGCTGGGCTTGCTAAAACTGTACTCATGGCAACTCATGAGTTCTGCCCACAATGCTGTCGTTGGCTGCATTTGCGTTCAATATTAGTTAGTAAAAGAGAACAAATCTAAGGAAGTGCGGAGTTACGTTGGTTGCTCGCGTCTGGTCGCGCACCTTAGTCTCCGGTGTCCCTTTATTTTCTCTTTGAGAAATCTCCCCAAAGCACTGGCCAACTGATTAGCTGCACGCGACCTTTTCTTTCGAGTCTTTACCGGGCTCTGGAGAAACACGCCTGCGCGATTAGGTCTGATGCATAGCGGTGCCCGGTGGCACTAGCTTCTGCTGTTCAGTTTTTCTATCGACTCTTACGAAGAGCTCGAGATTCAACCATTCAGACAGAACGCCCAACGAGCTTTCTGTTCAACGAAAGGAAAGAAATTGAGTAACTCACACGACAACGGTCTGATTTTCCCGACTCGCGATGCGGTTCGCCCCGATCGTCCTTGCCCGGAGCTGCCCTCCGGCTGGCTCAATCCTGTCCGAGCTTTCGCGCAGCAGGCTCGCGAAACGCCGAGCGACGTCCTGATCGAAGACAGCCTCGGGCAAACAGCCACCTACGGGGAAGCCTACATCTCCGCGCTGGCGCTGGCTCTTCACCTCAAGAAGCTGCTCAAGCATCAAGCCTACACCGGCATCCTCTTGCCCCCTTCCAGGGGTGGGCTGATCGCCAATATCGCCGTCTCAATGCTCGGGCAGGTGCCGATCAATCTCAACTACAGCGGCGGCGATGCTCCGATCAACTCGGCCATCGACCAAACCGGACTGAGCGTCGTCTTGTCGACGAAGAAGGTGGTCGAGAAGGGTGGCTTCAAGTTCAACGCCCAGATCCTGTACCTCGAGGACATCGTTCCGCAGATCAGCGGTTGGACTAAGGCAGGCGCCTGGTACCTGGCCAATCTTGCGCCGATCGACGGCATCGGGGTGTTCCTCCCGGGCTTCGACGCAAAGCTGGAGGACACGGCCACGATCATGTTCACTTCGGGCTCTTCAGGCGAGCCCAAGGGTGTCGAGCTGACCAATGCCAACGTGCTGTACAACACGATGCAGCAGTCCGCACACGCTCGGGTCGGACGGGAAGTCATTCTCGGCAGCCTGCCGTATTTCCACTCCTACGGTTACGGCGTCACGCTCTGGGCCTCGATGTTGCTCCACTTCAAGATCATCGCGCACCACAATCCGCTCGACGCGCGTGGCATCTGCGAGACGATCGAGAAGCATGGCGTCACCATGTTCGCCACCACTCCAACGTTCGCGCGCAACTACCTGAAGCGCGGCTCGCGGGAACAGTTCAAGACCGTGCGCATGCTGATGCTGGGCTCGGAGAAGCTGAAGCCGGAACTGGCTCGCGACATCCGCCAGAAGCTCGACATCGTGCCCTGCGAAGGTTACGGCACGACGGAATTGTCGCCAGTCGTTTCCGGCTGCGTCAATTTCGAAGTGGCGTCGCCTAAGGGCGGTTTCGTTTCCGGCAACCGCGAAGGGTCGGTGGGACAGGTCGTTCCCGGCACCACCATCGCCATCATCGACAGCGTTACCGGACAAGCCCTGCCGCGCGGTCGGGCCAATGAAGGGCGCATCTTCGTTCATGGTCCCCAGGTCATGAAGGGCTACTACAGGAAACCCGGCGAGACCGGCGCCGTGCTTCGCAATGGCTGGTACTTCACAGGCGACATCGGCGCGCTCGATGAAGACGGGTTCCTCTATTTGACCGACCGCGAAAGCCGTTTCGCCAAGGTCGGTCCCGAGATGGTGCCACTCGTCAAAGTCGAAGCGGCTCTTCGCCAACTCGCCAACGTCGACGAGCTGTCCATCGCACTTTGCGCGGTTCCCGACCCGACCAAGGGCGAAAAGGTGGTGGCACTCTACAGCGCCGACGGTATCAACCCAAGCGAGCTCACTCGCGCGCTGGCCGCCACTGGAATGCACGCGTTGTGGATTCCGAAGGCTAACGACTTCCACAAGGTTCCCGGTCCGTTCCCCCAGACGGCCTCCGGCAAGCTCGATTTGAAGGCCATCCGCAAGACGGCTCTCCAACTCGACGGCCAGGGCTAATTAGGAATACTTCTACAAACATGGAAACGAACTTAGTTCGAATGACGCATGGCTGGAGTCTCAAGATCCAGGACATGCCCTCGCTTTCAGACATCCCCTGGGGGATGGTATTCGGCATCCTCGCCTTCCTGGTCGCCTCCGGCGCACTGGCGTATCGCGTTCGATACTGGTGGAAGGAAGGTCGCAAACTGGTTGACGAACCCGGGCACATCTCTCCTCGGGCGCCAATCTTCGCGCGCATCGCTCGCTGGTCACTGATGTCCCTGACCTGTAGACGCTACGTCGGTCCGACCAAGGTGATCGGCGGTCAATACACGCGCGATCCACGCCGGTTGATTGTTATGATCAACCACCAGACAGAACGAGACGCCATCCTGATTCCGCCCACAATGCGCTTGCGAGTGGTGCGGGCCTTGATGGCGGTCACACAGATTACCGGCATTCGCGTTCCGCTCGCATCGTGGCTCGGCGTCATCGCCGTGCACCACGACCGCAATCCGGCCGCTTCCTTGCGCAGCATGATCAAAGTCCTGCAACAAGACGAAGACAGTGATGCCATCGTCTTTCCGCAGGGCGCGCTCCACCGCGACAACGTTCATGTTCGCAAGGAGTACTTCGACGGCTCTGCCATGATTGGCAAGAAAACCGCCGAGAAGAGCAAGCGCAAGGTGGCTGCCCTGCCCGCGGCCATCGCCTACGATCGCAACCCCTCGCACGCCACGCTCGTGCACCGCTTCTTCATGGCGATCGGCTGGAAAGGCTTCCGCGACTTCTACGGCGAAACCGTATACGGTGCCGCCATCGTGTTCGGTGAGCCCATTCCCATGGAAGACCTGCCCGACAAATACTCGGAAGCCATGGACGTGATCTACGCGCGCATCGTTGAACTCTCGGCTCAGGCCGAAGCCGCGCTCAAGCGTCCTGTCGACCGCAAGTTCTGACCAACGCCGTGATCAAGACCACAAGGTCTAGCCCTCCCGGATCGGCTCCCGGATAGCGGTAAGTAGTACCGCGCTTTTACGCTCAACGGGCGAGGATCACTCGTCCGGTCTGCACACTCACTTCAAGAAAGCCTGAACATGACCTATCCATACCTCGACACCCTGCCCCTCACCGACGCCCAGAAGCAAACGATCACCGAGGCCGGCTACGAAAACGCGCCCACCCTCTACCTGATCTGCAAGGCCATCCCGACCGCCATGAAGCAAGTGCTCGGAGTCGACAGCCTCGACGAACTCGAGAAGGCACTCTGGGACACGCTCACGCCCGAGGAGCGCACCGCCGTCGAAGCCGAGCTGGACGAGCTCAAGAAGCTCTAACCCGGCTGCCGGCCTGATTCCTCACGGATAACGTTGACGCTAGCGGGCATGGGTCCAAACCATGCCCGCTACTTCAACAGAGAACGAAACCTCCCACCAGGTTTCGTTTTCACTCGACTTCGTTATACTATTTACTCTAGTATTAAAAATTTAAAAACACAAAGGACCGGCAGTTGGTTGCCAGTCTTTGTGGAAAGCAGTGGGGGTGTTGTCAGCAGGACGTATTTTCGCCCGAATGCCTGAGCCATTGAGCGGTACGAGGAAATATTTTCAACCGCTAACGGTTGAAAATATAATCCCTACCCGTTCAGGCTCAGGCTCCGAAACAGCCACTACTCCTGCAATGCCGGCGTTTCCGCTGGGGCTAAGACAGCGGCGCTCGCGGTTGGTCCGAAGACGTGCAGCATGTTCGCCGGTACGTGGACGAGGTAGGAGCCGAGAAGGACGTTGTCACCGCTGACGCGCGCCGCTTCGATCGGGGCGTTGGTGGCGACGATGTAGAATTCTGCGCAAGTTTTGTTGCCCTCGACGTCTTCCAGAACGTACAGGTTCGGTTTGGCAAACCGAGCCTCCACGCGCAGGATACGCCAGTTGCCGGTGAGCTCGAGAGCTACCGTGTCCGGACCACAGGGCAACGGATACTCGCGGATGATCTTGGTTTCAGCGCTTTTGGCCATGGATTGAGACCTCCGTGTATAGGATCGTTTAATTGAGAGAGAGAGAGTATCCAGATACCAAAGTGGCCATTCGGCACGTTTGGCTCTTGGAAGAGAAACAGTTGACTGATAGAGACCTGAGCCTCCATCTGGTTCGACAAACGCACACAAAATTACCCCAAACTAAACAGCTGTGTGCACTGGAAGAGCTCTGCTCCTCGGTTGGTTTGGACTGGTTGAGTTGTATATAGGGATGTTCGGGAGAAACCAACGAATGAAATGGATGGGGTGAAAGGCCCTTACTATGGAACAGTGCAGAAGGCGTCTCCAAGCGTTCTAATCATTTGTTACGGCACGCTGAAAGAGTTGTGCGAGGTTAGCGACGTCAAAGTGTTGCGTTTGTTAACGCTTAAAACTTGCACTGGCGCACGGTCTCCGGCAGCACCACAATGCGGTTAATCGAGAACAAACATTATCTGACCGTGGATCTAACAAAGACTTGACGTTCTGCGATGGGCGCTAAGACAGGGTTTTCAGTGATATTGATCTTGAACGAATATAAACAGAAAAGATATGCAATTGCACTATTCGCGTTTTACGAGTTCCCGTTTGGCTTGACTGGCTTAACTTTTCAGGTTCGCGCTAGCTTTTCGTCATTAGCGTCAGCGCAACATTTTCTCAACAATTAGTTCGAACATCTCGCTCAACACGTCGAGATCATGTATGTCTACGTGTTCATCAATTTTATGAATCGACGCGTTAATCACGCCCAGTTCTACAACTTCGGCTCCGGTCGGCGCGATTAAACGCCCATCGGATGTGCCTCCAGCAGTGGACAAGAGCGTGTCGATACCGACAATTTTCTTAATACTTGAAGTGACTGCATCGAGAAGCTTCCCTTCATCTGTCAAGAACGGCAGTCCGGAAAGTTTGAACTTCGCTTCGTATTCGACGCCGTGTTTTTGTAGAACTGCTTCAACAGCCGCTTGCAACTTCTCCGCGTTTTGTTCTGTGGAAAAGCGGAAATTAGAGACAACGTTCAACACACCCGGAATCACGTTGTCGGCGCCGGTTCCCGCGTGTATGTTGGAGATTTGAAACGATGTCGGTGGAAAATATTGGTTGCCCTCATCCCACTGGATCGATACCAGTTCGTTTAACGCTCCCATAGCCGAATGCACCGGATTGAGCGCCTTTTCGGGATACGCGACGTGTCCTTGTTGCCCGATTATTTTGAGCAAGCAATGCAAAGATCCGCGCCTGCCGTTTTTAATAGTATCGCCTATGGTATCACTGGAACTCGGTTCACCGACCAGGCAATGATCGATGACGATGCCCTGACGAGTTAGATGTTCGACTACTTTGATCGTGCCGTCGCTGGACTCGGCCTCTTCGTCGCTCGTGATCAAAACCGCGATCGTGCCTGCGTGCGCCGCGTCTTTCCGAAGGAAACGCTCAATCGCGGTAACGAACGCTGCGATCCCGCATTTCATATCGGCCGTGCCCCGACCGTAGAGTTTGCCGTCGCGCACTGTTGGTTCAAACGGCGGCGACTGCCAATCTTCCAGGGGTCCGGTCGGCACCACATCCGTGTGCCCGACAAACGCAAACAGCGGTTTGCCCGTCCCATGAGTGGCCCACAAATTCGAAGTCTCGCCAAAGTTCAAGCGCTCGATCTGGAAACCGAGTTTCTCGAGACGTTTGATGATAATGTCCTGACAGCCTTCATCTCTAGGGCTGATCGACGGTCTCTTTACCAGTTCAATCGTAAGATCCAGAGTTTCAGACACGTTCGTCTCCTGTGATATGGGCGTTTATTTGACATTCCAGCTGTAGAATGTGCCTTGCAAAACCAGCTCAGCAATCACCGCACGGCAATGGCGAGGCTCCACTACGGGGTGCGCAGCAGCTCATTTAAACTGACTTTCGCCCGGGTCTTCGCATCCACCCGTTTAACGATAACCGCACAATATAGACTGTGCGAGCCGTCCTGCGCCGGCAGGTTGCCAGACACGACGACGGAACCGGCTGGAATTCGCCCATAAGATATTTCGCCGCTCTCGCGATCTAAAATCCGCGTGCTTTGCCCTAAAAACACCCCCATGGAGATGACTGAGCCTTCCTCGACTATGACGCCTTCAACGACCTCTGAGCGGGCTCCGATGAAGCAATTGTCCTCAATGATCGTGGGGCTGGCCTGCAGCGGTTCCAATACTCCACCGATGCCGGCGCCTCCGGAAAGATGCACGTTTTTGCCAATCTGCGCGCAGGAACCGACTGTAGCCCAGGTATCGACCATGGTGCCGCTGTCGACATATGCGCCTATGTTGATGAATGACGGCATGACCACGACATCGGAGCCGATGAAACATCCACGCCGCACCGCCGCTGGTGGCACGATCCGGAAACCGCCAGAACGAAAATCGCGTTCCGTATACCCGGCAAATTTGCTCGGCACTTTATCCCAATAGCTGGTAAAACCGCCCGGCATCACAGTGTTGTCTTCAATCCGAAAGGAAAGCAAGACCGCTTTTTTGAGCCATTCGTTGACCTGCCACTGGCCGTTCACTTTCTCGGCAACGCGCGCCTTGCCGCTGTCCAACAAGTCGAGCGCTTCGGCGACCGCTTCTTCGACCTTCCGATCGGCGGTTCCCGGCTTGATCTCCGCCCTGTGTTCAAAGGCTTCTTCAATGATCGCTTGGGTGTCGGCCATGATTTTTGTTAACTCCTTGATTTAAATACTAAACTGCTAGTCGTTTCACGAAGGCGGCAAGCCTTTCGGCGCCCTCCACACATTCTTCATAAGGCGCAACCAGGGCCATCCGCAATCTTTTGACGCCGGGATTGACACCATCGACGGTGCGGGAGATGTAGCTGCCCGGCAGCACCAGCAAGTTTTCCTCTTCGTACAATCGGCGAGTGAAACTGGCGTCATCGATCGGCACGGACGGCCAGAGATAGAAACCCGCCTGCGGCCGGTAAATATCCATGCATGGTTGCAAAATTTCCAGCACAGCGTCAAACTTGCGCCGATAGATTGCCCGGTTTTCCCGGACGTGCTCTTCATCCTGCCAGGCAGCTGCGCTGGCTTTCTGGGTGGGCGGCGGCAAAGCGCAGCCGTGATAAGTTCTATACAACCGGTATTTGTCGAGAATGCGCGCATCGCCTGCCACGAAGCCAGAACGCAACCCCGGCAAATTCGAGCGTTTCGATAGACTGTGGAAGACCACGCAGTTTTTGAAATCAGACAGCCCGAACTCGTTTGCGGCTTCCAATAAGCCGATTGGTGGTTCACCTTCGTTGAAATAAATTTCGGAATAACACTCATCCGAGGCGATGACGAAATCGTTTTTGCCGGCGATGGTCAGCAACTCATGCCACTTTTCCATGCTCAGACAGGCGCCGGTCGGATTGGACGGCGAGCAAACATAAACGAGTTGGCAGCGCATCCACACCGACGGCGGGATCGATTTAAAATCAGGCTGGAACTGGTTATCCGCGTTCAAATTCACGAAGTAAGGATCGCAGTCGGCCATGTACGCCGCGCCTTCGTAAATCTGATAAAACGGATTCGGCATCACGACAACCGCCTCGTCAGCGCCATTCACCACACTCTGCGCAAACGAAAACAGCGCCTCGCGGGTTCCGGACACCGGCAAAACGTTCTTATCCGGATCGATTGCACCGGCTGGCAGAGCGAATCTCGTCGTCAACCATGTGGAAATCGCTTCGCGCAATTCGATCGAACCAATCGTCACCGGATACTTGCTCAAACCGTCGAGATTCTCGATCAACACTCGTTTGACGAACTCAGGGGCAGGGTGAGCAGGCTCACCGATCGACCACTTGATCGGTCGCTTGGTTTCGTCCGGGCGACTGTTGGCAAGCAAGTCGGCAAGCTTCTCAAACGGATAAGGCTGCAAACGATCTAGATTCTTATTCATGGTGTTTCCGATCTTTTACTTCGAGTCGAAGTGCACTACCAGTCGGCGCGCGGTTTCCGCCAGGATCGCCGTACCGACATACAATCCGGACTCATCGATATCGAAGAGCGGGCTGTGGTGACTGCGTCTGTCACCTTCGATTTCAGCGCCCAGGAACATAAACGCGCCTGGAACCTGCTCCGCGAAAAACGAGAAGTCTTCACTCCAGGTCTTCGGTCTGATATCGACAACGTTTTGCTCGCCGATAAGATCGATAGCGGCAGCCCGCATGATATCGATCACTTCGGAGTTGTTGACGGTGGCCGGATAACCAAGTTCGTATTTGAGAACATAGTCGCCGCCCAGGGCGCGAGCCACGCCACAAGCGCGTTCCAACTCTTCTTTCAGAAGCTTTCTGACATCGTCGTTGAAACTTCTAATCGTGCCTTCCATTCTTACTTCTTCGGCAATCACGTTGCCGCGACTGCTGGAGCTGCGAAACGCGCCGATCGTAACGACCGCCGGCTCGAGCGCCGAGATGCGCCGCGAGACGATTTGCTGAATCGCTTGCACGACCTGGGCACCAATTACGATGGCATCGATCGTCGTTTCCGGATAAGCGCCGTGTCCGCCCTTACCCTTGATGGTGAGCGAGAAACCGTCGACAGCAGCCATCACGGCACCGTGCAGAATCGCCACTTTGCCGGCCGGCAAACTGGCATCGATATGCTGACCGATGATGGCGCTGACGCCTTCCAGAGCACCATCTTCAATCATGCGCACAGCGCCCGATTTGCCTTCTTCATCGCCATATTCTTCGGCCGGTTGCATGACCATGCGGATGGCGCCGTCAGCCCTGTCACCGGTTAGAATTTTGGCCGCCGCCAGCGCACAGCTGACATGCGCGTCATGACCGCAGGCGTGCATGACGCCCTGATTTTTCGATTTGTAGCCGACTTGATTGCCTTCGTCGATCGGCAAGGCATCCATGTCGGCCCGGATTGCCACCATCGTGCCCGTGCCGAGATCGGCTGTCACACCGGTTTTACCGACGCCCTCGCGGACTTTGTAGCCCAGGTCCTTTAACTGACCAGCAGCCAGTTTCGCCGTTTCGTTCTCCAAAAAACTCAGTTCCGGATGTTCATGCAAATGTCTTCGCATTTTAACGATCTCGTTCTGCAACTGGCGTGCGCTCTCGATTACCGGTGTTGCTGTCGACATGGGACTCATTCCTCAAAACCTCAGAAACCAGACGGTCAGACCGGCTGACCGGTTCTATACAAGTTAAAACCTGCTCAGCGACCCATCGGTCTGCCGCCGCCGCCGCTGCCCTTCCAGTTGGCAAAGGCTTCTTCGATAGTCGTCGCCGTGATGCGAATCATGATCAGCGAGAGTGCTGTGATTTGTTCGTCCGTGAATTGAGCATCGCTCTCTTCGAGAGCCTTTCTAATCACTCGTTCGGCTTCAGATTTCAGCATGTCACGTTCCTCATTGAAAACTACTTGATCCGTGCGCTCAAACCTCACGCCAGCTCTCGCCAACGTCGGTCGTCAAATCGAGATCGGCTAGCGCTCTCAATTGCACAGCAGAAGAGTTTATCGCAATGTCAGCGCCGAATGTTGGCGGAAGCTAATATTTTGATATTGAACTTTGGATCGCGTTAGCAAAACCCAGACAGAGTAGGCAATTCGAGCAACGCTGGCCGAAACCACAGCAGGCGCTATCTTGAAAACGACAAACCGCAAACTCTTGACTATCTTTTCTGCAAATCAACTTGTTCATTGAGCGCAGATCGATGGATCCCAGAGCAAAACGTTTGGCGTTTCAATATCAATAGGCCGGACCGGGCCAATTCGATCGGGCATCATATGTGGTGTCATGAGTGGTGATACTACGGTCTTGAGATATTACGGCAAACGGGAACAATAAACCGCAAAACCATGCGGCGCAGGGCGTTCCAGATTCTTGATTATTTTCACCATACTCTGATTTCTATTTGTTTAAAACCATATTAAAACTCTATGGTAAAAGCAACTTTTAGAAAACAAAAACCACAAACACAAGGACAAGAACCACCAAACATCACTATTCAACGCCCTCAATCGAAATTTACTCACGTGCAGAAGCGCGGAGTATAGGACCAGCATTTCGCCCTCTGTTGAAAGTTCGTCAGGATGTGCAATCAGGCAGCTGTGTCTGCAAATGTGCACGTTTCTTTTCCGCTTTGTTCAGGAGTTAGTTTGAATGGATGGATCGACAAACGTGGTTTTGACTAGCGGTCCCAACGCTGGCAAGACCACCCTCATCCGTGCGTTTCAGAAACTCGGATTTCCGGTGATCGAAGAGATGGCAACTGAAGTGATCCGCGAAGGTCGCTACTCGCCCATCATCAACCCGCTGGAATTCCGCAAGGAAACCCTCGCTCGTCAGAAAGCAGCCGAACTCGCCCTGGTCTCGGACTCACGCACAGTGATCCAGGACCGCGGAGCGTACGACGGACAGGCTTACTGCGAAGCGACCGGATGCCCGGAGCCCACTTTCTTGAGCGAACTCGAAAGCGGAATCTACCCGCTCGCGTTCGTTCTCGACCCCGTCCTCAGCTGGGACGACGACGGCATTCGCTACGAAGACGTCGACTTTACTTACAAGATTAACCCCATACTCGCAAGGAGGTACCGCAACGCCGGCGCTCACGTCGTGCACATTCCCCTCATGCCAGTCCAGGATCGGGTCGACATGATTCTCTCCGTGCTCCGCGAGCACAACAACTGCCGTCGCTGAATCGGCAAGGTGACGAACCGACTCATGAAACCAGAACGCTGGTTTTTGGGATAACTTTGCAATGGCTCAGGGTGCTTGCCTGCATAAGGAACACGTTATCGTGGACTTCGCAGACCAGCACTCTGAGCCAATTGCTCATGGTTACAGTAACTTTATTCAATTCAAATTTTTCAAGGACTCAAAGCAACCAAACAGACAGTACGCATGGACTAGTTCAATCCGTCATTACGCTTCATAGCGTTCAGGAAGTTGCTGTCTATCATCCGATCCGGCTAGAAAGCTGGTTTGGAGAGAGAATTTACCTGATCAAACTCACGCATTTCTGAAAGTCGAACAATATGAGAATTGAAGAAATTGAAGAAATCCAATCGAAAGTCAATTTGCTGATCGCGGCGTTGCCCGCCGCTATTGCTGCTGGTGAAGAGACTGTTCTCAGTTGGACCGGCGATTTCGCCATCGTCAACGATTACATCTCTCTCCGATTTGATAAATCGGCATTGGTGAACCAGCTTGAGGAGGCCGGATACCGCTGGGACGAATTCGATCGCACGATTGTCTTGCCCACGGACGGACCAGAGGCACATCGAAGAGCAATCATAAGCGTTGCTTTGCGTTGTCTTCGGAACGGAATGCCAATTCCCGAGAAGCTGAGCGTTCACATCGACTATCACTTCGACACTGTGGGCAAGAAACGGCCAAAGCTGTGGTAGGCGATAGGCTCGGATTCGGTGTGAACGTAGCAAAGCACGACACGTTGCCTTCGCTATTGTCGAGCCCGCTATCGGTCAGCAACTAGTTGCCCCGCTATCCCCGAGAGTGGTCTAGAGCAAACTCGCTCTAGACCACATTTTTGTTGACTTGTTTTATGCTTCTATATAGTATCAAGCCAAGAAGCCAGTCGCTCAGGTATTTTCGACCGTTAGCGGCTGAAATTCCGGCCCGCACCACTCGCCTGCCAGAACGAACACCTCGATATTTTCAACAGCTAGCGGTTGAAGTTACGCATCCACCCGGGGCATATTGGAACAGGAAGCACTCAGTGTTGCCACCGCCAGGGGCGCCGCAAAAAATGCCGGACAAAAAAGATCCCGATCAAAAGAAGTCGTCGCCAAACGATAAAAGTTCGAGCGTTCCGCCAAAGAAAAAAAAGCGCACCAGTTCTGATTCTCATTCGATGGTCGACATCCAAATTCCGAACTCGGATTTGATCTCGCCCTTTCAAATCACTGATGGCAACGAGCTTCTCGCTTCCAGCCGAAAAGTCAGTCAAGGTCAGATTCGCCCTTCCTACATCGAGGGACTGCAGGCAATCGAATCGGCGGAGTTACCCCACGATTTGAGCGAAGGCCTTCAGCTCGACCACTCCCGTGAGTACATGGAACGCAAATTTCGCGAGTGGCAGCAGCAACAGGCTGAAAACGCGGTAGATGCCGACACTCTGCAACAGATCGCTGAACACGGACTGGACGCATCAGTGTCTTCAGTTCCAAAAGGACTGGTTGCAAAACCGGACCGCGAGCTGTTTCCCTTACAAGGCAAGGAATTCACCCATCTATCCAACTGTTCGCGGGCATCGTCCAAAGCCTGGAAAAATGCCTACCATGCCTTTGAAAAACTGAAGGCGGCACTGCCCTACAAAGAGGCTGTCGTGCTCATGAAGGCGTTGGTTCTCAACGAACTGCAGTATTACAAGGGGAAGAATTTGAAGCGCGATCAGGCGGCGTTGCGCAGACATGTTCCCAACACCAGCCTTGAAACGCTTGGCTATGCGCAACTGGCGCCTAAAACAGTCTATGAACTCGAGAAGGGCCTCTCGGGCGGCAAACAGGTGCGTCCAGAAGCGACAGCACTGATTGCTTTTCTGGAAAGTAAGGGGTATCGCGGGGAAGGACACGAAGCGACAGCGCTTCTGGACCCGGATTGCGTTCCCATGCTCGTGGCGGCAAAGGTGGAATCGTTGATCGATTACTACGAACGCGCGGTCGACAGATTTTCGGCAAAGTCGCTGCGCATCGATGTTCGCTCGCTCGCCTACGGCTACAAACCTGATGTTTTCTACAATCCCAAAGATCCGGGCAATCCGGACTTCCATGCGGTGACATCGGCCGAGCAAGCCTTGAGCGAACGACTTCGCGGTTTTGAATTGCTCTATCCTTGCACTCAGGAAAACGTTCTCGCCAAGTCCAGGCATTTGAAGAACGTGGAGCAGTGGCTCGCTCGGATGAATGATCCAGCTTAAGCGAGTTTCAACCAGCCTTCTGAAAGTTCGAATCGATGACTATAGTTTCTTCCGACATGACTTAAGTCACTATAGGAGTTTAGATCTAAAAAGCTACAACAGAACCAGGTTCTGGAGTATGCAGATGGATTACAGGTCTTCGAATTTTCAAAAGCTCAGAAAAACTCCGCCTCGTCGCCCGCATTTTCTAGCCCGATTTGTTCTGGTATCGTCAGTGGTGGCAGCGGCTTACGTGGCGCTGTTCTGGTACAACTATCTGTACGCGACGCCGGTCGAGCTCTATCACCGAGTTTGGCAGGCTGCCAGAGACAACTATTTCGATAAAACCACTTTGAAGAATTGGGACAGGTTTGAACATCGCTACGATAAGCTAATCAAAACCAACGACGACGCGATTGTTTATGCAAACAAGATGTTATCGACTTTCGCCGACCCATTTTCAGCTCTGCACAGCCCGACGGAGATGCAACAATTCGCCGAATCGCAGGCCGAGAGGTTTGTCGGTCTTGGTGTCTCGCTAGCTACAGTGACGCTTGGAACAGCTAGTACGAAGTATTTGGCAGTGGTTGAAGTGATGCCGGGTAGTCCAGCTCGTAAAGCTGGTATCAAACCCGGTGATACAATCATCAGCATCGACGGCAAAGAGTCAGCCGACATGACCGTTTCCGAACTCAAGAGTATTGCTGCCGAACGTGAGAATCAATCGACCGACGTGATCGTTCAACGAGGCAAACGCAAAGTGCGCGTCACTCTGGTTCCAGCAGTCGTAGAGCGGACCAACGTTGAACTAATGCCATCGCAACCAAACGTTGCAGTAATCGCCGTCAGAGATTTTCTCAAGAAGAACACCGCCGACCGCGTCATGAAGGTTTTAGAAAGAACCGCTCACAGACAAGCGATCGTACTCGACATGAGAGACAATCCGGGCGGCAGCGTTGACGAATGCCTGAGGCTAGCCAGCGCGTTTCTAGATGAAGGACAACTGGTTACTCTCAACATAAGAACCCCGGGGGCAGCGCATCATCGCGAAATTTATTCTTTGAAACCGGACGGCATTGAAATCAGCGTTATGGACGACGACGGAAAAATCGAACGGACACGCAAACAACAGAGACTGAGACCGATAGCGGCGCGACGCCCGCTTATCGTTTTGATCAATGGTGGCAGCGCCAGTGCCACCGAGATGTTCTCTGCAGCACTCCAGGACAATCAACGGGCTCGCATTGTGGGAACGCGATCGTACGGAAAAGGCATTGCCCAAGCAGGTTTAGCGATGCCGAACGGAACGACACTCAACCTGACTTGCGTGCACTATTACACTCCAGGCGGTCGGTTCATCGGCATGGGGCAAGGCGGTTCGGAAATTGAACGCGAGCGGAAAAACGAAGGCATCAAGCCTGATGTTGCGATTAGAAACAACACTGGAGAAACTGCCGAGCCTGCCGATGCACAGCGCCAGCGAGCGCTTGAACTGCTCGCCGATTGCAGGTAACCGCACGAGTTCCAATCGGTCGAACCAAGCCACCTTTGCAGATATCCGTTCACGCGAGCTTTTGTGAAGAAAAACAGGCGTAAAAGTCCAGGGTAGCTCAGCTGTACGAGCTTGAATCGCCTCAGTTTTGTCGGACGACCGGCAACACTCACCGGTCCTATGTTTTGACCTCCTGAGTCAAGAAATAAAACGAGCTAAAACATAACCTGGCAGAGATTACATGTACTTAGTGAGGCTTAAAACAGTAGGAATCGAGATCCTCGGTTTGTTAGCTTCTTGAGCGTCCACTCCTTCCTCTCAACCAACGCTGCAACCGTCTTTTTCACATCAAACGTCACTCTTTCTCAACCACTAGTTCGTGCCTCACCGCGCGAACAGTTCCGCAACTGGAGAATTTGAAAATGAGCAATAAGCCGGCCCCGACCCTCAAGGACAGCTTGTCTACGATGATTTCTTCGGCTCTTTCTGCCGTCAAAGCCGACCGTCTCGATATCGCCTGCGACTGGGTGAATCAAGCGGTTCAGGCGACCTGTACAAGCGACGAAATCGACTTGCGCACACAGGTCAACTCGACGATTTCAGTGATTCTCATGAAGGCGACCGTCGACACTCGAACCGCTGTTTTCCGCGGTGGTGCCATCTTCGCTGCGCTCGATCAGAACGTGCAAGTGATTGTGCGCTGCTCGAACCTGATGAAGGACATGGCTGTCGGCGGCGATCGCGGTCTTGGACAAGCACTGGCACTGGTAATCGGCGGTTATGGCAAACAGCTTTCGGCCGCCGTCGCACCGCACAGAACCAGCATCTACGTGCTCACCGACGCCACCATGCTGGACGACTTCCTCACCACGCTCAACAACCTGATCAAGGCAATCTCGACGTTCTCTGTCGGCGATTCGGTCGAAAATCCGGAAGGTCTGAGCGAGGAGCAGCGTCTGAAGTCGGCGGCCACCGCAGTCTCGAACGCTCGCCATCTGCTTTCGCGCATCTTCCCCAAGACGATGTCCGACTGGGACAAGGCTCGCGTTCTTTGCCGCCACGCACTGGCGCTGCTCGAGAACACGAACGGCAACCTTAAGTCGCGCTTCGCATCCGCGGACCGCGCGCTTCAAGCCAAAGACTTCGGCACCAGCAACGCCGTTCTGCTCACCATCGAAACCGATTTGGGCGGCGGCGACTGAGCGGATATAGAACAATGGATTTTGGCGAAAACCTGCTTGACGGTCGCTGACCTTTGAGCAAAGTATTGCCGGAACTCCCATCGACGACAGGAGGGGTAGGGACGCTGTCCTTGCCCTTCCTGGTCGCTCGATCGGGTCGCGTATTTTCAACCGCTAACGGTTGAAAATATTAAGGACATCGAGATCGTGCGCCAGTCAGGATCGCGAACTGGAACATCGAAGCACCAGCCTCGTCATTCTATTCGCCATGTGTTTTCGGAGCGGATGAAGTGCTTGTCCGCTCCGGACTCCTCTTTGGAAATGTCGAGACCTGATTAGAACACTGCCAGCGAACCTCTTCGCGCATTAGCCATTGGTTTCAGTTTTACTAATTCATATCGTATAGCGAATTACCGACCGCCGTTGCCGTTCGTTGCCGACAAAAGATTGTGAAGGTCCAGAACGAGCGCATCTCAACTAAACGCATCTCATCCGGATACGTGCGCGTTCGATTGACGCCAATGAAGATCACGCGCTAAGTTTTAAGGCTGTTTCTTCGTGAAACTAGTCTTCAATCCAGTCTTCCCACGAGTAGCCTGCTCAGTTGCCTGCGCTGCCACCAGTCTCCAGAGACCAGACGCTGTGCCGACGTTCGAGTACATCTGATCCGCTTCTTCGCTTCTGTCAGTCGCATACAGCAGACCCGAGTAGTTCTCCATCAACAAAGCCACTTCCGCATGGTTGTATCCAAGCACTTTCTGCTTTATGGAGATCGCCCGTTTGTAAAACTCTTCTGCCTTCTCGTACTCTTCCTGTCCGTGATAAATCAGCGCCAGGAAGGTTGAAATCATCGCCAGTCCAAGATGTTCGCTGCCGAAGATTTTTTCGTAAATGTCCATGATGCGCTCGGAGAGCGGCTGTGCTTCAGGGAATTTACCTAACGAATAATAGAGTTCAGCCAAACTATTGAGTGAATTCGCCACTTCAATGTGGTCGGTGCCGAGAACGTCCTCGCGAATCACCACCAATTGCTGCCTGATTGGAATCGCTTGAGCTCGTTTGCCGAGCTGGCAGAGCGACTCAGCCAGCTGATCGAGCGTCAAAGCAACGCGCGGATCTTTGTCATCGACATAGTCGAGCTGATCCAGCGCTTGTTGCCACAGCGACGTCGCCTTAGCGAAATTGCCTAAACTAACAGCCTGATCGGCCTCGAATTTTAGTTTTTCCCAGCTTGAATCCACGCTGGATCTCCTGAAGAAGCAGCCAACCGAGCATAGTAAACGACATAACCCTTATTTCAAAATTCCCTTGTTTAAATCAGTTTAATCATTGTCTGAAACTATTTCATATTAAGTCTTTAGGCCGTTCGGCCCTGACCTCGGTCGAACGGTGCCGTATGATCGTCCTGTCGCGCAGTCCACTAAAATAGGCAGCTATGCTGAATTTTCATGTCATCACCCTGTTCCCCGAACTGATTTCCACTTATGTCGAAACCAGTATCATCGGTCGCGGAATCAAAGCAGAACGACTGTCCGTCAAGACTTACAATCCTCGAGACTTCGCAACCGACAGCTACCGTAAGGTCGATGACACTCCCTATGGTGGCGGCGCCGGCATGGTTTTAAAGCCTGAACCATTCTTCGCCGCCTTCGAGTCCATCGAGCGTTTACCGGACTCCCCAGTTTTATTGATGTCGCCGCAGGGCGAAAGATTTGCACACAATAGCGCAGCCAAGCTAGCAGAAACCGAAGTCGATATCACGATACTCTGCGGTCACTATGAGGGTTTCGACGAGCGCATCCGAACTCTCGCCACCCGCGAATTGTCGATGGGCGACTACGTTCTCACCGGCGGAGAGTTGGCCGCCCTCATCGTGATCGACGCCGTCGGCAGGCTCGTTCCAGGCGTAGTCGGAAAACATTTGTCCGTTCAAACCGAATCATTCGCCGACGGACTGCTCGAAGGTCCGCAGTACACCAAGCCTCCCGAATTCCGCGGCATGAGCGTTCCCGAAGTGGTGCGCTCCGGAAATCACAAACTGATTGCCGCCTGGCGCAGGCAGGAAGCGCTCCGGCGCACGTTTGAACGCCGCCCCGATTTACTGGAACATGCGGAACTCGATAAAATCGACAAACGCTTCCTGGAAACAATCAAGGATTCTAACGAGAGCAGATAGAATGAAAAGATGCTCCGCAAATGCAGAGCAATTGTTCACTCACGCTTCAAGCTAATCGAACAGGAGAGGGGTGAAGCAACGCGTAAGCCGGGTTCTGTATTACGATCGTCATCTCTCTGGGAGTCCGGTTTCCCGAACCCTCTAGCAGCATCGGCAGCTCAAGGCGGCGGGCCACCGTTCTCTCGAGCTATACCTTAGCCTTGCACCTTTAGCGGGGTTTACCTAGCCAAGGCCTCTCGACCTTGCTGGTGACGCTCTTACCGCACCGTTGCACCCTTACCAGGCAAGCCTGGCGGTTTTCATTTCTGTGGCACTATCCTCACGCTCACGCGCACTGGGCGTTACCCAGCAACCAGCCCTGTGGTGCCCGGACTTTCCTCACCCCTCCTTTCGGAGAGACGCGACGATCCGCGTTACTTCATTCCGAATTATAGATGCTTGGTTTCAGAGTTTGGTTTGAGAGCGAATAAACTTCAACCGCTAGCGCTTGAAATTCTATCCGCAGCATTTGAGGTTTTGTCACGGCGCTGGAAGGTCTGTCATCGACGCCTATGGCTATATGACGCCTGCGGTGGAAGGTCTGTCCCGGCGCTTGTCGTTCTGCCATAGCGCTTGGATTTGCAACAAACCTGAATCACTGTCGAGACAGACGGGTGACAGCGCGTTAAGGGTTAGCGCAAGTCGCGCGCACTCGGACCTTGAAAAAATTGGCTTATTTTCGAATAGATGGCGAAAACACCATATTTTCGGGCTTTTTCCGGTTAGCGCAATTAGCGATATTGACGGTCAGGCTCCAAAATCCTATAAGTCCGTCAAGCCAGCACCCCTTTGCGACGGCGAGTTTGCTTAACACAACGTTGCTTTAGATATACAGCTTAACGTAGGTTCAGCTTACACCTTTACAACTCCACTGCATTGAGCAAAACGCACATCTTTAGTTAGTCCAACCAAAGATTTCCACAACAACTCTAGCTGTCTTCCGACGGTTGGGGTTGTTCCGCTTTTTGTCTAAATGAAGTTCGAAATGTGGGGTGCAGTTTTTCTAACAAATAAACAAAAAAATTAAAAGGAGAACAGCATCATGAAACAACAAACATTCAACACGGCACTAGTTGCCGACAGCAGCGCAACCGGCTTCATCTCAATGGCCGATCTCATGGCTCAATTCGACATGCCTAACACGCCTTCCCGCAGATCAATCGTGACCGGAGAAGTTGTGGCAGCCATTCGCGGCGGGTTTCTCGTCAGCCTCGGTCTCAAAAGCGACAGCATCGTTCGTGACGCCAATCCGGGCGAACTCGTCGTCGGCCAATCGTACGAATTCTACGTCAGCGACCAGGATGGCGACGCCGACGGCGAAATCGAACTGTCCTTCAAGAGCGCAAAAACCTGGTCTCGCCTTTCCGCGCTGACGGAGTCCAAGGACGTCGTTATCGCCCAGGTGCACAATGACCCGCGCCGCGCCATCAGTCGTTCATCCGCTTCGGACCGCGTCGGCGGCTTGATCGCGTTTGTCGACGGCGTCAGGTGCTTCATCCCTCGCCGGGAGCTTCCGCAACGTTGCCGCATCGACTCTTTGGTCGGCACGGAAATTGCCGTTCAAGTGTTGAGCGTCGACCCCTCTGCGGGCAGAACCGGCGCTGTGGTGCTCAGCCACAATAACGCTCTGGCTGTGATTCGCAAGAATCGCCTCGAAGAGTTGAACACAGGCGACCTCGTTAGCGGCAGCATCGTTGCCATTATCGAGAGCGGTCTTCTGGTTGACCTCGGCAGTGAACTGACCGGCTTGGTTCCACGCAGCGAAATCGGCGGCGACCGCAAGGTCGACATGTCCACCCGCTTCCAACGCGGCGATCAAGTGACCGTCAAGGTTATCAACCGCAACGTTGAGGCTGGCCGAATCTCGCTCAGCATCCGCGCCGCGCGTTCGGAATCCTTCTTAAGCGGTATTACCGAAGGACAAGTGATAACCGGTGTGGTGGCACGCTTCGAGCAGTACGGCGCCTTCGTGTGCCTCAACGACTGCATCGACGGACTCTTGCACAATGTTGATCTGGCAACCGTTAGCGGTCGTCGTGAGAAGCTGATTGCAGGCGAAACCATCGAAGTCGAAGTCAGCACCATCGACCGCGAAAAAGGTCGGGTCGGGCTCTCTCGCAAGGCGATGAGCAATTAACCATCAACAGTCGCAAACTCCGCGGTCAACGTGACGTGAACGACTGATGACCACATCGCACCTCGTGTACGGAACAGGGATTTCCCTGCCTCCGTCTCCTGGTGCTTTGTGCCTGGGTTTCGTTTTACTAAACTTTTTAGTATTATATCCGATAAGACAAAACTCCGAGGAGCAAAAACTCGCAAGTGACACCATGAATGGTGCCCGCTTGCGAGTTCTGCAACGAGAGGACGCTTGGTTGGGCTACTGCGAAGGACACTCCCGCAGCGCCTCTTGAACCAGCTCAGCGATTTTATCGCCCAGCCGTTCCATGACGAAGTCCTTCTTGTCCTGATCCAGCCCCTCGTGCCACATCGCTTGTCCGGCGAGAAAAGCCTCGGCTGGTGGCAACCCGCCTTGTGCTTCGGTCACCAGTTCGCCAAGGCCGCGCACCATGTTCTGCCTGACGTAAGCGACTTGCGCCTCCGTGAGACCCTCCCACCACATGCGGTTCTGGTCGAAGGTGAAACCCTCCGGCAGAAGCTCACCACGAAGGGCGGCGGCGACGGCGGCGCGAATGCTGTCACCACTGACGGTGCCGAGAAAACGAAATGTACGCCCGTCTTCCAGACCGACGTAACCGTTGGGCGTGTGCTTCCGAGGGCAGAGGGCCAGTCCATGACCGCAACAAGCCTGGCTGGTGCCGGGCAGATTTGCGATGCACGGATCTTGCTCACCGCGAGCGATTTTGACATTGCAGCCAACACAGGGACGCAAGTTAAGCGAATCGACCAGAGTGCCGTCGTCGCGGTAAATCACACCCAGAGGTGAATTTTCCACAACATGACCGAACTCCGAATCCGGGCTAAATAGAAGCGTTTTCATGTGAATTCCTTATGCAAGACGAGTTAGAGTGCCGCCAGGAAACGTGCGTAAAACGCAGCGCTAACCTGACGGCACTCGGGCTCAATCCGCCCTACGACGGAAGTTCAGCCGCAGACAGACGAGTTAAAAAGGCGAGACGATCAGGACTGGCGCGTTTTGGCGTAGCTGTCCACCAGAGCGAGAGCAGCTTCGGCTGCGGCTTTGCCGTCGGCATACCATTCGAGGATATCGCCGGCTCCGACGATACGCCGCGTGTTGCGCCAATCGGGATTGGAGCCCATGTAGGTGCCGGCCTCGATCAGTTTGGCGACAACCGCGTTGACAGTGGCGTCATCGGCACCCTGCAGCTTGCGAACAGCCGACGTCTGGGCAGCGTTGAGCGCTTTGACGAAGGCGTCGTAGTGCTGGCTGATGGCGTCACTGTTGGACTTGCCGATCTCGCGTTGCGCGAACACCAGGTTGACCAACAAACAGACCGCGATGACACCGCTGGTGACAGCGAGTAGCATGGCGTGATTGGCGAGGGCGAGCACTGCGACGATGGACGTGACGGCCATGGCAGAGAGCTTGAGATTGTAATTGCGCATGAGTTTTGTGTTCCTTGTTTCCAGGTTCCGGGCAAATGACCTTCGTTTCGAGCACAGACAAACCGACCGACCTGACCACAGCCTCCTCGATAAAAGAGGAAATCCGATTGAAATCGGAGGGGAGACTCTGGCTAGGGCGGTAATGTCGAGCTTTGGTTTAATCTATAACTGGAATTGAAGGTACGATGTCAGTAAGCCACAATGACGTTTCCTAAGTCAGGAGATTTTTGTTTAAATGCTCAAACATAAGCCTAAAATTCTCCAAACCTTTGCGAATTTTCGCCCGTCATATCACCCGGTTAAAACTCTAAGAATCCTCGCCCCGACCTGATCTGCTCCAGTCGGCCAAAACAATATCCACCCGATGTACCTGCGCTCGCTGCGCTAGCGGAGGGTCCAACTTCCAATTGGCAACTTAAACGACAGACTGGACCAGAATCTTGTGGATTCTAGCTTTCCAAGGGGCTATAGAACTTTATCCAAGTCTTCATCTTCTGTTCATGATCAAGCATAAAAGCGCATGGTTGTTTGGGTTACAAAGATCTCGTCAATACTTTCTTCTTCCAAAGAGCATAATCAAACTCATCAGAGTTGTTTGATACCGACAAACCAATGCGACTTAGTGCTTTACCGCGCCCGTAGTTCCACGCCTGGCGATGCGCTCATAGCACCACCCCAATAGTCGCAACGAAACGATGCCCTGCCTGATGTCCATGAGCAAGCCTCATCTCAACGCGCGTGGCATCTGGCTCTTGTTTGTCCAGGCTCTTAACGACGGAACTTGATACGCAGCACAATTTGCCGATAACGAATTCCACTTCGCCCGACAAATACGCTCGCACTCAGGTTCGTGTCGTTCCAACTCTGCTCAAAACAATTATGCGGGCAATTGATTTGCAAACGACGAAACCTCAGTCGTGAGCGAACAACAGCCTGCGTTCTTTCTCCCCGAGCTTCTTGATACTTAGCGAAGTTTCGATCAAGTGGTGTTCCACCGGTCGTATTTTCGCAAGAGCAGCGCAAACAGTTAGTTTGCGTTGTTTTTCCATGGCAGTTAACACTTGGAATGGTGAACAAATGACGAAACGACAGACCACTTTGGCGGAGATTACTCCGCTGTTTAGCGCGCTTCCGGAGAAATACCGGATTGCCCGCGAACGTTTTCAACGACCACTGACGCTGGCAGAAAAGATTCTGACCGCTCACCTCGATCGTTGGAACGATGGCGAGCCGCACCCCGTGCGCGGAAGTTCATACGTTTTTCTCCGTCCCGACCGGGTGGCTATGCAGGACGCGACTGCGCAGATGGCGCTGTTGCAGTTCATGCAAGCCAATCTCGATACGGTTTTTGTGCCGACGACCGTGCACTGCGATCACCTGATTCAGGCGCGTGTCGGCGCTCGCATCGACTTGCTCAACGCACTCGATACCAACTCCGAAGTCTACGAATTCCTCAAGACCGCCAGCACCAAATACGGTGTCGGTTTCTGGAAACCGGGCTCCGGCATCATCCACCAGGTCGTGCTCGAGAACTACGCCTTCCCGGGCGGGCTCTTGATCGGCACCGACTCGCACACGCCCAATGGCGGCGGTCTCGGCATGCTGGCAATTGGTGTCGGCGGTGCTGATGCCACGTTTACCATGGCTGGTGAACCCTGGGGTCTGCGTTGGCCGAAGCTCATCGGTGTGAAGCTGACCGGCAAGTCGAACGGCTGGGCAGCACCCAAGGACATCATCCTGAAGCTGGCCGGCATCCTCACCGTCGATGGTGGCACAGGTTCGATCGTCGAATACTTCGGCGAAGGAACCAAGTCGATCAGCGCGACCGGCAAAGCCACGATCACCAACATGGGCGCCGAACTGGGAGCCACGACTTCGGTCTTCCCGCTCGACGACCACATGTTGGCGTATTTGAAACTGACTGGACGCGAAGAAATCGCTAATCTGGCTCAGTCCAACAGCCGCTTCCTGACTGCCGATCCGGAAGTGGAAGCCGATCCGTCCGCGTATTTCGACCAGGTGATCGAGATCGATCTCGATACTCTGGAGCCGCACATCGTCGGACCGCACACGCCCGATCTGGCGCGTCCGATTTCGCAGTTCAAAGCCGACGTCGCCAAGCATGGTTACCCAGCCAGTCTGCGTTATGCGCTGATCGGCAGCTGCACCAACTCGAGCTACGAAGACATGTCTCGGGCGGCCGACGTTGCCCGTCAAGCCACTGCCCGTGGTGTCAAGTCAGCAGTCGGTTTCATGGTGACGCCTGGCTCCGAGCAGGTCCATCAGACCATCACGCGCGACGGACAGCTCGCGGACCTGGAAGGCATCGGCGCCAACGTGCTCGCCAATGCTTGCGGTCCGTGCATCGGTCAGTGGAAACGCGAAGACGTCAAAGATGGCGAGGCCAACTCGATCATCACTTCGTTCAATCGCAACTTCCCCCGTCGCAATGACGGCAGCCCGGCCACGCTAGCTTTCATCGCCAGTCCCGAAATCGTCACTGCCTTCGCTCTGTCCGGCAGCCTCGAGTTCAACCCGCTGGAAGACAGCCTCACGGCTGCCGACGGCACCAGGTTCAAGCTCGACCCGCCCGGTCAAACCGGTCTGCCCATCAAGGGTTTCAGCGAAGTTGACTTCGGTTACATCGACGCCGAAGAAGCCGCCAAAGCTGGTCGCCCGTCTGTCGCCATCAAGGTCGACAGCGATCGCCTGCAGGTGCTGATGCCGTTTGCGGTCTGGGACGGCAAGGATTTCGACGGCATGCCTGTTCTGCTCAAAGCAGCCGGCAAGTGCACGACCGACCACATCTCGCCTGCCGGTCCGTGGCTCAAATACCGCGGTCACATCGACCGCATCAGCGAGAACATGTTCCTCGGCGCCAACAACGCCTTCGCGCCAAAACCCGGCGAAGGGCTCAATGTTGTATCGAGCGAAACCCAACGCCTGACCACGATCGCGCGAGCCTATAAGGCCGGCGGCATCAGATGGGTTGTGATTGGCGACCAGAACTACGGTGAGGGTTCCAGCCGCGAACACGCAGCCATGTCGCCGCGTTTCCTCGGTTGCCGCGCCGTGATCGCCCGCAGCTTCGCCCGTATTCACGAAACCAATCTGAAGCAGCAGGGCGTTCTGGCTCTCACTTTCGACAAGCCGAGCGACTACGAACTGATTCAAGCGACCGATCGGGTTTCCATCAGCGGACTCGCCAGTCTGGCTCCTGATGCGCTTGTCACGGTTATCGTCAAGCACGCGGACGGCAGCAGCGAAACCCTCAACGCTCGCCACACGATGAACGCTGAGCAGATCGACTGGTTCAAATCCGGCTCCGCACTCAACCTCGTGCACGAGCGTCGCAAGGCAGAATTAGCCGCTCGCGCCGCCGAGACGCCCGTTGTCGAAACGGATGCAGGTTCCGTCGACAGCACGCCGAGTTCCGTTCCGGACGCTGGTTCTGCTGACAGCACGGCTACTACCAAATCGGACGGCGTCAAGCTGCCCGTGATCGACAGTGCCAGCGATAAGCCCGCCAAAACCGGCGGTTGCAAAAACGCTGGTGTTTGCTCCAACGCTAAGTGCAAAGCGAATCTTCCTTCGGCTACACCGTGTAAGCGTCGCAACACCCAGGATCCATCCATGAAGAAAGTCTCCATCATCGGCGCCGGAAACGTCGGTGCCACAGTTGCTCAATATCTCGCGTCCAAGGACGCAGCTGATATCGTTCTCCTCGACATCAACGAAGGTGCCGCCAGAGGCAAGGCTCTCGACCTGATGCAGGCGCTGGCCTTGACGGGTAACTCGTCGGAGGTTAGCGGCACCGCCAACTACGAGGACACAGCCAATTCGCAGGTCGTCGTGATCTGCGCCGGCAGCCCTCGCAAGCCCGGCATGACGCGCGACGATCTGCTCAAGATCAACGCGAAGATCGTCGCACACGCCGCGCGCGAGAGCCTCAAGCACTCGCCGCAAGCCACTTTCGTCGTCGTCTCCAATCCGCTCGACGTGATGGCTTATCTGGTCTGGAAGGTGACGAAGCTCCCGGCTCGTCGCGTGATCGGCATGGCAGGCGTTCTCGACAGCGCGCGCTTCCAGGCGTTCATCGCTGACGAACTGAACGTCTCGCCGGTCGATGTGCGTGCCATGGTGCTCGGCGGCCACGGTGACCTGATGGTGCCAATGCCGCGCTTCAGCACTGTCGACGGCGTTCCGGTCACGGAACTGATCGACGAAGCCCGCATCGCGGCCATGAGTCTGCGCACCAGGAATGGTGGCGCCGAAATCGTCGAGCTGCTTAAGACCGGCAGCGCCTGGTACGCACCCGGTGCAGCGACCGCCTCCATGGTCGAGTCGCTCCTCAACGGCAAGCGCAAGCTCATGCCGTGCTCCGTGCTCAGCCTCGGACGCTACGGTCTGCCGCCAGTGTTCATCGGTCTGCCGGTGATGCTGGGCGCGCGTGGTGTCGAACGCGTGATCGATCTGGAACTGAACGAAGCGGAGCTCAACGCTCTGCGCGCGTCAGCCCAGTCGATCAACAGCCAGGTGGCTGTGCTCAACGGTTTCCTCGCCGAAGAGAACCCAAACCCGCCCGCGACACCGCCTGCGGTGCCCAGTGCGGACACTGGCGCTGCGAAAACCGGCGACGCGACTGCCGTTTCGAAAGCCGTTGACGCGACTGTCGGCGCAAACGACACGGCGCCGTCCGCAGATGGGGCTGGCAAAACCAGCAACCTCACAGCGCCTGCTGCAAGTGCTGCCGTCAAAACTGGCGACGCCGCACTAATCCCGGCCGTCACAGCCGAGGTGAAAGCGCCTACCGCGAGCACCGCCGTCAAACCTGATGACGCCGCTCCGGTCACCATCCTGCCGGCAACTATTCCGGCTCCTGCTGCGACACCGCCCGCGGTGACGATCCTGCCTGCGGTTGTTCCCGCTCCCTCCGACGCCACCTCTGGTTCGGCACCGGCAAGCGACGCACAGCCTGATGCGAAGTAAATAGTTTTTGAAACCCTGACGGTGCGACACATCCGTCGCACCGTCAGTGGTATCAACTTCATTCAGTTTACACTGAACTCCCAAGGAACTCCCGAAATGACCACTACCACCACTCCAGTTTTCGCCACCGGGCTCGAGGGCGTGATCGCCTGTGCCACGCGTTTGAGCGATGTCGACGGCATCAACGGCAAGCTCGTTTTCGCCGGCTTCAACGCTGTCGATCTGGCCGAACAAAAGACCATCGAGGAAGTCTGGTTCCTCCTGCATAACGGCCATCTGCCGGATGCAGGCGAGCTGGCTGCCTTCAAGGCGAAGGTCGAATTGCTCGGCCGCCCCAGCACCAAAGAAATCCGGCTGATGAAGAGCCTGCGCGCGGGCGAACCGCTCTCCGCCTTCCGCAGCATCCTCTCGGCGATCGCCTCGAACCGTGGCTACAAGCCCTGGCTCAACCGCGACGTCGCCGAAGTCGAACACGAACTGCTTTCGCTGTCGGCTCTCGCTCCGGCGATCGTCGAAGTGATCCACACCGGTCGCACGCCGGTGAAGAAGCCCGCCAACAGCGGCTATGCCGAGCGCTACCTCTGGGGCGTTCTCGGTCACAAGCCCGACGACGCGGCCCGCCAGGCGGTCGAGACCTATCTTATCCTGACCATGGATCATGGTCTCAACGCTTCCACCTTCGCCGGCCGTGTCTGCGCCTCCACCGGTGCTGACGTCGGTGCAGCGATCACCGCAGCGGTCGGCACTCTGTCCGGCCCGCTCCACGGCGGCGCGCCTGGTCCGGTTCTCGACATGCTCGACGCCATCGGCACGCCGGAAGCAGCCAAAGGCTGGGTCGCCGCTCAGCTGGCCGGCAAGCGCCGCATCATGGGTTTCGGACACCGCGTCTATCGCACCGAAGACCCGCGCGCCCGCACTCTGCGTAAGGTCTCGGAACGTCAGAACGGTCCGCGGATCGCGCTCGCTCTGGCAGTCGAGAAAGAAGTTCTCGCCGCTCTCGACGCCCATCAGCAGAAGAAGGCTGGCGAGGGCAAGTCCATTCGCGCGCTTCGCGTGAACGTCGAATTCTGGACAGCAGTCGCCCTCGAGCACGCCGGCATCCCGCGCCAGCTCTACAGCTCGACCTTCTGCACCAGTCGCATCATCGGCTGGAGCGAGCACATTCGCGAACAGCTGAAGGACAACAAGCTCTTCCGCCCGCTGTCTCACTACAGCGGTCCCTCGGTGAGCGACCTGAGCTAACCAGGGTTAGCGACGTCGCCTCTTGAGTAAGCGGAAAGAGCGGACAATTCGGCAAACCGAACCCGCTCTTTCCGCCCTCAGGGACGAGGTCTTGCGCAAGCCATAAGCAACTTGACGTTCTCTCCGCCCTGAAGGACGTGAGATTCTTGCTCCGAGGCAATTTAGCCCAGTATCAAGCGAGCCCGGTGCGCCCCACCGTTGATATCAGAATACCTGGCATGACTGCGATATATTCGCAGTCATTCGGTTCTTCCTGAACAACTTCATTCAGCACCTTATATCTGCCGCCCTGAAGGACGAAGCTTTACGGTGCTTGTGGTAACGAATTAGTGTAACCGGGCGTAAACAGCAAAATGATTCACGTTTAATTGTGCCTTTGGTCCTTTTTGACGTAGATTCAGTCCTCTTCTGTTTTCTTATCGAGTATTCCTTCGGCAATCCTCTTCCCATCACTAATTCGCCCTTGAATTTCAAGCAAACGATGCTGTGAAGGAAACCGAATTCAGAAGCAACAGAACCATTCACCCGCGACGCAAAAACGCTCGCTAAACGCAAACGCAAACGAGAAGGAACTCTCATGCGTGCATCACTCTCTCAAGTCATTTTTGGCATCGCCCTCAGTGCTATTCTCGGAGGCGCTTTCGCCACTGCCGCCAACCTGATCTCCGGAAGCCAGATGTTCGGTATTTCCATTCTCTCCGGTCTGATCATCGGTGCCATCTTCGCGGCCGTCGGCGCCCTCTTCATCGGACTCGCCACCGCCGTGACGAAACTGGACAGCAAGTTCTTCTTCATCACTAGCGGTATCGCATACGGTGCCATCGTCTATCTAGCCAACGTCTACTTCGGCTTCAACGCCGGGTTCTCGTTGTTCGGACTGACCCTGGTGTCTGCATTCGGATTGATGTCGGGCATCGCCTGCCTGGCGATAAGCTCGATCTACGCAGGCTTCGACAGACTCCACCAGCTTTCCTGAACGCCTGACCGAACTACCCACGCGTCATCGAGTTCACTACTTCGACGACTTACCCCGGCAGAGCGCAACTGCAATTTCCCGGTTGCGCTCTCGCCACCCCCGCAAGTCCTACTGGTCGACCGATTGGATAAATCATGACTGTTCCGGTGGCGCTGTTTCACACCCATTTGGTGTCTAACGCCGCCGCCGGACATTCTCGAATATTTCCAATCAGTGGTTTTTGTTTTTCGGGGCATGTTAACTATATGCACTCGTTGGATAATTTTATGAACAAGCCCACCCCGCCTGAATATTTTCAACCGCTAGCGGTGAAAATATGGACGACTGGCAGTACAAACCAGACAGAGCCGGCGATCGCATTTTGATGTCAAGCACGAATAGCGCTTATTAGAGAAATCTACTCAACGCAGATGTTCTCAACTCGCGATAGATGTCAGGACATCATCTCAACTGACCTAGCGCGCCCTTACATGATATTGGTAAAGCTCTCAGGTATTAGGTCTCGAAACATCCATTCTGACGTTCGAATCGACTAGCGAAGCTATTAATAGAACCGCATAGGTACTAACTTTTATGAAGAGTTAACAGTTCAAACTCGGTTACATTCGTGGTTTGCGGCCCGTCACTTAAGCGAAGGTAGTCAAGCATATTGTTTTTTCCCCACCACCAGCGAACACCCAGCCAGCCCATCAGTCTCCTCGACTAACTTCCAAAATTCACAGCTCCGAAGGAGCGAATAGAGGACGGGCTTGGGTTTCGACAACTGTTTGGTGGTCCTGGTTCAAACGAAGCACGCGCGCATCCTCACTACCGGCTGAACTTACTCGCATACCAGCAAGTAGAACAGCTCGGTATCTGGGTTTACTCGCGTTGCGCTTCAGTCATCACTCCGATTAGCTGGATTTTCAACCGCGGTTGAAATTTTTCCAGCTGAAACGGGCTTGCCTCGCAAGAGGTTTGATCAGCGGTTTTTGAAATAGAACCAAACCCTCAACGAAAGACACTAAACCTATGTGCATGTCCATCGCACCCGTGACGTTCGGCAAAACTGTGACCGGCCTCTATGAGGCTGACGACAACACCCACGTCATCTTCTACCAGAATGCCATCGGCGCCAGCGCCCTTCCCCTGGGTCGTCGCCGCGGCAGCAGTTCCCTGCTCTCGCTCACCGCTCCTCGCACTCCCACCCGTCGCGGCTCCGCCGTGCCGAAGAACTGGGACACCGGCAAAAAGACCGGCTCCGACGCCGCCAACGGCAACGCCCTTGTCATTCCGTTGATGACGGCTGACTTCAAGAGCATTACCCTGCTCACCGACACCGCCGACACGCCCCACCTGCTGTCCGACATTCGCTCCGCCGTCCAGCCCCGCAGTCGCGGCACGTTGCGACGGGGTTCGTTGTCCGCCAAGGGTGCCGACACGGTCGTGATCCAGCAGTTCGACATCTACACGATCGTCACCGCCAGCCGCGCCAGCCTGATTCCGGCTGCCGTGAAGAGCATCGAGTCGCGCAAGCGCCCGCCGCTGGCCAAGGAAGTGTTCGCCGCCATCGAGAAGTGGTACGACTGCCCGTTCGCCGTCGCCTGCTTCAACAACGCCGATGCCGGCGAGAGCAAGCCGATCGCCTTCTCGTACGCGCCCAAGTATTCGGGCAAGTTCCTGATCTACACGCTCGACGGCCACGACGGCACGGTGCCCGACCTGAACGCCACGGTCGAACTCGACCACGCCGTCTTCGCAGGCTCCTACCGCGCCAGCACCGGCAACCGCGTTAACTACGGCGACGCCATCCCGGCCGGTCTGAAGGGCCTGATCCCCACCTACGTCGTCGGCACCGCCTTCCCCAAGGGCACGCGCATGGTGAACGGCGACATCCTCGTCGACATCGATGACGTGGTCGAAGGCAAGTGGGACCCGTCGCGCGTGCTGCCGCCCAACGCGCCGCACCGCGAGCCGGTCTCCCTGGCTGACGCCATCCGCGACGCCGAATAATCGGCGCCGTAACCACATCAACCAGGCGGGGCGGAGTGTGTCGCGAACCACTGTCCGCGAGCATCTTCGCCCCGCCGCCTTCACGCGCCGCCACGGTCGCGCTCGACCAGGAGCAGTTGATACGACCACCGGCACCCGGAGATCTGGCTTAACGCCAGGTCGCTTATTCCTTTGCCTCAACCTCAAAACCAAAGGAGTTTCACTATGGAACCCAAACCCTCATCACAGTCACCTCCGATTAAGGTGCTAGTCGGTCTCGGCAACCCGGGCAGCGAGTTCCTCTGGACCCGGCACAACCTCGGGTTCGACGTCATGGAGAGCGTCGCTGCCTCGATGAACACACCGTTTGTCGAGGACGCCGCCCTCCAGGGTCTAGTCGCTCGACCCAGCCCGACGATCGCCATCGTCAAGCCGCAGACCGGCATGAACGACAGCGGTCTCACCGTCAAGGCGCTGCTCACGACGCTCGGCGTCAGCCTGGCCGACGTGCTCATCGTCTACGACGACATCGCCATGCCGCTTGGCCGGCTGCGCTTCGCGAACAAAGGCAGTGCGGGCGGTCACCATGGTATCGAATCGACGCTGCGCGAGTTGTCGGGGAACGCAGGTTTCCCGCGCCTCAAAGTAGCCGTCGGTCCCGATGTGCGCGGCGATTTGCGCAAGGCGTTTTTGCTTTCGCCGGTCGAAGAAGAACTTCGCCAGCTTTACCTGCGCTCCGTCAGCGTCGCCGCCGAAGCTTGCCGAATCTGGCTGGCTGAGGACATCGACGTTTGCATGCGCAGTTACAACGGTCTGGACTTGACGCGCACCACCGCGCCATAGCCCGACCATCATCCACAACTCTCATACCGCGCTCCCCCGGCGAGGTAATGGGACACCAAACGGGAGGCGCTAACCATGCGCCTCTCGTTTTGGTTTTCAGCTTGCAGCCCTAAACAGAAGGAGCCACATGTTCATTCTAATCTTCCTCGGAGCCCTCATCACAGTCGTGATGGGTGGGGCTCTGAAGTTCGTTTTGGACAAGAAACAGTCTGAGAACCGGATCACGAACAACGAGTTCGGGATTTCCATGGGGATCATGCTGTTGCTTGTCATTCCCCTCACCGCCTGGATCGGCATCAAGGTTGCCATTCAGAATCAGGTCACCTTCAACGAGAACTGGAACGGTTGGGAAGTGTCAGTCGACGTGGTGCGCAATCGCACGTCGGAAGACGGCTCGATGCGCCACTACTGGGTAGAGACCCGCACGGTGGTTTATTACGAAGACGAGGAGTACACCGACTCCGATGGTAAGAAACACACTCGCAGCGTCCGCAAGACTAAACGAGTCGACTTCAAGATTCCGTACACCACCGAGGAGTGGGACTTCGTTGTCCATACCACCATCGGCGATGTCACTATCGAGCGGGGCTATCTGCCGGAGAACCCCAACAACTACCGGTATCGCACGTTCACCAGCGTGCCGGAAAGTCGCTTCCGGTCGACGACGGGTTACCACCCCGACTACCTGACGGTGAAAGCCCGACTGGACGCGAACAATCCCGGTCCGGTGTCGTTGCGTAAGACCTACGACAACTACATCCTCGCGTCGCAAACGACCATCCTGGCGCGCTTCAACGATTCGATCGAGAAGTACAAGAAGGAAGGCACGCTGCCTCCGATCGCCAACAGCATCAGCGGCTACTACGACGCGGACCACGTTTATTTCGTCGGCAACCCGACGGTGACCGGAGACTGGCGCAACAGCAGCCGCCGCTTCAACGCCGCGCTTGGTCAAACGCTGCAGGGCGACTTGCATCTGGTGATCATCAACGCCGACAAGGTGCTCGATCGCGACAACTACGGCGGCGCTCTCACCGCTTACTGGCAATCGCCCGAGTTCGGCAAGGACGCCTTGTCGAAAAACGGCATCGTTGTCGTCATCGGTGCCAAAGACGGCAAGGTGGCTTGGGCTAGCGCCTACACCGGCATGCCGATGGGCAACGAGATGCTCCTCCTCGAGATTCGCAACAGCCTTCCAGGAACCGCAGTCGATGCGGAAACCCTGCTCGGAAGTGCTTACGCGCGCCTCGCCGGTGGTGGCAGCGTCAAGGTGTTCAACACTCAAGGTGCGCTCGAGAAGCTAATCTGGGGCACCAACAAGTTCAAGCGCGTGCACATGACGGACAAGTCCGGACAGGGCGTCGGCTACGGTTACCTGCTCACCGAGCTGGAGCCGACAACCGGTCAGCAAGTCTGGATCCTCGTCGTCGTGTTCATCTTCGCAGGCGTGGCCTGGGGCATCTGCGTAGCGGCCGGTCCTGAGACCTACCGACAGATCGCAGACGCGTTCAGGGGTCGCCGGCGTTTCCGTTAAGCGGATCGCTCACACCAGGCGGTTCTTAACCGCGGAGCCCGGCGCGTATTCCACTGCGCCGGGAGCTCCGCAATCAGCAGTTCGGCAACGAGTGGCTCCACCGAAACGGAGTCGCTCCGCGCAATTCAGCGGTTCAGTTCTCCCAGTCTCAATGACTGATCACTCTCAACCAGAACAAGAAAAAGGAACATTACCATGCGAAAAGGTCTCATCATCGGCGGCGTCGTGCTCGGCGCCTTCCTCGTTATCGCCATCAGCCTGTACAGCTACGTCAACAGCACGCGCAGCGCCGGCATCACCCACGAAACCGGGCTCAACGCCCAGTACCTGGACAACCAGAACGAGCTGAGCTCGTTCAAGTCCTCGTTCTACGAACAGATCGGCGTAGCCAATCTGAAGTCCGACAAGCTCGACCAGATCCTCGAAGACGCCGTCAAGGGGCGCTACGAGGGCAAGATGGAACCCGGCACCGGCGGCGCCATGTTCAGCGCCATCACCGAAGCGTACCCCGACCTCAAGGGCCAGCTCGACGTCTACGACCGCATCGTCGACTTCATCAAAGCCGGCCGCGAGTCGTACAAGCAGAAGCAGACCAAGCTGCTCGAACAGCTGCGCGCCTATGACCTCTGGCGCCAGGACGGCATCGTGCGCAGCATGATCGTTAAGTCCGTGCTCGGCATTCCGTCCGACGCGCTCGAAGCCCGCATCGGCACCAAGGTGACGCGAGGCACCGCCGCGCGCGACCAGATGTACGTCATCGTGCTCACCTCCGACACGAAGAAGGCGTTCGAAACCGGCGTGGACGAGCCCATGCAGGTGCCCGGCGCCGGCAAGTAAGCGACAGGACTGGCACCGGCGCTGGTGGCATAGCCGCCAGTTTTCCGTAGCCGCCTCCCACGGCAAGCGATATCGGCGGTGGTGGCACTCGCCGCCGCCGGTATCGCTCTGTTTCAGTAACCACAGCTCAGTCCTGATACAGGGCTGGCCTGTGGCGACTCCAGTTTCACTCGCGCCTCGGCGCAGCACCCTCAGTTCATCGCGCCCGTTCGTAAACGTGCGTGATTGGCCCCGGCAGGCGCTTCACAGCGACTGTCAAACCGCAGTGTTAGTAAACAAAACGTTCGAAAGAACACACAGGAGAATCTAGTTATGCGTAAAAGTCTCATCATCGGCGGCGTCATCCTCGGCGCCTTCCTCGTTATCGCCATCAGCCTGTACGGCTACATCAACAGCACGCGCAGCACCGGCATCACCCACGAAACCGGGCTCAACGCGCAGTATCTGGACAACCAGAACGAGCTCAGCTCGTTCAAGTCCTCGTTCTACGAGCAGGTCGGCGTCGCCAACTTGAAGTCCGACAAGCTCGACCAGATCCTCGAAGACGCCGTCAAGGGGCGCTACGAGGGCAAGATGGAACCCGGCACCGGCGGCTCCATGTTCAGCGCCATCACCGAAGCGTACCCCGACCTCAAGGGTCAGCTCGACCTCTACGACCGCATCGTCGACTTCGTCCGCGCCGGTCGTGAAGCGTACAAGCAGAAGCAGTCCAAACTGCTCGACCAGCTGCGCGCCTACGACAAGTGGCGCCAGGACGGCATCGTGCGCAGCATCATCGTCAAGTCCGTGCTCGGCATCCCGTCCGAAGCCCTCGAAGCCCGCATCGGCACCACCGTCACCCGCGGTGTCGCCGCTCGCGACCAGATGTACGTGATCGTGCTGACCTCGGACACCAAAAAGGCGTACGAGACAGGCGTCGACGAGCCCATGAAGGTTCCCGGCGGGCGCTAAGCGCTTCGTCTTGAGCCCATGAGAGTTCCGGGCGGGCGCTTGGCGCTTCGCCTCGAGCCCATGTGAGTTCCCGGCGATCGCTTGGCGCTTCGTCGATGAACCCAGGAGTTTCACCGGCGGTGCTGACGCACTGGCGTTACGCACGCGTCGAACCGAACTAAGCAGGCGGGACGCACGGCAATGTTGCCGTGCGTCCTCGCCTATTCATCAACAGTCTCTTTCACCGGTTGTTTTGACCGGACGGATAAAGCATGAACGCGTTTCTTTCCATCTGCCTCGTTCTGTCCTTGATCGGCATGTTCACGACCAAACCGGTCTCCGAATTGATCGGACCAAAAGGCTCGGGCGGACCCGGAGATTTCCTCCGCGTGTTCGTTTCGGTCACGTGGTTCGCCTTCGGCGGTTTGATTTGCCTGGTCGCCGCCCTGTTTTTCGGGTTGCTTCTCGCGCTCGTCAACTGAGCACGACCACAACACCACAAGCGGCGCCTCACCAGCCCGCCACACCGCACCACATATGGTGCGTACAAATCAGCAGCACGCAACTCTTTGCCGCCAAGGCGGCTTAAAAATTCAGGAAATCGACCTATGTCTAAAACCTCACCTTCCATCGGCAGTGCATTCAAAACCATTCTCGCCATCGCAGTCTCGTTGGCCGTTCTGGGATCCACGGTTAACAGCCTGACGATCTACATGGGCGGCGATGAGCTCGGCGCCTCGGCTCCGGCAACCGCGACCACGGCGATCCTCGCCTGGCTGCTCGGTGTGGTGATGCTCAGCGTCGTGCAGACGATCATCCTCTGCGTCGGGCTGGTCATCTTCTCGTTTGGTTTCGTCTTCGCCCAGAAAGTGGTCGCGGATATGAAACCGGCACACCTGGCGACTCTTCGCAAGCTCGCCGGCGGCGCCTTGCTTCTCGACGTCGCCCTGTCAGTTCTTTTGGCGTGCTACAACGGCGCGGCGCATTATGCCATCTTCAGCGCCCTGAAAGCCGATCCGACTCTCAACCTGGTGACGGCGATTCTGACCGGCGTGCTCACGTTCGTTTACAGCGTGCCCGTCATCGCCTTCATCGGCACCGTCGCCACCATCGTCTTCGGCACGTTCTGGTTCGTCCTCTCGGGCGGCCTCAGCAAAGGCACCAAGCCCAGCGAAGCCCAAACCGATTCGACGAACAACTGATCGCAGTCAACGTTTATGACGGTCGTCAAACCGTTGTTGCTAACAAACGCGTACCGCCATGCCTTTGCGCATCGCGGACGAAGCCTGGTTTTTAGACCAGCTTGATGAACCGGTGTGCCGGAGGAAGAGCCGAATGCCTCTGGCATTCTTCCTCCGGCACCATGGGTAACACCACTGCAACCGTTCAACAATCCGAACTAAACACAATCGTCGCACCTGGCAAGTGCTCGGCGAAAGGAATAAAGGAACAATGATTTTTAGCACCTCTTACTGGTTCTTCGGGCTCCTCTGGGCCGTCATCGCTGCAGCCGTCGCAGGCTTCCTGGCTTCCACCGGCAAGCCCGAGGACGAGCCGCGTTATCGTCGAGAACAGAAGCGCGGTCTGTTCTCCCGATACTTCTCCATTCCGGAGTACGGCACCTCCCGACAGCGTCTTCTGGCGGCCGCATTCACCACGGCGCCATTCTCACTGTTCGCAGTACGCTTCGTGATGTACTACGTTCAGCCTTCCTTCCAGGGGAGCTTCTTCGGCTACTGGCCCGTGCTGTTCGCGGCCCTGTTGCCCGCGTTCATTGCCGGCGCCATCTTCGCCGGGGGCAGTCGCAAGTCGCTCCTGGCAGGCGTGGCGTTCCTCGCCACCATCTTCGGCGTGCCGTCGGTGCAATACGCCTGCAACGCCTGGGGTCCGGCAAACGCCGCCCGCCATGCCGATCTCCCCAAGATCCGCATCGCTGGTCCTGATGAAACGATCCCGCCGACCGACCCCGATCGCATGGTGCTCGTCAACCGTTCGATCGCCGAGTTCAAAGGCCAGACAGCACTCTCGACCCAGACCGGCATCGCCAGCCGTTTCGGCATCGCCGCCGAAAGCTACACGCTGCAATACGTCAACGGGCATCGCTACTGGCTCGCGCCGCTTCGCCCGATCAACTCAGGCGACAACTTCTGGACGCCGCTCTTCGGCGGAGTGGCTACCTCACCAGGTTACGTCGTCGTGGACGCCGAGAACCCCGGCAAGGACGCCTGGCTCAAGACCGGCTTCAACATCGGTCTGTTCACGACCGAAGACTGGTCGATGAACCTGCTGCGCCACGTCTACCAGAACGGCTACGACCACGGTCTCCTCGAGGAGCCGATCTTCGAAGTCGACGACGAGTGGAACCCGCACTACACCATCAGCTACGTCCACAAGGCCTTCGGTGGCATGACCGGACGCACGCTTGAAAAGGTAATTGCAGTCGACGTGTCCAAGGGTACGCCTGTGATTACCGAGTACGCACTGGATCAGAAACCCAAGTGGATTGACCGCATCGTCGCCGACGACCTGGTCAAGGAATGGGCGACCGACTGGGGCTGGTACGGCGGCGCTTACGCTCGGCAGAACTTCTGGCGCGTCGCTTTCGGCATCAATGCCGACGGCACCATGCAACCGACGGAACCCGAGCTGGCCTACACCAAGGATGAACACAACGTCTGGGTGATCCCGATGACGTCGACCAACGAAGGCGACCACACCATCGTCGGCGTGCTGGTCTTCGAAACCGGCAAGAACGAGGGCACGTTCTACCCGGGCATCAAGGGCTTCAACGAGCCCGAGAGCGTCGACGAGACGATGATCAACGCGCGCGATAACATCAAGCACTACCCGGTCGAATCCGTCCAGCTCTACAACATCAACGGCAACCTCACCTGGGTGGCCGTCTACACATCGCCCCAGAGCATCGGCAAGTCGTTCGGCGGCATCGGCATCCTGCAAGCCCACAAGCAGGACGCCTCCGACGTCATCTTCGCCAACGACAAGAAGACCGCCCTGCGGCTCTACTCGTCGCAGCTGGCGCGCACCGATGGTGGTGGCGATCACGTCTCGCAAACCGCCAACCAGAGCAAGCAGATCACCGGTCGCATCCTGCGCATCGCGCCTCTGCCCACTGGTCAGCTCGCCGGCGCCGCCACCTACGTCTTCGTCATCGAAGGCGACCGCCACACCTTCGTCGTCACGCGCGATAACTTCAACCGTATCCCCCTGGTCCAACAAGGCGACGAAGTCACCTTCACGTACCTCGACACCGGCGACGACGAAACCGCCGTCAACACCTTCGACTGCAAGGCTCTGGCCGTCCCGCCCAAGCCCGTCGACGTCCCCAAGCCCGAGGAAGTCGAGAAGAAGTAACACCGTTGGCGAAATATGAACTCGTCTCCGCGACGACGAGCCTCATTTGACGCCAACTCCAGCGGGGAGGGAGCAACAGCTTCCTCCCCGCTTAGCGGGATAAAAACTCCAAGAGCCGGGTCATCCCCGGTTCTTGGTATTAGAACCAAACCTACTATTTCATTTAATAAAACTGTTTTGCCCGAATAATTCGTTGAAGACATCACGCGAGGGAATAACTTTGCCCTGACTACCAGACGTGGAGCCAGTTAATCTTTTTTGATCTGTGGCTGTTTTTTGAGCCAAAATTGGGCTTCTAAAGCCGGA